>OCTA010004074.1_pt1 | contig 12844 bp, 10 predicted proteins | sample 1538991 | NCBI WGS metagenome assembly OCTA01 (sample SAMEA3539302, study PRJEB22396) | soil metagenome | biome: tundra; feature: field; material: soil | place: USA | collected 2010-05 | depth 0.15 m
CGATAGTCCAAAGTCCAAAGTCTAAAGTCCAAAGTCATAGGACGATCCTGCGGACGCGAGTGTGCCATTTCCAGACTTTGGACGTTGGACTTTAGACTTTAGACTGTTTGACACCCCAGGTGTAAAACGCGCACACGGCCAGCAGCAGCACATTGCAGACAGCGAGCGTCTGGATAACCATTACTGGCGTATCGTGGAACTGGGTCAGCGCCAGAGTGTAAACTACAACCAATACGCAGAGCGCCGGCACCACCTTAAAAAGCGAGCGGGCAAGCAGGTTATTGAGCAGCACGTTGGCCACCGACAGCGGCACCACGGCCCAGGCATACCACGGCAGCAGGACTGCGTCGGCCTTCACAAAGGTTTCCCCGAACACGATCCCCACCACCCACGGACCCAACACGCACAAACCGATTGCCCCGCCCGCGGCCAAGATGACGGTCCCGAGGAGCACGACGCTCATCAAGTCGCTCTTCTCCGCCTTCGCTTTGGCGTGCACGATCTTAGGGAACATCACTGTGGCCAACGGGCCGACCAGCCACATCGATGCGCGCGACAGCGTCCCGGCGCTCACGTAAAACGCAGAGTCCGCATCGCTGAAGCAGCCCCTCACCAGCATGGTGTCGGCCGTTAGCATAAACTGGTACGCTCCAAACCCCAGCGTCAGCGGGATGATCTGGCGGAGCAGGCTGCGCCATTCGAAAGACTGTGGGGACGGGAGCCAGAGGGACCGCGTCGGCCAGATGGCCAGAACGAGGGCGATGGACAGCCCGGCCAAAATACCCAGCACCATACCCGGGGCGTAGTAATGCAGCACCAGCACCGCAAAGGCGGCGACCGCCAACCGGCCTACCCCTTGGCTCATTTGGCTCCAGCCCAGATAGAGAAAGTTCTGCTGCCCTTGCAGGATGCCGGAGAACATCGGCAGCCAGACGGTAAACAGCAGCACCGGCAGCGTTAGCCATAACGCCGCGGGATTGGTAATCTTCCACTGCGCCATGATTGAACTCTGGAACAGCAGCACCACCCCTACCACCACCAACCAGATAAGGAACGTCCCCAGCCACGTGGCCCGGATCAACCCGGACAGCTCGTGTTCCCGGTGGAGCGCGCGCGCTCGGGCGGTCTGTTCGGCCAACACCATTTGCAGCGGCATCGCCGGGATGAACATGGCGACCGACAGGAACGCTCCAAACTGTCCATAGTCGCCTTTCGGCATGGCGTGGGACAGCACATGCACCGCCGTCATAAACATCCCGCCCGCGACGGTGGCGATCATCATCCAGCCGCTCTGGCGGAAGAATGACGCGCGATGCCCCGCGGCGGTCACGGGGGCACTTTCAACGACTTGAGCTGGCATGGGGGTTAGAGGGGGCAGGTGGGATTCTGGTTCAAGAAAACGTTTCGAGGAAGCGCCGCAGCAGCCCTTTGCCGCGCTCCAGCGCCTCGAGGGAAATCCATTCATCCGCGGTGTGCGCCTGCGCAATGTCGCCCGGCCCAAACACCACGCTGGGTATGCCGCCGTGCCCGAGCACCGACGCGTCGCAGAAATACCGCACGCCGACCGGCTTGCGCTGGCCAACGCTCTGCAAGAACCGCACGACCAGCGGCAGCTTGGGATTAGTCTCAAGCGGCAGGCTGGCGGGCAGATCCCTCTTCACAAAGGCGGCCTTGAGATCCTGGCGATGCAGCAAGGTCATGAATTCGCGCCGGACCCCCGCCTCCGTCTCACCCGGCAATGTGCGCCGGTCGAGGAGGATCGTGCAACGGTCGGGAACGATGTTCGGTTGTGTGCCGCCGCAGATCGCGCCGACGCTGATGGTCGCGCAGCCCAGCAAAGGATGTCGGCGCCGGCGCAACTCCGCCGCGTAGGTGCTAAGCAGCAAATCGACAATCCTGGCCATGGCGTGGACCGCATTGCGTCCCAGCTCCGGGCATGAGCCATGTGCCGATTTGCCTAGCGTCTCCAACTCCAGCCACAAGGCGCCCTTGTGTGCCGTCACCACCGCAAGGCGCGTCGGCTCGCCGACAATCGCCAGGTCCGCAGTGATCCCGCTGGCGACAAGCGCGCGCGAGCCCGCCTGGCGGTGCTCCTCATCAACCATCCCGGCGAAAGTGATCTCCGTGTCCGCCGGCCGCTGCCCGCCTTGCGCCATTTCGCACAAAGCCGTGAACATCGTCGCCACCGAACCTTTGGTGTCGCAGGCGCCGCGGCCAAAGAGCCGTCCGTTCCTTTTGGCAGGCGTGAACTGCTCTTTGGCGCCGTTCACCGTGTCCAAGTGTGGTGCGAGCAGGAGCCGTTGCCGCACCTTGCCGCGCGGCGACAGACGCGCCAGCAGATTCGCGCGGCCCTTGGCAACCGGCTGGAACTCCACATCGAGTCCCGCCTGCGCCCCCGTGGCCGCCAGGAATTCCGCCACCCGCTGTTCTCCCGCATGGGGATCTTGCGCCGGCAGGAACGCCGGGTTCACGCTGGGCAGCGCAATCAGTTCGCGCAGGAGCTTTTCAGTTTTCGTCATGCCGTTCCCCAAAGGGAAATGAGGGGCGAAGCATAAGCGGGCTGCCGCCGGCTGTCGAGCGTCGAAGCCCGCCAGCGCCACACAAAAATACAACTCCTTGCGACCCCGAGCGGTTTAATTGAAAAGCGACCTGCGGAGCCGAACTGACGCGCCGTTACTGCCCCGGCCCGCGGCGGCTTTTTGGGCTTGCCAGATGGCCCAAAAGAGATGAACGTGTCGCCTCGCAGTAATTGCGGAAGCCCTGTGAAATCAAGCGATTTTGGGCGGTCTTCCGGCAGCGATGCGCGCTTAGCTCAGTGGAAGAGCACTTCCTTCACAGGATGTGAAAACCCCCGCTTTTATTGGGCTTTTTGCGGATTTCGAATTCCGTTTGCCAATTTGTTTGCCAATTTTTTCCCGGTTTGTTTGGAAACCGAGTGGAAGGTGACATCACAGCATGGATAGCCACTTATTGGTGCCATCCATGAAGAAATGATCGTGGGTTCGATTCCGAGCCCTAGCCTTTGTTAAAAAGTGCTTGTTCAAAGATTTCAGCGATCCTTCCTTTTCCCGGAAGCTGAATCGCATAGTCAAATCAGGGTTCAACCACACGGAAGTATCGTTGAGTGAAACCCGATACGGGCGCGGAGACTTGATAGAGAGCGCCATCGCCGGTGAGATTTGTGTAGTAAGTCCAGTTGGTGCTGACCGGGTTGGTGTTTTGCTGGACGGTGTAACTTTGATTGGTCACGGTTTGAAAACTAAATACAAAGCTACGGCCAGAAATTTGCGGCGAGGAAAGGATCACCGGCACCGGGCCTTTGGCGATGGCAATGAAGCCGCCAAGATACAAACCGCTCGCAAAAATGGCGCGCTGTGTGCCGTCGAGCGAAATTTTGAAGACGCGCCCGCTGCCGTAATCCACTTCGTAAAGATAGCCATTGTTGTCAAAGGCGAGGCCGGAGGGCTGGTTAAAACCGGAGGCGAACGTGGCGCGGTGCGTGCCGTCGGGCGAGTATTTGTATAAGTTGCCCAAACCAAGGGCGGCACTTTCAAGGTCCGCAATGGTGCGAAGACCGCAACCTTGACCGTCAAACCCGGCGCGACGCTGCGCGTGAACGCCGACTCAACTGCCTTTGGCCAAAGCCCTCTCCGGATAGCTGAAGAGCTCCACCAATCTTTACCAGTCCCTGGGGGTTTTCCTAACGAAATCATAAATGTTTACTAAGAACGCGCATTCTTACTGCTTAGTAAAAACATCGTTTTCTAGTAAATAATGTTGAGTATTTACTGAAAATGGCAATTCTTACTGGCGAGTGAACACTACAGATTCCGGTAAACAGGCAGGTATTCGCTGTGCAAGCGAACTGGTCTACTACTTCGGGCAGCTCATTGATGCTGATCCTGATCTCAAATGGCATGTTGCGCCAGAATCCGCTCATGCCCCTCTTAAGTGGGTCGAGTTGCAGCTCGACGACCGTTCTGAACGTTTCAAACCATTATACCTCCTGAAACTCAGCATACCCGAGCTGGAGTCCCGGCTTGCCGGCTGGGAAGACCCAAATCCACCACTGCTCGTCGTGCCCGAGCTCTTGTCTCGCGTTCTGGATCTCTGCCGCCAAAAACGATTGGCGGCCATCGATCTCAACGGCCACGCCTACATCCGACTGACCGGTGTCCTCGTGGACCGTCGCCCCTTGCCAGGCCGCGATTTCCGCTTCCAGTTGGAGCCTCGAAACGTCTTCGTAGGTAAAAGTGCCCGCATCATCCGCACTCTCCTGACGGACCGCGATCGGGTTTGGGTTCAGAGCCAACTGGTTGACCGCACGAAGGCCAGTTCGGGTCTCGTCTCGCGCATCGTCCAACACCTCATCAGCCAGAGCTTCATCGAAAAGAAAGGCACCCGCGCCTTCCGTCTTAGCGACCCACTCGGTCTCCTTGATGCCTGGGTGAAAGCCGATGATTTTGATCGGCGCGTCACCGCCGCCCGTTACACCACTCTGGGAGGCGGCCCTCTGGAAATCGCGCGGCAACTCAAGGTCTGGGCTTGGCAGGCAGTCGGTGTCCCTCACCTTCACTCAATGGATTGCCGGTTGGCTTCGTCATCCCTACACCGAACCCATCATTACCACCGCCTACGTCACCCGTCTGCCTGAAGCCGCCACCTTGGAACAACTCAGCTTCCGCCCCGTCACCGACGCCGGCAAGGTTTGCCTCCTTGTTCCAGACGACGAAGGTGTGTTCTTGGAGACACAGCAAGTTCAAGGCTTATCTCTCGCCACCGACGCGCAAATCCATGTCGATTTACAGAAGACCGGGCTACGCGGCCCCGACCAAGCCAACGCGCTGCGCAACTGGGAGGGCTTCTGCCGGTCATGAAGAACGAAACCTACAGTGAATACAATCCCATCGGCGCAGCCAACGCCGAGAGCGCTTTTCTGACCGTATGGGCCGGCCCTGGCTCATGGCACAGCGACTTGGTGCTCGTCAGCGGGCTCGTTCCAAAGTATCTCTGCGGCGACCTTTCCGCGCCGCGCACCCTGCCGCGTCCGGTGACGCTCGATGCCGATCTCGGCATCGCCATCGGTGCATCCCTCGGCCAATACGGAAGCCTCCAGATGGACCTCTAGGCCCAGGGCTTCCGTTTGTCCAAAGACGAATTCGGCGGCCCCCGCTTTGTGAAACAAGTTGGCGACTTTACCATTCCAGTGGATTTTCTCACCGAACGTCCGCCCGCGACACAGGGCACTGTAGTGGTTGACGATGCCCCCGCCAACATCCTGCCCGGCATCAATCGCGCCTTGGCTTCGGCTCGCTCTCTCGCCGTCAAAGGGATGGACCTTCAGGGCGCACCACAGGAACTCACCATCCGCGTCTGCGAAGCCGGGCCATGATAGCCGCATGACCGCCAGCATGATGATTACAACGAGAAGCACGATGATGACGATGAGTACGACGACGACAACAACAACAGCAGCACCACCGGCATGAGCAGCAGTACCACCTCCGAGGATTGCCCCAAGGGTAGAGTGGTCGGCGCCGAGGGTCAGGTCTGCTAACCGACATTGCATTCTGAGATTCGTATCCTCGCGGTGTTTTGCGATTGCGCGTATGGTTGCGATGGTGTTAATCACGTGTGCGCGAATATTATCACGGCTGAGCCCGTCAAATGCACAGGACAGCTCGTTGAGGTAAAGGACCAGTGTGCGCATGACAGCATTAGTCGAGCAGAGCGTCGAGGCTTTTGTCCCATTGGTCGAAGAACCCCTTGGGCCAGTTTGAGAGCCTGCCGTCGGGCTGCACCGACGGGGTTGGGACGGCTGAGTAGCCGGTTTTGACCGAACGCGTGAAAAAATGGGGGGCTACGTCTTCAGGACAAAGCCGTGTCCCTTTGACCGCTAGTCGGATCCCGTTGAGGATGTGGTCGCTGTGGGTTTCGATAACCAACTGGACCCCAACCTCAGCATCCCACTCTATGTCACCCTGGTAACAACAAATGGCAGCTCTGTGAGCTCACAGCCGTGAATTGAGATCGCTATAAGTTTTCACCACGCCCCAACGGTTATTGTAGAACCAAGCTATGAAGACTTCTTTTGTCTCGGTTGCCGGCAAGTCCGCCGCGTTGGGCCTTATTCTGGCGGGCGGCTGCCTGCTCGCGCTGCAACCAACGCAGGCCGCCGAAGCGCCGTCCACCCGCCGGCCCGGCGGATACAAGTTTGATACCACGATCTCGCGGGAAGTTCTGGAGAACTACCTGTCTCGCTCCGTCAGCATGGAAGGCCTGCTCAATGGCCGGGGCGATCTCAAAGACAACACCCGCATGCTCAAGGGCGAGGGGGCCAAGTACATTGGCCGCGCGCTCTGTCTGTGGGGCGCCGAAAAGGATTTCACGAACAGCATTGAGCGGGCGCGGAAGGAAATCCCGGAGGTGTTGGCGGCCGATCCGGACATGGTCTTGGAAGCGTGCGTCTTCGAGATCGTTGGCAGGCGGGTCAGTCAAATTCTGATTCCCGACTGGGTGTTCACCGCTTTTGGACAGCCAGTCACCAACCGGAACTTCATTTATGAAAACATGATTTACCAGCAAGCGGGCCAGCGCCGCTCGATGGGCCAGGGCCAAGTGCCGGATGAAAGCCAGCTCGAAACCCGGATGTGGTTTTATTATCAGGCGGCCTCGTACATCGACATTGGCTGCGAGGGCATCCACTTCGGGCAGGTGGAGATCATGAACAAGAACGACCGGGACAATGCCCATTGGGAAGAATTGCTGACCAGGGTCCGTCAATACGCGGCCAAACACGCCCGCCGCCACATGGTGCTGTGCAACGGCCACACGCCCACCGGTGGCCTGCAGCGCAATGGCAATCCCCTGTTGGATTTCAACGCGTTCCCATTGCGCATCATGGAGACGACCAATAAACCGATGGAAGCGATCTTGAAAGTCGGGTATTCGGACGGGATGTACGGGAGAAGCAAGGGCGGGCGCACCTTCAGCGGCTGGACCTGCGAGCATTTGCCTTATCTGGTGGAACTCGACAACTTTGGCGCCAGCCGGCATCCGGGGCAGCCCGGTGGTCCTACCGAGAGGCTCTACGTCTGGGGCTATGACGAAATCACCTGGTTTGCGCATCAGACCAAGGAGTATCGCGCCAAGTGGCTGCAATACGCCTGGGACTGGCTGCGGGATACCGATTCCAATGCCCATCTCCAAATGCCCGGCAGCCGCACGGCAACTTCGTCGGATATCCGTTGGTATTTTGCCAACAACAAGAGCGACGCGGTCCCGAACGGCTCGGACGACGAGGCGGCCATTCGGGCCGTTTGGGCAAACGATACGGCTATGCTGAACAAATAGACTAGCTCGCTCCGGCTGTTCCGCTGGCCTCTGGGGGCGAACTCCTTCTCATAATGATCTGCTGGCGTTCCTCGGAAGTAATGCCGTGCCTCGGTTACCAGCAGAAGAATCGGTAGGGATTTGCCACCTCGACGCTAGGCCCGGAACAAATCAAGGCAATAACGCAGCCCAACGCGCTCACAGTCACTGCCACTAACGGACTTGGAATCATCACAACCAATACGGTTGCCCTGCCACCCGCGATGGCAGCTGCAATAGTTGACACAAACGCCTGGGCTCAATTATTCGCACAAGGTTTCGTTTCTGTTGGCCTGCTAGAGCCGAATGACTTAACATCGCTGCCTTCTCCCACTGTCACGACGCTCGCCGACTTCATGAATCTCCAAGTTTCGGCTGCACTTGCGCCCAAAGATCTGAACGGCTGTTTGGAATGCCTCGAGCTTGACGGGTTGGGCAATGTCGTTGCTGTCGGAGGAGGAATCATCTGTGTTGTCTATTCACTCGGAGCATGCACACCTCTGTTTTTGCTGGGGGAAGGGGGGGGCGTTGGAGGCTTAATCATTTGTCTGCAGTTTCATTGCCCCGGCCCCGGGCCGGTTTGCGGCACGTCCCAAAACGGGGGGGCAACCAAAGCCGCCACCTCATTCCTGCTGGCAGTAAAAGATCTCAGCACGGGCGGAGGCGGCTCGGCCAGCGGAACCGAATGCAAACCGCCTCCCAAGGATCCCAACGAAAAGCAGGGGCCAACTGGCTTCGGGAATGCTGCCTTTGTCGGGGTTCAGCAACCTTGGCTCTGCACGATTTATTTCGAGAACGTATCCAATGCCCAAGCTTATGCGCGGCAGGTCATTATCACGGATCCCCTTGACCCAAGTTTGGATATTCGCACGTTCCGCGTCACTGAAATCGCGATCGGCGACGTAGTTATAACTGTGCCGCCCAATCGCAGCTTCTATCAAACCCGGATTCCGGCGCCTGCTCCCAACCCGACGAATGTCGTCATTGACATCTCTGCAGGAGTCGATGTGCAGAACAACTCTGTCTTCTGGACAATGAATGCGATTGACTTGAACACGGGCGAGTTGGTGACCAGTGTGAACCAAGGGGTCCTGCCGCCTGACGTTGACCAGCATAGCGGCCAAGGGCATGTGGTTTACACCGTCAAGCCCCTGGCGGGTTCAGCCACGGGCACGGTCATCACCAATCAAGCGAGCATTGTGTTTGACACCAACGATCCTCTGGACACCAATCTCACGGCGAACACGGTGGACGGCGTGGCACCGACAAGCTACATGCCCGCGCTGCCTGCCGCTGTCACTGACACGAACTTCGTCGTCAGTTGGTTTGGCACTGACGATGTCGGCGGGTCCGGCATCCAGAATTACGACATCTATGTGTCCGACAACGGCAGTCAGTATGTGCCGCTATTGCTTGCAACGACGGCGAACAGCGCCACCTTCAGCGGCGTGCCGGCGCATGCCTATGCCTTCTACAGCCTGGCACACGATAACGCTGGCAATGTGGAATCCATGCCATCCGCGGCCAAGGCGTTTACTTATGTACATTGGTTCATCCAGGACGGGAGCCGGGGTAGCAAGCGCAACAGTGATCCCGCACGAAATCCACCTCGAATTCCGCCTTCAGGCCAAGTGCTGGTTTTTCTCTGCCCGATAGTGCCATTCCTGCCTTGATTGTCGAATCCCCACAATGGATTCAATCAACCGCGCGTATTTAAGGACACTTGGAGATGAGTATCAACGGAATTCGTCCGTAACTTGGCTGCCATCTCCATTCAGGAGGCACCTGAAGCTTGGCGGAGCGCCGGAAGTCGCGGCAGGACGACGCCGGCCCGGGCAGCTTGCCGCTGCGGCTCAAGTCCGCTGAGCGGCGTTGCGCGATACCAGCAGCACCGGCGGATGGTTCGTCCTTTCAGCTGCCAAGTCCCGGCTTGCCCTCTTTGCGTGCGGTGGCTAGCTTCCCCCGCGACACTTTTTGCGCATATGAAACGATCATCCAAAGAATTCTTCCCTGGCATATCCAAAATTCCCTACGAAGGGCCGGCCTCGAAGGACCCGCTGGCGTTCAAGCACTACAACGCGGACGAACTCGTCGCCGGTAAGACGATGAAGGACCATCTGCGGTTCTCGGTCACTTACTGGCACACGATCCGAGGCCAGTTGGCCGACATGTTCGGTGTGGGCACAGCCGTCCGCCCGTGGGAGGACGGCACCAACTCGATGAAGATGGCCGAGACGCGCGCGCGCGTGGCGTTTGAGTTCCTGGAGAAGCTGGGAGCGCCCTTCTACGCCTTTCACGACCGCGACGTCGCGCCGGAAGGCAAGAACCTTCGCGAGACCAATCGTAACCTCGATGCCATCGTGAAGGTGCTCAAGGAGGAGCAGCAGCGCACGGGGGTGCAATTGCTGTGGGGCACGGCCTGTCTGTTTGTGCATCCGCGCTTCGCGCACGGCGCGGCCACGAGCTGCAATGCAGACGTGTTCGCCTACGCCGCCGCGCAGGTTAAGAAGGCTATTGAGGTGACGCACACGCTCAAAGGCGCGGGCTACGTTTTCTGGGGTGGTCGAGAAGGCTACAGCACGCTCCTCAACACCAATCTCAAGCGCGAGATGGACCATCTCGGCAGGTTCCTGCACATGGCGGCGGATCATAAGAAGGCCATCGGCTTTAAGGGCCAGTTTTATATCGAGCCCAAGCCCAAGGAGCCGACGAAGCACCAATATGACTCCGACGCCGCCGCCTGCCTGAACTTCCTGCGCGAGTACGACCTGCTCGGCGACTTCAAGCTGAACCTGGAGACCAACCACGCGATGCTCGCAGGCCATACCATGCAGCACGAGTTGGAGGTTGCCATCGCCGCGGGCGCGCTCGGCTCGATCGACGCCAACACCGGCGACCTGCTGCTGGGCTGGGACACCGATCAGTTCCCCACCAACGTCTATCTGACGACCGAGATCATGCTTTCCATCCTCGGCATGGGCGGCTTGAAGACCGGCGGCACGAACTTCGACGCCAAGGTGCGCCGCGAGAGCTTCGAGCCGGTGGACTTGTTCTACGCGCACATCGGCGGCATGGACGCCTTCGCGCGGGGCTTGAAGATCGCCGCGGCGATCCGGGAGGATGGCCGACTGGCCAACTTCGTGAAGCAGCGCTACAGCTCCTGGGACAGCGGCATCGGCGCGAAGATCGAGGCGGGCAAGGCCAGCTTCAAGGACCTCGAAGCCTATATGCTCCAGAAAGGCGACGCGAATCCCAACGCCAGCGGCCGCCAGGAGTTCCTGGAAAACCTGATCAACGAGTTTATCTAGGGCGACATTCAACTCGACAGCCCGCCCGCCCGCGCATAGATTGCGGCTATGACAACCGCTGCCAGCATTGAGCGGAAGGTTTGGACGGAAGCAGAGCTAGAGGCCCTGCCCGAGGACGGCTACAACCACGAGGTGGTAGATGGCGAACTGGTTATGAGTCCGAAGAACAACCCTTATCACGGCGACATCTGCGCCGACCTGTCAATGGCTCTGCGTGCGTTCGCCAAGGCGCGCCAACTGGGCGCGGTCTGGGATTCCAGCACCGGCTTCTGGATGGACAACCGAAACTGCCGCGCGCCGGACTTGGCGGTCGAAATCCTGTCCCCAAACAATACACGCAAAGAGATTGACGAACGATTGAAGGACTTCTTCGCCAGCGGCACCCAGATCACCTGGATCATCAACCCGGACACCGAGTGCGTCGAGGTCTGCTACGCCCTCAACCGGCGTAAGTTGGTGGGCTCCGGGGCCGACTTGGACGGCGAGCATGTGCTCCCCGGTTTTCGTTACCCCATCGCCGACCTGTTCAAGGGTTGGGATTGGGAATGAGGTCGAAAAGGGACGGCGCAAGCACGCCGTCCTTGAGGTCTGAAGCTTGGTTTTGCTAGATGGCTTTCGGCATCGGCGTCCAGGCGCCCTTTTTCTGGCTGCTTTTGACGCAGGTTTCGATGAAGGCGATGCCCATCCAGCCGTCTTCGACGTTGGCGTATTTGGCGCCGTCGCACTTGAAGGCTTTCCCTTCCTTCCATTTGCGCACGTCAACCTCGAAGCAGCGGTGCAGGCGGGCGAAGGCGTCGTGGAAGGCTTCCGGGTGCCCGGCCGGGATCGTTGGCTCGGCCATCAGGTCGGCGGGAACGTCCTTGGGCAGGAACCCGTCGCCCGGGCTGACCGCGCCGCGCCAATATACGCGATCCGGCTGACCCGGCAGCATGATGGTAAGCGCTTCGGGCTCTTCCTGGCGCCAAACGAGGGTGCCTTTGGTGCCGGCGATTTCAATGCCGAGGTCGTTCTTGTGGCCGATGCAAATCTGCGAGGCGCGCACGAGGGCTTTGCCGCCGTTGCTGAGCTTGCAGTAGATGGTGAAGTGGTCGTCGAGCATGCGACCCTGGACGAAGGTCTCAAGCTGGGCGCTGAGCTGCTCGACGTTCAGGCCAGTGACGTAGCGCAATTGCATAAGCGCGTGCGTGCCGATGTCGCCGCCGCAGCCGGAGCCGCCGGCGCGCTTGGGATCGACGCGCCAAGAGGCCTGCTGCTGGCCGGTGGCTTCGAGCTTGGTCGCCAGCCAGCCCTGGATGTAGTAGCTGTCCACCCAGCGCACGTCGCCCAGCAGCCCGCTGCGGACGATGTAACGGCTGAGCCGGCTGGTCCAGTGCCCGAGGTAAGTATGGGCCACGCCGAAGGGGACATTGAGCTTGCGGACGGCCTTCACGAGGTCATTGGCCTCTTTGAGATTAAGGCAGAGGGGCTTCTCGCAGAACACCGCGATGCCGGCCTTCATGGCCTTCATCGCGGGGTCAAAGTGGACAAAGTTGGGCGTGACGATGAGGATGTAGTCCAGCTTCTCGCTTTCGGGGAGGGTGGCGTTGGCGGCGATCATCTCGTCATAGGAGCCATAGCCTTTTATGGGATAAGGCCAGTTGGCCGCTTCTTCCAGGGCGATCTTGGGATCGGGGAAGAGCGCGCCCGCGACGACGCGGCGCGTGCCGTCAAAGTGAATGGCTTTCTGGTGGGGATGGACAATGAAGGCGCCTCTGCCGCCGCCGACTAAACCGACATTAAGGGGTCTGTTGGACATATATGATTCTCCTGTCTATTGGTGATCAGTGATTAGTGCTCTAGTGACTGTTGTTAACGTTTGTTTCTGCCAACCAACACTTGCGGGCAGATTAAAGAGCCGACGGGCTGGGTTCAAGGCCAGATCGTCACAGCCCGACTGCAAAGTTGGGATTGAATAAGCTGCCGCGGCCTTTATAGTGGCCGCGATTGTCCAAGTCAACAGCTTATGCCTTATACCATTGCTGACATCGCCAAACGCCTGGGCGGCGAGGTCTTCGGCGACCCTTCGCTGGTTCTTCGGGGCTTTGCCCCCGCGGACCGCGCCCAACCAGGTGATCTCACCTTTGCCGAGAACGAGAATTACTTTGCCCGGGCCGAACAGAGCGCCG
>OCTA010004075.1_pt1 | contig 12843 bp, 14 predicted proteins | sample 1538991 | NCBI WGS metagenome assembly OCTA01 (sample SAMEA3539302, study PRJEB22396) | soil metagenome | biome: tundra; feature: field; material: soil | place: USA | collected 2010-05 | depth 0.15 m
CAACTTCAAGGATCTAAGGGGCCTGAAGTGCTGGTACACTTTTGGGATACGAGCCGAAAATAGAACGACCAGCTACCAGACTTTCCTCGAAGTAAATTGCCGGGACGGTTACTTCGATTTGGCGGGCGGCGAATCTACCCTTCCAAATCCTGCTTTGTCGGGCCGTGCTTCTTGACCGCCTTAACCCGTGGCACTTTCACTGCGGCCTTCTTCGTAGCCGCTTTCTTCCGGGCGCTCGTCTTCTCGGAGGACTCCTGAACGTTCACAGCGTCCTTTGCCCGACCGACCGCAGCCTTCGCATCAAGAAGCTGTTGCTGGATGTCGGGCGAACCTGCGGAATATCGCTCCATCACGTCCGACAGCAAGTCTTCAACATGGGCAAGTCGTTTGAGAGCCTTAGTCGCTTTCATGAATACTCCTGTTTTCAGCGGTTCTTTGGACGCTTGAAGTATAACATGTCGGGGCAGAGATCCCATGTGCCAGCCGAAAGCGTCCCGGCCCGTCCAATCAGCAAGCGCCCTCCACCGGCCCGATCTATAGCCTGCGCCTTGCCGTTTCAGGATTGTGCCTTGTAGAAAACATACAGGAAAACGGCGACACTGAGGCAGGCCAGCAAATGAATGAACGAGATCAACACCGTGATCGCCGCAATCGCACCGGCCAGAAGAGCGGATACATCACGGACGAAGTGGACCGCCAGCACGATGGTCAGCAGTGCCATGCCGATCAATGCGAAGAACGCCGCACTCTTGAGGGTCATGGTACGGGTTATACGCCTAACAGATTCGCTTTGTGCGGATACCAATTCCCGGCCCACGTCGTCTGCATTCGTTTCTCGAAACCGCTCTCTAATCTAGTCGCCAGTCCAATGTTGCAAGTACGGCTTCGAAATGCTCGTGATCCGGTCATCTGGATTCACTCTAGAGAAGCCAGTGGGGTCGCCTACTGGGGCAAACTGCACATCGACCTTGACGTGTATGCATTTCCGATAGACGTATCGCTCCCACGTCCGAGTAGAGATCCCGCCTTCTTCCATAAAGACCTTCAGGAAATCCTTCCGAGTCATGCCGACCTTGATGGATTCCAGTTCTGGCAGATGTTCTTCTATCCAGCGTGCCTGTTCGGAATCGTAAGGTGTTGTGTTTGGCCCAAGGCGCAGCACGGTAAGTTGTCGTACCCACCGGGCGTTCCTTCTCTCACCCGGCACGACTAATTCAAACGGCCCGTCGTTGTCCGGCAGCGGCTTCCCGTCTCGTTTCGAGACCACGTACACCATTTTGTCCATGAACGACGGATCGAGTTCTGCCCAGGCGAAAACTGCCCGATATCCATCCCGCCCTTCAGCTAGCAAGTAGTACGATGCCGCCGTGTGGTGATATTTGTCGCCGGTCGGTGTTGCGACCTTGGCAAGCATGTCGGTGAGCAAAACGCCTTGGAATGTGACCGACGTTCCGTGATCGGTGGCCGTGATGGTCCGTTGTTGCAGGAGAGCAAGTTCCGTAGCGGAGAAACTGTAATCAGATCCCGAGACGGAGGCACCATCTGTACCCACTCCTTGAACGAGAATGCGTGGGGGATTCTGGCAGAAGCCTGTGGTCAGAAAGACGCATAGGAGAACCACTTTGCGAGTCAGCATGGAACCATTATCGGATGAAAGCAGCATTCTTGCGCTCGTCTGTGCGACTGTATTCAGGAACTACCGGTTCTTGCCGTCCAGAATGCGATTCACCTTCCGACGTAATGGGAAGTGCGAGAACTCGCAGGCTTATGCTGAAGGGCAGGGGCCATAACCGAAGATTCGATTCGGGTCATGAGTGTTGGGATCAAGAGCAGCCGAGCTTCAAACGGGAAATGGGATGGCAGTGTCGCCAGTCTGAATTCTCTCATACTCAGTCTTCGTCGTCGTCGTCTTTGGGGATTTTAGCGGCATAGGCGTCGTTGTAACCGTCCGGTGCAACTTCTTCGTCTTCTGAGTCAGCCACCTTACCGTTCCATCCAGCCTTAGCTTCACCAACGGGGTACACAATGTAATTGAAATCCAGCCGATCCCACTGAAGAGGAACTGCGGTTACCTTGATGATGTCCAAAAGTGTTGGCCCATTTTGTTCATCGGAACGGGCGGCGGGACCCTCCCAAAAGAATCGACCAAGGTAGCATTCGGTGTGGATTCCGGCACCGTCCATGTCTTCAACGAACTTCTCGTTAACGGTCATATTCAATTATACCGCCGATCTTTGTCCTTGGTTCTCGAAAACCCTGGTGAGAGTGCTAGTGGCACGCTTGCATCGTGTCATTCTGTATACAGGCTACAGCGATTGGGCGTCGTAGCCCAGACCGTTCTTATCGTGAAGGCACCCGCCGAACCACGCCACTCCTCTCATCAGGTGTGGCACGAGTGAAAGATCCACGCTCTGGAACCGTTTTCCGAGCCGAGTCGCCTTTCATCGGTATCGAAGGTCGGTCCACGACATACTCATAGACGATACGCCGTCGTGCAAGGTGGGCCGGTGGAATGACGGTGCGTTTCTCCAGAATGGTGAAGCCCTCGACGGTGCTCCCAATCTCGTACTCGAATTGCGAGCGAATCGTCTTTGTCATCACGGCACTCCCTCGAAAGCTGAGAGTAACACGATTCCAGATTCGTTCTTGAGCGGCACTTTGCCGGTGAGGTACTCGTTAGCGTTGTTGATTCGAAGAACTTCGCCATTGTTGTCGGCGCCGTGATTGGGGTCTTGCTTAAGCGCTGGTTCGAGAATGACTGGCGCGGTTTCCTGGGTTTGTCGCCGTAGTGCTCGCTGTGATGTTCGCGTATCGCGCGTTCGCTCTTCATAACGAGCGGAAGTCCCGAGCAAAGACGGCCCTCGAAACCCGTCGAGTGATGCGACCCGATCCGGAGGCCGAGTCGCTTGTGCAATCGGCGAACCTTCACCGCGCGGTCGTTGGGAACGTGATCGGTTTTTCGTCCATCCGAATCTGAATACCCTGAAACCCCTACCTAACCTTGGCTGGGCGGAACGGCACCAAGCTTGGCCTCAATCAGATGCCGTTCGTCTCTTTTGACTCGGCGGAAGACCCGCATTTCGATTTTTACGTAACAGATTACTTCACTCAACAATCTGTTTACAGGGCTATTCCTCATAATCCGGCCTTACGCCACGCACTAACAAATCTCGACCCTGCGATTCACCAAGTACCAAACGCCTGTGGGCTTCAAGCGATGGTGCTCTTTCGAACTGATGGTGTGCTTTGCATGCTTCGCGACCGAAAGATGGATGGTGAACCGGCACGATGGAGTGTCAGCTTCGAAGAACAAATCAAAGACACGGACTTTACCGTTCGCAATGTTGGCGCCGCTGAGTACCTGTTCCGTCGAGCCTTTATAGAGGAGGTGTTTGGTTGCAAGGCGCCGTCGCCGGATCAGGTGCTCCAGGCATGGGATGCCTGTAAGGGCTTGCTCTCAGCGTATAGGTTGTGGGGATTGTTCTTTGAAGAAAAGGTTGCGCACTTTCAGATGCTCGGGTTCTACTGGCTGAACATTTCATCCGCTGACCTTATTTCATACCACCGTGACTCGAAGGCGAAAGGATGGGCCGGCGTCGATCCGGAAGGCAGCTTGTTCATTCTGAATTGCGACCAGATCGATCTTCTGCTCGAAGAAGGCAGCGCAAAAGCAAGAGGCTTATACGACGGGAGTGAACGGCCAATTCGAGTCGAGGACCTGCACAGAACCTCCCTTTATCGACTGTGGCGTCTCCGACTTGCGATGGGTAGGAAAGCCCCGCGAGCGCTCGGCGAACGGACGACGGCCCTTGGGCTGCAGACGATGTAACGCGACCAAGGCCGAAACGCCAACAGTCGTCGGCAGGCAACTCCGATCTCACATGACCGCGTGGACCGAGCTGGAAAACTGGGCCGACCGCGCCGCTCCTCAAAGGTTTCGGCAGCCGGGTTATCTAATTGCGCTCCCGCTAAACCAGCCTGGACTGGCGGCTGGTCCAACTAACGGCGCCGGGCTTCCATTCTGGTAGCGGCGTCGTGGAGCCTTCCGGACGCAGCGGAAGACGGGCCAAATTGGACCGCAGCGCAGTTCGTCGTCGGTAAGTTCAGGCGCGCGGGGGTAGACAGACCATCAGACATTTGCGACCGTATCTTCGACCTTGCCTGACGCACCTTGTCGCAACGCCCCAAGGCCGCAACGCCCAGTCCCTCCATGCTACACTCCACCTATGCCTTCCGATCGGCGCGAGATGCCCGATGAGCCGCCGCCGTTTCTAGGCACGTGGCCGCGCGTCTACACCGCGGTGGTCGTCTACCTCGCGTTGCTGATCGCACTCTGCTACGTTTTCACCCGCGCGTTTTCATGAGACCTCTCGATTGGGTGGTTCTGGTCGGCTCGCTGTCTTCCATCATTGCCTATGGCTTGTATCGCGGCCGCGGCAGCAACACCGTCGATCGCTATCTGTTGGCCGGGAAGACCATGCCGTGGTACGCCATGGCGCTATCGATCATGGCCACCCAGGCCAGCGCCATCACCTTCATCTCCACTACCGGCCAATCCTACGTGGATGGCATGCGCTTCGTGCAATTCTATTTCGGCATGCCGCTGGCCATGGTGGCGCTCTCGGCCACGGTCGTTCCGGTCTTTCATCGCGCCAAGGTGTACACCGCCTACGAGTACCTGGAGAGCCGCTTCGACGCCAAAACGCGCGCGCTGGCCAGCGTCATTTTCCTGATGCAGCGCGGGCTTTCCGTGGGCCTGACCTTCTACGCGCCGGCAATTGTCCTTTCCATCATCTTCGGCTGGCCGGACCGCCTGACCACGCTGATCATCGGCGTCACGGTGGTGCTGTACACGGTAACCGGCGGCATTCGCACGGTCACCTGGACCGACGTCCAGCAGATGCTGATCATCCTCTTCGGCCTGGTGGTGGCGCTGGTGACGATCGTCGTGCTGCTGCCGCGCCAAGTTTCGTTCTTGGACGCCGTGCACCTGGCCGGCTCGGCCGGCAAGCTCAACGCGGTGACCTTTCATTTCGACTGGAACGACCGCTACAACCTGTGGAGCGGATTGATCGGCGGCATGTTCCTGGCGCTGTCGTATTTCGGATGCGACCAGTCGCAGGTGCAGCGCTACCTGACCGGCAAGTCCATCGCGCAAAGCAAGCTGAGCCTGCTGTTCACGGCCATGGCCAAGATCCCCATGCAGTTCTTCATCCTGTTCATCGGGGCCATGGTATTCGTGTTCTACATCTTCGAGCCTGCGCCGATGGTGTTCCAGCGCGTCGAGTATAACCGCATCCAACAGCCGGAATTGCGCGCGCGCTACGAACCCATCGCCGCGCGCTATCAGGACGCTGTCGCGCGGCGCAAGGCGGAGGCGCTGGCGATCGTCGAGGCGCGGCACCACCACAACACACTCGCCGAGAGCGATGCCATTGCCAACTACCGCCGCGCGCAGCAGGAGGTGGATGCGGCGCGCCGCCAGGGCGCGAGCCTGGTGGAAGCCACCGGCGGAGAAAAGGGCTTCCGGGATACCAATTACATCTTTCTGTCTTTCGTGACGCGCTATCTTCCATCAGGCATTGTAGGCCTGGTGATCGCGGTGATTCTGGCCGCCACCATGTCGTCCAGTTCCGGCGAGATCAATTCGCTGGCCACGGTCTCGGTGGTCGACATTTACAAGCGTCATTTTCGAAAGCAAGCCACGGATCGTCATTATTTGACCGCATCGCGCGTGGCCACTGCCTTCTGGGGCGCCTACGCGGTGGCCTTCGCGGGTCTAGGGAAGCATCTGGGATCGCTGATCGAAGCCGTGAATATCGTCGGCTCGCTGTTCTACGGATCGCTGCTGGGAGTGTTCGTGTTGGCCTTCTTCTTCAAGCGGGTGAGCGGCACCGGCGCGTTTGTGGGAATGCTAGCAGGCGAAGCCGCCATCTTCGCGGCGTTTCTGTTCACGGGCATATCGTTCCTGTGGTACAACGTGATCGGCTGCCTGGTGGCGATCGCGACGGGAGTGGCCGTCAGCTTCGTTTTGTCCGCAGCTTCCGCCACACCAGATACAGCCCGATAAGCGCGCCGATCGCGCAGGAGGCGATCACCAGGTGGTGGTGGATCTGCGCCGAAACCACTTGCCAGCGATCTCCCAAAACGTAACCCAGCGTCAGAAACGTGCTGGCCCACAGGAGCGCGCCCAGGTACGCGAACATCGCGAAGATGTGCGGCTCCAGGTAGGACACGCCCGCGGCGTATGCCGTCAGATGGCGGACGCCCGGAACGAAGTAGCCGAACGTGAGGCTCCAATGGCCCACGCGCTCGAAGAACCGGTGCGCTTTGGCGAGACGCTCCTCGGTGAGGTGGATGTACTTGCCGAAGCGATGGATCAGCGCCAGCCCGAAAGTCCGGCCCAGCGTGTAGCTCAAGGTGATGCCACAGATCGTGCCGGCCAGCACGGTGACGAAAGCCGGCGCCGGTTTCAAGTGATGAGAGAAGATCAGGTACCCGGTGAAGGTGAGCAGCGTCTCGTCGGGAACGGGCAGGCCCACAATGCCCAGCATGAGCAGGCAGAAGATCGCCGGATACCCGTAGTGCGAGATCCAGTCGAGGACATAATGTTCCATGGTTCGAAGAAGGCCGGCGTGGACGCCGGGCGCAGGACTGGAGTCCTGCCCCACTACACGACTAACGTGGATACATCCACCTGGGAGCGGTTGCCCTCCACTACGACGATGCCGGATTCGGTGACGTGGTGAAAGCGGCGGTCGTGCTCCAGATCGTAACCGATGCAGCCGTCGGCGGGCACGCGCACATTCTTATCGAGGATAGCCCGGCGGACACGGGCGCGCCGGCCGATGTCGCAGTTGTCCAAGATGAGGCAATCTTCCACTAGCGCGCCGGCATGCACTCTTACCCCGCGGAACAGCACGGAATTCTTCACGGCGCCGCCCGAGAGAATGCATCCGCCGGAACAGATGGAGTCGATCGCCTCGCCGCGGCGGTTTTCGTCGTCGAATGTGAACTTGGCGGGCGGCTCCGGATAGCTGGCGGTACGCAGAGGCCATTTCCGGTTATAAAGATTGAGCGCGGGCTTCACGGAGCGCAGGTCCATATTGGCGTCGTAATAGGTGTCAATGGTGCCGACATCGCGCCAGTAGGCGGACGCATCGGCCGCTTCGCCGGGAATGCGGTTGCTCTGGAAATCGTAGGCGAACATCTCGGCGTTGCCGGCCAGCTTGGGCAGGATGTCGTGGCCAAAGTCGTGCGAACTGCTCTCGTTGGTGGCGTCCTCGTACAGTTCGCGCAGCAGGGTGCGCGTGGAAAAGATGTAGTTGCCCATGGAGGCGTAGACGCGGTCGGGATCGCCGGGTATGGTGGGGGCGTCCGCCCGTTTTTCGTGGAAGGCGATGATCCGCCCGTCCGGCGCCGCTTCGATGACCCCGAACTCCGAGGCGAACTTTTTGTCCACGGGAATGGCGGCGACGGTAACCGCGGCGCTCTTGTGCTCGTGGTACTCGATCATGCTGTTCATGTTCATGCGGTAGATATGGTCACCGCCGAAGATCGCCACCACGTGCGGATCGGCCTGCTCCACCAGGTTGATGTTCTGGTAGATGGCGTCCGCCGTGCCCTGGTACCAGGTTTCGCCGGCCGAGCGCATTTGGGCCGGCACCGGGATAATAAACTGCGTCTTGAGGAGACCGCCGAATTGCCATCCCTCGCTCAGATGCTGCAGCAGCGACTGGCTTTTGAACTGCGTCAGCACGTAGATGGAGTAGATGCCCGAGTTGATGAAATTGCTCAGGACGAAGTCGATGATGCGATACTTCCCGCCGAAGGGGACGGCGGGCTTGGCACGTTCCTTGGTCAGCGGATACAGCCGGGTGCCCTTTCCACCCGCAAGCACGATTCCCAATACGCGTAGTCGCATAGGTTGTCAGTCAATATCCTATCAGGCGCGGGGCTGCGCGCCAACTGTGTCCGCGCTCACGGTCCGCTCTGCGCTTATCATAAGCCAAGGAGGATCGGAACACAAAATGAAACGGCTGCTATCGGGAATCGCGTGGGCAACCGCGGCCCTGGCGTGGGCGGGGCTGTCTTCTACCGTGAAATTGGACAACGCCCGCGTGCGGGTGACGGAGGTAACTTCAGCGCCGGGAGCCGTGCGCGAGCGGGGAGTCCGCGCGCACGATCAGGTGATCGTTTTCCTGGACGACTGCCGTTACGAGCGCACGGACCCCAAGACCGGCGCCAAGACCATCCAGGAACGCAAATCCGGCGACGTGATCTGGCATACGCAAGGCGAAGACGCGCCGCAGTTGGTGAACAAGGGCGGCCAGCCCTATCGCACCGTGGTCATTGAACTAAAGTGAGTTGCAGTCCCAGCCAATGGCGAAGCTCAGTTTGACGGCTTCCCGAGATCCCGCCGGCCATCCACGCCACGGCAAATGAGGTCAGAACCTCACGCCCGGCAACGTGAGATCTACGAAGATGGCGTCCGGCAGGATATCCGGAGCCTCCGCTTGGTGGGTGGCAGCGAGGCGGCCGCGCAGCCGGATCGGCAGCCCGGCGAGGGGGCCCATCCGCCGGCGATGCCGCTGCGCAGTCTCGACCTGGCCTGTATTGTATTTCACAACTTCGATCCGGGCACGCGAAAGTGGGCTGTAGCGGGATTTCGACGCCAGCGGCCTCAATCAAACCTGCACGGCGTAGGCGTCGCCCATGGCCACGCAAGCGCGCCCGGGCAAGTGCGAGGTCAAAATTACGGCGTTGAGGGCTTCCAATCGCCGCTCAATAGGCGGTCACTGCTTCTTAGCCGGCGGAGCGGGATGTGCCGCTTCCGGCTTCTCCTCCGGTTCCGGTTTGTCCGGTTTGTCCAGATACTGAATGACCACCGAGATGCGGCGATTCGAAGAGTCGTCGGGATTGTTCGGCTTGCGCAGGCGCTGATCCGCATAGCCCCGCACCTGGGTTACCTGCCGCGGGCCGACCCCATTTTCCTGCATCATGCGGCGGGCGGCATTGGCGCGATCCGCCGAGAGTTCCCAGTTGCTGTAACTACCCCTCCCCACAAAAGGTTTGGCGTCGGTGTGGCCTTCGATGGAGACGGTGTTCGGCAGCTTGGCCAGCTCATGCGCCAGCATCACCAGAATCTGCCGGCCGTCTTCGCTCGGCTCGGCGACGCCGCTGGCGAAGAACGTGCCTTTCTCGCTCTCCAGCAGCTCGATGCGCAACCCTTCGCTGGTCACCGTCATTTCGATCTGGTTCTTCAGTTTTTCGAAATCGACGACCTTGCGGACGGCCTTCTGCAGCTCATCCTTGAGCTTGCTCATGTTGTCTTTGGTCAGAGCGAAGTTTTCGCCCGCGCCGGTCTTTCCGCTGCCTACCTTCTTTGAGGTGCCGGTGGGGTCCTTGAAATACCCGCCCACCGCCTCCTGAACCTGCTTGCTGCTGTTGAGCAGCCACAGCACGATGAACAGTGCCATCATGGCCGTGACGAAGTCGGCGTAAGCCACCTTCCAGGCGCCCCCGTGGTGGCCGCCGTGAGCCGCCTTTTTCCTGACGATGACGATGGGACGAGGGTGGGCCATAGGAGCGCGCCTCTAGGCCGCGGCTGCGGGACCCGCCGCGGCCGCCACCTCGGGCCCCTTCTTGCGGCACAACTTCTCCAACTCTTGAAACCCCGGCCGGACCTGCCCCGGAGTGGCGCGCCGGCCAATCTCGACCGCCAAAATAGGCGCCGTGCCCTTGATGAAAGATGCCATGGCCACGCGCAGAACCTGGTAATAAGCGCTCTCTTCATCCACGGTTTTGGACATGTTGGCCGCGAGCGGTCCCACAAAGCCGTAACACAGCAGGATGCCCAGAAATGTGCCCACCAGGGCCGCCGCCACCTTGTGCCCGATCTCTTCCGGCGGGCCGCCGAGGGCCCCCATGGTGATGACCACTCCGAGCACGGCCGCCACAATACCCAGGCCCGGCAGCGCATCCGCGACGGTGCTTAAGGCCGACACCGGCAGCGTGGCATCACGATGGTGAACGTCCATATCCAGCTCCATCATCTGGTCGATATCGAACGGTTCGACTGCGCCGGTGGAAGCCATGCGCAGCGTGTCGCAGATGAAGCCGCGGACATGATGATCCTCGATTACGGACGGAAAGGCGCTGAAGGTCTTGCTCTTTTCCGGCTCTTCGAGATCGGCCTCTATGGCTGTCAACCCTTCGCGGCGCGAACGGTTGAACAGGTCAAACAGCATCTTGAGGGAGTCCAGATAGAGCTGGCGCGTGAACCTGGACCCTTTGAAAACTCCGACAAAGCCTTGCACGATCTGCTTCAAGATGTAAAGCGGGTTGGCGATCAGCACGGTGCCGGCAGCCGCGCCCGCGATGATAATCAATTCGGCCGGCTGCAACAGGACCAGCAGGTTCCCTTTTTCCATCAGGTACCCGCCTACGATCGCCGCGATGACAAGCACAATTCCAATAATCGAGAACATACGATATATGCCTCAGAGCACCAGGACCGAGTCTGCCTGCGCCGCCGCGGCGGCTGCGAGAGCTTCCTCGGCGCGTCCTAGTAACGAGTCGACCGTGTCGCCGGGGCGCACCATCGTTCCGCCGATCGATACGGTGAACGACAGCCGGTCGCCCCACCTTGGGACGGCGGCGAGGGAAACCAGTCGCTTCAGCCTTTCGGCGCAGCTCAGAAGTCCTTCCGCGGTGGGACACGCCACCAGCGCCGCGAACCGGTCCTCCCGCCAGCGGCCCACCAGGTCGTCCGGCCGCGTGCCGGTGGAGAGCGTCTGGGCGGCCGCGTACAACACCTCGTTTACCGCCTGGTAACCGTAAACGTGCCGCACATGGTCCATATTGTCGACGGCGATCGAAAGGACGCCAAACGGCAACCGGGAGGCGGCGACCTCCTCCAGGGCGGCGCAAAGGCCGGCCAGCGTCGCCTGGCGATCCGGGATCTCCGTCACGTCATCCAGGGAAACCTCCCCCCGGAGGTGGGGAAAATGTGTCTCGGCGGTCCGGACCGACCGCTCTTCGAAGAATTCCGCGGCGCCGACGATCGCGCCAAAGTCATCTCTGACCGGAATCGCATGCACATGCACCCGAACCCGTTGTCCCTCCTTGTGGCGCAGGAAAAGATTGAGGTCCCGGGGCCGGCCATCCTGCACGGTCTGCGCCAGTGGGCAGGCGCAGCCGCACAACTCCACCTGGTTTTCGTCGCAATGCATCAGAAGATTGTCGTGGCAGAAATGCCCGATGACTTCCTGGCCGAGATAGCCAGTGATTCTCTCGGCGCTCGCATTCCAGAACGTAATCTGGCGCTTCCGGTCGGTCAAGTAGACCCCGATGGGCAGGCTTTCCAAGACCGCGCGGTAGATGTCCGGGTTCAATTCCAACGACATGCAACAGACCTAGTTGTTCAATCGGCGGTCCGGACGCGTTGCTGTATAGCGCGATATACTCGCTGAAACAAAACCCATTTCGGCTGCACGCCGAAGCGTGAGCGGAGCCCTCCATATGCCGGGATGGAGTGGGGCGGCGCGCGTCCGCGCAAAGCGCCGCCCGCGAGTCACGAAGCTTGAATGGTATGGTGGGGCGGACGTCCCGGCTACAATGGCCACCGCGCCCAGGCGGAGTTTTTCTTGGTGGACTGGGGGCCGGGTCCATTCGAGAAATTGCCGGACTGGACCATCCCGAAATCGATTTCGCTTTTCTGGAATTGCAGGGGCCGGTCTGTGATCATCTCAATGGTGCTGCCTTTGGCCAGCACGGCATCCGGCCCGCGGGTGAGCAGAACGGCCATCAGCCCGGCAGTAGCGCCCACGGCGGCGCCGATGGCTCCACCCATGGCGTAGTGCTGGTTGGCGGCGCCGGCGATCAGACCGACCGATGCGCCCGCCCCCGCGCCTTCGGCGACTGTGCGCGCGTCACCTGCCTTGTTGCCCTCGCTGACGATTTTGCCCTCGGTCTTGTTGAACTCCTCGCCGCCGCGTCCGTCGATCCCGCCCAGGCGCGCGCGGAAATCGCGCGTCACCCCGTTGGGCAGCGTGAGGGAATCGAAGCGCAGGTACAGCTCACCGCGGCCCTTCACGCGTCCCGGACGCTTGACCTCCGTCACCGTGCCGGATACCCAACTGCCGGGCGGAATTACGATGCGGCCGTTGTTCATGATCGGGAACACCGTCTCCAGGTATACGCGGTCGCCCTCCGCCGCGTTCTTGGTGCTCACGCTGTTGATCAGGCCGAGGGGGATGCGGGTGCCGGGAGCGATCACGTACGCGGCGGCCGGCGCGGCGGGGGTGCCTTGCGGTTCTTCGGCCAGAATGACGCCGGCCGCAATCAGGAACGTTGCGAAAGAGTATCTCAGCGACATGCGCGAACTCCTTGGGATTATTCTATCAGGCTGCGTTTGGGGGCGGCCGGGAGATCGCCGGACTATTTACACGCGGTACCGGAAAAGCGCCTCGCGCACCGGCGTCCCCACCATCTCTATCCGCCGCAGATCGCGCGGGCCTACGCCTAATTCTTCGGCGAGCTGCAGGGTGCTGTCGCACTTCTCGAAAGGCGGCGCGCCGCCGGCAGCCATAGGGTCGTAGCCCATCACCGCCATGCACACGGCGTCGGTGGCCACGCAGTTAGTGCCCGCCACCAGCACGCCGGGGCGAATGGCGCGCGACGGCTTCACCCATGGGCCTTCGCCTCCGGCCATGGAGCGGACCGCCTCCACAATCGCCAGGTCGATGGGCCGCGCCGCCACCAGGTCCGCCACGATGCGCGGCACGCGGTAGGTGTCTTCCCGCGGCGTCTTCGGATCGTTTTCGGACGGCGCCGATTTGG
>OCTA010004076.1_pt1 | contig 12842 bp, 11 predicted proteins | sample 1538991 | NCBI WGS metagenome assembly OCTA01 (sample SAMEA3539302, study PRJEB22396) | soil metagenome | biome: tundra; feature: field; material: soil | place: USA | collected 2010-05 | depth 0.15 m
TCGCCGCAGGATTCCATCGGCTACGCCGCCAAGTTGTTGAAGGATCACATGACCATCTTCATCAACTTCGAGGAAGTGGCGGAGCAGACCGAAGAAGTCAGCGAGCGCGGCATGGACAAGATCAACGAAGTCCTCAACCGCTCCGTGGAAGAACTGGAATTGAGCGTTCGCTCCTACAACTGCCTGAAGAACGCCAACATCCAGAGCATCGGGGAACTGGTGCAGAAGACCGAAGCCGAAATGCTGCGCACCAAGAATTTCGGCCGCAAATCGCTCAACGAAATCAAGGAAATTCTGGCCAATATGGGCCTCGGGCTGGGCATGCGCATCGATGCGCACGGCCGGCTGGTGGCGCCGCCTCCGTCCGCCGCCGGCGTGACCGACTACGGCCCAGAGGACGAAGGCCAGCCGGAGCTGGGGGAGTAGCGCATGAGACACAAGTACGCTGGATATAAACTGAAGCGGACCACAAGCGGCCGCGATGCGCTCTTGCGCAATCTCGCCACGAGCATCATCGAAGCCGAGCGCGTGGTCACTACGGTTCCCAAGGCGAAAGCCGTTCGCCCGCTGGTGGAACACATGATCACCCTGGCCAAGCAGGATACGCTGCACTCGCGCCGCCAGGCGGCCATGGTGCTGCGCACTCCGGATTCCGTCAAGAAGTTGTTCGATACGCTGGGCACCCGATTCGGACAACGCAACGGCGGCTATACCCGCATCGTGCGCCTGGGACCCCGCAAGGGCGATGGCGCCGAGCAGGCCATGATCGAATTGGTGGGCAGCGAGTTGGTAAAGCGCGCGGCAGACCGGGCCAAGCGCCGCGAGGAACGTTTGAAAGCGCAGCGCGAAGGCCGCGATCACGAAGAACCGGAAGAAGAGAAGTAGCGGTTTCTACAGGGGGTGGGGTTCCGACCCCTCCCCCTGCTGCTTCATTTCCCGATACCGCGTTTCCCGCAGTTTTTTCTCCCCGCCTGTTATTCCTGATTAATAGAACACTGGTGTGCGCGCCGCAGATCTTCCTCTCCATTTCGAACTCAATCAGGGGCAGTTTCCTGCTGGCGTGCGTGCGATACGCTTGACACGTATACGCGGATAGCGTAGCATCGTGGAGTATGGCAATGATGCCGCCGATGGCGGTGGTCGAGATGCCGGACTTCCTGAGCCGCGCCAAGGCTATCTTGACAGAAGCCGAGCGGACGGCCTTGGTGGCGCACCTTGGCGCGAACCCGGAAGCGGGCCGATTGGTGCCAGAAACCGGCGGAGTCCGGAAGCTCCGATGGGGCGCCCGAGGGCAAGGGAAGCGGGGCGGCGCGCGGGTGATCTACTATTACTATAACGAATCGATTCCAGTATTCGCGCTGGACATCTACGCCAAGAACCAAAAAGCAAACCTGTCCGCCACCGAGAAAAAGGCGGCGCGCAAAACGGTTGCCGCGATCCGAGACGAATACGACAGGAGGAAATAGCCGCTATGCCGACGCAATCCAAGCCCGAAGCGAAGAAGCACGCGCCAAAGAGCACGGCCGCCGGCCGCCGCCTTCTGGCCAGCCTCAACCAGGCTCTCGCATACGCCAGAGGTGAGCACGTTCCAGGCATCCGCGTCACCATGGTGAGCGTCGAACGGGTACCCGCAGTCGATGTTCGATCCGTGCGCCAGAAACTCGGCCTGAGCCAAGCCAAGTTCGCCGCGCGCTTCGGATTCACCGCCGCAACGGTGAGAAACTGGGAGCAAGGCCGAACCCAGCCGGATGGTCCGGCGCGCGTTCTCCTTGCCGTCATCGCCCATCATCCCGATGCCGTGGAAGACGCGCTCCGCAAAGCGAGCTGATCCGGCGACGCCAAGAACGGGCGGCGAACCGCACTACAGCTTGAATTCAATCCCCTGCGCCAGCGGCAGTTGGGTGGACCAATTCAGCGTCTTGGTTTGCCGGCGCATGTAGGCCTTCCACGCGTCGCTGCCCGATTCGCGCCCGCCGCCGGTATCCTTCTCGCCGCCGAACGCGCCCGCTGCCGAAACGGGGGGGAGCACCTTGGATCGCCTGGTCGCGACCATGGCAATCATATAATCTTGATGTAGATGACTTCGCGCGATACCATCGCCGACCACGACGCCAAGGCGCGCGCCTGCGAGGAAATCCTCCACAGCCGGACCCTCGCGCGCAGCGAGCAACTGGCCCGATTCCTGCGCTACATCTGCACCCTCGAACTCGAGGGCCGCGGCGCCGAAATCACCGAATACTCGATCGCCACCAACGCTCTCAACCGCCCCAACAACTACTCTCCCGGCGAGGATTCGAGCGTCCGCAGCCGCGCCCATGCCCTCCGCCGCAAGCTCCAGGAATACTACGAGTTGGAAGCACCGGCGCCCGAAATCCGCATCGAACTGCCTAAAGGCAGCTATCGCCCGGTCTTCGTCACCAGGACCGACGCGCCGTCCCTAGCCCTGGAACCTGTTCCGCCGCCGCTGCCGCCGCCCGCGAGATTGCCCCGGAAACCCAGGCTTCCGTGGATCGTCGCCGCCTCCTTCGCGATTGGCTCTCTCGCCGGAGCACTGGTCTTCCGCCTCGGCCATGCCGATCCCATCGACCCGATCGTGCGTGCCGCATGGGGGCCCGTTCTCCGGCACGGAGCCGATGTCCTCGTACTCCTCAGTGCGCCGCCTCTGCTGCGCATGATCCCGTCACAGCCCGGGGCGAGGCCGGAATCCAACGTTCTGGAACCTGCCCCCGAGTGGGCTTCGCGCTGGTACGGCGACCTGAACCTGACCAATCTGGGAGGTCCGGTCTTCCTGGCGCGGAGCCGCAAATACTCCGTTTTCAGCGACGCCTTTGCCGCCATGACCGTCAGTTCGCTGCTTGAGATGGCGGGCGCGACTTACCATGCCATGCCGGAATACGCCGTGCAGCCCCGCGGGATTCATGAGAACGGACTCATCGTCATCGGTGCCCCGAATTACGACCGGTTCCTCGCCCGAATCCTCCAAACCACACCCTATTCGATCAGCTGGGACCCGGTCGCCAACGACGAGATCCTTGGATTTAAGTCGGGGGGCGGCGGTCATCGTTATGTAGCGAAGCGCGATCCGCAGTTGCACAGCTACACCACCGTGTACGGGCTGATCACGGTTTTGCCCAGCCAGCCCGGACAATCCCGCCCCGAACGGATGCTCATTTTCGCCGGATTCCGCGGCAGTCCCGGAGCTCAGGGAGCCAGCGATTACTTTCGCTCGGCGGCGGCGCTCCGCGACCTCGAGCACCGCTTCCGGCAAGAGGGCTACTCCACGTTCCCGCCCGCCTACCAGGTCGTGGTGCGCTGCGGCGTCGATTCGGAGACCGCGATCAACGCCGTCTACGAAACCCACATCGTCATCCCTAACACGCCCGTCATCGAGTAGATTTGGCAAGTGTGACGCAGCCTGCCCTGCCGGCCCCATCAGCGATATCAGACAGTTGCGAGGCTCGTTAACGTTCAGTGAACGTTTGAACAACCGTTTTCGGACTTACTCCCTGGTGCCCTCTGCCATAGAATTGTCATCTAAGCCATGAAACTACTTCTCGCACTGTCCCTCGTCCCGGTCAGTCTGGCATGGTCGCAGACCGGCGCCCCGGCGCGCCCCAAGATCACCGGAGTTGCCCACATCGCCCTAGCTGTACACGACGTCGAAAAATCGCGAGTCTACTACAAGGACTTCCTCGGCTACGGCGAGCCCTACAAGCTCGACAACCCCGACGGCAGCCTCTCGCTCACCTTCATCAAGGTGAACGAGCGCCAGTACATCGAACTCTTCCCCGAAAAAACCGCTAACACAGACCGCTTACTGCACATCTCCATCGAAGTCGAGAACGCCGAGGCCATGCGCGTCTACCTCCGTTCCAAGGGCGTGAAGGTCCCCGAGAAAGTCTCCGTGGGCCGCATCAAGAACGCCAACTTCATGGTCACCGACCCCGACGGCCACCTTGTCGAAATCGTACAGTACGAGCCTGACGGCCTAAGCGTGCAGGCCAAGGGAAAATTCCTCGACGACAACCCCGCCGGACCGCGCATATCCCAGCGCATGTCCCATCTCGGGATCATCGTTGGAGCGCTCGAACCCGCCATGAAGTTCTACGGCGGAATCCTGGGATTCCAGGAGATCTGGCGCGGCAGCAAGGACGGCAAGGTTCTCAGTTGGGTCAACTTGAAGGTCCCCGAAGGCAACGATTACCTGGAGTTCATGCTGTACGACAAAATGCCCGACCTGAAGTCCCTCGGCACGCTGCACCACATCTGCCTGGAAGTCCCCGATATCGAAAAGGCCAAGGCCGCTCTCGAGGCCCGCCCGGCGCACGCCTCTTATACCCACCCCTTGGAAATCCGCACCGGCGTCAATCGCAAACGCCAGATGAACCTTTACGACCCGGATGGTACCCGCAGTGAACTCATGGAACCCCGTACAACGGATGGCGTGCCGACACCTCCGTCCACCGCGGCGCCACCCCGCTGAACCAGGAAGGCCCGGCGATGGACCTGCAAGTCGCATCGATTTTTGGAATTGAACTTTGGAAAGTGAGGCACCCATGTTCGCATGCCGTACGCAGCTCTTTAGCATCCTGATCGCAGCCGCTGTTTCGATCTCCACCGCCTGGTCTCAGGAATCCCGCGCCAACGTCCTCGGACGCGTCACCGATCCCAGCGGCGCCGTCATCCAGGCTGCTTCCATTGCCATCCTGAATCAGGAGACCGGCGTCACCGCGCGGACCGAGACGAACCAGGAAGGCAACTACATTTCCTCGTTCCTCATTCCCGGCACCTACCGCATCACCGTCGAGAAGCCGGGATTCAAAAGCCTGGTCCGCAGCCGCGTCACGCTTAACGTCAACGACCGCGTGGAACTCAACCTCACGCTCGAAGTAGGCAGCCAGGCGGAGTCCGTCACCGTCACCGCCGATGCCTCCCTCCTCGACAGCGCCAACGTCGCCGTGGGACGCGTCGTGACCTCCGAGGAAGTCCGCAACCTGCCCATCCATCTGGGCGACGTGGACAACATCATCCGCCTTGGAAACGGCGTCAACTTCACCGACGAGCCCGCCAAAGACCAGCCATGGCAGCCGCTCAACACCGCCTACGCCATGGCCGGGTCCCCTTCCAGCCGCAGCGAGTTCACCCTCGACGGCTCCAGCAACACGTTCCACGACGAAGCTCGCAGCGCCGTCGGACAGTCCTGGACGCCGATTGCAGACGTCGTGTCCGAATTCAAAGTGCAGACGGCGACCTTCGACGTCTCGACCGGATCGACCGAAGGCGGCGTGGTCAACGTCAGCCTCAAGAGCGGCACCAACAAGATCCACGGCAGCGGCTTCTTCAATAAGGAAACCGCCAAGCTCGATGCCAACTCCTTCTTCGCCAACGCCGCCGGAACTCCGCGCGCCAACCTCAACCTGACCAATCCCGGGGGAACCATGAGCGGACCCGTGTATATACCCAAGGTATACAACGGCAAAAACCGCACGTTCTTCCTCTTCGGCTACAACTGGGTGAAGTCGGTCGCCTCCGGCGGCACCGCCGGCGGCATCGTCGCCACCGTGCCCACGGCAGCCGAACGCACCGGCGATTTCTCCGCGCTGCTGAAACTCGGCAGCGTTTACCAGATCTACGATCCCTTCAGCCGCACTCCCGCCGCCGGCGGACTTTTCCAGAACCAGCCGCTGCCCGGCAACATCATCCCCGCCAGCCGCATCAACGGCGTTGCCCAGAATATCCTCAACTATTACCCCCTCCCCGAGCAGCCCGGCGCCCTCAACGGCACCAACAACCTCGACCGCACCAACTGGCCCAGCCGGGTCGTGTATCACTCGACGGTCTACAAGTTCGATCACAACATCAGCGACCGGAACCGCGTCATGTTCCGCGTCACCACCAACCGCAACGACAACCACTCGGTGGATTACTTCGGATACGCTAACCCGTCCGTCGGGGCGCTGTTCTATCAGAAGTCCATCGGCTTCGCGTTCTCCGAGAACTACTCCTTCAGCCCGAGCATGAACATGGACATCCGGGTCAGCGACAGCAGCTTCGTCCGCGCCCAGGGCCCCAACGATGCCGGCAGGGCGTTCACGCTCACCAGCGCGGGCTTCCCCTTGTACTTGCAGAATGCGCTCGCCCCCTCCCAGCGCAACTTCCCCAGCTTCGCTATCGCCGGCTTCACCTCGCTCGGCGATCGCGCCCCGGGTTATAAGAACACTGAGACCCGCAGCGCCGGAGCGACCTTCTACAAAAGCCACGGCGCCCACCAGCTCAAGTTCGGCGGCGAGTTCCGGATCAATCCGGAAAACCGTTTGGGCAATTCACCCACCAACGGCAATAACGCGCTCGCCTTCAGCGCGCCCACCTCCTACACCGTCGGACCGTTGAGCAACGCCGCCGCGGCTCCCATCGGACAGGCGCTTGCCTCGTTCCTTTATGGAATCGTCGGCGGAAGCATCACGGTGCCTTCCATCACCGACTTCGCCGAGATCGACAAGAGCATCGCGGGCTTCGCGCAGGACGATTGGAAGGTCACCCGCAAGCTGAATATCAACCTCGGGCTGCGTTACGAATTCCAGACCGCGCTCACCGAACGCTACAACCGCTCCGCGCTCGGCTTCGACCCCGCTGCGGCCATGCCCTTCGCCGCGCAGGCGCAGGCGGCCTATGCGCTGAACCCCACGCCCGAAATCCCCGTCTCCCAGTTCCTCCCGGCCGGCGGACTTACCTTCGCGGGAGTCGGCGGTAACCCCCGCGCCTTATACGACGCGCCGAAAACCGAGTTCATGCCGCGCGTCGGCTTCGCCTATAGTCCTAACGTCAAAACCGTCATCCGCGGCGGCATCGGCGTCTTCTACGGCTCGCTCGGCGTGCGCCTGCAGGACGCCATCCAGACCGGGTTCAATCAGGCGACTAACGTGGTTGCCTCCAACGACGGCGGCATCACCTTCGCATCCTCGCTCTCCAATCCCTTCCCGTCCGGAATCCTCCCGCCCACCGGGGCCGCTCTCGGGACCCAGACTTATATCGGCAACAGCATCAGCTTCTTCAATCAGAATCCCCGCGCGCCGCAGCTCTTGAAGTACCAGGTCGATATCCAGCGCGAATTCTCCGGCTTCGTTGCCAGCGCCGGTTATCTCGGCAGCCGCGGCGCGAACCTCGAAGTGTCGCGATCCGATAAGCCCTTCCCCAACCAGTACCTCAGCACCAGCCCGGTCCGCGACCAGACCACCATCAACTACCTGAGCGCGAGCCTGGCCAGTCCCTTCGCGAAAATTCCCGCCTTCGTCGGCACCGGACTGGCTGGGTCCGTGATCTCCCGCAGCGCGCTGCTCTCCCCTTACCCGCAGTTCGCCGGAATCGGATACTACACATATGACGGCCAGAGCTGGTACGACGCCCTGAACATGAAACTCGAAAAGCGTTTCAGCCACGGGTACCTCGTGTCCGCCACGTACACCTTTTCCAAGTACCTCGCCGCCACCAACCTGCTCAACGCGGGCGACGCAGCCCCGGCGAAATACCTCTCCCCCCAGGATTACCCGCACCACATCGCGGTCAGCGCCGTATACGAACTGCCCATCGGCAAGGGACGCCCTCTGCTCCCGGGCATAAAGGGCGTTCCCCGTGTCATCATCGGCGATTGGAATCTCTCCTACGTCTACACCTTCCAGAGCGGCCCGCCCATCGCCTTCGGCGACGTGCTGCTCACCGGCAACCCGAAGGATATCCAACTCGGCAGCGCCGACCGCAGCGCGGCACAGTGGTTCAACACAAGCGTCTTCAACCGCGTCACCTCGCAGCAACTGGCCAACAACCTGATCACGCTCTCGCCGACCTTCGCCGGAATCCGCGCCGGGGCATTCAACTCCTCCGACGCGTCGCTCGTCAAGCAGATCCCGATTCACGAATCGGTCCGCCTGGAGGCGCGCATCGACACTCTGAACATCTTTAATCAGGTCAGCTTTGGCGTCCCCAACACAACGCCCACCAGCACTGCGTTCGGCACCGTGACGACGCAGAAGAATGTTCCGCGCCGCTTGCAGGCAACCATCCGCCTGACGTTTTGACCAGCCGTGATCCATTTGGAGGTGTCATGTTCACCCGGCACACAGCCGCACTCAGTCTTGCCCTCGTGCTGTCCTGCGCCGCCGTTCGCGCGCAGGACGAAGTGGCGCATCCGGCCGCGGGAGCGCCCCCCATCCTGCCCGTGGGCTCCCCCGCGCCCGATTTCAACCTGCCCGGCATCGACGGCAAGCTCCACAGCCTGGCCGAATACCGCGCGAGCAAGGTGCTCGTCCTGATCTTCACCTGCGATCACTGCCCGGTCGCGCAGATGTACGAGAAGCGCATCAAGCAGCTCACCGCCGATTACCGCGATCGCGGCGTCGCCCTTGTCGCCATCAATCCTAACGACCCAAACGCCGTCCGCTACAGCGAAATGGGCCATACCGACGTCGGCGATACCCTCGCCGAAATGAAGATCCGCGCCGAGTATCGCCACTTCAACTTCCCCTATCTCTCCGATGGCGCCACCCAGTCCGTCTCGCTCAAGTACGGACCCACCGCGACCCCGCACGCCTTCATCTTCGACGACAAGCGGATTCTCCGCTACCAGGGACGCATCGATAGCAGCCAGCGCGAAGAACTGGTCGCCAAACACGAAGCGCGCGACGCCATCGAGGCGCTGCTCGCCGGCAAACCGGTGGTCGTCCAGAACACGCCCGCCGTGGGATGCTCCACCAAGTGGTCGGTCAAAAAGACGGGCGCCGCGGCCGAGATCGCCGAATCCGAAAAAGCTGCCGTCTCGCTCGAGCCCGTCACTGTCGATCAGCTTCGCGCCCTGCGCAAGAACGGCACCGGCAAGTTCCTCCTCGTCAATTTTTGGGCTACGTGGTGCGATCCGTGCGTCGCCGAATTCCCCGAGTTGCAGCGGCAGCTCGCGATGTACCGCAAGCGTCCCTTCGACGTGGTCACCGTCAGCATCAACACACCCGATGAACGCAGCGGAGTCCTTAGTTTCCTCAAGGAGCAGCACGCCGGAACGAGGAACCTGCTCTTCGATTTCAACGATCCCGCCGACGGCATCGCCGCCTTCGGCACCGACTGGGCCGGAGGCGTTCCCTACACCGTCCTGCTCAGCCCCGAGGGCGAGGTCCTCTACCGCATGCAGGGCGCCATCAACCCGCTCGAAGTGCGCCGCACCATCCTCAGATACCTCCCCGACGACCACTACATCGGCACGCACGCCTACTGGAACAGCGTGTTTTAATAGGAATCCTCATGAACATTCTTCCGAGAATCGCACTGCTCGCGGCCACGCTCGCCGCCGCCGCATCCGCCCAGAGCACCGCTAACCTGGGAATCTTCGAGGGCGCCGGCGACGTCGGCGCACCCTCGCACAAAGGCAGGGTCGCCTACGACGCCGCCCGCAAGGAGTACCGCATCACCGGAGGCGGCGACAACATGTGGGGCGTCCGCGACGACTTCTTCTTCGTCTGGAAGAAGATCACCGGGGACGTCGTCATCACCGCCAACGTCAAGATCGTCTCCGACGGCGCGCCGCACCGCAAAGCCGGACTCCTCATCCGCAAGGACCTCGAGCCCGGCGGCGTCTACGCCGACGCGGTCGTCCATGGCTCCGGTCTCACCGGACTCCAATGGCGCGAGAAGGCCGACGACCTCACCCGCACCGTCCACTTCCCCATCGAAGGACCGACCCGCCTCCGCCTCGAGCGCCGCCGCAACGTCGTCACCCTCTTCGCCTCCAAGGACGGTGGCCCGCTCGTCGAAATGGGCAGTACCGAACTCGCGCCCTTCTCTCCGATGTACGCCGGGCTCGGCGTCTGCGCCCACGATGACAAGGCGGAGACCACCGCCATCTTCTCCGATGTCACCGTCGAGGTGCTGCCGCCCCCGCCACCCGCGAAGAAGTAACTCCGGGATCGCGTCACGCCACTTTCTTTAATGCGTCTCGGCCTCTCTCTGCGTCTGCTTCCGGCGCAAAATGGATACTTCGCCTGTAAAACAGGAGGTTTTCAGGCAGTCAAGGAATGGCCGGAGTGACGTTATGTGTCGGGACGGATCAACTGGGCGCGAACCGGTGGTCGCGCTTGGCAGGGAGCGAGTTAACGGATACTGAGGGAAGTGCGCCACTGACACAGCCAGGCATATCGGAAACTGGGAGCGTGCAGTCCCAAAAGTCCGATTGAAATTCGACGGGTTTCCTTCTCCCTTGACGCCGCAGAGTTTACCAGTTCGTGGCCCAGTTGACCGAAAGTCCTAGGGCTGTATCGGAAACGCTCCGGCGAAATGATGTTGGGGTAGGCGGTGAATTTGGGGGCCGGAGCGTTTTCGATAGAGCGACTTGAAGTGAGCTGGTTTGGCACTGCGACGTTATGCGTTTTGAATTGTGTTGTTGGTCTTGGAACAGGATGAGAAGGGCGCTGAGGGGCTCATCAAGAGGAGAGAATGACTCCCGTGTGGAATGCCGCGATGCCCGGCGGTGCGATCGCGCAAGAGGCGGACAGTCCTCACCGGCTGGCGCTGCTGCGCTTGCGAGTTTCGAGATGAGAAAGAGCAGGTCATATTGGTTGCAGGTTGCTGATCGGGGGAGAACGGAAGCGCGCCTCAGCGGCGGTGAATCGTTCGAAGATCGCCATCGGGCCGCCACATCGAGGACACCTCCAGGGCGGACGAGGAGTTTCGGACGATGTTTCGGAAGTCGGTGCGTGCGGGCTGTCTGCCCCGGTCAGTAGCGTGAAGCAGAGCGGTAGGAGGGCCGCGCGGCGACGGTGGGCGAAGAGCCCAAAGTGGCGGATGCGCACAAATCCCTTGGGCAGCACGTGGAGGAAGAAGCGGCGCAGGAACTCTTCCAGCGGCAGTTGCATCAGGCGCTTCTTATTCTTGTGGGCCGAGTCGCGCCATCGAAACGTGACCTGGCCATTGTCGAGCGCCACCAGCCGATGATTCGAGATTGCGACGCGATGCGTGTAGCAACCCAGATAACGGAGCGCGTGTTCGGCCCCGCCAAAAGGGCGCTTGGAATACACGACCCAATCGGAACGGAACAGGGAGCGCAGCATGGCCGCGAATGCGGGCGGCGATTGGAGCGGCGCAAGGCCACCGTGAAATTCGAGCCTGCCGGTGGCATGCAGTTCCCGCAGACCGGCGACGAACTTGCCGCGAAAGACACGGCTGAGGACTTTGACGGGCAAAAAGAAGCCGGTCGGCGCAGCGATCCACCGGGTGTGATCGGGAGCCAATCCACCGGCCGGAACCACGCAATGGACATGCGGGTGATGCAGCAGTTTCTGATTCCAGGTGTGCAACACGCTGAAGAAGCCGATCTCGGCGCCGAGATGCCGCGGGTCGCGCGCAACGGCCAGCAGCGTCTCGGCGCTTGCCCGGAATAAGAGGCTGTAAACCTCGCGTTTGTTCTGTAACGCCAGCGCTGCCAACTGGCCCGGCAGCGTGAAGACGACATGCACGTAAGGGGTGGGCAGAAGTTCCCGGCGGCGCGCTTCCAGCCAGCGGTCGCGCGCGTTGGACTGACACTTCGGACAGTGCCGGTTCCGGCATGAGTTGAAGGAGATGGCACGATGCCCGCAGTTGGAACACTCATCGATGTGCCCGCCGAGCGCGGATGTCCGGCAGCAAACGATGGCGGTCAACACCTTCAGGTGCAGCCAGGTGAACCATTTCCGGCTGTGCTCGAAGAACGCGGTTCCCGCGGCGCGGATCAGGTCGGCCACCTCCAGCGGCGGCCGGGTCATCTACTTGGTGTTGGACGGCTGCGGGTTGGAGGCGTAGATCGACAACGAATCGAGCGGACTGACCGTGGCCCCGACGTGGCGTCTGGAGAGATGGAGGTAGATCATCGTCTCCCGCAGGTCGGCGTGGCCGAGGAGCAGTTGAATGGTACGCAAGTCGGCGCCGCCTTCCAGCAGATGTGTGGCGAAGCAGTGGCGAAGCGTGTGCGGATGGAGCGGCTTGCTGACACCGGCGCGCTGGGCGGCTTCCCGGCAGGCGTGCCAGACGACCTTGTCGCTGATGGGGTAAGCGGCGGTATGCCAGCGGCCGCCAGGGAACAGCCAAACGGAAGGTTTGCGGGCCAGTCGGCGATAATGGGCGCGCAGTTCGTCGAGCAGATGGGGGCTGAGCACGATGTCGCGATCCTTGCCGCCTTTGCCGTTCTGGACATGGAGCACCATGCGCGCAGCGTCGACGTCGGTCACCTTGAGGTCGGCCAACTCGGCGCGGCGCACGCCTGTGCCATAGAGGGTGATGAGAATGGTGCGGTAGAAGGGAATGGGCGCGGCATCGATCAGGCACGCGACCTCTTCCGGACTCCAGATGACCGGCAGGTGAATCCTCTTCTTCGGGTAGGGCATTTCGTCGCCGGACCAGGGCCGCTTCAGGGTCCTGAGGAAGAAGAAGCGCAGCGCGCCGACCATCTGGTTCACGGTGTTGTCGGAGAGTTTCCGATCACGGAATAGGTGGGCGGTGTACTCGCGGATTTGTTCCGGTCCGAGTTGGTCGGGTGGCCGGTGGAAGTAGCGCGCAAAGTCCTCGATGATACGCAGGTAGGCGCGCGTGGTACCTTCAGTGTAATTGCGACGCGCGAGTTCATCGAGCGTCATTTTTCGAAGCTGGGTCACAGGGACCTCCTTGTGACCCAAATTTACCGCCACAGAATCCCGAATGCTCGCCACAGGGGACACGCGAAGCGTCTGCCGCAAGGCTTAGTTCAAGTGGGCTTCTCGTACACTGGCCAGAAACGGCGTTCTGGGAAATGGCTCCTCCCTGTACCTGTCGCGAATCCCCTTGCGACCAAGAAA
>OCTA010004079.1_pt1 | contig 12836 bp, 10 predicted proteins | sample 1538991 | NCBI WGS metagenome assembly OCTA01 (sample SAMEA3539302, study PRJEB22396) | soil metagenome | biome: tundra; feature: field; material: soil | place: USA | collected 2010-05 | depth 0.15 m
AACTTCATGGACGAAATTTATGCCATCAAGGACACGTTCGATGCCGTGTTCTTCCGCAACGTCATGATCTATTTCGACAGGAGCACGCAGCAAGCCGTTGTCAACAAGATTTGCCGGAATCTCGCGCCGGGAGGCTACCTGTTCGCCGGCCATTCCGAATCTCTGGCGGGTTTGCATCTGCCGGTTAAGCCTGTCAAGGCGTCCATATACCGCAAGTTGGCCTGACGCAAGGCCCGCTAAATAGGATTGCTGTGAACGACTCCAAAAAGGTCAAAGTGCTCATCGTCGATGACTCCGCTTCGGTCCGTCAGATCCTGAAGGCGATCCTTGAGTCGGACCCCCAGATTGAAGTCATCGGGGTTGCCTCGGATCCCTATGCGGCCGTCGAGCGCATTAAGGAGCAGACCCCCGACGTCATCACGCTGGACATCGAAATGCCGCGCATGGACGGGTTGACTTTCCTCGAGAAGTTGATGAGTCAGCATCCGATTCCGGTGGTGATCTGCTCGACCCTGACCGGAGCCGGTTCCGATGCCGCTTTCGCCGCGCTCGAAAAGGGAGCCGTCGAAATCATCACGAAACCCAAGCTGGGAGCCAGGGAGTTTTTCGAAGAGTCGCGAATTCGGATATGCGACGTTGTGAAGTCCGCCGCCCGCGCGCGAGCGAGCAAGACCCGCGTCCGTCCGTTGGTGGTGGCTCCAAAGCTGACTGCCGACGCCGTGCTGCCAAAGCTGGCCTCGAACGCCATGATTCAGACTACCGAGAAGGTGGTCGCCGTGGGAGCGTCCACGGGGGGAACGGAGGCGCTGCGCGAGTTTCTCGAAGCCATGCCGCTGGATGCCCCGGGAATCGTCATCGTGCAGCACATGCCAGAGCAGTTCACGGCCCGCTTTGCCGGGCGGCTCGACCGAATGTGCCGCATTACGGTGAAGGAAGCCGCCGATAACGATTCGGTGATTCGAGGGCAAGCGTTGATCGCGCCCGGCAATCGACATCTACTCCTTAAACGCAGCGGAGCCCGCTATTTCGTGGAAGTCAGGGACGGGCCGCTGGTCAGCCGGCACCGTCCTTCCGTCGATGTACTCTACCGGTCGGCGGCGCGCTATGGTGGACGGAATGTCGTCGGGGTCATCATGACCGGAATGGGCGATGATGGCGCCAAGGGAATGTTGGAGATGAAGCAAGCTGGAGCGTTCAACATCGCTCAGGACGAAGCGACCAGCGTGGTTTTCGGGATGCCCGCCGAGGCGATTAAAATCGGCGCGGTTGACCGTGTGTTGCCGCTCGGCGCGCTGGCGGCTGAGGTGGTTCGGCTGTGCCACTAAAGCTCAGCAGGGCCATCCGCAAGCGCCCGTTGGAGGCGCGCCAGCACAGACCCAAGGGATTTTAATTCATGCTCCCAGATCCGCAGCACGCGCCAACCGTCCTTCCGCAAACGCGCTTTCACGGCCCTGTCGCGTTTTCGATTGCGCGCGATTTTGGCCTCCCAATAAGCGGTATTTGAGCTAGGAGTCTTGCAGCACGCGCGGCAACCGTGCCAGAAACACCCGTCAACGAAAACGGCAAGACGCTGGACTCGGAACGCGAAATCGGGGTTGCCGAAGACATCGGGCGCGTTCATGCTCCAACCCCGGATGCCAGCCCGGATTAAGCCGGCCCGCAGCCGCCACTCCGTGGATTTGTTGCGCTTGGATCGAATCTTCGCCATCACCCGCGAACGGGTTTCGGGGGAGACTCTATCCATAGTGGACCTCTCGGATCAGACCTCTTGGCCGGGCTCAACGGTGGGAACGGCGCCGCCGATTTCGTTGAACCGCTGAGTTGCGAGTTGTTCCAGTCTTCTTGCCTGGGTAATCAGCGTCCGTCGCAACCCCTTCGAGACCTCGCGCTCACTGATAACGCGCGCCAGCGCCGCAATGGTGGTGGCGCGCCTGGCGATGCGGACGTCCGGGTGCTTGCGAAGCTCGTAAAGGGCGTCGGGGATAATTCGGGCACGAACGGACGGCGGCAGTTGGATTGTATTTGAAGCGGCGATGTCGCCTTCGTTCAGGACCGCATCGAAACTGGATTGACTGAGGACCAGTTGAAAGACTGTGTACTCCGCCGAATTCAGGATCGCCTTGGCTTCGGCGTCCTTTCCGCTGCTATCCTGAAGCTCCCAAAAGGGCCAAACCTCAATCTCGGCGACCTCAAACGGATCCAGCACGTTCATCGCTACCGCGTCTGTTCTCTGATTGGTGAGGTGGCGTCCAATGCGCACCCGCAACATTTCGTTGGTTTGACCCACGTAAATGGGTTCGCCATCGTAATCGTAGAACGCGTAGACGCCCCACTTTGCGTTGCCAATCTTTTTCCCGTCAACGCCCGGCACAGGCGCGTTGAGGAAGGCTCGAATTTGCTGACGGATCGCAGCCACATCCTGCGGGACGCCCAGCGCCTCATTCTCTCCGGGCATTAAGCCGCTGCCACAATCCGGTCGGCGAGAGCGATTGGCGTCAACAGATGCGCGCTTAACCAGCGCACAACGGGAACAGCGAGTCCGTCTCCGAAGAGATGGTACGCATCGTTGTATTTGCCTGGCAGAGGGTAATCGTCCGGCACGCCCATCAACCGCGCCGCTTCCCGGGGCGACAACAACCGCGATCTGATTTGGGGGCCGTCAACGACTACGATTGTCTGACGGCTAGAACCGCCGACGGGCGTTCGAAGGCAGCCGGAAATTTGGTCGAACCGGATCTCTGCCCTTTGCGCGTTGACGCCGTCCTCATTTGGGCGGGTCCGCCGGTATACAGTGCCGACGATCCGTTTGCCAAGCAACTGAGCCTTCTTCAACTTTTCCAGGTGAACCGGCGCCATCAAGTCTATGATGTGATCCGTTTCCGCCTTTGTGTGCCACGCAACGCCCGTTGGCTCTTCTTCAATCAGACTGCCGAAAGATGGAACGGGTCCGCGCGGGACGGGAACGTGCCACCACACCCAATCATCTTGCAGCCGCTCCGGCAGCCGGCGCACCGCGGCTCGCAGCGTTTTCGTGTGCCACGGTTCCGACGGTTGAGACAACACCAGCGGCGGAGGAACAGTCGTCCCGGTGTGAACTCCGACGACGAACAGGCGTGGCCGCGATTGCGGCAGAAACCGCACCGCATCCATGACCAGAGCGCCGATTCGATATCCCTCACCGGCAAGGGCGTCAACAAGGAAGGCGAAATCCTCGCCATCATGGGACGTCAGCGCGCCAGCGACGTTTTCGAGCACGATCAGTTGTGGGCGGCGGCCGCGACGCGCCATGCCACGCATCAACTCCCAAAAGGGCTTGAATGTGCCGCTGCGATGGCCTTCCAGTCCCGCCCCGTTTCCGGCAAGGGATAAATCCTGGCAAGGAAAGGAGGCCCAGACCAGTGTGGGCACGCCCGGAAGATCGTCTGGAGTTAAGTCCGCAACATCGCAGACTCGCAGTCCTTCAGCGTCGTGTCTTGCCCGGTAGGCCGCTGCCTTCTTCCCGCACCACTCGTTCGAAAACAGGCACTGCCAGTTTTCCTCACCCAATCCAAGCCGAGCCATGCCGCCCCCCGCAAAGAATTCGTACCAGGTTGTGCGGGGTTGGTCCACTCCCTTGGATTTTAGCCGATGATCGGCTGATATGGTAAGTTCCTTGATGCCGGAAGCTTGGGCTACTGGTCTTTGCTCTTGCGCTCGAAGGCGCCTGGAACAAGTTGAAGCAGTACGCAGAGAAGTCCGCGGATTGGGAAGTCACTTCTTCAACGCCCTGGAACTACGCCGTCCAGGTGGGCGACTGTGACGCAATGGCCGAAGAGCACACGATTGGCGAAACGCCGTTCGATGCCGCGCACCCGGAACACTAACCGTGAAGGGCCGCTTGTTGCCACAGTGGAAGGCGGACGATAACTCCGCGGGGCCCATCCCAATCAGTCCCGTTAGTTCGACCGAGGCCCTGCGTTCATTAACACTGATTCCTTACGGCGCGTCGAAGGTACGGATAACCGCATTCCCTTTTCTCAATGAACCGTCAACGTGCGGCCCGTCGGGGCAGTGACGATGGGCAAGGCGCGACGGCTTCTTACAACTCCGATCATCCTGTTTGCTTTTACTGCCTCTCTGAGTGCTGAGAGCGCGGTGACATTTGACCGGGAGTCTGATCCGGGCGCAGTTCGGCGCGGCGGGTTTGGAGAAGTTGACGGACCTTGCCATGCAGAGCAAGATCAATGTCGCGCGCGACGGATTCACTGTCCAAATAGACGGGAGGACGTTTAGTCCCGAGTCATTCGAGCGTCCCAGCGTGCATGCTGAGGGCCGGAGTGTCATCTGCGCATCGAAGTAGATGGAGTAAGCGGCATTGGCAAGCGCCTCGTCGAGATTGGTAGACCAGGGGCAATTCTCGTGCTCGGCGGAGATTGCTTCGAGCTTCGATGAGTTGCGTCCAACCAGCAGGACATGCGGCATGATCACATCGGTGTCGCTTCACTTCACGCCGCCTTGTTTGCGAATTGCATAGATGGAGCGATGCAAGTGCTGGTTCAAGCCCATGCGGCCGGCAACGCCGTTCATGATGATGCCGATATCGCGTGTCCGCACTTCACTCATGTGTGTCAGCCCTGGGAATCCTTCATACACTGCGGCTGCGCTCCCTCCGGTAAAGGCGGCGCTTCCTGGCCCGCGCGCGGCAGCGTCCCCGCGAGTTCCTGCCTCAGTTCGCCACATCGCCCGCCGGACCGTAGCAATAGATCATCCGCATTGGCGTCGGCCCCGTGTTCGTCAACTGATGAAACACTCCCGAGGGAATGTATACGGTCTGCCCGGTTGGAACAGCCTGGCGCTCTTCGCCAAGACACATTTCGCCGGTCCCTTCCAGAATGAAGTAGATCTCCTCCTGCGCCTGGTTATGCCACGGAACCTGTCCGCCGTTCGCATCGAGTGTTACATGGCCCAGAGAAAAGTTGGCGGCTTGAATGGGACTCGCGCCTCCCGCAATGTTTTGGGTTAGACGGCGGGCGGGATAGCGGCGCCCGGCTATTTGCATAAGATCGGCGATCACCACACGTATAATATTTCTCACTGCGTCTGATCTGATTAGAAGAAGGAATCGGAGATGCGCATTTCAGACCGTTGCTACGCTGTCCTCGGATTGGCTTATGCGCCGCCGTGGTCTGTGAATGCGGGATTCATCGTAGGGGATGCCACAACTCTAGTCGTGGATACGGGCGCGAATACTTTTGCGGCTGCCACCATTCACGGGTATGCCGTCGCGATCCGGCCGTCCAATGTAATGGAGGCAATCAGTACAGAAAAGCACTTCGATCACATTGGCGGCAACGGCTTTTTTCGCGATCAAGGCAGCGCGATTTGGGGACACACGGAAGTAGGCCGCACCGAAGAGGAGTTCCTCGAAGAGCGGGCGTGGTTCAATCAATGCATCTCAAGCGTTGCCCGCCGCAGCGCGCACGAAGAGAACGCTTTTTACGCCGGCACTCGTTTAACGAACGCGACGCGCCTTCTGCATCGGGAGACGACGTTCGACCTTGGTGGCTGTGTTGTTGAAGCGCTCTTCACTCCGGGCCATACCGCGAGCAATATTTCGATTTGGGTGCCGCAGGATGGCGTCCTGTTTAGCGGGGATTGCTTGATCAATGACTATCTGCCGAACCTGGACGCCGGAGGTCCAGAGGAGTGGCGGACTTGGCTCAAGTCACTGGAACGCGTTGCAGCGCTAAAACCGAAGACGGTACTCGCGGGCCATGGATACGTTGCTCACGGGGACGAAGTGGCAACAATCATAGAGACGGTTCGACGGGTGTTAGAAGAATCGATAGCTCGCGGCTATTCTCCAACCGCCGAGTTCTGAACATCATTCATGGCGCAGCGCCGCCATCGGCTGAATGCTGACGGCTCTTTGGGCGGGCAACAAGCAGGCGGCCATCGCCGCGCCGACGAGAACGGCTACTACCGACAGGAACGCGACGGGATCCTTGGGGTCCCAACCTTGCACGTAGTTTGCGATAACGCGGCTGAGTGCCAGGCTACCCGCGAGACCGATGCCGATTCCGACGAGCATCAGACGGGCGGTCATGCCGGCAACCAGGGTCAACACGTCTGCGGGACGAGCGCCGAGCGCCATGCGGATGCCGAACTCACGTGTGCGACGCGCCACGACATAGGAAACGACGCTGAAGATTCCGGCCGTGGCCAGCAGGAGCGCGACCGCGCCGAAGATGCTGAAAAGCGTGGTGCTGAAGCGTGGGTAAGCGTGCGCCTCACGATCGAGGATCTCATCCAGGGTGAAGGCGTCCGAGATCGGCTGATCTGGATCGAGGCGCAGCAATTCGGCGCGCAACGTGTTCAGGACCTGCCGGGGATCGCCGCGCGTTCGCACCAGGTATCCGCAACCGGGCGGCAACACGAGGCGATAGGGAAGGTACAGCGCGGGTTTGGGGTGCTCCTGCAATCCCCTGTTCGGGACGTTCGCGACGACACCAATTATCTCCATCGTTTGATTTCGATTGGGCGGAGTCTTGAGGTCGGGATTGTCGCCGAAGTTCATTTCCGGGAGCACGACCTTGAGGCCGATGGGATCTCGATCCCGGAAGTACTGCCGACGCATCTCCTCATTGATAACGGCCAGTTGATCCGCCCGCTGATCTTCGTCCGCGGTGAAGGTGCGTCCGGCGAGCAGCGGGACATGAATCGCACGAAAATACTCGCTGCCCACCAAGCCAACCAACGTCTGCCGGCTGCCATTCGCGGGGCGGCCGGGCAGTTCAAGCTTGGTGCCAAATCCGATGAAGGGCGGCAGTGCGCTGATGTTGACGGCGACGGTCTCAACGCCTGGTGTTTGCTGGAATGCATTCAGCACGCGATCAAAGAAAATGCCGCGAGTTGGCCAGGTTTCATAAGACCCCTTCTGAATGCTTACGAAAAGAGCCAGCACGTTTTGGGAATCGTAACCAAGCGGCACATGCAGCAGGGATATGAATCCCCGAATGGCAACTCCCGCGCCAACCAGCAGAATGACGGTGAGCGCGACCTCGCCGACGATGAGCGCGTTTCTGGTTTTACCCGCGGCCAGACCGCCTGTGCTGGAACGGCTGCTGCCCTGCATGTCATCGCGCAGGTCCGGGCGGGCGAGTTGCAGTGCCGGAGCGATTCCGAAGAGTATTCCACTGATGACGGAAATTAAAAAAGTAAAGAGAACCACCATGGCGTTTACATGGATCACCGCCTCGTGTGGAACCGAGTACTCCGGCATCAGTTTGACTATCGCCGGAACGCCGCCGTACGCCAGGACGACTCCAAGCACTCCGCCGACGAAAGCGAGCGACACGGATTCCGTGAGCAGTTGGCGCATCACGCGGCCTTTGGCTGCTCCAAGCGAGATACGCACCGCTATCTCTTTTCGCCGTTCGCCGGCGCGGGCAAGCAAGAGAATCCAAACATTAGAGCAGGCGATCAGCAAAAGGAAACCGACCGCCGCGAGCAAGATCAGCAGCGTTCCCTGAAACTTGCCGAGCAGCCAATCGTTCAGGCGCTGTAATTCCATCCGGAATTCGGGCGGATAGAGGTGGGGGCCGCAGCGGGCGAAGCGCTCCGTGAATGCCTGCAACTCGGAACCGGCGGCTTGCAGGCTGACTCCTGGCTTGATGCGCGCCATCATCTCCCACTGTTCGCGCGAAACCAGCATGGGGAGCGGAACATACAAATCGGCGTCGTTCCAGGTGAAGCGCGACGGCAGAACTCCCGCCACGGTGAATAGCTTGTGATTCAGTTCGATCTTTTTGTTAATGACGCTGAGATCGGCGTTGAAGTGGCGCTGCCAAAACAGATAACTGAGCACCACCAGATTGGGAGGCGCAGCAGGAGCCGGAATATCGCGAGGCGTGAACGTGCGGCCCATGATTGCGGGAACACCCATGAAGTCGAAGCCGTTCGGGGAATAGAGTTCCGCGGCTACTTTCTCGGGCAGACCGGTTGTGATCACATAGTCGCGGCGAGCAAACAGGAAGGCATCTTCGATGGTATGGGCGTGGGCTGTGTAATCGAGAAAATCCGGAATCGTGTATTCCATGCGGCCGTCGCGCCCTTGTCGATCGACGAATGTCGTTGCGACCATCCGTTCCGAGTGTTTGTAAGGATACGGGTCGATCAGGACGGCGTAGATCAGGCTAAAGATGGCGGAACTTGCCCCGATTCCGAGCGCCAGGGAACCAATAGCGACGGCGGAGAAGCCTAGATTTGCGCGGAATAGCCGCGCGGTAAAACGCAGGTCGGCGGACAGGTCGTTGAGGAATCGCATGAGTCTCAAGTCTCCCGACTTAATGGTAAGTAGACGCAGCACGTTATTATTTGTTCGGCGTTGTTTGAAGATTAATGCCGCCGCCCAGATTTGAGCTTTGAACCATGCTTTTCGCCGAGGTAGTTGAAACTTCGCGCCGTATCTCCGCCACCCGCAAGCGGCTTGAAAAAACCGATCTGTTGGCTGGCCTGCTGCGGCGGCTAAGCCCGGAAGAGGCCGAGATTACCGTTGCGTTCCTGTCCGGAGCCGCGCGCCAGGGACGCATCGGGGTCGGCTATGCCACCATTCGCGAAGCCTCCCAGCCGAGCGCCGAAGAACCCGTGTTGCAGATATTAGATATCGATCACATACTCTCGGAAATTGCCAGCGTGAAGGGGCAGGGGGCGGAGCAGCGCAGGCGCGAACTGTTGAGCGCCATGCTGTCCCGTGCGACCAAGCCCGAACAGCAGTTTCTGACCGGCCTACTGATGGGCGAACTCCGGCAAGGGGCGCTCGAAGGAATCATGCTCGATGGGTTGGCCAAGGCTTCCGGAGTCTCGCCCAGTTTGATCCGTCGCGCGGCCATGCTGGCGGGCGGAGCCCCGGTGATCGCGTGCGCCCTCCTCGAACAAGGCGCGGCGGGTTTAGCGCAATACGATATCCGGCTCTTCCAGCCAGTTCAGCCCATGCTTGCGGGATCGGCCGAGAGCGTCGCCGATGCGCTTGGCGAACTGGGCGAATCCGCGCTCGAATACAAGTTCGATGGAGCCCGCGTTCAGGTTCATAAATCAGGCGGACAGGTGGCGGTTTTCTCGCGCGCCATGAACGATGTAACCGCCGCCGTGCCGGAAGTAGTCGAGGCCGTCCGTGCGCTGCCGGCGGGCGATCTCATCCTCGACGGCGAGGTCCTGAGCCTCGATTCCGAAGGCCGTCCCCAGCCGTTCCAGATCTCGATGCGCAGATTCGGCCGCAAGCTTGACGTGGACAGCCTGTTGAGTGAGTTGCCGATGACTCCGTTCTGGTTTGACCTGCTGTATTTGAACGGCCAGTCCATCATCGATGAACCCCAGTCGCGGCGCTTTGCCGAGCTTTTGAAGCTGACAGCGCCGGGCAATCTGGTGCCGCATTTAACGACCGGCGATCGCGCGCAAGCCGAAGAGTTTCTGGAGGGCGCACTGCGGTTGGGCCATGAAGGCATCATGGCGAAGTCACCCGCCGCGCCCTACGCAGCCGGAGCGCGCGGTCAAAGCTGGCTCAAAGTTAAGCAGGCGCGGACCCTGGATCTGGTGATTCTGGCAGCCGAATGGGGCAACGGACGACGAGTTGGCTGGCTGAGCAATCTTCATCTGGGGGCGCGCGATACGGAGAAGGGCGGTTACGCCATGCTTGGCAAAACGTTCAAAGGTCTGACTGACGAAATGCTGGCGTGGCAAACGCAGGAGTTCCTCAAAATCGAAATTGCGCGCGACAAGTACGCCGTGTATCTTGAACCGAAGATAGTAGCCGAAATCGCCTTCAACGAGATTCAGGTGAGCTCGCGTTACGTGAGCGGACTTGCCCTGCGTTTCGCGCGCGTGAAGCGCTACCGTCCCGACAAGACGGCTGCCGAGGCCGACACTTTCGAAACGGTCGAGCGTATGGCGGGCATTAAATCGTGAAGCCTCTTGTTCTGCCAGTCAACATCAGCTAGGGTAGAACAAAAGGCGAACCCGTGAACCTAAGCCTCGACTTTGGCGAACTGCCCGTTCCTTCTTCAACTCCCGTTGCGCTGCCATCGGGCTCAACCATCCAGGCGCTTGCGGCCCGCTTCCAGGAATCCATGCGGCAGGACGATTCCCCGGTCCGCGCGGTCCGTCATCAACCCGCCAGAGCGCCGCAATTCGCCCCATTCCCGGAGGCGCTCAATCCGGCCCTGAAAGCAGCCCTGGCGGCGCGCGGCATTGAGAACCTCTACAGACATCAGGCGGCCGCAACCGAGTTCGCCCTGGCGGGAAAAAATCCGGTGGTCGTTACGCCCACGGCAAGCGGCAAAACCCTCTGCTACAACCTGCCCGTAGTGAACGCGATCCTCGCCGATCCATCGGCTCGCGCGGTTTACCTGTTTCCGACCAAGGCGCTGGCCGAGGACCAACGCCTGGAGATGCAGCGCTTGAACGATGCCATTGGCGGCTCGTTTTGTTGTCACACCTACGACGGCGACACGCCGCAGGACGCCCGACGCGCCATCAAAGAGAAGGCCAATATAGTAATGACCAATCCCGACATGCTGCATACCGGGATTCTTCCGCACCACACAAAGTGGGCGAAGCTCTTCGAAAACCTGCGTTACTTCGTTATCGATGAGCTGCATTACTATCGAGGTGTTTATGGCAGCCATCTTGCGAACATCCTGCGCCGCCTGAAGCGCATTTGCGAGTTCTATGGATCGGACCCGCAATTCATCTGCTGCTCAGCCACCATCGCGAACCCCCGGGAGCTGGCGGAATCGATAACGAGTAAGCCGTTCGAAGTGGTAAGCGAAAACGGCGCGCCCTCCGGCGACAACTATTTTGTGTTTTACAATCCGCCGGTGGTGAACCGCCAACTAGGCATTCGCCGCAGCTATCTGCACGAAGCGCGCCGCATTGCAATTGAGTTCATCCGGCAACAGCAACAAACGCTGGTCTTCGCCAACAACCGTCTCGCCACGGAAGTTTTGACGACTTACTTAAAGGACGCCTGCGCGCATCTGCCTTTCTCGAACGAGGCGATCCGCGGTTATCGGGGCGGCTACTTGCCAAAGGAACGCCGCGCCACGGAAGAGGGGCTGCGCAGCGGGTCCATTCGCGCCGTGGTTGCGACGAACGCGCTCGAACTGGGCGTGGATATCGGCTCTCTCGATTCGGTGGTGCTGGCAGGCTACCCCGGAACCATTGCGTCCACTTTGCAGCGTGCCGGTCGGGCGGGGCGCCGGCAATCTTCTTCGCTCGCGGTGCTCGTCGCTTCGAGCGCGCCGCTCGATCAGTACATCGTCGAACATCCCGATTACTTCTTCGGTTCGTCGCCGGAGGAAGCGCACATCAATCCCGACAATCTCGAAATCCTGCTTAGCCATCTGAAGTGCGCCGCCTTCGAGTTGCCCATCCGCGATGGCGAAGCGTTCGGAGATCACGACACCGCGAGACTCTGCACTTTTCTGGCTGAGGATCTGCGCCTGCTTCACCACTCGGGCGATTGCTGGCACTGGGTCAGCGATAGTTACCCGGCCGACGCTGTCAGCCTGCGCGCCGTCACCAGCGATAATTTCCTGGTTGTGGACATTACCGGAGATCACAATATTATCGGCGAGGTTGACTTCCCCTCCGCGCTCACCACGCTGCATGAGAAGGCGATTTATCTGCACAATGGGAAACAGCATCAGGTGGAAAAGCTGGATTACGATGGACGCAAAGCTTACGTTCGCCGGGTGGATTCGGATTACTTTACCGACGCTATCGTGTACACGCAAGTCAGCGAACTCGCCCAATTCGAAAACGCCCCGGCGTCCGCGGTTGACTCCGGCGTCGGATCTGCCCACGGCGAGGTGCGCGTCAAACGTCAGGTGGTTGGCTTCAAGAAGATCAAGTTCTACACGCTAGAAAACGTCGGCGCCGGAAACCTGAACCTGCCCGAACAGGAAATGCACACGACTGCGTTTTGGCTGCATTTCCCGGCGGAATTTTTTGCCGATTTCGAAGCGTTCTCGACGGCGGATTTGCAGGATGCCGTGCACGGCTTGGGGAATGTCTTGAAGACTGTCGGCACGGTGCTGTTATTGAGCGACCCGCGGGATCTCGCGGTTGCCGTTCTCGACGAATCGGCGCAAAGGCGGGAGGTCTTCGAGCCCGATGTGCTGCTCTATGACAACTACCCCGGAGGCATCGGTCAGAGCGATCCGCTGTTTCGGCGGCGACAGGAGCTCCTCAGCGCAGCGCTCGATCTGCTGACCGCGTGCGCCTGCGATTCGGGGTGTCCAAGCTGCGTCGGTCCGCCGAAGGAAGTCGGGATGCGCGGGAAAGAGGGGGCCGTGCGAATCCTTCATAAGACCTTGAGTTCGCAACAACCGTGCTAGATCTCAAACAGCTCGACGCCGCCGATCTTTGCCGGCTCAACAACGAACATGCTGTCGAGACTTCTCTTCTTAGCGAGACTGAAATGCTCGGCCTCATTCAGACGGCGTTTTACGCGCGCGGCTTTTCCGGCATGGAGGCGTTCCTGATCGCATTCGATGACGCCGCGCCTTACGCGAACGCCAATTTCGAGTTTTTCAAGCTGCGCTGGGACCGCTTTGTTTACATCGATCGTGTTATTACGGCAAGGCACGCGCAACGCAAAGGGTTAGCCAGACGACTCTACATGGACCTGTTTGAGCGAGCGCTGGCGGCTGGTCACTCCCTGGTTGGGTGTGAAGTGAATGTGGTTCCACCGAATCCCGCTTCCGATGCGTTTCATGCGAGCCTTGGTTTCGAAGAAGCGGCAGTGCGAAGGCTGGAAAGCGGTAAGACCGTCCGCTATCTCGAACGCGTATTGACGC
>OCTA010004080.1_pt1 | contig 12835 bp, 12 predicted proteins | sample 1538991 | NCBI WGS metagenome assembly OCTA01 (sample SAMEA3539302, study PRJEB22396) | soil metagenome | biome: tundra; feature: field; material: soil | place: USA | collected 2010-05 | depth 0.15 m
ATTAAATATTTATGGGTTAAATACACAATTGGAACTGTGAATGGGATTTTCATTTTCATCGAGTGTTATGAGGATTAAATAACACTTCCTGAATTGATAGTGCATATATATTACATCTTCCGGTGAAGTTAAATCTATATTAAGATTTATATCAGAACTTAGATCAAGAATTTCTTTTTTCCCTTTGAAGGGTATTATTTCCATAGAAGATATAGCAGGCGGCTTAGGTTCTTTGAGAACTATTACTCCTGCAGCCAGAATGAATTTTTCTATTGATGGGTTGATTACGGAAGTTGAACCAAGAAGGTCTGCTTTAAGACGGAATGATTTTGCTGCAAAAAGGAATGAGGGGTTATTTACGATGAAATCTGCAGACGGTGCCAGTTTTGCCGGTTTATCAAGATCATTACAGTTTGCTGCATGATAATTATCGGCTGAGATTTTCTGGTAAATATAAGAATGGTTTTTGACTTTGGGTCTCCAGAGATTTTTAATAATGCCGATTGAATAGATTTTACTTGACAACTTTCCTATATACGCTATTTGGTCTCTTCTAAAAACAGAAGCAGGGTCTGTACCGGGGATAAATGAATCTGGTCTTGAAGCAATATACTGAGTAGTACCTCTTATTTTATATACAACGGGACCGATGAATCCAGAGACATTTCCAAGTAACTGGTTTTTAATCCTGGCCATAAAACGAACTCCTTATTAATATTGTTAAAAAGAAGAGCTATTGGTGATCTATTGGCATTCTATTGGCATTCTATTGGCATTCAATTGGCATAGTGACTAATATCTAACCAAGTAAAGAGATATAAGTGCCTTAATTAAACCAATGAAAAATAATAATAGTTTCATATTGAAGTCAAGGGAAAATGTTTTTGCATAAACATGGTTAATCTGGTTTAAAATGAGGAAAAGAGTATATTTCACCTGTATTTTTTAATCTTTCTTTGAAATAAGGCAATTCTATGAAAATAAAATTCTGCGGTGCTGATCAGTCTGTTACCGGTTCTCAACATTTAATATCGGTTAACGGAAAGAAAATACTCCTTGACTGCGGTCTGATGCAGGGAAAAAGGAAGGAAGCATTTGAAATAAATAGAAACTTTCCTTTTGATCCTTCTTCCCTGGATGCTATGTTATTATCTCATGCCCACCTTGACCATAGCGGAAATATCCCTCACCTTGTTAAAAGCGGGTTTAAGGGACATATTTATACTACCACTGCCACTGTGGATCTTTGCCAGCTTATGTTAAGGGATTCTGCATTCCTGCAGGAGAAAGATGTAAAGTTTGTAAATAAGAAGAGAATCCGTCAGAACAAAAATCCTTTTGAACCCTTATATACTATCGATGATGTTGAAAAAGCTATGGTCAATTTTATCGGTGTACAGTATGATAAGAAAATTGAAATATTCCCCGGTATTTCTGTAACTTTTATTGATGCCGGACATATTCTGGGTTCTGCAGGAATCCTTCTGGAAATAAATGAGAATGGTAAAACCACACGTCTTGGTTTCAGCGGCGATATTGGAAGACCAGAAATGCCAATAATCAGAGATCCTATTGCATTGCCGAATCTTGATGTTCTAATAATGGAAAGTACTTACGGCGGCAGGTTTCATCCCTTGAATAATCATGTACAAGAAGAAACTGCCTCAATAATAAATGAAGTGATTAAAAGAGGAGGGAAAATAATTATTCCTTCCTTTGCTGTAGGAAGGACTCAGCTGTTAGTATATGAACTACATCAACTTTTTGATCAGAACAAGCTTCCTGTTTTTCCTATTTTTGTTGATAGTCCCCTTGCAGTTAACGTTACTGAGGTTTATCGCTTGCATCCTGAGTGCTTTGACAGGGAAACTTATAATGAGTTTCTTATTAATCATGAAGACCCGTTTGGGTTCAACAGGTTAACTTATACGCGCGATGTGAATGAATCCAAGAAATTGAATACTTTTAAGGGTCCATGTATGATTATCTCAGCATCGGGAATGGCAGAAGGAGGCAGGATACTTCATCATCTTGCGAATAATATCGAAGACCCTAATAATCTTATTTTATTTGTCGGATATGCTGCTAAAGAAACTCTTGCAAGGAAGATAATGGATGGAGCGAAGGACATTAATATACTCGGTTCACCCTATACAGTAAAAGCAGAGATAAAAAAGATGGATTATTTCAGTGCACATGCTGATCAAACAGGACTGCTTAAATATGTTGATGCTGCAGTCCCGGATAAACTAAAGAATATCTTCATAGTCCACGGTGAGCCTGAAGAATCTCTACCATTACAGGAAAAGATTTTGAGTAAAGGATACCGGAATGTGCATTATCCTAAAACAGGAGAGGAAGTAGAAATTTAACATATATTTTCCATACTTTTCCCTTGATGGAAAAGTAGGCAAAAGATCAAGGCTGCAATTAAAATACTATAAATTTACTTTCACTCCGCTGCGGTAAATGAACTCGTTGCACTCGAACAGCATTTCCCACTGACGCTCCGTTCCAGTCAATTTATTTAACGTATTTTAATTGATGCCCTTAAATAAGTGCATCTTTCCATTTTAGAATTTGTTCTTTCACAAATGAAGGGTTTGGTGAACCGGGAGTTTTCTTTCTATTTAATGAATTCTCAAGCTGGAATACTTCCAGAACTGTTTCATCAAAAAGGGGATTTATATGTTTAAGTTCTTTGAGGGTTAACTCTGCTAATCCTTTTTCATTCTTGATGCAATACTTTACAAGCTCTCCTACAATATCGTGCGCCTCGCGGAATGGAATACCTTTTAATACAAGCCAGTCTGCTGCGTCAGTTGCAAGTATCGTACTTTTCTTCATCAAAGAGAGCAGATGTGAATTATCAAACTGTATTGTTTCGAACATCCCTTTCATGAGTTTCAGCGAATCTGAATAAGTGAAATATGAATTGAATAAAGATTGTTTATCTTCCTGCATATCCCTGTTGTAACTTAAAGGGAGCCCCTTCATTAATGTTATCACTGACTGATAGTTGGAGAATATGCGGGCAGTTTTCCCTCTTATGAGTTCCGCGATATCAGGATTCTTTTTCTGGGGCATCAATGATGACCCTGTTGTAAATGAATCACCTATCTTTATAAACTTCCACTCGGCAGTTGACCATAATATAAGTTCTTCGCAGAATCTGCTGAGGTGCATCATTCCTATCGAACATCCGTTTAAGAAATCTATGACAAAGTCCCTGTCAGACACAGCATCCATAGAATTATTACATAGGCAGTCGAATCCCAGTTTTTCTTTTAGGAAATTAAGATCAAGAGGAAGTGTGGAACCCGCAAGAGCTCCTGATCCCAAAGGCATACTATCCGATTCTTTAATAACCCCGGAAAATCTTTCCTTGTCTCTCTCAAACATTTCGACATAAGCCAATAAATGATGAGCTAAGGAAACAGGCTGTGCATGCTGTATGTGAGTATAGCCGGGAATAATAGTTTCTATGTGCTTTTCTGCAGTAGTAATAAAAGATAGCTGCAGATTACTTAACAGATTGATTATTTCCGAGGATGATTTTTTACTCCACATCCTTAATGAAGTAACTACCTGATCATTCCTGCTTCTTCCGGCCCGTAGTTTACCGGCTGTATCGCCGAGAAGTTCATACAGCCGGGATTCAATAGCAGAATGTACATCTTCAAATTCTTTGGGGTCAGGGTTCCATTGATTGTTGTAATATTCGGTTTCTATAAGGGAAAGGGCATCAGTAATTGAATTTAATTCTATAGAAGAAATAATGTTGATCCTGTATAGCATTTCAGCATAGGCTTTGCCACATAGAATCTCTTCTTTAATTAAAAGTATATCTTCCTTGAGAGATGATGAAAACTCCAGCGCTATCTTGTCAGGTTTCTCTTCAAATCTTCCACCCCAAAGCATTAAGCAGTTACCTTTATTTTATTTTTAACAAGGCTCATTGTCTTATAAGGAAGTCCATATATCTTTATGAATCCTTCTGAGGCTTTATGATCAAAGGTGTCCTCCGAAGTATATGTTGCAAGTTCTTTGTTATATAAACTGTAATCGGAATCCCTTGATAGAATTGTGATATTTCCTTTATATAATTCCAGTACTATCTCTCCGGTAATGTTCTCCTGTGTAGAATCAACAAATGCCATCAATGAATTAAATAATGGCGAGAACCAGAGACCATCATATATTAAATTAGCAATTTTATTTGATACATCCTGTTTATACCGGAAGGTTTCTTTATCTAATATTAGTTTTTCAAGTTCATGATGAGCATTATGCAGTATTACGGCTGCGGGAGCTTCGTATATTTCTCTTGATTTTATCCCCACTACCCTGTTCTCTATAAGATCCATTCTTCCTATTCCATTTCTTCCGCCTATTTTATTCAGCTCGCTTACAAGGGTTACCGGGTCGAAATGAATCCCGTTAACCCAAACTGGAATACCCTTATCAAAGTGAATAGAAATTATTTCACTTTCACCTGGTGCATCTTTCGGATTTACTGTTATCTGGAAAGCATCTTCTGGCGGGGGCATAGTGGGATCTTCCAAAACACCGCATTCAACTGCAATGCCCCATAAATTTTCATCTATTGAATAGGGGGAGTCTTTCTTTGCTTTTACCGGGATGTTATGCTGCTGTGCATATTCCATTTCCTCTTCCCTGCTTTTGAATTCCCACGTTCTTAACGGGGCTTCTATTTTAATATCAGGGGCAAGCGTCTGTATGCCTACTTCAAATCTGACCTGGTCATTTCCTTTACCTGTGCATCCGTGAGCAATAATATCAGCACCTTCCTGCTGTGCAATTTCTGTAAGCATTTTAGCAAGAAGAGGTCTTCCGATAGCGCATGCCATAGGATATGCGCCTTCATATAACGCACCAGCTTTTAAAGCTTTCCAAACATATTCAGTTATAAATTCATGTTTCAGATCCATAAGTATAAACTTTGATGCGCCTGTCTTTAATGCTTTTTCCTCCAATCCCATAAGTTCATCTTTCTGTCCAAGATCACCGCATACGGCTATTATCTCAACATCATATTTCAGGGAAAGCCATTTAACCATTACAGAAGTGTCAAGACCTCCGGAATATGCTACTATTATTTTATCAGCCATTATTATTCTCCTCAAATTGTTTTTTGTATAGGAACGTTCATCATTAATTCTTTTATTAAGAAAATTATTGCATCTATATTTTTATGCTTATCGGGAATTACCAGCACTGTGTCGTCGCCGGCTACTGTCCCAAGTATCTCCTGCCTGTTCAACCGGTCGAAATAGAAAGCCACACCCTGTGCCCTTCCGGCTAAAGTCCGGACAACAATCATGCTTTCATTATGAGCAACACTAAGAATCTCAAATCCAATCACTTTTGCAATATGCGAGCCTGCTTCTGTAGGATTTAATATATAGTGTATTCCGTTTTCCCCAGAAACCCGTGTAACGCCTAACTCGGCGAAGTCACGGCTAAGAGTTGCCTGGGTAATTTCAATCCCTTCGGACACAAGTAAATCCACAAGCTGTTCCTGACTTGCAATCTGCAGGTCAATAAGAATTTCTTTGATCCTGTTTTGTCTTTTTAATTTAGCAGACATAAATCTTGTACCTCATACAGCTTTGGCTATTCCGGAATAGACGGGTACAATCCAGGTGCCATTGGCAAATCCATTTGATCTGCCTGATAAAAGACCGGATAAATTGTTCCCTATCCAAACCTTTTTAACTCCGGCATTTATAAGTGATGTACAGCTTTGTAGTTTTGGAATCATACCTCCGGTTATCTGTTTATTATTGATTCCTTCATTAATTTCATCCTGACAGATTTCTTTTTTGATTTCATTGTTGAGTAGAACTCCCTTAACATCAGAGACAAAATATACTGTTTCGGCATTCAGGGAGGCCGCAAGTATATTAGTAAAAATATCTGCATTAACATTCATAAGGTTCCCCGATTCATCCCTGCAAATACTTGAGAATACGGGAATACTGGAGGATAACATAAGATCTTTTAACCAGGAGATATTCTTATTAATTTTAGGAATCCCAACGAAACCTAATTTATCATCGGTATAGTCAGCGATAAAAATATTATTATCTATACCGGTTAGACCGATAGCATTCAAATCCCTTGAACAGAGAAAGCTTGTTATCCTGCTGTTTATCATGCCCGCCTGAACAGCCGCAACTACATTCATTGAAAATTCATCGGTAACTCTCTGTCCATTTATAAAATTATTCTCTCCTCCAAGAGCTGTAGTCCATTCGGAAATCTGGTTCCCTGCTCCGTGAACTATAATTAAACCATCATAGCTGGAGTGCAGCTTCTTAATAACCTTAAGGCAGCCGGGATTTGAAATAAAATCCTCTATCGCTTTACCGCTTAATTTAACAACAGCAATTTTCATAATCAGGTCCTGTAATTTGCGTTTATCTTTATATAGTCCTGTGAGAAATCACATGTCCACCATGTAGTGGAACATTCCCCCTCATTCAGATTAAGGGAAACAGAAAAATTATCTTTATTAAGAATTTCAGATGCTTTTTCCTCATCTATAACTATATTATATCCTGCGAGCATAATAGGGAGATCATCGAAATAAATATTTGACTTTAGAGGATTAAAATCGGCACCGCTTTTCCCGGCAGCTGATATAATTCTTCCCCAGTTTGCATCAGCACCATTAAACGCAGTTTTAACCAGCGGGGAATTGGCAATGGATCTTGCTATAGTATCTGCATCCAAAATGGTTTTTGCACCCTTGACTATCACCTTAATAAGTTTTGTAGCTCCTTCACCATCTACTATAATCGACTTAGCCATTTCTTCACATATTTTATTCAACCCATCAGAAAAAAGATTATAATCCCTGGAATCCTTTTTAATTGAAATTTTCGATTTGCCGTTTGCCAGAAGTATTACCATATCGTTTGTGCTGGTATCACCATCGACTGTAATTTTATTAAATGTCTTGTTAACAGATTTTAATAGCAATTCCTGCAAAACGGGCTGATCTATATCTGCATCGGTGGTAAGAAAGGCAAGCATAGTGGCCATATTGGGCATAATCATGCCGCTGCCTTTGCAGATACCGCCAATAGTAATTTCCCCCTTAGTTAATTTAATTTTCAGGGCATAGGATTTTAATCTAAGGTCAGTAGTCAATATTGCTTCGGCGGCATCTGTTCCACCGGAACATGAAAGAGAGCCGGTAATTTTGTTTATCCCCTTCTTTATCACCTCCAATGGAAGAAGCTGACCTATAACACCTGTAGAAGAAACAAGAACTTCATCTGGTTTAACACCAAGCTTAGATGCACAATAATTCTTTAGGGTCAGTGCATCATTATGTCCCTGTTCCCCCGTGCATGCATTTGCATTCCCGGAGTTTACGAGTATTGCTTTAACCTTATTTTTTTGCTCAATGATCTTTTGGGAAATTAAAATTGGCGCAGCCTTTACTTTATTTAAGGTAAAGGTTCCGGCAGCATTACATGGTACATCTGAAGAGATAAGAGCGAGATCTTTTTTCCTTTTCTTAATTCCGCAGTGTATACCTGCTGCTTTAAAACCTTGTACGGAAGTAACTGTACCATTTTTAATAAACTGAAACATTCTTAACTCCTTTCAACAACCCGGTAGTTTCGTCCCAGTTGTATATTTTATTCAGATTCTGAACTGCCTGACCAGATGCACCTTTTATGAGGTTATCTATAGCGGAAGTAATAACAACAGTGTTTTTATTAACATTTACATTTATATCGCAGAAGTTTGTATTGACAACCCATCTCAGGTTTGGAGGTGTATCTCTCATTCTGACAAAAGAAGAGTCCGCATAATGCTCCATATAAAGTTCCGGAATATTTTCTTTTGACATATCTGAATCCAGAAAAACAGTGGTAGTAGCGTAAATACCCGTACTTATAGGCAGCAGGTGAGTTGTAAACGAGTATGGAGATGTAAAACCCGACTTTGTAAGAATCTGCTCTATCTCAGGTTGATGCCGATGCGCGTTTACATTGTAAGCTCTTACGTTTCCGTCCATCTCAGAAAACGATAGAGCCGGGTTTACAGATTTGCCCGCTCCACTAGTTCCTGAATAGGCTGAAGTACTTGCCGAAATAATTCTATTATAGAAATTCTTCGTTAATGGAAGAAGACCTAACAATGAGGCAGTAGGATAACACCCCGGGTTTGCTATGAGAGAACTCTGATACTCTGAGTTATCAAAATAATCAGCAAGTCCGTATGTCTTCATTTGTAATAAATTGGGAGAACTATGATTGATCTTATACCACTTAGCATATACATTGACATCATCTAACCGATAGTCTCCTCCCAAGTCGATAACGATTTTCTTGTTTTCAATCAGGGCAGGAACAAAATTAAGAGCTTCGCCATGTGGTAGTGCAATAAAATAGACATCGTGTTCAAAGGAAATATTCTTTGAATCAAGTATGATGTAATCCTCGGTCTGGTTTAATAATTCCGGGAAAACCTGACTCAATGTTTTGCCGGCAGTAGAATTACCGTAAATGCTAATCGATTCAATCATCGGATGATTACGACAAAATTGTATTAAATATTTGCCAGTATATCCGCTGCCTCCTATAATTCCAACAGAAATCAAAATATTACCTTTTCTTATAACTTAAAAATCCACTTAGAACGGTGACAAACCCGAATCGGATTTACAGGATAAATATAACCGGAAGTCTGGATATTGTCAATGATATATTGCATAATTATTCTTTATATATGCATATATTTGTTTTTATATCATTATTATAGTATTTATATGCATAATGATGCAGTGGTATGGATTTATAATAAATCACCATTTTTATGCTTTAGGGAATCTACTTTCGTTCAGGATATCTGATTCTGATATTCTAAAATTATGTTTATAAATAAATAATTATGTATTTTTAATAAGTGTAACTTATAAGGTAGCCTTTATGTCTGAACAATCAATGTTTGTTTTTATGAATCCCCGAAGGTTCTTTTTATGTGCCTTTTTTCTATTATTTATCTTTGCCTTTTCTCCTATTAGCTCCCCCCAGAACAAAGGGATCTCTCTTCATGGTGATTTCTTTTCTACTGTTTTTACCTATGGTTTTAATCAGAATTACAATCATCCGGGCAATTTCCTGCTTGGCGGTCAGTACAATTACCCTTTGTCCACTGTGGTTGAATTAAATGGAGGAGTTGATTTTTTATGGATTGAGCTATATGGACGTATAAATAGCGTAAATAAGCAGGCAGAAGTTTTTATTCCATTTGTTTTTGGAGGGGCAGCACTAAACTTTGATCGATGGAGGATATTCGGAAAAATTGGTCTCTCCATTGACGAATCAATAAACGACATAGGCTCCGGAAAGGGGTGGACATCATCTATTCTAAATTTTTATATGGGTTCACTGCAATTTGGAATAACATACCCCCTTTACGATGCATTATCGCTTTCAACTTCTGCAGGTTATTATTTTGGTGACAGGATAAAATTTGAATCTAAACATCTTATATTTTCCACTTTTAATCTGGGTTTAAGCTATAATTTATTTCGCCCTGAGGTAGTAGCTCCGGAGGTTGAAAAGGGATTGGATGAATACAAAGAGAGGTTCAATACCGTTCAATCAGAAAATAAAGAATTGTATAAACAAATAATAGATCTTCATGACCGGATAAAAACATTGGAATCAAGTGCAGTTGTAAAGGTTGATCCGGTACGAATCCCTGTTGTGGTAGATATTCCCGTAAAATCGATATCGATTGATTCAATAAATAATATGTATAATCTACATTTGAAGGAATCCCTTGATCTTAAAGATTTTGTGAATAAAAAAGGAATGAAAGAGGAAGGCAAACTTATTTTAGGCGAATACAATAATATCGCCACTTCTTTTAAGGGACTGCAGAATGGAATCTATTTGGTATGCACAACAGCCGATATAAAGGCATTCAAAAAAAACGAATCGGATTTTCCCCGAATTCAATTCCGGTCAGACCCAACAGTAAAAAATAAACTGGTTATAGATATTGACGTTAAAGCAACTGAAGCAAATAATAAAATAAAGCTGAAAATAAAATAAACGGAGAAATAATTTTAGATTATAATAGTTCCTACTCAAATGTATTCTCATTAACATTGGCAGGCAGTAATAAGGAGCTTTCTCAAGATTCAATCTTGTCAAAAGAAGTAAATCAGCCTACTTCCCGCATAAACTATGTCCTTATGATAATCGATAATATAGCTGGAGCTCCCGAGGATGAGCTTGCATTAACAGAAGCAGAATTATTCATAAAGAGGCTATTTGTACAGGGCGACTATAAACATTATGCGGATAAATTCGAGATAAACCGGGATGATCTTAAAAAGATTTTGTATGAGGCCTCTGCCTTTCTTTGTAACAAGAATATTTCCTGCACAATTGCTTTAATACTAAAATCTGTTGAGAAATCGCGTGATGTTTTTGTTTCACGTACCGGCACTGGCAATTCTTTCATAATAAATTCTCAGGGAGTCTACATATTAAATGAGGCTGATAACTCTGGAAACATAATAACTCCGTCTGCTCAGCCTGGCCCAATGGAAAAACCTCAGTTATTTATGGGAATATTGAAAAAGGGGGATACTCTCCTATTATGTTCTGAAAGCCTCAATGCAGTAATGGATCGTAATTTTATTCAGCGGGTAGTCCTTTCGAGTAAAGGACCTGAAGAAATATGTAAAAAATTACTTCATTCGGCTTCTGAAGCAGGGAGAAAAAATAATATTTCTATTGCGGTTTTTAATGATTCAGATACAAGGAGGAATCCGGATAAAAAAAGGATATCAAACAAAACCCTATTATTAATTATTGTTCCTGTTTTCTTAATTGTAATTGGATTGATCATCTATAACTTGTTATCCGGAGCTAAAGAAACCCCCGTGGAAAATTCACATATTAATACTTTTGAATCCTCAAAACTTCCCCCAATTAGAAAAGATACTATTGTTCATCCCTCTGACTTAAATACGAAAATACCCCAGCAAAAAGGTGATGAAACAAAACCCTTAGATATTGTAAAGAAAGTCAAAGAGAAAACTGTAAAAACACCTGAGAATAATGTAATGAAATTTAAAAATGTAAATTTCATAGTGAACGGTTCAGTTGTAATGATATCAAATTGGGAGACGGTCAGACAAGAGATTTTACAAATTAATTGGGATAAAGGCATAACAGATAAAAAAAGGATCCACAAATACCCTGATTATACAAGCATTCCTTCTTCGGTAAAAGTAACATATAAAGATTATTCCACTAAGAGCTACAGAATAAAATAACATGATAACAAACATTTGGAATAGGAATTGATAATTATTTCTGATCTAATAATAAAGTTCGTTTTACTAGCATTGGATTGGCCCCCGCATTACGATTTGATATCGGTTATGCTTGGTAATAATTAAGCATCATCTTCTTAATTGAGGAAAAATTATTCCCAATATAATTTTGTCAGGAATTATTATTAGTTTTTTCTGTTGGGATGTTTATCTGGTATACTATTTTTCTGATAGTATCGAATTGCAGATAAGGATAATGTTCCCTTATAGCATCAATAGCATCTCCCACACTAATTTTACTCGCCCGTAATTGTTTGAATTTCTTTCTGATCAGAAAATCTCTTACAGATTTCTCATCGATAAGCCCATGCGAACTTAACAAATCATGAATATCATCGCTTATCAGCTCAGACAAGGGATTTTCCATTTTTGCTTTTATTACTTTCATTGTTAAACTCCTTTTTAGTTTCTTTTTCATAATATCATATTAGGGATTTACACTGATTTAATGGACAGATAGTCTAATCCCTTATGCAACGGACACTATACCCAAACCTCACATGATCACTAAATAAACTGATATAACCATCCCATTCAATGAGTGTTAAATTAGTTGCATAATGTGGGCGGTTCTCGGTAGAACTCCAAAAGTTAGTACGGTCGCCTAAATCGATAAACCAACCATGGTAGTGACGGTAGCCTGCCAATAGTGCTGAAAACCCGCTTTTATTGGTACCCAAACCATTTCCACTTCCCTGGTTGACATCTTTTAATGCATTTCCATCCTTAGTTAATTTTTCTATTAAGATCCGAAATTCTTTTTCTGAAGGTATATGCCATCCCTTTGGGGCTAATCCTCTTGGATCATTGACCGCATTCCAATTATAAAGCTTACCATAACTTTTACCATTCTCAGGATTATTATCATAATAGCACCAGGCGGGTTGTCGCAGATCGCCAGCTTTACCCCAATCTTCGTCTGACTTAGCCTCAGGAATAATATCACCGTTGCGAAAATGATCCACATTAAGATTTTCAGTCAACCATTCCTGATTGCCTATCTTTACTTTTCCTAATGATGGTAATAGATGAATATCCTGATTAAAAATTTTTACTTTTGTCAATAAAGAAAATGGTTGCATAAGACACCCAACTATATTTAAAAATATTTTTTAATTGATTAACAAACAGCCAGCTCTCTGAACAAACTACTCTATTTGCAATTGTCATATAAAGATTCTCTAAAAACATGCCAAAATTTTTGTCATAAACTTGAGGAAAATATTAGTCATCTTAGTTAGTACAGAATGATTTTAAGAATTGTCTTAAACTGAGACAAAAAAACGATAAGAGGATTTAATGAATTATTTTTCTAGTGGTGTGCCCCTTAGAATAAAAGGTATGCGATTTAGTGAAATGGCTAATCTTATGTGGCGGAGAATATAAAATGCGAATACTACTTAAAATCGCAATATTCGCATCATGAAAATAGGT
>OCTA010004085.1_pt1 | contig 12827 bp, 10 predicted proteins | sample 1538991 | NCBI WGS metagenome assembly OCTA01 (sample SAMEA3539302, study PRJEB22396) | soil metagenome | biome: tundra; feature: field; material: soil | place: USA | collected 2010-05 | depth 0.15 m
GAATACAAATTACAAAAGGCTCCCGTGAATTACGAGAGCCTTTCTTGGTACTTTGTCAGCAGTCTGAGGCCATCAGCTCGAGGGCCTGTTTTGTGTGATGTTTCAAACCTCATCATTCCGCGTGGAAGACCACGTCGAACAGCAGAAGGCTGACGGTCGTGAAGATGATGTCATAGCCGACGAGAAGCTTGATCCAGAGGCTGGGATCGCTCTCGCCAGTCAGAATTGCCGTGGTCGCTTGCACCATGGCCAGCAGAGCCGGAAGGTAGATCGGGAACAAAATCAGCGGGAGTAGGAGTTCGCGATTACGGGTGCGGATGGAGAGCGCGGCGAAGAAGGTTCCATTGGCAACCAGCGCCCATGTTCCCAGCGGAAGCACCAAAGCCAGAAGCCATGCCTGGCCGAGGACGTGAAGGTTGTAAAACACCAGAAAGACGGGCGCAAGCAGGATCTGGACCACGGTGACAAACAGAAAGTTGGCCAGCACCTTGGCGAAGAACAATTCAGCGCCGGAGGTGGGGGCCATGCGCTGCGCGTCAAGCACCTGGTGACGAATCTCGCGCGCCCAGGCCTGGTTGAGGGCACTGACGGACGCGAACATGGTTGCGACGGAGAGAACTCCGCCTGCAATCTGCTGAGAAAACGCGCCGCGGGGGTCGAACGCAACGGAAAACAGCACGACCACAAGGAGCGCAAAAAACAGCATGGAGTTGATGGCCTCTTTGGAGCGCCATTCGATGCGCAGGTCCTTGACCAGGTGGGTCCAAAAGGCGCTGGGCATCAGGGATGCCCCACGGCAGGAGACTTGGTCAGGTCGGCGGTCTGCACTTCAACATCCATCGCCTGAGCGGCGCGCAGGTAGTCGACGGGCGAAAGGATGAGCTGTGTTCCGCGTGCGCCAGCAGAGACGCTGATTTGATCAAACAAAATCGCGGTCTCGTCGATGTAGACGGGGTACGGCTTTCTAGCCCCGAAGAGGGTCACGCCGCCGCGGATGTATCCGGTCAGTGGCTGCACATCCTTCAAGGGGGCCATCTCGGCTTTACGCAATCCGGCTGCCCGGGCAAGCTTCTTGAAATCGAGTTCGGCGTCGCCGGGAATGACGGCGAATCTGTAAATGTTGGGCCCGCCGGTGACGAGCAGAGTCTTAAACACCTGTTCCGGGGGCATGCCGATTTTCTTGGCGACAGTGATGGCCGACAAATCGTCGGGGTCGACTTCGTATTCGCGAAGTTCGAAAGAAATCCCAAGACTTTCGAGGAAGCGAGCGCCGTTCGTTTTCATAGGGTCGGCCTTCCTGGCTCGAAACTTGCAACGCGACCGGCGCGCAGGGCGAGCACCCAATCGGCAATGGGAGCAGCCAACTCACGCTGGTGGGTAGTCAGGACAATGGTGCGATTGCCCTGCCGAAATCCTGCCAGCAACTCGACCATCTGGCGCGCCGATTCCACGTCCATGTTGGAGAAGGGCTCATCGAGCAGCAGCAGTTCGGGAGAGGGCAGCAGCACGCGGGCAAGGGATGTGCGTTGACGCATGCCCTGAGAATACTGTCCCAAAGTCCGAGGAAGCTCGGGATCGAGCCCGACTTGTCGTAGCGCTTCGGCTGGAGAGAGACAGGGGCGGCCGGGATAGAGGGTAGCGAAGTAGCGGAGGTTTTCCTGACCGGTAAGCTCGTCGTACAGCATGGGCGCGTGGCTCATGTAGCCGATGCGTTCGCGCGCGTCGTGCGGATCGAGGTCGCCGAAGACCTTCACAGTTCCAAAACTGGGGCGGAGAAGGCCTGCCAGGATGCGGAGCAAAGTGGACTTACCGGCTCCGTTTTCGCCGACCAATACGTAGCAGCGGCCTGGCTCAAGATCGACCGTAACCTGGCGCAAGGCTGCGAAGGATCCAAAAAGTTTTGAGACGGTGTCGAGTCGGGCGCAGTGTGCAGCAGTGGCCGTGGCGGTCATGCCGTCAGTTGGCTGTTGCCGTTGACGCAGCGGGCTGGACGGCCGGAGCGGCTACGGCGGCGCGCGGATTCGTCGAACTGGGGGCGGGAGCGGGTTGACCTGGACTCATACCGGGCTGTGCCGGCCCGTACTTGCTGGCGCACTTGGCTTGCAAGACGGAGGCGTGGAAAACGCCATCGCGGCCGTAGGTGCCCTCAGCCAAAGCCTGGGAATTGTCTTTGAATGTGTCGGGCGGCGGTTCGGAACCCTTGTAAGTGACTTTCAGCAGGCGGCCTGTTGCGGCCTTGGGAGAATGGCTCTCGAACTCGTTGAGAACAAAGGTGACGTGGGTGCCATTCTGCTCGATCGAGCCGGGCTGAACAAATCCCTCAACGCGCAAGTTATTCTTGTACGCCTTATCGCCCAGACCACCCAACTCAGCGATGGTGACGTAGTAGCTCTTGTTGGACCCGTACCCGGAGTACGCCAGCCAACCAATGGTGCCGAGGATGATGGCGACTGCAATTCCAATCCGCACGTTATTTGAGGACTTTTTCATAAGAAGCTTCATTTCTAACGATACGGGGGAGAGGGGGCGGGGTCAACCGTTTCAGGGTGATGCAGATCACACATGTTGATCGGATCGAGCGGAAGTGGGTTGGACCGGCCTTTGGAATACGAAGCACGGAGGTTAGACGTCGTCTTCAGAGGAGGGTTTGTCGCTGTTATAAGCGGCCACGACCACGGGGGAGAGAAACATCGCCAGGAACGCAAGGGCTATCAGGGTTTCGTACATGGAAACGATCTCCTCGTGCCAAAATCCTAGCGAAACGGAACTCGTCGAAGAGCCCGATTCGTGCATGGACATGTAGGGGGATTCTGACCGCTAGGGATGTAGATGCTGTATGAGCGATGAGTCGTGAGGAAGAAGACTGAATCCAGGCGGGTTTACACATGCCCGCTGTACTTAAAGACTTCAAATTAAGTAACAGAGAGTAACCAAGGCGAAGAGGCCGATCGAGCGAGGTCTCGAGATACTTCAAGTGAACTTAGATCGAGCTTAAGCGTCGTCTTCCGGTTCGTTCCGTGGGATCGACGCGACAATCGCTGGACAGGCAATCATTGCAACAAAGGCAAGTGCGATCAAAACATCGTGCATTATTTCGCTCCTCAAAGACCTTCAGGTCTCCCAGCTTGCCTGCGCTGTCGTGTTTAAAACACCGCATCGATTTGAGCTTGCGGCAGCTGGCTAAGCGCGTAAAAAGTAATGCGTGTTTATGTATTACCACTGTACATCTGGCTTAGAAGAATGCAATGGGTTTTTGGCGTTTCAGGCGCGTGGCGCGTGGCGAAAACAAACTAGTTCCCCTCACTCGAACGTTGTAGAGAAGGGCTCTAATGAAATGAGTTTGGATGGAGTAGTGGTGTTCGCAACTTGCTGGAAGATCGCCAAAAAAGCCGCGCCGCTGCTACCGCAGCGGCGTTGCGTTGATTCACGATGAGACAGGACAAATTATTTTGCGGAGTCGAGCGCCTCGGCGGCGTGATCGAGCGATTGCGTCAGTACGGAAAGCTGTTGCTGTGCGCGGCTCGCATCTTTGCTCTCAAGCGCTTCGTTGACTCCTGGAATAACTACTGCCGCGTAGCCTGTGTATTCGCCGGGAGCATAGATGGTGTGGCGGTACCACGGCCGGTTGGGCAATCCAGCAGGGGATACAAGCGCGCCTTCAGCCTGACGAAGAGCGTGATTCAGATTTGCCGGATTGCTGCCAGGTGCGGCTTGGAGCGCGTGTGCCTTTTGAGCGGCGGCGGCGAAGCGGGCGGCGGCGGCTTGTGCAGGGGCGAAGTCTAGAGAGCCAAGCTTCTCGTCGGAGGCCTTGCGTTTGGCGGTTTCAATGTAGGAGGAGATTTCGCGCGCGTAGTTCACGTAGTCGTAGGGCAGCACATCGGTGTCGGCCATACGCAGGGCTTCCAAGCCGAAGATGCGAGCCATCTCCTGCAAGTAAACGAACTTTGGATCGGCGTTCAGCGTGAACCAGGCATAGTTGTCGAAGACGGAATGATAGACACCGTAGGGACCGCCCGAACCTACGTCCGTTGAAGGCACGCCGATGTGCTGCAGGAAGGGCGTAAAGTCGGAGCCGGAGCCTAGATCGCCTACCCGCGCTTCACCGTCTGGAGGTGCGTTGGAGGTGCGATGCTCATTGCCTTCCCTCTTGGAGTTGCGCCACACGTCATAGACCACTCCGCCGATAGGGCTGGGCACGGACTGGGTCACCTCGCGCACGAATTGTTTGAGAGAAGGAACGGCTGCTGCGGAGAAGTCAGGGCCGGCTACGCCCACGTCAACATTGAAATAGGCGACGGCCTTTTCGAGTTCCTTGGCGTGTTGTTCGACCCATTCCGTCGACCCGATCAGACCTTCCTCTTCGGCATCCCAACTGGCAAAGATCATGGTGCGTCTTGGCCGCCAGCCTTGATGGAGGAGGGCGCCCACACCGTGTACAGCTTCAAGCATGGCGGCAGTACCGCTGTTGGGATCGACGGCTCCGTAGACCCAGGCGTCGCGGTGATTGCCGGCAACAACCCATTCATCGGGGTAATCCGTGCCTTTGATTTTGCCAATGACGTCCCAGATGGTTCTGCGCTGGTAGTCCTGTTGCGAAACGAGATGCGCTTTCACGCCGCCGGCGCCGAGATGGTAGCGAAACGGAAGCGCGCCTTGCCATCCCTGCGGAACGCCGGGACCTTTGAGCGCCTGCAGGATGGGACTGGCATCGTGGTAGCTGATGGGAATGGAGATGATGTGCGGCTGATTTCCTTCTGGCGAGATTCGTGAGGTGTCGGGAAGGTCGGGGGTGGAGGCGACGCCGGGCGTTTCAGGATCGCCTGGATACTTGAAGAGATATTGAACGGAGCCACGCTGGACGCCGCTGTCCGGCCGCCACGCACCCATCGGATACGCATCGCCTTTGTAGTAGCCATCGTCTTGTGGATCGGAATAAATGAGCACGCCGACGGCGCCGCGCTGTTCCGCGATATACACCTTAACGCCGCGGAAATTGGCGCCGTAGCGGACGATCACAATCTTTCCATGCAGGTCGATGTGTTCAGCAGCAAGCTGATCGAAGTCTTCGAGTCGTCCGTAGTTCGCGTATACCACTTCGCCGGTGACGTCACCGGAGCCGGATGAGCCGTTGAATGGCATCACGACGCGTGGGTCGTCTTGAAATGGGTCTTCTCCAGCGACATGCTCGCGCGCCGGTCCGGTCATGAGCGTGCGTCCCGCTGCGTCGAATGCGTCAACGTGCACGGCCTTGGGCTGATTCATGAGCACGCGATAAGGAACGATTTCAGTGTCGAGGCCGGCAGCGCGGAATTTCTGGGCCACGTACTCCGCAGTTTTGTGGTCTTCCGGCGTGGAGGCAAGATGCGGCTCGGCGGTCAGGGTCTTGAGCTCTTCACCAGCAAGCTTGGCATCGGGCACGGCGAGAAACCTGGCTTCGATTTTGGCCTGCTTGTCGAAGTCGGTGTAGCCGAAAACGGCGGTCTTCGCGGCGGACTGAGCAGGCATCGGGCCGGGGATGAGGCCCAGAAGCAGGAGAGAGGCAAGCGGCTTGCGCGCGATCATATATGGATCCTTCTGAGACTGAGATGGGGAGCCGGGCGCTTGCGACGACACTGAAAACGATGCCCGTTTGGAGCGGTAAAAAGACAGCTTACACTAGCGATTTCACCCGTTTAAACGAGTGGCGGCCCGGATTGGCCATCCTGTCTACCGCTTCGCGTATTGAAACGCCATTCATGCTTGGGCCGGTACACTTGTTCATAGCTAGAGATGAAGCGTAAAACGATTGAACATTACGAGATACTTCGGCGCCTCGGTGCGGGCGGCAGCGGCGTTGTGTATTTGGCCAACGATACGCTGTTGCAGCGTCCGGTGGTGCTGAAGATTCTGCGCGCGGGATTGATGTCAGCCGAGCAGATGCGATCGACAGTGTTGCGCGAAGCGCGGCTGGCTTCAGCGATTGAGCACCCCAATGTCTGCGCGATCTACGAAGTCGGCGAAACCGTCGACTCCGGCTATATCGTCATGCAGTACGTGCCGGGCCAATCGCTCGACCTGTTGATTGCGCATGGTCCTTCGAGTCCCCAGTTGGTGTTGTCGGTGGGTATCCAAGTGGCGGACGGGTTGCAGGCTGCGCATGCGCTGGGTATCTTCCATCGCGACCTGAAGCCGCAGAACGTGATGTTGACCGATGGCGGCCTAGCCAAAATTCTGGACTTCGGATTGGCTCGGCGTTTGCGGCCAGAGGATGCGAGCTTCGATCCAGGCAAGCCTGCGCTGGCGAAAGATGCCTCGATGGCGGCTACATACACGGCCCGCGGCGGCACGATTCGCTACATGGCTCCGGAGCAGTTTGTTACCGGACAGTCGAGCGTGCAATCGGATGTATGGGCGCTGGGCGTGATTCTCTATGAGCTTGCCAGTGGCCGCCACCCGTTTTCGCGGCCGGATGCGGAAGACTTCCAGGCCATCCGCGCCATTCAGTTTTCTGATCCACCCGATTTGACCACGATTGTGCCAGGAATTTCGGTCGAGCTAAAGAGCGTGATTGCAACTTGCCTGGAAAAAAATCCAGGGGCGCGCTATGCGTCGGCAGCTGAGGTTCGAGAAGCGCTGAAGACGATTATGAAAGCGCTGCAGATCGAGACGGGCAGCATACCAGGCGATGCCGCAGCCAACCTGCCTACAACCGGTCCTGAAGCAGAAAAGCGCGCGACTGGATTTCTATCGATGCTGGCGGAAAGATTTCGCGAGTCAGCTGTGGATCGTACCCAGCAGAATTCGCTGGTGGTGCTGCCGTTCACTAATTTAGGAGCCACCGAAGTGGCCCCGCTTTATGGTTTCGCGCTTGCGGATGCGATTGCAGCGCGGCTGGCGCGGATCCCCGCCCTCGTGGTGCGGCCATCAAGCACGCTGATGGGGCTGCGGAACTCGCAGTTGGACCCATTGTCTATTGGGCAGCGGCTGCTGGTTTCGTTTGTGCTGGCAGGGAACTTTCTGCGCTCGGATCAAGGGTTCGACCTCAATTGGCAGCTACTCGATGTGGCATCGCAAAGTGTGCGTTCCGGCGGAGCGATACGCGTGGCTTCCCTGGACCTGATCGCGGTGCAGGCGGAGATCTCGAATGAAGTTTTTGCTGCCTTGCATGGACTGAGTGCCCACGATCAAATCGATGCACCTCGTCCTGCGGCGCGCGATGGTTCGCTGCCTGGTCCTGTCAGCGAGGAGTATCTGCAGGCGCGCGCGTTGTTGAGTTCGTTCATGGTGCGCACCGGTTCACGCGGCGACCTGGATCGTGCTCATGCGCTGTTTACCAGCGTGACCACCAAGGATCCGGAGTTCGCGGCAGGTTGGAGCGGGCTTGGCATCGCCGAGCTTCAATATGTGCGTCATGGATTTGGCGGACAGATTCACGTGATGCATGCGCGCCGTTCGTTCGATGAGGCTCTGAAGCTCGACCCTGCGTCGACAGAAGCGAATCTGTATCGGATTTACATGCTGCTTTCGCGGGGAGAAAAGGAATCGGCGCGACACGGCATCGCTAACCTACTGAGCGGCGCGAGGAACGATTGGAACGTGCACATGGTGGCGGGCATCGCGCTGCGCGGCGACGGAATGTACGAGGAAGCACTGCAGGAGTTCAATCATGCTCTCAAGTTGAATCCCGCGAATGCTGCAATCCTCTATAACCATCGTGCGCGCGTGTACCACTATGAGAACCAAATAGAACTGGCAGGGGACGAGCTGGCGAAAGGGCTGGCGTTGGAGCCGCGTCATCCGTTGCTGCGAACGTCGTCTGGATATCAGCAGATGCGTATGGGGAACCTGGATGCGGCAATCGAGATTCTCGAAGGAGTGGTGCGCGATGACGAGTCGCTACGCATCGCGGTGCCGACGCTGGCGCTCTGTTATGTGCAGGCAGGGGACCGGGCTCGCGCTGCATCGCTGCTGAAGGATGACACGCTAGCCGCCGCAGAGGCTGATAGCGAAATGGCGTATCGCCTGGCCACTTACTTTGCGGTCGAGGGCGATTCGAGTGAAGCGCTGCACTGGCTGCGGCGAGCCATCTATCTCGGCAACGAAAATTATCCATGGTTCCAGAAGAACCCGGCGTGGAATAATTTACGCACAAATTCGGATTTCGAGCGCATTCTTGAGGATCTTAAGAAGGGCTTCAGAAAGAATCAGAAGACATGGAAGCGGCTCCTGGAGCAGGTACCGACAAACGGCGAATAAAACGCCCGGCCGACACGAGTTTTAAAACCGCGATATTCTTAGAGGGGTTCCCCATGGTTGCCGGTTGAGAACCTGACCGATCGAATTCAAGCAAGATTCATTGCAGAGGTTGCCAGTCGATGTTGTTGTCTCCCGGATTTTCAGCAGTTGCTTCGCTCGCCGGCATGGTTGCCGTGCTGGTGTGGCGTGTTCGTGAAGGCCGGACGGCAGTCACATTGAAGAAAATCGTGATCCCACCCCTCGGCATGGCAACGGGATTTTCGATGTTTTTCGTTCCTGCGTTCCGCGTGCCATGGACTTGGGCGATCGGCGCCTTTCTGGTGGGCGCGATCGTGCTGGCCTATCCCTTATTGCTCACCTCGAGACTTGAGCGGGATGGGGACGCGATCATGATGAAGCGGTCGGGGGCCTTCTTTGCAGTAGTTATTGTGCTGGCAGCGGTGCGCTACCTTGCCCGTGGATACCTTGATACCGTGCTCTCGATCGAGCAGACCGGCGCTTTGTTCTTCGTGCTCGCGTTCGGGATGATCCTGCGCTGGCGAGGAAGCATGCTCCGCGAATATCGCCTGCTGACGGCGAGTCCGCAAGCTGTCGTGTAGGTAAGGCTTACGAGACAATGACCCGTTTATTGACGCGCTTAGAATAAAAATCCTTACTATCCGTTGTCGAAAATCGCCGTCTCATCAGTGGCACAAGCTCTTCTGATCATCGGATTCGAGCTGTGTTTCTCCGCGCGGACGCTTGATTGCAACGGAGGTATCCTATGCGACTTGCGGTGCTGATTCTATCTGCGAGTGCAGGGTGTGCGGCATTTGGCCAGTCTCCTGCGCCTTCTCTTCCTGATATCGCCAAATTTGGACAGCTACCGCCGGAGTTCACGCAGCGGACAGTCAATTTTGGGAGATTTCAGCCTCAGCCGTTTCAGATGGCGCTGGCGCAAAAACCGGCAGTCGGGGTCGTGCCCATCCCGACGCAGTGGCCCAATGCCAGAGTGGAGCCAATTCCGACGCGGTGGCCTAACGTGAAGGTTCTTCCGATCGAGGAGAATCTCGTGCCACCCATGAAATGAGGGGCGAAGTTTGTGCGATTCCACCCTGGCGACAAACAGAGTCGCGAGGGTGGAATCGGTCCTGCGTCAAGTGGCAGGCTTATCTAAGAGCTACGGTGGCTTTGAGTGGAAGGGTCTGAGAGGAGCCGCCGACCATGATCGTGTAGTCGCCGGGGACCAAAGTCCATCCATCCTTAGCCTCGTCGAAGATGGAGAGATACTTGGGATCAACTTCGATAGAAACGGTCCGCTTCTCCTTGGCATCGAGTTTCACTTTGCTGAACCCGATGAGGCGCTTGGGTGGTTCCTGCGCGCTGGCCGGCAGAGCGGCATAGACTTCGGCAATTTCGGAGCCGGAGCGGGCACCGGTGTTCGCCAGGGTGAACGTCACCTTGATGGTTGACCCCGGGGTGACAGTCAGTCCGGAGTAGCTGTAAGACGTGTAAGACAAGCCAAATCCGAAGGGAAACAGCACGGATTTGTTCTCAGCGTCATACCACTTGTAGCCGACCTTGACACCCTCGTCATATGCGACGGGGAATGGTGGCAATCCAGCAGCCCATTTCTCCGGCGAAGTGGCGCCATCGAAGTGAGCCGACTCTGGCGGGGGCTGGGTAACGGTGGGGTGCGGCAGATCCGCTTCCGACTTCGGGAAGGTGTTGGGCAACTTGCCGCTGGGGTTGACTGAGCCGAAAAGGATGTTGCCGAGAGCATCGGCGCCGTCGCTGCCGGAATACCACGCTTCAAGAATCGCGGCCGGGGCTTCGACCCAGGGCATGGTTACCGGGCTACCTGATTCAAGCACCACGATGGTGTGCGGATTGGCGGCGGCCACCTGGGCAATCAAGGCGTTCTGATCGACTCCCTGATAAGCAGGCAGCGCCAGCGAGGGCAGGTCCATGCCCTCGCTTTCCCAGACATAAGCGAAAACGATGGCGACGTCGGCGCCCTTGGCCGCGGTCGCTGCTGCAGCTGGGTCGGTGCCAGGATCATATTTTACGGTGGACTTGGGGGCGCGGGCTTGAATGGCTTTGAGAGGCGAGGTGGGGAACCAGATCTGCTCCTGCCAGTGGGTAGCGCCCTTGCCGGGAGGCATGATGGCGTTTCCACCGATAGGATCAACCTGCGCTGAACCGCCGCCCGAAATCATGCCCACATCTGAATGTGCGCCGATGACCGCGATGGTGTGAAGCTTGGCTGAATCCAAGGGCAGAACTGCATGATTGTTCTTGAGCAGGACAATCCCGCCTTCTTCGATTTTGCGCGCGGTTTCAAAGCCAGCGAAGGGGTCGATGACGCTGCGCTGGCGGGGATTGCCGATGACCCCGGCGGCAAACATGGAGCGCAGAATGCGATGGACATGGTCATCGAGCTCGCTCATCGGAATCTTGCCTGCGTCCAAGGCAGCCTTGTATTTGTCGCCAAAGAAGAAACGGCCTGGCTGTTCGTTATCGAGGCCGGCGGCTGAAGCTTTCTCGGTGCTGTGGGTGCCCCCCCAGTCGGAGAGGACGAAACCGGGGAACTGCCAATCCTTCTTGAGCACGTCGGTCAGGAGCCACTTGTTTTCGCAGGCGAAGTCGTCGTTGACGCGGTTGTAGGAGCACATGACCGCTGCGGGATGACCCGTCTGGACGCCGATCTCGAAGGCCAGCAGGTCACTCTCGCGAGCGGCACGCTTGCCGATGGAGATGTTTACGGAGTTGCGCCCGCTCTCTTGATCATTAAAGGCGTAGTGCTTGATGTCGCCGATGACATGTTCGGACTGCGTTCCCTGGATCAGCTTGCCCACCAGGGTTCCGGCGAGGATCGGATCTTCGCCGAGGTATTCAAAAGTGCGGCCGTTGCGAGGTTCGCGGGTGATGTTTGTGCCGCCGCCGAGGGTCATGTTATAGCCCTGGGCGCGCAGTTCGTGGCCGATGAGCTTTCCGTATTCAAAGGCTGCGTCTGGATCCCAGCTTGCGGCTGCCGCTACGTTGGCCGGGAGAGCTGTGGAATAGCGTCCGTTGACACCGCTGGAGCGCACGCCGTATGCGGCATCGCTCATGTCGATGCCCGGAATCCCTAAACGCGGCACGCCGACGTCATAACCGACTCCGCGGTTCGAGGGGGCATTTTCGGCATTGACCGGGTCATCCGTCGGCATGCCAACGCCGTGCAGCAGCGCGACTTTTTCGTCGACCGTCATTTCCTTGAGCACCAGGTCGGCGCGCTCGTCGGGCGAAAGATTGGCGTTCATCCACGGACCGGTGGGCGGAGGTGGTGTATGGGGACGCTGCGCTAAACCTGAATTGGCCACCGAAAAGAGAGCTGCGAACGCCAGGGCCGCTGTTTCAAACCGGATGTGGCGGAGTGTGTCTTTCATCCATTCCCCCATTGCTAAAACGTTTATCTAAACCGCTCCAATACTAACAACGCCGTGTGGACGAACGGCAAGCACTTCCAAGACTGTTTACAAAACTTATGTTTCGGTACGCCGTTTTAACATGGAGGAGAAGCAAAAGCGGGTTTGACGCCGGAGCCACCTCCGGATGTCCGAAATATTGAGGAGAACATGGCTGCACTGATCGACGCGATTGACGTCAAGCGGAAGATGTATTTTGAGTTTGAGAACGCACCCTATTACTGCCTTGATGTAGAAGTCTCAACACCGACTGCGCGCGGCGGTCAGACACTGGTTCGCTTGAAGATGCGCAACCTGCTGACACGCGCGGTATTCGACAAGACTTTCAAGGCCAGCGACAAGTTCAAACAGCCCGATCTGGAAACCGTCGAGGCGTCCTACCTCTATAGCGATGGCGACGGTTCCTACTTTCTGGACCAGGTTAGCTTTGAAACAATCACTCTCGCGCCGGAGAAACTGGGCGACGCGCTGGACTTTCTCGTCGAAGGCGCCATCATCCAGGTCGACAAGTTCAACGGCAATCCAATCGGTCTGCAACTGCCTTCGCAGGTCGAACTGAAGGTCGAATACACCGAACCGGGCGTTCGTGGCGACACGGCCAGCGGCGGCGTGACCAAGCCCGCAAAACTCGAAACAGGCATGGAAATTAAAGTCCCGTTCTTCATCAAGACTGGGGAAGTGGTCAAGGTTTACACCGAAACGCGGGAATTTGCCGGCCGGGCGTAACCCGGCGGCGGCTAAGCGAATCGGAGCAGGACTACCTCGGGGTGAGAACCTACCCGCATGGGCGGACCCCAGGTACCCGCTCCGCTTGAGGTGTAAACCTGCAGTTTTCCGAAACGCTGCAGTCCGTAGGTGAATTTGCCGAACGCGCGCCGCGTAATCCACGTGAATGGAAAGATCTGGCCGCCGTGGGTGTGGCCCGACAGTTGAAGGCTCAGGCCGGCCTGTTCCACGATCGGCAGCCGGTTCGGCACGTGGTTCAGCAGGATACTGGCTGAATTATTTTCGAGTTGCAGGCTGTCTAGGAAGACACGCAGGCGCAGTGGGTAGGTCGAGTCGATATACGAGACGCCGACCACGTGGAGTCCCTCAACTGTAACGTGCTCGTTATGAAGGACGCGGATGCCTCCGCGGGTAAGG
>OCTA010004086.1_pt1 | contig 12827 bp, 9 predicted proteins | sample 1538991 | NCBI WGS metagenome assembly OCTA01 (sample SAMEA3539302, study PRJEB22396) | soil metagenome | biome: tundra; feature: field; material: soil | place: USA | collected 2010-05 | depth 0.15 m
GATCGCGCGATCTACATCTCGACCGTACCAAATTGATACTGAGACGCCCCAGCGGGCATTCGGCGGGGCGGTGCGGCTTGGCCGGAAGATGGCGCGAGACCTTTAGGCGCCAGGTGTGCCCCGGGGGCATCGGACTCATGCGAAGTGCCTTGAAGCGAAGTTCGGATTTATCTAAGGCTTCCGGCCGATCACAAGGAATTGATGACCGAAAACTCTCCAGAGGATGGGGATTCGAAGGTATAGCTGAAGTGTCCAAAGCGGGGGCTGCGATCCTTGCGACATGCTGTAAGGAAGAAACCTGGGGATGGTTTCGACTTTGTAGCCTGTCATCGTCATTACTTCAGCCAGAGAGAGTTCGGTCAAGGCGAGATAGTGATCGAAGAAGTCCCAATACCGGCCTGGAACAGCTTTGATATTCGGCCCCAGCGCGATCAGGTGACCGGACGGCTTTAGGCAGCGATAAGCTTCGGTGAGAGTTGACTGCAGTGCCTGCTTGGTTGGCAGGTGCTCGAAGAAATTGCTGGTAAACACGACGTCGAGCGAATTGGCCGGCAAAGGCCAGGGCAGGCTGCAGTCCTGCTCCAGCAAGTCAACGTCGCTTGAGACGTGGTCTTTTGCAGACGGATTCAGATCCATGGCGTACTTTCTTGCAGCGACAACGTTGTTGATGAACTCAGCATAGCCGCAGCCGAGATCGAGGACCGTGTCGGTTGGCTTGATCCAGCGCGAGAAGAACTCGGAAGTCAGAATCCGCCAAACATTGTTGCGATAGGCTTGGCGCCCCGAGAAGCGGGCGCCGTAGATCTTTTGAAGATTCTCGGGCGATTCCGATTGAGCACTGGACTGCTTCACGATGTCCTTTCCAAATTCGGCTGGCGTGTGGACCTATCCGCCCAAGTCAGAACCCAGGTTATTCGTATGAGGCCCACGACATTCCCGATTGTAGAGTAGTTGGATACGTTGCCCATGCTATGCTGAGGCTACTTCTGAGCTTTTTGCTGAATCTTCAATCCCGCGCGCATGAAAGACATTCCTGTGAAATCCGTTTCCGGGCCGGGATCGGGACCTACCTTGTCGACGGCGACCGGTTCAGGCAGGGACCTGCCGAATTTGGATTTGTTGCGTAGCGTGGCGGTCCTCTCTGTCCTGGCGTTTCACATTGCCGGTGCGATACGAACCGATCACTATGGTGAGTTCTATGGCGCATTCGGCGTTGGGCTGTTCTTCGTTCACACGGCCCTGGTGCTGATGTGGTCGTTGGAGCGCAGGCCTAACACGCTGGACTTTTATGTGCGGCGAGTAGCGCGAATCTATCCGCTGTCGATCGCGGTCGTATCGATCACCATCGCGACCCATGCGAAGGTAGCGTCATTCCCGCAAAGGGGCGAGTTCTTCCTCTATACGGCGCCAACGATAAAGCAGGCGCTCACCCATCTATTGCTGATTCAGAACCTCTTCTCGGGTAATTTCCTTGTTTATCCGATGTGGAGTCTCCCCATTGAAGTGCAGATGTACGTGCTGCTTCCGGTGCTCTTCTTTTTCCTGCGCAAGAATATGGCGCTGTGGCCGCTGTTGCTGCTCTGGGCACTGGCCGCTTCGTTCGCCTATCGTGTCCAGGACGTGAATCTGGCACTGATGGTTCCATATTTTCTATCCGGGCTGATTGCGTACGTGGGATTTTCGCGCTGGAAAGCTATGTTGCCAGGCTGGTGTTTCTTGCCGGCGCTGGCGGCCATCGTGTGGGCAGGCGGGCGCGCCGGCAATTGGCACAGGGCCTGTTTCCCATGTCTTGCACTGGGCCTGGTGCTGCCCCTTTTTCGCCAACTGAAGCAGGGCCTGCTTACCAAGGCCTGCTGGCAGGTTGCCCGGTATTCCTACGGCATCTACCTGACGCATCCGTTTGCATTGCTGCTGGCGTTTTACGTGGGGCGGAATCTGGGAAGACCGATGCAGGTTGCGATCTTACTGGTGAGCCTGACGACGTTCTCGATTGCTGCATTTCACTTGATTGAGTCGCCGTGTATGCGACTCGGTGCAAAGGCGGCGGGGGCTTTGGCGAAGCGCTTCAAGATGCCGGCGGAGTCAAAGCAGTCGGTCACGCCCTAATACGATCGCCGATCTTGCCAGGAGGTTTTGTTGAAACTCGTTCGCAGGTTGCCCATTCCAGCTCTCTTCTGTGCCTTGGCCGTGCTGGTCTGCGAGCTAGTGAGTCGCCCCTATGCCGAGATGGGAGTCGGCGACGACTGGCCGTACATTGTGATGGTGCAAAAGCTCGCGGCCACCGGCCACGTCGTGTACAACGGCTGGGGGGCGCCCATGCTGGTTGGGCAGCTTTATCTTGGGGCAGCCTTCATTAGGCTCTTTGGCTTCTCCTTGACAACGGTTCGCATGAGCACCCTGCTGGTGGCCATGGCCCTGGCGTTTGTATTGCAGCGCACCCTGGTTCGCGCAGACATCAGCGAGCGCAACGCAACCATCGGCACGCTGGCATTGGTTCTCTCGCCACTCTATCTGATGCTCTCGGTCACTTTCGAGACCGACATCCAGGGTCTCTTCGCCATCGTCCTCTGCCTCTACGGCTGCCTGCGCGCCCTGCAAGCAGCCACCTCCCGCGCCACGATCGCCTGGCTGTGCTTTGCTGTTATTACCAACGCAATCTGCGGTACATCGCGCCAGGTCGCATGGCTCGGCATCCTGGTGATGGTTCCGTCGGCTCTATGGCTGCTGCGCGCCCAGCGGCGGGTGTTGTTTGCAGGCGCTGCAGCCACCCTTGCGGGCGCCCTCTTTGTCTTCGGCTGCATGCGCTGGTTTCAGCATCAGCCCTACTTCATACCAGCGCCTTTCGTCGTCAGCACCTTTCCGGTGCGCCAGATTCTCTGGCAACTGATCGATAGCTTTCTGGATGTACCTTTCCTGCTGCTTCCCATCGCGGCCTTGTTCCTCCCCCAGATTCGCAAGAGCCGCCCCCGCGCGATCGCTGCCATGTTCCTGGCGTATCTGCTTGTGGCCGTCCACCCGCACCACGTCGGTCACATCTTCCTGCTGGAGCCTACCCAGGGCGAATTTGTCAACGTGTATGGGCTCAGTATTCCGGTTCTACAAGGCCTCCCACCCCTATTCCTCGACACGGGTGCTCAGGTGTTGCTCACCATCGCATCGTTCGGCGGCCTGCTCGGCCTGATCGCCTTGATGCTTCGCTCCCGAGGGACACCACCTGTCGTGGATTCCTCCGCCGGGGTCTCCTGGAAGCAACTCGGCACGCTGCTTGCGCCATTCACCATCATTTACACCCTTCTTCTGATTCCCGTCGGCGTAATATACGCTATCCATGATCGTTATTTACTTGTGCTGCTGGTCGTTGCGCTGCCCTGCCTGGTCCGCTACTACCAGGAGCGAATCCAACCGCGGCTTCCGCTCGCCAGCGTTCTCCTGGTCGGGATCATGGCAATCTATGGCATCGCCACTACCCATAACACCTTTGCGCTCGATCGCGCCCGAGTGGCAATGGCGGCAGAACTCCGTGCCGTCGGTGTTCCCGATACCTCCGTCGATAACGGCTGGGAATACAACATGGGGGTCGAACTCCAGCACTCCGATTTCATCAACGATTCCAGAATCGTGCTACCCGCGCACGCCTATGTTCCCGCGCCACCGCCGACAGCCAGCACCTGCCCGATGCTCTATTTCGACCGAACTCCCCACGTCAAGCCCCGTTACAGCGTCTCCTTCGATCCCAACGCCTGCGACGGGCCGGCGCCCTTCGCTCCGGTGAGCTACTCCCGCTGGCTGGCCTCCAAGCCGGGTACCATCTATGTCGTCCGCTCCACTGCGCCGCCGAGGCCATGAGTTACATCCGCAAATTGCTATATCGGACAGGAAGGCGAACACCGCTCGCCATCTGCTGACGTGCGCCAGCCAACGCTCTTGCCAGAAGGCAAGTCCAAGCGGCGTCTTCCCAAGAGTTGAGCCATCTGCTCTACTCAAGGAAACGTCCCCTGTGTGCGGGGGCTTCACCAACTCTCCTGGCAAAGGTCTTTATGCTGTCCGCAAACCACAGACGCCTATGGAACATAGCCGCGGGGGTTTTGCTCGCCAAAGCCGCAGGCACGTGGATCCAGAATCTGTGGATTGCTCAGCGCAGGCCCCTCTCATTCGACGACGCCTACATGTTTGCCCGTTATGCCGGGAATGTCCGGGCCGGCCTTGGCGTCTCGTGGAACCCGGACGGTGTCCATACCTACGGACAAACATCGCCGCTATGGGGCATGCTGGTCGTTCTCTGCAGTCATCTGCCGATCGGCACCTGGAAGATGCTCACCCTGGGATCGTGGGTCTGGTCGATCGCTGCCGTTATTGCGCTGGCCTGGGCGGTTAGCGCGAATGCGCAAAGCGGGTTTATGTCCAGCACCTGGCGCGTCCTTCCCCTGGTGGTCTTGCCTTTGACCGACACCCTGGCCTTCTCCGGAAACCAGGCGACCGGCATGGAGACGATGCTTGCAACTTGTTTGGCCGCCCTTTTTGTCGGGCTCGTGTTCGAATGCAGGCGCGGTGCGGCAAGGCCGGAGCTGGTCGCTCTGGTGGGATTACTGCTATTCCTCACGCGTCCTGAGTCGGCGATCGCGGTCGTGCTCTTTCCACCCCTGCTATGGATTCTGCCGCCTGCGCCGACTCTTCCTAAACGAAACCTGGTTACGATCGCCGGGATCTTTTTCGGCGGAGTCCTGGTCGATTTCCTCGTCTGCAAGCTGTACTTTCATACCGCGCTGCCGCTCAGCTTTTATATGAAAAGCAGGCACGCTTACGAGGGGTATCGCGAAATCTGGCATCCTGAATTGCTGATGCTGGCCTTCATGGCCGGCTGCCAGCTCTATCTTGCTGCGCTCATCCTGCTCGGACGCAGACGGGACTGGAGGCTGATTGTCGGTTGCTTGGCACCGGCGTTGGCCGTATTCGCGTATTTGGGCACGGTGACCCAGATTATGGGCTTCAACGCGCGCTACTACACGCCATACTTCCCCTTCTTCATCGTTCCGGCGCTGCTGGTACTCGATCGATGGTTGAGCGATGAGCCGTCTGCGGAAGAGAGGTGGCCGCGCAAGACGCTTCTGGTTCGATCCTGTGCCGTCGCGTTGATGATGATATGCTTCCTGGCCCTATCGTCGGAGAGCGTGCAGGCCACGGTGCGACGGCTCGAAGCGAAGGCGCACTTCGAGTATGAACCGGCCCAGGTCGAGATTGCGGCAAGCAGCCCGCTTCCATCGATGCCGTGGGATGTCGCGATGAGTGACATTACCGATCGATTGATCGCTCCGCTGCCCAAGGGAACTACAGTCGCCGCCAGCGAAGTCGGCTACCTTGGCAGCCGCGCCCCGCAGATCAGCATCATCGATCTTGCCGGCCTGAACGACACCGATATCGCGCTGCACGGATTCGATGTGACCGCCCTGCTGCAGCGCAAGCCCGACATCATCTGGATGCCCAATGCCAGCTATACCTACCAGCGCGGCGAGATGTTTGCGGACCCCGATTTTCTAGCGGAGTATGACGTTTACGCCGGGGCCGCGAACTACGGAATCGCCCTCCGCAAAGACTCCCCGGCCCGGCCCCAGATCGATCACCAGATGCAGGTGTACTGGAGCGCCGTCTATCCGGGCTATCGCATGAGCGATTACCTGGTTCGCTCAGCGAGCTGGTCTGGCCGCAAATTCAAGGTTGTTGGGGATTAGTGTCGTCCGACGATGTGCCTTGGTTGCGCGCGGACCGTAGCATAGCCATTGGGGAGCAGCTTTCGCCGCGCTACACTAACTCCGGAACTGTCCAAGAGATCGCGCAGAGCACCCTAAATGGAAGGACAAACGGAAGCTATGCGAAGCCCGCACAAGGCGGCGAGATTGCTGCTGGCGTTTATCGTCTGCTCGACGATCTTCGCCGACTATTGGGAGTACAGCAGGCAGTACCACGTCAATCCGGATGCGTGGATGGACGTAATCCACGGGACGGCGGATGCGCCGCAGCAGTACCGCATCGGCGTGCCATGGGTTGCCGACCTGCTGCGCCGGCATGGGCACATGGGGCTGCGACACGGCTTCACCCTGGTCGATCTGTTCTGCGCGGTGGCGGCGGTGTATCTGCTGTTCGCGCTGTTCGAGCGGTCAGGGGTTTACCGCGCGGCGAACGAGGCCGGACGCTGGTTTGGCGCGGCCGCGTTTCTGTTCCTGGTGCAGTACTACTTCGCGTGGATTACCTGGTATCAAAGGCCGGAGACGATGGCCTGCGCGGCCGTTCTGGCGGCGACGCTGTGGCTGCTAAGCGTGCCCTTGCCATTTTCGAGAGGCGTGTCGATGGTGGTTGCTGCGGCCGCCATGCTGGTCCTGGCGGGGCTGCAGGGGTTGATTCGCGGGGATGTTATCTTTGCTCTTCATATGGGGGTCCTGCTGGTATGCCTGACGCGCGCGGGCAATGGGTTTGCGCTGCCTCGCGCAGTTCAGGCGGCGACCAGCGTGCTGGCGGCAGCGATCGCCGGTGGCATTCAGTATTACCTGATGCAGGTGGTGTATCCCCACGCCGGCTACGGGAAGACGCCGGTTTTGGAACTGGGGTTGAATCTTATGAATCCACTGCGTTGGCCCCCGTTTGTGCTCTTTATGCTGCCCTGGGCGTGGGTGGTGACGACGCTGCTGCGCAAGCGCACGACCGCGGAGGCACCGGGCCTGGCGCTGGTGGCTGGCTCGGCGGTCTACGTGGCGATGTGGATTGTGGTGGGCAGCGTCGAGGAGGTGCGTATCTTCCTGCCGTATGCGGTGGCGCTGGCGCCACTGACGTGTATGTGCGCGATGCGACGATCCGAGTTTGTGACGGGCGGTATGCAGGGCCGACGATGAAGGCCGGCCCGGCTTGCGGACTGCAGCCAGCAGGGTGACCCGGAATCCGGAGAAAGCGCCGGACAGGTTGACGATGCGCTCGCAGACCATCATCGGGTAGAAGAGCAGAACGAATCTCCGCGCCGTGTGGAATCCGTTCGCGGCATAGCCGGAAAAAAGGCGTTGTGCCGCCTTCGAAGCGGGCCTTGGGGCAGTATAGGCGTCTGTGTCATAATCGTCTGAAGTAGAGCCTCAGTCTAACTCAGGTTGTAGCGTTCTTCTCCGGAGACTCTCGTTGGTGGGTCCAGCCAATTCGGCGCGCGACGCCTTGATCGAGGCCGTAAGGCCTGGCGACGTGGTGTGGGAATTATTGGCGTGATTGAAAGCGACCTTTCAAATGACACGGTGTGGGACCTCTGTATCGTTGGCACCGGCCCGGTTGGCATGGCTATGGCCCTGGAGTGCGACCGTCTCGGGGACGAAGTATTGGTGCTTGAGTCGGGAGGCAGCGAAGTCGACCCAGCGATGGCGGAGGCTTCGCGGGCACAGATCGTGGATAAGGCCCGCCACGCCGATATGGAGATCGCGGTTTGCCGAGCACTGGGCGGGACGTCATGGACCTGGGGCGGCCGGTGCGTGGCCTACGACGATGTCGACTGGATCGAGCGCGACTTTGTGGCGGACGCCCGGTGGCCCCTGACGCACGATGAGATTCGCCCATGGTACACGCGGGCGGCAGAATATCTGCTTTGCGGCAATGACATCTTTTCCATCCCCTATAAGCAGACGCTCGCCGGCGGGTTGACACTGGATGCCGTGGAGCGCTGGTCTCGGGAACCAAAGTTGATCCTGGAGCATCGCCATCGGCTGCTGGAGTCACCGCGCATCAAGTTGAGTCTGAAAAGCACGGTAACGGGCCTGAACCTGAGCGCGGATGGGCGGCGAGTGGAAAGCCTGGCTGTGAGTACGCCGCAGGGGGTCCGGACCGTCAAGGCACGAAGGATGGTGCTGGCGATGGGAGGGGTCGAGACCACGCGGCTCCTCTTGCATACTCAACAGCGCTGGCCGAGCCACTTTGGTGGAGTCGATGGGCCTCTGGGCAGGTACTACATGGGCCACATTTCCGGGAAGATCGCGAGCATCGTGTTCAACGATCCCGGCTCGATCAGCGAGTTGGATTTCAAACTGGATGAGAGCGGAGCCTACCATCGAAGGCGCTTTATGCTGACGGCGGACGCGCAGTTGGAACAAAAGGTCTTGAACACCGCATTCTGGCCCGACAATCCGTCGTTCTACGATCCCAACCACGGCAGCGGAGTACTTTCGGGAGTATTCCTGGTGCTGGCCTTTCCGCCAACGGGCCGACGACTTCTGTCTGAGGCTATCCGGCGGGCACATACGGGTCCGAAGCCGTACCGGCTTGGACCCCACCTGCGCAACGCGATCCTGGGCGCACCGCGCGGCGCCAAGGACGTCTACAGAATTCTCCGCGACCGTTTTATCAAGAAGCCCAGGAAGCCCGGATTCCTGGTTTTCAATAAGGGGGGCAAGTATGCGCTGCACTACCATGCCGAACAGGTCCCGAACCCCGACAGCCGCATCACGCTGGGTATGGAAAGGGATTCATTCGACGTTCCACGCGCAGTCATCGACCTTCGTTTTACGGACCAGGACGTGCGCAGCGCGATCGACTCTCACAAGCTGTTGGACGAGGCCTTGCAACTGAATGGGATTGGCCGATTGCAGTATCTGTATAGCCCGGAGCAGTTACAGGAACGGGTCTACGCTCAGGCATCGGATGGATATCATCAAGTTGGCAGCACGCGGATGGGCGAAGATCCCGCGCAAAGTGTGGTCGATGCGAGCCTGAAAGTACATGGACTCGAAAATCTATTCGTAGCCTCTTCCAGCGTGTTTCCTACATCCGGGCAGGCAAATTCCACGCTGCTTGCAGTCGCATTCGGCATTCGCCTGACCAGCGAGTTACACAAGATGCCGCAGCTGGTCGAATTCACGCGGCAAAGGGTGAGCGGGGACGAGATGAAGGATATCGAACTTGGCAACTCGGGCCTGCGGGCTCCCCGGCTTGGGTTTGGCTGCTCGGCAATACTGGGCAGGTCAGGAAGAACCGAGTCGCTGCGAGCGCTGGCTGCCGCATGGGGCGCGGGCATCCGGTTCTTCGACACGGCGCGCTCGTATGGATATGGCGAATCGGAGGAGCTGCTGGGAGAGTTCCTGCGGGGGCGTCGCGACCAGGCTGTCATCGCCACGAAGTTCGGGATACTGGCGGCGCGTCAATCCGGCTGGAAGCGCGCGGCGAAGACGGTGGCGCGCAAGATTCTAGCAGCCGCACCTTCGGCGCGTTCCGTGCTGCAGCAAGGAGCGGCAACCCAGATGAAGCAAAATCAGTTCACCATCCCGGTGCTCCAGCGGAGCATCGAGGAAAGTCTGCGCAAGCTCGGGACAGACCATGTGGACCTATTGTTTCTGCATGCAGCGCCAGCCAGCGTATTGGAGCAGGATGACCTGCTTGAGGCAATGAGCAAACTGGTGGAAGCGGGCAAGGTCAAGATCGCGGGGCTTTCCGCGGAGCCGGAGGTGGTGGAGCTTGCGATTCGACGGAAGACTCCTCCATTGCGGGCGATGCAGTTTCCCTGCAATGTATTCACCCTCTCTGCCGCGAGGACCGTGCTGCGGAGTGCCGGGGAATATATCTGCGTGGCGAATCAACCTTATGGCGGCGTGGCCAAGGTGCGGCGCTGCCGCGAGGTCTTGCGAACCTTGGTAGAAAGGCGAGGGCTGGATGCAGTTCTGTGCGAAAAACTGGGGAGCCTGGAAGGCGCCGTATTCGCCGACGCGGTGCTGAACGTCATTCTGCAGGACCCCGGGATCCACGTGGTGATTCCTACCATGATGCAAGTCGAGCACATTCGCGCCAACGTGCAGGCGGTCGCCAACTCGCGCTTTGATTCCCGGGAGATCGCGCAGATTCGCGAGGCGCTCGACCACGCCGCTGAATAGCCACGCTACGCGAGGTTGAAAGGGCGTGCCGGTCGTGCCTGGTGAGCTAAACTGGGGTTTCCGCTCCAAGGCCGCTTGCGGGTGAAGGGAATCAAGAAGTCCCGATATGAAGATCCATCTGGCGGTGTCCCACGAGACGGAACTGGTCGCACTCTTCCAGGCGCGCGCGGCGCTCAAGAAGGCGTATGAGCTGACAGACGACCCCAGCTCGGCCGATTTGATCCTGATGCTGGGCAGCTTTGGGGTCAACCCGCGCGATCTGCTGGATCACCCGATCTACAAGGCTTTTCCCGAGCGCTGCGCGGTGTACACGGAGGACGACAACTATCTGCCACTGGCTCCGGGCGTGTACTGCTCGGCGCACAGGGATGAGCACAGCCGCGCGGGCCGTATCTTCAGCTACTCCTATGTGTCCCGCAACGGCCGGTATCAGAATCCGTACCTTGCGGAGACGGGATCGGCGCTGCCTGCGGCGCCCGCGGCGGACCGGCGGTATCTCTTCACCTTTCAGGGAGGGTCGACTTCGCTGGTGCGCAAGCGGTTGTTCAATCTGAAGTTCGATCGCGCCGACGTGCTGATTGAGAACACCTCAAATTACTACCATTGGGACGACTCGCAGCCGGACCGGCAGGCGCGCCAGCTTGCCTACGCGCAGACGGTGGCGTCCTCGTACTTTGTATTGTGTCCGCGGGGGGCGGGGCTGGGCACGATCCGTTTCTTCGAGGTGATGGCGGCGGGGATTGCCCCGGTGCTGCTGGCCGACGACTACGAGCTGCCGCCGGGGCCGGCATGGGACACATTCCTGCTGCGCATTCCCGAGCGGGAGCTTGCCCGGCTGCCGGCGTTGCTGGAAGCCCAGGTTGCGACCGCCGCAGAGCGCGGACGGCTGGCCCGTCAGGCCTACGTCGAGTACTTCTCCGTAGAGCGGGAGGTCGATCGCATCATTGAACTTGCGGCACGATCGCTGCGCCACGGACCACCGCCGGAGGAGCGGTTTCGCAAGCGGCAGGCCGCGATCATCCGCCGCGCTGAACTGAAGGGCAAGCTGCGCGGCGCTTTCCGCGTGGTGGCGCTGAAGACACTGAAGGCGCTGCACCTGAAGAGCCCATACCAGATGAACCGCTAGTGCCGAGGCTTGCAGGTCGCCACCAGCATGGTTCCCCGGAATCGGGCGAGGGCGTTCGATAGGTTCACTATGCGCTCGTACGCCATCATGGGGTAGAAGAGCAGGGCGTGCGCCCTTCCGTAGGATGGTTCCGGCTCTATCAGGGAGATCGACGGTGGCTCCAACCCCGCCGCGCGGCAGAGCTTCGCGAGTCTTCCCGGGGTGTTTGAGCGGAACCACGTGGGGTAGGGATCGTGCGCATCCTGGCCGAGGGCACGCAGCCGATTGGCCAGGAGCAGGTGCATGGAATGAGGCATCAGGCGCGCGCTCATGTAGACATAGTGAAACAGGTTGGGTGTACGGAAGCAGTAGACGCCTCCGGGACGGAGGACTCGCGCCACTTCCGTGAAGTGCTCCACCGGGTTCTCGACGTGTTCCAGCACGTAGTTGGAACAGCAGGCGTCAAACGACTGGTCGGCAAATGGCATGCGTCCGCCCGTGAAGACGAACGCATGCGCCAGCCAGCGGTTGTTTTTCACATCTGGATCGACATCCAGCCCGGTCACAGCACCGATTCCGCTGAGCATTTCCGATGACTCGTTGGATGGGCCGGCGCCGATTTCGAGAATCTCGGCCCCGGGCGGAATCCTCTCACGGCATAGTCGGAAAAATGGCGCGGTACCGCCTTCGAAGCGGGTCCGAGGGTAATATCTGTCGAAAAGTGCCTGGGTCATCATGAAATCGGGCGAGTGCGAAGCATGAGCACATAGTCTATCTCAGGCTGAAGCGTTGCTTCGCGGGCTGCTTCGGGCCCACTACGGATACGAATACCCAAGTCTGCACCATCTGAGGTGGGCGTGGCGGGCCGGTGGATGAAGGGCGGAGAGCGGTCGGGAGTGCTCGATTTGCCGCGGGAGTGAGCGTGATATTCTCCGTTTATGTCCCTCTTGCCGCAGGTTGACCAGTTCCTTTTCAGCCATGTCGGCTATCCCTATATGCGGATCACGCGCGATGACAGCTCCTTCGAGCGCATCCTCTATCTCATTCAATTTCTGAGGTCGCGGAACGAGCGGGTGCGACTCCTGGACGTTGGCTGCGGGGGCGCGATCTCTCTTTATATGGTCGAGCGGGAGATACCGGACCTGGTCAGCGGTTTCGTCGGCGCGGATTTCAAGGCGTCCCGCCTGTATGCGCGCTACAAGGGCTTCAAGACGCCGCATGAGTTTCACGATACGAACCTTGACGACGATTGGAATTTCGGACAGTTCGACGTGGCCTGGTGTTCCGAATGCCTGGAGCATATCGTCGACGACAATGGGGTGTTCAAGAAGATTTGCCGATCGGTAAAGCCAGGCGGTTATATCGTGGTGTCGATGCCCTCGGAGGCCCACCGGAAGAACAACGCCGGCAACATGCCCGAGCTGATGGAAACCAGCCCCACGCAGGACGGCGGTCACGTCCGCGTCGGTTACACGCCGGAGAGCCTGGTCGATTTGGCGCGCGGGACCAGCGCAGAGCTGGTCCAGGTGGATGCGATCACGCGGTGCGATGCCACGTATCTCCGCAGACGGTATCACTGGAGCCCGGCGCTGCAACTGCTCAGGAATACGTACTACACGCTGACCCGGAATGAGAGCGACTTCTATGCGCTGCCGGCCAAGCCCGGAGACCTAAGAGAGTTCCAGTCGATCGCAGCCGTGTATCGGGTCGCGTGAAACTGAGTCACTTTATGCGCAGTGCCAGCCTTGCTGCCGGTTCCTGGCTCGCGACTCAAAGGGACCTGGCGACACACGTCCCGATCGCAGCGCCCCTAAGGGCGGGTTGGCAGGGCAGCGGAATTC
>OCTA010004087.1_pt1 | contig 12826 bp, 11 predicted proteins | sample 1538991 | NCBI WGS metagenome assembly OCTA01 (sample SAMEA3539302, study PRJEB22396) | soil metagenome | biome: tundra; feature: field; material: soil | place: USA | collected 2010-05 | depth 0.15 m
ACCGCTACGAGCAGTTCCGCGGCTTGCTGACGGACTCCAACTTGATCGACCGGCGTCACGCGCAACTGGCGCTCTATCGCGATGCGGAGAAGAGCTACGAGGTGAACACGGGCGAGCGTGTGCAGCACTGGCAGCGGCGGCTGCTGGCCCGTTATGCGCGAAATCTGGCACTGGCCGATCATGCGCTGATGCCCGCGATATTCGACCTGACGGTGGCCGCACGCAGCGTCGTGGACGACAACTATGGCTGGGAGGTTTGGGAAACCGCCGGCCGGTATCCGCCGCAGAAGACCGCCAGCGATCTGGAAACCGTGCAGATCTCGGGCGACGAGGTGTGGCTCGACACCAAGCGGATCCGGCTGCGGCGCAGGCTTCCGAGCGTCAAGCGGCGGCTGCGTCCGGTGGGATTGAAGCCGCGCAAGAAGGAGAAGTTTCCGGGCGAATGGGCCACCAAGCTGGATGGCAACAGCATCTGCTCGTATCCGCCGGAAGACTTGGTGATCGAGGATTACGGGCGGTTCTTGAAGAAGAAAGGCAAGGGCATCCTTTCGGAGGAGCGCGCGCGCACCGAGCCGTTCACCACCTCGCTGCTCGATGGCATCGATCTGCGCGAGACCATTCGCAACTGGCACGAAGGCAAGATCTACGTGCGGCAGTTCCAGAAGATCTCGGGCGAGGTGGGCTCGGTGATCGTGATCTTCGACGACGATCGCGACAACCATTACTATTACATGACTACGTGGCTGGGCGAGCACCAGAACGAATCGGACATGGCGTTCTACTCGACGTTTCCGTTCGACAACCTGGTGGGGCCGGGCATCGGGCGCGGCGAGTACGGCGGCTTCCTGATGAGCTTGCCCGCGCGCCGCATGTTCGATGTGTGGCAGGACCCGGACTACGATTTCGCAGAGAGCAAGCCCGAGCGCCTGCTCCTGGCGGGACTGGATTATTCGCTCGAACGGTTCGTAGTGTATGTCGCCGCCAAGCCGCCGCGGTCGGTTTTCCGCAGTATCGCGGCGCGCTTCGGGCGGACCATCATTTATATACCAATCGGCCAGCTTTCGCCGGTGGCGCTGAAGAAGATCCGCGTGGTGCACGTGCTGGATGGATATGATAAGCGGGGGGTGGCGAAAGAGTATGTTTGGTAACGGTGGAAATCAGTCCCGCAACGGGGAACGTAGGCACTGTTCGAGCCAGATCTCTGGAACCCCGGCCAGTTTGTACACAGGATCGCCGCCATGGTAAAAGCCGACTTCTTCAACTGTGGTGATCCGACCGGCATAGTCAAGTTGTTCCGGTTGGAGCTTGTGGTGGTACTTCCATGACGCCCTAAAGCCTTCAAGGAAAGCTCGATCCACGATTCGGACGCTTGTCCCCACTGGGAACGCCTCTTTATATGGGATAGGCTCCGCCACATTCGCATCATACCCTTTCCATGGTTGCCGGGGTTAGCGCAAGTATCTCGTCCGTGCTCATGTGGGTATCTGCCGTGCCGCGCAGGGCCTCCACGGCCAGGATGCCCCGAGCACCTTCGCCGGGCGGGCGCTGGGCCTTGCGAATACGCGCATGATCCTCGGCCAACTCGAAATCGACTTCCGTATGCGGTAGCAGCCCCAAACGGTTACGAATCTGCTGCGGGATCGTGACTCGCCCCGTGCTTGTGATCCGCATGGTGATACTCGTACTAGGAAGTGTAATTCCGAGATGCTCCGGTCCGCAGGGCGTGATCAACGAGGCCGCGCGGTCCACACGTTCGCTTCTCAAATCCGATCGCGCCAGTATCCTGGCCGACGGTGACCGTGGGCAACGGCGATGACCTCTAGCTGGCTGACTGTTTCGCGGAAGATTACCATGTACGGGAATCGCCGGAGCAGCACCCGCCGCGTGTCGAATACGTGAGTCGGGAATCGGTTGGGAGTAGAGGAGATCTGTTCGATTCGCCCGGTCGAGTTCGTCCAAAAATCCGGCTGCCGCTCGCTCACTTCGCTGGCGATACCATTCGGTCGCTGCCTCGGCTCGGCAAGAGCGGCCGGATGAAGAACGACAGGCTTACGGGTCACTGCCGAAGACGCGCTCGCAGACGGCGTTGTGCGTCATGCCAAGGAATTAGCTGAACAGACCCGCTGTCGATTTCCTGAAGTCGCCGATAGATCTCATCGCGCCAGGCTTCCTCTGCATTCGCATCGACCTCGGCGTCAAGACTATCGAGTAGCGAGTCGACGAGCGCAGCCCTGGCTTCAACCGGCAGATGAAGCGCTTCGCTCAACAATTCGGCAGGACTTCTCGGCATGTCTCGATTATACGCCAAACGCACGGTTTGACACCCCGGCCCGTTGCTGCGTTACCAGTTTTGATGCCCGCCACTGCCGCGCTGAAAGCCGCCTGGGTGAACGCCGCCAATCGCTCCTTCGATGCTCGCTAGCCAGTAAGCTGATAAGCTGAAAAGGGTGTCAAGCAGAACCATCCAGGCGGAACGGGCTGCAAGAACCAGCGCTGTAAGCCGCATCGGCCAGCGGCGCCAGGTGGCCATCCCTAAGAAAGTCTTCGACGCGCTGGCCTTGGCAGAAGGGGACTTCATGGAGGTGACGGCCGAGAACGGCCGCGTCGCCATGAAGCCTAAGAAGCCCGTCGACCGCGGCGACGCGTTGACGGCCGCCGACGCGAAGAAAGTGCGGCACGCCATGCAGCAGATTACGGCAGGGAAGACCAGGCCCTGGGCCAAGGTCAAGCATGACCTGGGCCTGTGATCTCACCGAAGACGCTGAGCGCGATCTGCGCGCGCACTCACGCAAATGGCAGCCGATCCATTCGAGGGCAACGTGAAAGCGCTGAAGGGCGACCAATGGCGCGGCGTGTTCCGCCGTCGTATCGGCGACTACCGCATTCTCTTTACCGCGGCCCGCGCGGAACAGACAGTCTTCGTCCTACGCATCCTGCTGCGCTCTGAAACGTCGTACCGATGAGGCCCGGTTCCGGTTGAGCTCATCGTGCCGCTCCCACCCGTGCTACAGTACCAGTTTGATGCCCGCCACCGCCGCGCTGAAAGCCACCTGCCTGAACGCCGCCCATCGCTCGATGAACGCCAAAATGGTGGATTTCGGCGGCTGGGACATGCCCGTCCAGTACACCTCGCTGGTTGAAGAGCACCTCGCCGTCCGCCGCAGCCTAGGCCTGTTCGATGTCAGCCACATGGGCGAGATCGATATCACCGGCCCCGAAGCCCTGCTGCTCACCGATTACGTCACCACCAACGCCGCCGGCCGCCTCAAGACCGGCCAAATTCACTACTCGGGCCTGCTCTACGAACACGGCGGATTCGTCGACGACGTGCTGGTTCACAAGGTCGCCAACGAGCATTATTTCCTGTGCGTCAACGGCTCCAACCAGGAAAAAGACTTAGAGCACAGCGAGCCAGGGAGAACGCCATGATTAGAGCTGTGGGGTTGGAGAACGTCAGGCTGTTCGAAGGAACAGGGTGGAACTTCGAATTATCCCCACTGACCGTTTTCTGCGGCGTGAATAGCGCGGGGAAATCAACGTTGCTGAAGTCGCTGCTCCTCCTGCGGCAGAGCCAGAAGGCCGGAGACTTTCGGCTAGCCGGAGGACAGGTTGACTTCGGTGACTATAGATCGTTTGTTTCCCACCATGAAGTCGACCAGGACGCTTCGATTTCAATTACGACAGACATTGGCGTAACGCCGGGCGATATCGAGTTCTTGCGAGGTCTTCAGCGGCGGGCGGCGCCACGGAAAGCAGCTTCGACCGAGCGCAACATCATGAGGCCGGCCCGGCTTTCGTCTAGATTTGTGTTCTCGTCGCAAATGACGGGCGCACGACATCGGCATGGCCCAGCGCAGCAACCCGACGCCTCCGGCGTTTCCGCCGGCCTCAAGGCAGCCGAGTTTGATGTGACGGCAGAGGAAGAGACGCTCTTGTCGTGGAAAGTCGAGCGGGCCATAACACCAAATGTCGACACGTTCTACGAGATTGTACTTCCAGCCGCATACTTCCGGAGAGTGGGCGGGTTCAAGTTCATGGAAGTCGAGGAAACCAACCACTGTGTAAGATCGCCGGTGGTTATGGATGGCTTGATCCCCGAGACGATTATCGCTAGGCCGAAGACAAATCCCGCCACAGGGGACCAGCCGGCTCAGTGGACTCCTTTCCCGATGCCGCCGGTCATACAACGGGCGCTCTGGTCACTTGGGAAGACGTTGACCCAAATCAGCTACCTCGGCCCGTTACGTTCGCCAGCGAAGCGCTTTTACGTTGCCCATCTTGAAGCTGATGAAGAGTTAGACGCAACGGGTGAACTTCTACCATATATCTTGAGAGACCGAGGGGACAGAAAGGTGGTTAATGTCCCTCGCGGGCTGCGTGAGGCAGTGCCCCCTGTAGCGCTGTCCGAGGCGCTTAATCAGTGGCTCTACTATCTCCGTACGGGTGAGCAACCCCGAGAACGGTCAAGCGATCACGAGATTCTGCTGGACACGACCAAGCAGGTGCTTGTTCAGATAAACATTAAGGGCATAACAGGCGGAGACGCCTACGCAATAGCGGATTCGGGCTTTGGGTACTCGCAGGTTCTACCCATTCTCGTTCGTGGTCTGCTCGCCCCACCTGATAGCACCTTGATTGTCGAGCAACCTGAGCTGCACCTGAACCCGGCGCTCCAGGTTCGGCTTGCCGAATTCTTCATTTCGATGGTGCGAGCCGGTAAGCAAGTATTGCTCGAAACACACAGTGAGCACCTGGTAAACGCCATTCGGGTTTTGTCGGCGGAGGACGAATCGACCGGACTAAACGATAAATGCCGTATTTATTTTCTTGACGCTGAGCCGGGAAGACCTGTTGTGCATACACTCTCGATTCGGCCTGATGGCACAGTACCCGAGTGGCCGAAGCATTTTTTCGGCGAGGCAATTACGTTGTCAGGCAGGCTACTGCGAGCCCAGAAACGATTCCGCAAATCTGGGGCGGAATAGAAATGCCGCCGTTCCTCTGTGCACCGCCATCCATCGTCGACAGCACCGTCAAACGAGACGTTGAGGATCTGCTACGTGCGGCGACGGCGTTGGGTAGACTGGTCGAGGTTGTCGAGGCCGATCAGGCCCGGCTGGTGCTGACATCGGTTCTTCGTGATATGGTGGAAAGCTTCGCGTTTGAGCCCTGGGAGCATCACGCGCTACTGCAGGAAATGTATCGCCTGCTTGCGCAGTGGTTTCTGCAAGCTCCCGAGGGGACAGTCACGCTGAATTTGTCCGCAGTAACCGGCCAGCGGCCACATCCGTTGCCTCCCGGGTGTTCAGGAGACGGTCTGGCCCAAATCTGGGCGGACGAGTTGGGAAGGCTGCTCGTAGTCCACGATGAGTGCTGCTTGAAAAGCGAGAAGTTCTTCGTTGGGATCGCCTGCGTGCACGGCTTTGCGGGCGAGGAGACGCGCAGTTACGCGTCGGAGGAGCGCGCTTTCCCGCTCGTGGGTCCCGATGAACTTTCGCGAACACTCTCAGACGGATACGAATGGGCCCTCGATCCAGATGCCTGGAGGCAGCCAATCACTTTCAAGGCGGCGAAGCAGAACGTCCGTTTGCTCGGTGCAACAAGTGTGGAGAAGCCCAAACGCGGGAGCCATTCCAAGGTGAAGTTCGCGGGCGCCAGAAGTTGGCCCCTCGACTCGAACCACACCGAGATTCCCGAACGGTACATCCGGCAATTGGTTCAAATCACGGGACTACCTCTCGAAGTTATATGGCAGACGCTTGTCTCTGGGGCGCAACCCAAGCAACGGCCCAGGCTTCACCGGTGGATTATTTGAGACAATGGTACCTGGACTGCCACTAGTTCGTCGGAACAGGCTGGGGTTGCTCCAGTTCCAGCCCTCTCTTTGGAGAATGGCGGTACCAAAACGAACGCCTGCTGACGATCTATGCTAGACTTCATGCATCCGATGCCGATAAGATCAGTTGGGGGTGATTAAGATGGTCGACGACATCTCCGCTTCAGAGCAGTCCCAGATTTCGGAGCAGTCCCAGATTCTGGCAGTTCTAAGCGCCGTGCCCCTAGACAGGAGTCGGCTCCTGTGCGCCGTCCTTCGCGCGAGTTCCGGGCGAATGCGCGGGATCCCTGGCTATCATCACTGCGGACTGGACCATTTGCGCTCAAACTTGGACGACGCGCTTAGCCTCTTGGAGGTCAAGGGCCTGGTGCAGCAGTCTCCTCACCCGATCGCGGACTTTGCCGTTTACTACCTCACGGTCAACGGCCGCGAGGCTCTGCAGGACTCAGTCCACCTCCCGGGCGAATTGCGGGAGCGCCTTGCCAAGGCCGCGCGGATCGCAGCAAACCAAAAGACCGTACCAGCCGACCTGGCGGACTGCACTCGGCCCTGATTGTCCCTGCCGAGTTAATCGTTTAACGCTCCCCACCCGTGCTACCCTACCAGTTTGATGCCCGCCACTGCCGCTCTAAAAGCCACCAGCCTGAACGCCGCCCATCGCGCGATGAGCGCCAAAATGGTGGATTTCGGCGGGTGGGACATGCCCGTCCAGTACACCTCGCTGGTCGAAGAACACCTCGCCGTCCGCCACAGCGTGGGTGCCTTCGATGTCAGCCACATGGGCGAGATCGATATCACCGGCCCCGAAGCCCTGCAGCTCACCGATTACGTCACCACCAACGCCGCCGGCCGCCTCAAGACCGGCCAAATTCACTACTCGGGCCTGCTCTACGAACACGGTGGATTCGTCGACGACGTGCTGGTTCACAAGGTCGCCGACGACCACTACTTCCTGTGCGTCAACGCCTCCAACCAGGAGAAGGACTTCGAGCACATCCGCGCGCATAACCACTTCGACGCCCAGGTTCGCCTGTCAAGCAACGACTATGCGCAGATCGCCATCCAGGGCCCCAACGCGCGCGCCACGCTGCAGAAGCTCACCGCCGGCGACCTGACCGCCATCCGCTATTACTGGTTCATCGACGGCACAGTCTCGGGCACGCCGGCCCGCATCGCGCACACAGGCTACACCGGCGAGGATGGCTACGAGATCTACATCGCGCCCGCGGAAGGTCCGCGCCTGTGGCACGAAATCCTGGACGCCGGCAAGGAGTTCGGCATCAAACCTTGCGGCCTGGGCGCGCGCAACACGCTGCGCCTGGAAGCCAAGATGGCGCTCTACGGCCACGAAATCCACGCCTCCATCACGCCGTGGGAAGCCGACCTGGGGTGGATCGTGAAGCTCGACAAAGGCGATTTCGCCGGTCGCGCCGCGCTGGTGAAGCAGAAGGAACAGGGCATCCAGCGCAAGCTCATCGGATTCGAGATGTGCGGCCGCGGCATCGGCCGCGACGGTTACGAAGTGCTGGTGGACGGCGCGCCGGCCGGTTGGGTAACCAGCGGATCGCCCGCGCCCGCCCTGAACAAGAACATCGGTCTTTGTTATTTGCCCGTGGCGGAGGCCCGCATCGGCCGCGCCATCGAGGTAGTCATTCGCAGCCAGCCGGTGGCCGCGGTCACCGTGGAAACGCCATTCTACAAACGAGCCAAATAATGTATCCCGAAGATTACCGGTACACCAAGGAACACGAGTGGGTGCACGTGGAAGGCGATACGGGCACCATCGGCATCACGGATCACGCCCAGCACGAACTGGGCGATATCGTCTACGTGGACTTCAAGTACGGCAGAGAGACCCTGAAAGCCGGCCAACACGTGGATCAGGGAAAAACCATCGGCTCGGTGGAGTCGGTGAAAGCCGTATCGGACATCTATTCGCCGGTCTCGGGCGAAGTCGTCGATCTCAACCATGCGCTGGCCGAGGCGCCCGAAAAGCTGAATGCGGATCCGCACGGCGAGGCCTGGTTGGTGAAAATTCGTTTAAGCGATCCCGGCGAGTTGGCGAATCTACTTTCCGCGGCCGATTATCAAACCTATATAGGAGCGGAAAAATAACGTTTGCGCTATCTTCCGAAGTCTGATTCCGAACGCCGCCAGATGCTGGAAGCCTGCGGCGTGGAAAGCCCCGAAGATCTGTTCGCCCATCTTCCGGAGGCCGTGCGGCTGAAACGGCCGCTCCAGCTTGCGCCCGGCATTTCCGAATACGAGATCGTCGATTATTTCCGGCTGCGCGGCGATGAGAACGCCAACGGCTACGCCAGCTTCCTGGGCGCGGGTGTGTACGCGCATTACCGTCCGGTGCTGGTGGATACGGTAGTCGCGCGAGGCGAGTTCCTCACTTCCTACACGCCTTACCAGGCGGAAATCTCGCAGGGCACCCTCACCACCATCTTCGAATTCCAGACCATGATCTGCCAGCTCACCGGCATGGACGTGGCCAACGCTTCCATGTACGACGGCTCCACCGCCGTGCCCGAGGCCGCCATGATGGCGGTGCGCGCCACGGGCAAGGGCCGCGTGCTGGTGGCGCGGAGCGTCCACCCCGAGTATCGCGAGGTGCTCGCCACTTACGCCAGGAATCAAGGCATGCCGGTGGCCGAGTTCGGCTACGTGGCCGAATCGGGCAATCTCGACCTGGAAGACCTGGAGAGAAAGATGGACTCTCTCACCGGCGCGGTCATCATCCAGACGCCGAACTTCTTCGGCATCGTGGAGCAGGTGAAGGCGGCGGCGGAAATCGCCCACCGCCACGGCGCTTTGCTGATTGTGGTATTCACCGAAGCCGTCTCGCTCGGCCTTCTCACGCCGCCCGGCGGCGCCGATGGCGCCGATATAGTTGCCGGCGAGTTGCAATCCTTCGCCATCTCGCCGAGCTACGGCGGACCGTATGCCGGCATCATCGCCACGCGCGAGAAATTCGCCCGCCAGATGCCGGGCCGGCTGGTGGGCGAAACCACGGACACGCACGGCAATCGCGCGTTTTGCCTGACCCTGGCCACCCGCGAGCAGCACATCCGCCGCGAGAAGGCGACATCGAACATCTGCACCAACCAGGCCTTGATCGCTTTGATGGCCACTGTCTTCATGAGCGTCTACGGCAAACAGGGCCTGCGCGAACTGGCGGAGCAGAACCTGGCTAAGGCGCACTATCTGGCGGACAAACTGAAGCCGCGATTCTCCGGACCGTTCTTCAACGAGTTCGTGGTTTCGACCGGCAGCCGCTCGCCGGAAGAGATTAACGCCGTGCTGCTTGATCGGAAGATCGTCGGTGGCTTACCCCTGGGCCGCTTCTATCCGGAGTTGTCCCACGCCATGCTATTGTGTGCCACGGAAATGTCGCACCGCGAAGACATGGACATAGTGGCACAGGCTTTAGCCTGTGAGGGTCTAAACTGATGTCCATCAAGAAGGTCCGCCCCCACATTTCTCCGAACGAAGCGCTCTTGTTCGAACGCAGTTCGCCGGGCAAAAAGGCCTATCAGCTCCCCGCACTCGACGTCCCCGCCGTCGACCCGAACGCCGCGCTGGGCGCACAAAACGTGCGCGCGGAAATCGAAGGCTTCCCCGAAGTCAGCGAAGTGGAAGCCCTCCGCCACTTCACGCGCCTTTCCACCTGGAACTACGCCATCGACCACGGCATGTATCCGCTGGGCTCCTGCACCATGAAGTACAACCCGCGCGTAAACGAACTGGTGGCGCGCACCGAAGGCCTCGCTTGGGCGCATCCCTATCAGCCGGAATCGCTCTCGCAGGGCGTCATGGAAGTGATGGCGCAGCTTGAATCCGCGCTGCTCGAAATCACCGGCATGGACGCGGTCACGCTACAGCCGGCGGCCGGCGCGCACGGCGAGCTGACCGGCATCCTGCTCATCCGCGCGCTTCTCGAACAGCAAGGCAACCCGCGCAAGAAGATCCTGATTCCGGATTCCGCGCACGGCACCAACCCCGCCACCGCGGCCATCGCCGGCTATGTGGTCGAGAACATCCGCTCCGACGGGCACGGCCTGCTGGATCTCGCCGCGCTGGAAAAGTCCGTTACCGAAGACGTGGCCGGATTGATGGTGACCAACCCCAACACCCTGGGCGTTTTTGAATCGCGCATCATCGAGGCCGCCGAAGTCCTGCATCGCAAGGGTGCGCTGCTCTACATGGATGGCGCCAACATGAACGCGCTGGTGGGCATCGCGCGCCCCGGCGATTTCGGCGTGGACGTCATGCACCTGAATCTGCACAAGACGTTCTCTACTCCGCATGGCGGCGGCGGTCCGGGCGGCGGTCCCGTAGCGGTGAAGAAGCCGCTGGAGCCGTTCCTGCCCGTGCCCCGCCTGCAGCGCGCCGCCGATCGCTGGAGCTTCGACTACGACCGCCCCCTCTCCATCGGCAAAGTGAAGGCGTTCTACGGAAACTTCGGCGTGCTGGTGCGCGCGCTGGCCTATATCCTGGCGCACGGCGGCAACGGATTGCGCGCCGCAACCATGGATGCCGTGCTCAACGCCAACTACATCCGCAAGAAGCTGGAGCCGTTCTTCGACCTGCCCTACACGCTGCCCAACATGCACGAAGTGGTCTTCAGCGACGAGCGCCAGGCGCGCCAGGGCGTGCGCACGGGCGATATCGCCAAGCGCCTGATCGATTACGGTTTCCACCCGTACACCGTCAGCTTCCCGCTGATCGTGCGCGGCGCCATGATGATCGAGCCCACCGAGACCGAAGGCAAGCTCGAACTGGATCTCTTCATCGACGCCATGATCTCCATCGCCAAAGAGATCGAAACCGAACCGGAGATGGTGAAGACCGCGCCCCACTCCACTCGCACCAGCCGCGTCGATGAAGTGAAGGCCGCGCGCAAGCCGGTATTGAAATGGACGCCCGCCCCGCATTAGTGCTGGCGGTCGTCCTGCTCATCCGCCTGCCGTTTCTCAACCAGGCGATTCAGGGCGACGACGTTTACTACCTGGCGCAGGCCGAGCACGCGCAGGTCGATCCGCTGCATCCCAGCCACGTCCAGTACGTTTTTCTGGGCGATCGCGTGGACCTGCGCGGATTTCCGCACCCGCCCTGCAACGCGTGGTTTCTCGCGCTGCTGCTGGCCGTGATCGGCGATATCCGCGAAGTGCCGTTCCATGCCGCGTACATCTTGTTCTCGGCGGTCGCGGCGCTGGCCATGTGGTCGCTGGCGAAACGCTACTCGCCGCATCCGCTGTGGGCCACGCTGCTGTTTCTGGCCGTTCCGGCGTTCGTCGTCAACGGCAACTCGCTCGAATCCGATCTGCCGCTCCTGGCCTTTTGGATGGCCGCGGTGGCGTGCTTCGTCGCCGGCCTATGGATACCAGCCGCGATCGCCATGGCGCTGGCGGCGCTCAGCGCGTTTCAAGCCGTTTTCCTGACGCCCATTCTGGCGGTCTACGTCTGGCTTTACCGGCGCAAGGATCGCACCGCCTGGCTCCTCACGCTCGTTCCCCCCGCCACAATTCTCGCCTGGGAATTATGCGAGCGCCTCTCCTCCGGCGCGCTGCCCACCGCGGTGGGCGCCGGATACATGAGCAGCTATGGGCTGCAGGCGCTCGCCAACAAGCTCCGCAGCGCCGCTGCGCTCACTGTGCATTCCTGCTTTCTGGTCTTCCCCGCGCTGCTGCCCGGTGCCATCCTGCTGGCCTGGAGGCGGCGCAACCGCGATACCGCCTTCCTGGCCGCGTGGATTGCGCTGTTCTTCGGCGGTGCGGTCGCCGTCTTTTTCGCCGGATCGGCCCGCTACCTGCTGCCCATGGCCGCTCCGGTGGCCTTGCTCGTGTCGCGCCTGCGGCCCCGCTGGTTGGCCCTCGGATTCGCCGCCCAACTGGCGCTGAGCCTGGCGCTCGCCACGGTGAACTATCAGCATTGGGATGGCTACCGGAGGTTCGCCCGGCAGATCCGCGCGGCGACTGCCGGCCACCGCGTGTACATCGACGGCGAATGGGGCCTGCGCTACTACCTGGAAGCCGAGGGCGGGCTTCCCCTGGAGCGCGGTCAGGTGCTCCGCGCCGGCGATATCGTCGTCTCCAGCCGCCTCGCATATCCGGTTGAAGTCACCGCGCCCACCGCGCCCATCGCGGAGCAGGCCATTCGCGCCTCGCTGCCCCTGCAACTCATCGGACTGGAATCCCACTCCGGGTACTCGACCGCCAGCAAAGGACTGCGGCCGTTCGATATTTCCACTGCACCCATCGACATCGTGCGCGCCGCGATCGTGCTCGACCGGCATCCGGCGCTCACTTACCTGCCCATGAGCGCGCCGGAAGCGCCCGCCCAGATCGTCAGCGGCCTGTACGCCCTGGAAAGCGGCGCATGGCGTTGGATGTCCGCAAGCGCGGTGGTTCTGCTGAAGAGTCCCGCGCATCCGCTGCCCATCGAGGCGGTGTTCACGATTCCCGATCCCGCGCCCGCGCGCCACGTCGAGCTGCTGCTGGATGGCCGCGTCGTCGCTTCCGAGACGTATGGCGGACCCGGCGCCTATACTCTGAAGTCGCCGCCGCAAATGCCTGCGGGTCCCACCGCGACGGCGACCCTCACGGTCGACCGCACCTTCTCTGTGCCCGGCGACCACCGCGACCTGGGCGTGGTGGTTTCCGCCATCGGGTTTCGCGAGTAACGCCGGCGCCGATGTGTTAGTGTTAGTCTGTGCCAATGGCGGATCATGCGCAGCGATCGAATGTAGAGGCCGACGATTGGCAGCTTCAAGAAATCGCCGCGGGTCTGGCGGAGCTGGACAGCGGCAAGATGGTGGAACACGAAAAGGTTGTAAAGTGGCCGCTCCCCAACCGCGAAACCGCGCGCTGACGCTCACGACTCGGAACTGAGCCACGACCGTGAGGGAGTGGAAAGACCTGGGTTAGACGCAATACTGTTCACTTAAGAACAGTTTGATGCTATTCTGTTTTAGGGGCTGAGTCC
>OCTA010004088.1_pt1 | contig 12822 bp, 11 predicted proteins | sample 1538991 | NCBI WGS metagenome assembly OCTA01 (sample SAMEA3539302, study PRJEB22396) | soil metagenome | biome: tundra; feature: field; material: soil | place: USA | collected 2010-05 | depth 0.15 m
CTGTTGCGCACCGATTTGTGCAGCGCGGAAATAATGTTGTAGTGCTCTTCGCCGCCCTTGTCATAGAGCAGAATCCGCTTCTGGACCGCCTCTTGAACGATCGCGTTCGTAATCGTCGCGGGTGCGCCTTGCGGCGGAGCAAGCCCCGTCCCCGCTGTTAGCGATGCCGCCACTTCCAAAACGTTGTAGGCGCTGCGGGCGTCGCCGCTCGAGTACGCCGCGATTTTGCGCAGCGCGTCATCGTCGGCGTCGAGGTTCATCTGGCCCAAACCGCGCTCCCTGTCGCTAAGCGCTCGGTGCAGCAGATCGACGATCTGATCTTCCGTAAGCGGTTTCAGTATGTACACACGGCAGCGGGAGAGCAGCGCGCCGTTGATTTCGAATGACGGATTTTCGGTCGTCGCCCCGATCAGGCGGATGCTGCCTTTTTCGACGTGGGACAGAAAGGCGTCTTGCTGCGCTTTGTTGAAGCGATGAATTTCGTCGACGAACACAATCGTCCGCGTGCCGTACTGGCGCGCGCGGTCGGCATCGCTCATCACCTGCTTGATCTCTTTGATCCCGGCCATCACGGCCGAGAATTCGATAAACTCCGCCTTGGTAATGCGCGCAATAATTTTGGCGAGCGTGGTTTTGCCTGTCCCAGGAGGCCCCCAGAAAATCATCGACGTCGGATCATCGCGCTCGATCTGTACCCGCAAAGGCTTTCCCGGACCGACCAGATGCTCTTGTCCGACGAACTCATCGAGCGTCCGTGGCCGCATCCGATCGGCAAGCGGCCGCGCCCCCTGGGCGGAGGGATCATCGGACGGGATGGAGGCGAAGAGATTCATAAATAAAGTTCTCAGTTCTCGGTTGTCAGTGCTGAGCTGTCGGCGGTGAGTGTCATTTCGCAGCGGTCAAGTCCCAGCTTTCAACTGAGAACTGGGAACCGAGAACTGGGAACTATCTTTCTCCCCGCTTCGTACAATACGATGCTGGCGGCGACTCCCGCGTTCAGCGATTCCACGTTGGCCGCTTGCGGAATCGCCATGGTCTCATCCATTTGCCGCATCACTTCGCGCGGCAAACCCGCGCCTTCGTTGCCGATAAAGATTGCGAGCGGCAACTTCCATGAAACTTGGGGCAGGGGAGTCCCTTGGTGCGACGACGTTGCCAGCAGCCGAACTCCGGCCGATCGCAACAGCGGAATCAATTCGGCAGTCTTAATCTGCGCGAATGGCAGTCTAAAAATGGAACCCGCCGAGCCGCGCAAGACCTTGGAGTTGTAAGCGCTCACCGTGCCTTCGGTGAAGAAAATTCCCGCTGCGCCGAATGCCTCGGCCGAGCGCAGTATCGTGCCCACGTTGCCGGGGTCTTGCAAACCGCAGGCTACGACCAACGGGCCGTCGCCCGAACGCTCCAAAAGCCTAGTGGCGGTGAAGGTCTTCAACTTCAAAAGCGCGGCCACTCCCTGCGGAGCGTCGCTCGGCACGATCGAATTGAACAGCGTATTCGGGACAACGACCGTTTCGGTCCGCGCATTGATCTGCGGCAGAATTTTCTCAGCGCGGCTGCGTCCCGCCTCACTGAAAAATAAACTTTCGAGCGTCAGCCCGCTGCGCAAAGCCTCTTCGATCAGCTTGACCCCCTCGATTGCGCACTCCCCCTGAGGCGTTAGTTCGGCGCGCTGAAACGCCATCCGCAATTCTTTAAGCCGCTGATTATGGCGCCCGGTGACGGGACGCAGGCGGTCAGTTTGTTCGTTAGAGCGCTCCGCGTTGGCCTGTTTTTTCATACGTCACAATCAAAAGTCCGAGGAGTCAAAACATGAGACTCAAAGCCACGATCAGCATATACGAATGCCCGCTTGGCCTTCATCCAAAGACGGTGCTGTGTTACATTTCATTGTTTATGTAGACTGGTTTATGCTGCAAATATCAAGCTGACCACGAAGGGGCCATAGTGCGCGCGGAAATCCTGAAAATAGATTCTGTTACACCCGAAGCTTCGCTCATTAAGTATGCCGCCGAACAAATTCAGGCGGGCCAGGTCTTGGGTATGCCGACCGATACGTTCTACGGGCTGGCGGCCGATCCGTTTAATTTGCGCGCGGTGGAGCGGGTCTATGAGATCAAGTCACGTTTGCGGCACAAGCCGCTTTCTCTTCTCATCGAGAACGTAGATCAGGCCGAAGAATTCGCCCGTCCCTTGCCCGACGATTTTCATCTTTTGGCGCGGCGTTTCTGGCCGGGACCTCTGACCATGATCGTGCCGGCGGCATCCCATCTTCCGCTGAAAGTCACGGCGAATACCGGGAACGTTGCATTACGCGTGCCCGCGGCTGAGATTCCGCTGGCCGTGGTGAGGGCCGCGAAGATTCCGATTACGGCGACCTCTGCCAACCTCAGTGGTGAAACGGAATGCACGACCGCGGAAGAGGTGCAGGGCCAGCTTGAGGGACGCATCTCGCTGATCGTCGACGGAGGCAAATCTCCGCGAACCATGTCATCGACGATCGTTCACTTTAAAGAAGACGGTAGCTGGCAGATTTTGCGCGAAGGCGCCATTCCCGCCAAGGATATTGTCGAAGCATTGTCTTAGGCCGACTTCGTGAGTTTCGGAGTCGCAGTTTCAAGGAGGATCAGAGTGTCAATCTGAGAGCAATCTGAAGATTGTACCTTTGAAAATCTCGAAACTTTGAAACTTGTCTATGGCCGAAGACACCAATCCAAATAACTCCAAAAAATCTCTCTGGCAACGTGCCTTAGCGCTGATCTTATTTGCGATTGCGGGTGCGTTGCTTTTATTTTTTGGCATTACCGGATCGCGGATCGTCCGCGCATCGACCGAATCGCCCACAAACAAAGCGGATGTCATAGCGATCTTTGGAGCCGCGGAATACGCGGGTCATCCGTCTCCTGTGTACCGCGCGCGGCTTGATCGCGGCTATGAATTGTTTCACCAAGGAATGGCTCCCGTAGTCATTACGACTGGGGGAGCAGGGCAGGATCCGGACTACAGCGAAGGCGGCGTGGGCCGGGAATATTTTCTGCGACACGGTGTTCAAGAGCAAGCTTTAATTGCTGAGACGCAAGGCACCGACACGGCGCAGTCCGCAGTGCGCGTTGCCAATATCATGCGGGAGAATGGCATGCATAGTTGCATTGCCGTGAGCGATGCCTATCACGTGTTCAGAATTCGAGCGCTGCTGGAACATGAAGGCATACAGGTTGAAGTTGCGCCCCGTCCTGAGTCGCGGCCGCGTCACTTGTGGGACCGCTTCTTCGCCGTAATGCGCGAAGCCGCAAGCTACCTGGCGTGGAAGGCCGGAATGTCGTAGGTAGAAATCACCATTCGCACGAATGGAGAGATGGTAGTCCTCGCTACCAGCCCATTTTTTCTCGCAGACAGCTGATGTGGGCGACGTGGTGGCGTCCGTGCCAGGAGTAAAGAGCCAGCGTTTTATCGAGTGTCATCGGCCCCATTTCAGGATGTCGGAACGTGCGTTTCCATTCAGCATCGGTGAATTTGCGGAGCATCAGCATCCAGCGCTGGTGCAACGCATCGAGCAACGCGAGCGATGAATTGACGGGAGCGTGCTTGGCCTCGGGCAACTCCGCCCACAGACTCTCCAGGTAAGGCTTGATGGTCGGCTCTTCTTCGGTGAGCGCCAGCTTGAAACGGATGTAGGCATTCATGTGGCTGTCGGCAATGTGATGTACGAGTTGGCGCACGGTCCAGCCACCGTCGCGATAGGGCGTGTCGAGTTGCTGATCGGAAAGCCCGTTCAGCGCGGCTTTCAGGCGTGCCGGAGCCTGCTCAATGTCGGCGAGGCTTTGTTGTTTTTGTTCCGCGGTTAGAGGGCTGGCGTAAGAGAACTTTCCAATCGGATAACGTGGATCGGACATGGGGATGATGATAGATCAAACGGGAGGTTGAGAAAAGGTTAGAGGTTAGAGGGCAGAGGGCAGAAGTAAAAGCTGCGGTTCATCTACATTATTCGTTCCGGATTCCCGAAGATTGCTGCGGCCGGGCGAGGACGCCCGGCGCTCTATTATTTTGTTATTTGACCATGGCTAGGACTCGGACTGGGGCTGAATCGGGCCGCTTATTCTTGGCCGGAGCGACGATTATTAGCGAGCCTAAATCGGGTAGAGAGGTGAAGCTGGTTGCGTTTTCTACTACGTAGTCTCCGTGGAGGGCTAGCTGTTGCGAGAGGGGGCGATCGCTTGAAAAATCTGTCGGCGTCTCTACGGCGAAGCCTATGGCGTAGCGGGCCTCGATGAGAAACATTGCGGCGTCACGAGAGATGGGGAAAGGCCGGGATAAGATTTTGTTTTCTTTGCTGCCCTCCGCGGCAGACGGCTTGCGGCGGATGGCGACAACTGCTCCTTGAGGAATCATGCCGTGTTGCGCTTCCCATCTAGCGATGTCGTCGAGAGAGATCTGAGGATTTTGGTTGTCGGCTGCGACGTTTAAATCGAGCACGATGAGCGGAGCTACGAGGCGCTCGGAGGGAATTTGCCCGGCAGTCCAGGTGCCGGGAATTAGGGAACCGGGAGCGATGATGCGAGTTGTCGAGGCATCCGTTGGGGATTTGGAAACTTGAGCGGCGGTGAGGTCGATTACACGCGAGTAGCGGCCTTGGCTGGATGATGATGGGCGGCGGTCGGCAAAGAGAACGATGGCTAAAACAAGTGCGTAGGCGATGATGAAACTGCGAATCCGCATTTAATTCCTTCGGCAAGTCTAGTTCTTATTTATATTGGCGCTTCTGTTGTTTGCTTCTTCTATTGTTTACTGCCCAGGGGACATCCTCAATTGTCGTTTGGACATGGCCTGCTGACGCGAAAATGGGGGATGGCTGGCGCGGCCATTTTGGGTGTATTTCATAAATTAGGTTGGATTGAAGATTGTGGCGGCCGGGCGAGGACGCCCGGCGCTCCATTAAATCAAGTGCGGTTGGGTCGTTCATTCTTTTGGAAACTTTCGTTTTGGCGGTGTTTCTTGTAGGGATGGGGCGCGGAGTAAAATAGGGACAACTTTTCCTGCACATCATTATGTTTGGCCGCGAAGAAAAAGTTTCCGCGCTCCGATTGACCGCCGTGCAGTATGTGGTGCTGTTTATTTTTCTGCTGCTGGCTTACGGGCTGTGGCGGCTGCAGGTGATGCACAGCGACGAGTACGCGTTGCTGGCGGAAAAAAATCGGGTGCGCAATGTTCCCATCCTCGCGCCGCGGGGAAAGCTTCTCGACCGCGAAGGCCGGGTGATCGTCGACAACTATCCTTCTTTCTCTGCCCTGCTGCTGCGCGATTCTACGCGCGATCTGGTGGCGGACGCTGACTCCATTGCCCGAGGACTGCATTTAAATGCGGATGAGGTGCGGCTGCGCATCCGGCATTTCTCGTCAATGCCACAGTACCAGCCAATTTTTCTGAAGGAAGACATTACGCCGGATGAGTTGGCGTTTATCGAGTCGCATAAGAACGAGCTTCCGGAACTTGAGACGATCATGGCGCACCGACGGCTTTATCCGCGCAACGGGTTTATGGCGCACCTGATTGGCTATGTCGGCGAAGTCACAGAAGACATGCTCAACCAGCCGCAGTTTGAACTTTATAACCCGGGCGACGTGGTCGGAGTGAGCGGGGTTGAGAAACAGTACAACACGGTGTTGATGGGGAAGAATGGATTCCGGCGCGCGCTCGTGAACAGCCACGGCAAGGAAGTGGGGCGGTTGGACGAGACTCCAGCCGAGCCGGGGAAGCAATTGAAGCTGACGGTGGATCTGGATTTGCAGATTGCGGCGGAACAGGCGATTGAGGGTAAGAACGGCGCGATCGTGGCGATGGATCCGCACACGGGTGAAATTCTGGCGATGGTGAGTCGTCCTACGTTCGATCCCAACGATTTTGCCGTAAAAATTTCGCGGGACGAATGGGACAAGCTGATCAACGACCCCGACAAGCCGCTGCTAAACAAGGCAATTCAGGCGCAGCTGGCGCCGGGCTCGACGTTCAAGATTCTGATGGCGACGGCGGGTTGGCAGGAAGGGATAGCGCAGACCCTGCACGTGAACTGCACGGGTGGCGCGACGTTTTATGGCCGTCGCTTCGGATGCTGGGTAAAAACGGGACACGGCGGGGTCGATCTACCGAAGGCGATTTATCAATCCTGCGATGTCTTTTTTTATACCCTGGCGGAAAAACTTGGGATTGATCGGATCGCAAAATATGCCGCCTCCTTTGGTCTCGGGCAGAAGACGGGGATCGATCTGCCGAACGAAGTGAGCGGGGTGATGCCTTCGGAAGAATGGAAAATTCGCAACTTCAAGCAAAAGTGGTTTGCTGGAGAAACGATCTCGGTTGGCATTGGACAAGGCGCGGTAGCGATCACTCCAGTGCAACTGATGCGGGCGGTGGGAGCTATTTCGATGGATGGACGAATGGTCGTGCCGCACGTGATCAATCCGACAAACCTGCCTCCGGGGTTCGTTGAGACAACGCACTATTCGGAGGTGAAGCAAGTTCCGATTGACCCTACGGGATGGACCACAATTACGGACGCAATGAGCCGGGTGCTCTTGCCGGAAGGGACGGCCCCGTCGGCACACATTCCGGGAATCGACATCGCTGGCAAAACTGGGTCGGCGCAAATCGTTTCGCTGGCGCTGCGTGCGAAGCATGAAAACAGCAAGGATTTTGCGCAGAACGGATGGTTTGTGGGATTCACGCCGCGGCGTAATCCGGACATCATTGTGTGCGTACTGTTCGAGGGCGGCGAGCACGGAAAGCTGGCAGCGCGTCTGGCGACCCAAGTGATCAAGGCTTACGTCGATAAGCAGCAGCGCCAGCCGAATAAGATAGCGGGTCGGTCGGACAAGTTGGAAATCAATGGTGTTTGGACGGATCCTGTCGGCGAGGAGACTGGGACGAACGCTCATTCGAACGACGAGTCGCACGGAGACCACTTGCAGGCGGGGCGGTTTGTGATTGACCTGGGGAAGAAGCGGGCTCCGCTGGCGGTGGCTGCGCCTGGGATGGGGCGGTGACGTTGAGGGAAGTGCGGGGATCTCAGTTTTGTTTTGTGCGGTGCCGGCGTTCGCGCTGACTCTAGTATTATCCGGTGCAAACATGACGGGCGAGGACGCCCGTCGCTCCATTCGAGCGCTCGACGGTCCACATTTTCACTAGTTGGATTCTCTGAAGATTGCCGACAGTTGCCGAGCTGGTCTCGGCTTGAACGGGCGGGATGCTCGTTCCCACACGAACTACGATGAAAACGGCTGCCAAGATTGCGCTGGATGCGCCATGTGGGCGGGGGGTTACTTACTCCGACGCTCGGGCGGTTGCTCTGCGAAACCGGTCGCTTACCACTAAGAATGGGCGGGTGGGTCACTCCTCGGAGTCGGAGTCGCTGGGGCTTGCTGTGCGTGTGATTGCGGATGGGGCTTGGGGATTTGCGGCGTCCGGTGATGTGAGTCGCGAGGGGTTGGTGGCTACGGCGGCGCGGGCGATTGAAGTTGCTCGGGCGTCGGCGCGAGTGAAGCTGGAAGATGTGCGGTTGGCGCCCGAACCAGCGGCGGTGGCGGAGTGGACGACTCCTTTCGAAATTGATCCTTTTAGTACTTCTGTGGAACAGAATATTGATCTGCTGATGCGCGCTGATGCGGAGATGCGGGCGGTTTCGGGTGTGACGCTGTCCGAAACCGGAATGAACTTTCAGCGGGAAGAGTCGTGGTTTCTTTCGTCCGAGGGCGCGGACATTCATCAGACAAAATATTCGACGGGCGCGGGATATACGGCGTACGCGTTTGCGGGGTCGGAGATTCAGAAGCGGTCGTATCCGAATTCGTTTGGCGGGCAGTGGCAGAATCGCGGGTATGAATTGATCGAGGAGATGAAGCTGGTGGAGAATGCGCGGCGCGTGGCGGAAGAGGCAGTCGCGTTGCACAGCGCGGAACAGTGTCCGGAAGGAACGTACACGATTATTCTCGATGGGTCGCAACTGGGATTGCAGATTCACGAGTCGATTGGGCATCCGATCGAGCTTGATAGGGTGTTGGGAATGGAAGCGAATTTCGCGGGGACATCGTTTTTGACGCTGGAGAAATTGGGACATCTGCAGTATGGGAGCGAGCTGGTGAATGTGGTGGCGGATGCGCGGCAGGAGCACGGTCCGGGGCTGGGGACATTTGCTTATGACGATGAAGGGGTGGCGGCGCAGAGGACTCCGATCATTACGAATGGACGTTTTACAGGGTATCTGAGTTCGCGGGAGACGGCGCATACGATCGAGGCAAAGCGGTCGGGTGGAACTATGCGCGCGGAAGGGTGGAACCGGCTGCCGATGATTCGGATGACGAATGTCAGCATTCTGCCGGGGGAGAAACTGCTCAGTTTGGAAGAACTGATTGCGGCCACCGATGATGGCATTTACATGGAGACGAATAAGTCGTGGTCGATTGACGACAAGAGATACAACTTTCAATTTGGATGTGAGATTGCGTGGGAGATCAAGAAAGGGAAGCGAGTGCGGATGCTGAAGAATCCTTCGTATTCGGGGATCACGACGAAGTTTTGGAATTCGATGGATGCGATTTGTTCACGCGAGGAGTGGACGCTGTGGGGGACTCCGAATTGCGGGAAGGGGCAGCCGCAGCAGGTGGTGGGGACGGGGCACGGGGCTAGTCCTGCGCGGTTTCGGAAGATTCGGGTGGGGTCGGCTTATCAGGGGAGTTAGGGAAATTTTGTAATTGTGTAATTGAGTAATTTTGTAATGTAAGACCAAAAACCGCATGTACCTCGGCTGATCAGATCAGTAAATTGCGAGGTTGAAAAATTGGCAAATTTCACGTTGCGTTCATGTTGACCAAAGAACAAGCCGGTGATGTTTTCGACCGTATTCGCCGGTTTTCTACGGCCGATGAGGTGGAGGCAAGCTTCAGCAGTTCGCGATTTGCGCTGACGCGGTTTGCCAATAATGTGATCCATCAAAATGTGGAGGAGGAGAATTCGGTTGTTTCGATACGAACGAATTTTACGGGGCGGACGGCGCGATCGACGGCCAATCAATTTGACGACGTTAGTTTGAGGAGCGCGGTGGCGGCGTCGGAGAGTCTTGCGCGGGTGCAGGCTCCGGATGCGGATTTGCAGCCGATGCCGGATGGTCGGGAGGCTGGCGCGGCGGCGGATGTTGCGGCAGGGAAGGTTGCGGCAAATCCGTCCAGATTTTTTGGCGAGACGGCGGCGATTAATCCCGCGGATCGTGCTGGGGTGGTTGAGAAGATCGTATCTGTTGCCGCGAAAAACAAGCTGACAACGGCGGGAATTTATTCGAATTCGGAATCGGGCGAAGGCATTTTCAATTCGCGAGGGTTGGCGGAGTGGCACCGGCAGACGCTGGCGGAAACGTCGATCACGATGATTGGCGGCGATTCTTCGGGTTGGCAGAAACTGAATTCTCCCGACGTGAAGAATCTGGATGCCGCGCTGCTGGCCGAGACAGCGGCGCAGAAGGCGGTAGAGTCGCGGGGGCCACGGGAGATTGCTCCGGGAAAGTACACAGTAATTTTGGAGCCGGCGGCGGTGCTGGACATTGTTGGGTTCATGTTTTGGGACTTCAGCGGGGTGGCGATTCTTGATCAGCGGTCGTTTTTGAATGATCGGATCGGGACGCAATTGTTTGGCGAGAATATCAATATCTGGGATGATGTCGCGCATCCGCTGCAGGCGGGTTGTCCGTTTGATGGCGAGGGAATGCGGCGACAGCGTGTGCGGCTGGTTGAGAATGGCGTGGTGAAACGTGTGGTGTATGCGCGTGCGACGGCGCAGAAGATGAAGAACTCGGAGTATGCAAGCAAGGTGGGCCCGATTGAGGCGACGGGGCATGGGTTTCCGCTGCCGAATGAAGTTGGCGAGATGCCGATGAACATTGTGTTTGGCGGCGTGTTTGGCGGGGAGTCTGTCGGGCCGTCGAAAGAGCAGACCGTGGCGGAGATGGTGGCGTCGACTGAGCGCGGCGTGCTGGTTACGCGACTGTGGTATATCCGCGAGGTTGATCCGTACGAGAAAATTGTGACGGGCATGACGCGGGATGGAACGTTTCTGGTGGAGGATGGCAGGATTCAGTGTGGCCTGCGTAATTTTCGTTTCAATCAAAGTTTGATTTCGATGTTGTCGAATGTCGAGGCGATGAGTGTTCCGGTCCGCGCCTGCGGAGAGGAATCATTCGACATGGTGGTACCGGCGATGAAGGTTCGGGAGTTCAACTTCACGGAAACAACGAAGTTCTGAGTGTCGGAGGCGCTGGACGACTGAGACACTAGTTGGAGACGCTCTGCTCAAAGCTGTTTTATCCTTCCACGCTGTTAGGCCAATCCGGGTGCAAACGTGCCCCTTCGTGTTCGGTGGCTGTGCCCGTAAGTCCCTGTACTAGTGAGACTTCGGGGCCATTGTTCCATGACTTCCGTAACTTTGAGTTGGAGATGGTGGGGTGTAATCTCGGCTTGAAATATGCACCGTCCCGAGTCGAAATGTGCTCGGAACGAAACGGAAAGAAGGTCGTCGCAAACGTGTCTGAAGCCGCCAATAGAACCGTTGCTGATGCGAGCAAGAATCCGAGAAGTTATACGGATGTGCAGAGTGCGCCCCGATTTCCGATAAAGCTGCCCGTGGCGTTGAAGACAACTCTGAACCAAGCTGGGACCGCGGGTATACAGGCTGCGGGTAAGGCGATTGAGACGGAGAATATTTCGGCGAATGGGGTGCTGTTCCGCATGGACGCGGATGTGCCAGTGGGATCGGCGGTCGATTTCACATTGTCGCTTCCCGCAGATGTTGTCGGTGCAGAGGCGGATGTGCAAGTGGATTGTCGCGGGCGCGTAGTGCGAAGTTTTGAAGATGGTGGGCGGCGTGGAGTCGGCGTGGTGATTGACGAATATCGTTTTGAGCGCAGGTAGTGAAGTGAGATGTAAACGGTTGCGCAAGTAGTGCGCGGCTGGCGGGACGCGTCGGGTAGGGCGCGAAAAGAGGATGGATGAGCAGCACTTCGATCAGCACTCCGATCAGCACTGCGATGAACAATCCGGCGAATGGCGAAACGGGCGACGGCATACAGCCTGGGGATGGTAAAGGCACGATCCGCGTGATTGTGGCCGACACGCAAGCCATATTCCGCGCGGGGCTGCGCAAGATTTTTGCGCTGGAGGATGACATACGGGTTGTGGGGCAGGCGGAGAGCCTTGATCAGACGGTGACGGCGATCCAGAAATTTTCTGCTGACATAGTGATTTTTGAAGCGGTTCTTGCTCCAAATCCTGCGGAAGCAGTTTCTGATCTTCTTCGTCAAAGTGCGAGTTGCCGGGTAGTGGTGGTATTGCAGGAGCCCGACCAAGAAATGACATTGGATTTGTTCCGGCGGGGCGCGCATGGCATCGTTTCGCGCGAGATCGAGCCGGAAATGCTGATTAATTGTTTGCGCAAAGTTGCCCAAGGTGAACCGTGGCTGGACGATCGCGCGATTGGGTGGGTGATGCAAGCGTATCGTACGCAAGGCGTACGTCCAACTGGATCCAGGCCTAAAGTTTCGCTGACTCCCAAAGAGTCGCTCATCGTATCGTGCGTGACGCAAGGAATGAAGAACAAGGAAATTGCGTTGAGAGTAGGCACGACCGAGCAGGTGGTTAAGAATTATCTGCGCAAGGTTTACGACAAGCTTGGTGTGGCTGACAGATTGGAACTCGCGCTCTACTGCCTAAATCATCGCGTCGAAAGTGCGACGCAAGCTAAGCCCGCTGCGGCTGTTTCTGCTTCCGAGACGGTGCAGGCACCCAAGGTGGCGGAAACGGCCATCAGTGCGGCCGCTGCTTCCGGATCACATTCCTAGTTTCTTTCTTCTAGTACAATTCTCTATTCAGCTAACCGCCATGTTTCAGGTGGGGCGGCTGACTTTCGTTGACAATTGAGTCCCGGGAACCGAGAACAATCCCCCCAAGAAAGAGGCGCATTATGAAGGGCGACCCGAAAATTATTGCCATTTTGAATGAGGTGCTCAAAGCAGAGCTCACCGCTATCAATCAGTATTTTCTCCATGCAGAGATGTGTGAAAACTGGGGATATCAACGGATGGCGAAGCAGATCCGCAAGGAGTCGATTGAAGAGATGCAGCATGCGGAAATTCTGATGGAGCGGATACTGTATCTTGATGGCGCTCCGAACATGACGGATTACTTCAGGATCAATATTGGTCAAACGGTAAAGCAACAACTGCAAAATGATCTGGAGCTGGAATACACGGCGGTGAAGCGGCTGAACGAGGGGATTAAAGCGAGTGTGGCGGCTGGCGATAACGGTTCTCGAGAACTGATGGAGAAAATCTTACTCGACGAAGAACACCATATTGATTGGCTGGAAGGCCAACTGCATGCGATAAAAGAGATGACTTACGAGAACTACCTCGCGCAACAACTGCATAAGGCGGAAGAGAGCTAGAAGGGCAAACGAGAATCGCGCAACCGCAGCAGCGCTGTCATAGAAGATCTCAGAAGATCTAACTAATAGAGGACTTAACGTTATAAAAGCTCGCTGGCGTGCCGCGAGGACGTCCGCGATTTGCTGTTTTCCATTTGGTGCTCTCATTATTTATTTGCAACCTTTCGTTCTACGATCACTCTGCGCGAATGGTGCTGGCAACACAGATCTAGGCGAGGCGTGTGTACAATAAACTGAGGCTTTGAGGTTTTTGAAGTCGGAGAGATGGCCGAGTGGCTGAAGGCGCACGCTTGGAAAGCGTGTTTACTCGAAAGGGTAACGTGGGTTCGAATCCCACTCTCTCCGCCA
>OCTA010004090.1_pt1 | contig 12819 bp, 9 predicted proteins | sample 1538991 | NCBI WGS metagenome assembly OCTA01 (sample SAMEA3539302, study PRJEB22396) | soil metagenome | biome: tundra; feature: field; material: soil | place: USA | collected 2010-05 | depth 0.15 m
TCCAGCGCCCGGCGCGTTGGATACGGCTGGCGCATTCGACGTCGCAGCCCGAGTCTGCGCCAGTAGGCTATTCGGAACGCCACTCACAAACATGAGAAGGGCCGAAACGATCCAGCCAAGAAACGCCGGCAGGTGCGCAAACATCCAGCGGAGAATTCGCACCCCCGGCTTCGATGACTGTCTCATCCCGGACTGTCTCATCCTGTACAGTTATCGGCCGAAACCGCGACTCCGAATAGGTGTGCCGGGCAAGGCCAGATGTGACCCGCACGCCCACACGGAAACGCGCGTCGGGGATAGCGTAACCTGTTGAAGGCAAAAACCCTTTACAATAGGTACTTATCTTGCCGAGGTTTTGTGAATGCGAATTCCAGCCGCTCTATGTCTATTCGTTCTGATGTGCTCCGCCGGAGCTTACGCGCAAGCCATTGCCGGGTTTGGCGCGATTACGGGAAAGGTGCGTGACATATACGGAGATGGCATCCCGGATACAACCGTTACCATCACCAACCGGGCGCTTGGACTGCGGCTGGTTTTGACGACGACCGACGACGGCGTCTTCTACGCGCCCGCGCTGGCGCCGGCCGCCGGCTACGCGGTGAAGGTGACACGCAAAGGGTTTACGGGCTGGGACGCGTCCGACCTGAAGGTGCCGGTAGGCGAGACGGTGAACTTCCACATCACGCTGCAGCAGACCGCGCCGGGGGCGAAACCGCAAACCGGCAATGCGCCGGGGGTAGAGGACACCAAGAACGGCGTCACGGCGGTGATCAGCCGCGATGCGATTGTGGATTTGCCGCTGAGCGCGCGGCGCCTGGAATCGCTGGTGGCGGAGGCGCCGCTGGCGGCGCTGGGCCCAACGCCCGACACCATCGGCTTCCGCGGTAGCCCGTCCTCGGACGTCGCGGTGGTGGATGGGCTGGATGCCAGCGACGGATACTTTCTCAACAAGGCGGACCCGCTGCGTGCGTTTCCAGCCGAGGCGGTGGATAGCGTCCAGGTGATTGCTTCCACGGCGCCGCTCGAGTACAAAGCCACCGGCGGGATTGCCAACGCGGCCACGCGGACCGGTACGGAAGATTTTCACGGCGAGGTGTACGGGTTCTACCGGAACAGCAGTTTTGCTTCGCCGGACCGCTACGATCCGGGTTTCCGGCCCGACGATAAACAGGAGACGGAGGGAGGGAACGTGGGCGGCCAGGCTCTGGAACGGCTGTACTACTTCGCGAGCCTGGAAGCGTCAAGCGGCGACTCGCAAGCCGTCAATCGCATCACCAACCCGCTGATCGCCGATGCCAATAGCATTGCCGTGCTGCCCTCGCGCTGCGGCGCGCCGGCGACATCGGTGCAATGCGCGGCGGCCGAAAAGTTTATCCAGTCGCAGATGAACGTGATCGTGCCGCGCTCCCAGAAGACCTTTACCGGGCTGGCGCGCGCCGACTACCATTGGACCGACCGCAACAGCTTCAGCCTGGTGGCGGACGCGCAGCATTACCGTTCACCCAACGGAGCGGACCAACTGGCCGTCTCGGCCGAAGGCGGCCTGCTGGGCGGCAACGGCAACGTGGGCGAGGAGACGCGCTACGCGGATGCCGGCTGGACGTCGCAACTGGGATCGAATATGGTCAACCAACTGCGCCTCGGGTGGTATAAGGACCGCATCTCGGTGCTGCCCGAAACCCAACAGTTGCCTTCCACCGGCAATCTGGGGCTGACGGTAGCAGGGGTAAGTCTGGGCGCGAACCCAAACGCGCCGGGCATCGTGCCCAGTGAGCAGCGCTATCAGGCCGCGGAGAATTTCACGCTGGCCGTGGGCGCCAACATCCTGCGTCTCGGCGCGGATGGAGTGCGTGGCGAGGACTGGATCCACCAGGTTTACAATCAGGACGGCACGTATACCTACCCCTCGCTCGCGGCCTTCGCGCAAGACTTTAGCTCCAACAAAACCAACGCCAAGGACTACACCCTGTTTACCCAGCAGTTCGGCGACCCGGTGCGCAGCCTGGGATCGAAATCGATCGGGGTTTACGGGCAGGACGATTGGAAGATTTCGCGCCGGCTGCAAGTGGAACTCGGCATGCGCTGGGACAAGGTGAAATTGCCGCAGCCGACCGAATACACCACCAGTTTCTACCAAACCCAATACATTACCTCGCCTAACATGACGCTGCAGCCGCGCTTCGGGCTTTCCTATCTGCTGAACGACCGGACGGTCATTCGCGCCGGCTTCGGCATGTACTATACCCCGTTTCCGATGCAACTGATCGACGCGCTGTTTCTGGGCAATGGACTGTACCAGACCAGCATCAGCGTGAACCCGTATCAGAGCGGTGCGCCGGTGTTTTCCAAAGTGGTCTCGAGCGCCACCACCATCCCCAACGCGACCAGCAACATCGCCTTCGCCAATACCAAGTTTCGCAATGAGAATCAACAGAGCGGAACGTTTGCTATTGAGCGCAGTCTGGGCAAAGACACCACCGTCACCATCAGCTACATCTATGGCCGCGGCCTGCACTTGTGGACGGCGGAAGATTTGAATCTGAATCCCTCCACCGTCGACAGAACGTACACCATCGACAACGCCGCCGGCGCCGCCGTCAATTCGGTGATCCTGCCGATGTGGAACAGCAAGACCAGCGCGTTTTACGGCCAGGTGTATGGCATCTTGAACGACGGAGCCTCGTGGTACACCGCCGGGGTGGCGCAATTTCGCAAGCGGATGTGGCACGGGCTGACGCTGGACGGTTCCTATACGTGGTCGCAGTTGCTGGATACGCAGAGCGGACCACTGATATTCAACAGCGTGCCGCTGAGTACGTACAACGGCGACAACATAACGGACAAGGGCAAATCGAATCTCGACCAGACGCAGCGCGGCGTGGTGGAATTGGTGTGGCAGCCGACTCTCACCCGAAGCACGTCTTCGGCGGCGCGCTTCGTGTTGAATGGCTGGCAGTTCTCAGCCATCGCGACGGTGGCGACGGGCTTGCCGGAAACGGCTCTGGTGCAGGTCAATGGCCAGCAGTTCCCCGGCCTCACGATGGTCTATACCAACTCGATGACCGGCACGGGCGGATGGAATCGAATGCCACTGGACCAGGTCAACAGCCTCTCGACGGGCGGCAGCCACCCGGTGAACGCGCGTCTCAGCCGCAGCCTGCCTTTCACGGACCGCTTCCGCGGCGAGCTGATTTTCGAGGCTTTTAACGCGCTCAATTCGCAGTTCAATACCAGCGTGAACAACATTGCGTATGTCGCCCAGTCGGGCGTGTTGAAGCCGGTTCCCGGCGTGGGCGTGGGCAATGCGAGTTGGGGCCCGATGGACGGCACCAATGCGCGCCGGATGCAGGTGGCATTCCGGCTGATGTTCTAAAGAGGAATTCGCCGGGCAGACAATTGAGGCTGTGTGCCCCGGCGGCCGATACCGGGATGGGCGCGGGCCGACGTCGTTTCCGCCAGATGTTTGAGAGAATGCGCAGGCCGACGTGGATTACCGCCGGTGGTTTGCGTTAGGCACGCTCGGCCCGGCTACTGAGTCCATCTGTTCGCGGCTCCGACGCGCGCTCGGCAACCGCTTTCGCTCAGAAGCGGCAGCGCCCGATGCACCCTTGGCCGGAACACGTTTTACAACTGAGTTTCTTGGGATTTGCAGAAACCGAACCAGCTCTCTGGACCGTGACTGGTTGCTGCGGTTGCCAGGTTGCGTGAAATTCCCCAGCACGATACCCCCGCGCGGGGGTGAACGCCTGCGCCAATTCCCCCATCCTGCCCTCAACACTTACCATGGGACCCCTCCCAGCCTCGCTGGCTTCAATGACTTACGCTGATTCTGCCGGCGTGGTGTCACAGCATGAGGCACGTCCCGGGCCAACGCTCCCCAGCCGTAGGGGCCGGGCATACCGGGCCGGGCTGCCACAAAGCGCCCGTTGTTTGTCAGGAATCCGAGGCCGCATTTGTCAAATGATCGAATAAAGCCGAACCGGCTCGTCCGGCTGCGATACAATGTCCCTTCGCCATGCAGGTATTGCAAGCCGGACAGCACAAGCTGATTTACATGGAACTCCAGCCGGAGATGGTCTCCACCATCGCACGGCAGGCGGGGTTCGAAGTCCGTGCTCGCGATGCCGCCCGAACCATCAGTCTCGATCTCGCCGCCCCCGGCCGCCAGACGCCGCTGCTGCTGTTCGACGCCAGCCATCCCGCCAATCTCGGCTGGTTTTCGCGCTGCCAGTTCTACGTCGATGGCCGCACCGGAGCCGTGATGCAGACGCCGCTCAGCGTCGCCAACAAGCGCGACCGCTCCGGCCGCCTTCACACCAATGCCGTGCGCCTCGGCATCGCCAAGGAATTGCCCGTCACCTTCCGCCTGCCCGGCAACCAGCCGCTCACCGAGCAGGTGTTCTATAACCTGCTGGTCGGCTTCCTGAACGCCCTCACGCAAACCGGTGTCGCCGTCTGCGGGAGCGGCGCCGTCGAACCACTGTCTGGCAGGACCGAAACCAACGGCCCGAGGGTTTGAAGGGCGCGCTCTAGCCGTAGCGCCGGCGGTCTTTGGTCTTTGCCGCCGGTGCTTTTTGGAGCGGTCTGGCGGCGTGCCCCGAATACTGGCCGGGGTCAAGCGCGCAACAATCACGTCACCGGCGGCAAGACCAAGACCGCCGGCGCTACCGAGAAAGTAGAAACTCCAGAGTGCCGGTCACGCCCTACCCGGCCTTCCGCGAGGGCGCGCTCGGCGATACACTTCACGTAGAGTATGTCTTTTCCGCGAGTCTGCATCGTCTGCGCTGTTCTGCTCGCCGCGGCGCAAGCGCAAGAAGTGGGAAGCCTGGCGGGAACCGTTGTGGATCTATTGGGCGCCGTGATACCGGGCGCGCAGTTGAGACTCCTCGGAATCAAGGGCGAGGTAGCATGGGTGCGGTCTGGGGCTGACGGAGAGTTCCGGTTCCCGAACCTTCTTCCGGGGATCTATTCAATTGAGGTGACAGCCCCAGGACTCGTCGCCCAGGGAGCCACGGAGCTTAGGGTTTACAGTGCCGAGATCGCCGGCGTCGTGGAAGGTTCGGTGCCCAGTCCCGCTGGAGCGAGAGCTCCGGTGTGGGGACCTCTGGAGAATGTACTGATCACCGCAATCGGGCCCATCCTGCTTACCGAAGCGGGGCCCAAGAGTGGGAATCTGGCCGATTCAACCCGCACGGACAAAAAGGGGCACTTCAACTTGTCGATTCGGGAGCCAGGCAGATACACCGTCACCGCGCATCAGGATGGACACGCCGACTTCATTGTGGAGGACGTCGCGGCCAGAAGAGGACTCCGAACTACCATCCTGTGGACCCTTCCGCTGCGCCTTTGCCCAACCGCCGATCGCTGCGAACCGGTGAGAGAGTTTCCTCCGCTCATCTGCATGTGATGATCGTCGGTTCGCCGCGCGATAATTGGCGCTAATCCGACCGCTCCCTATGGTCGCGGCTGCGATGCGTTCGAGATCCGTTCAGAGCCGCGACCAGAGAGAGCGGTAAATCTGCCCGCCCTCACCCCACCTTCGGCAGCCTCTCTCGTCGCGTCATCCACTCCTCGCTGTTGAACACCCGCGGGCCGACGGCGATCATCCGCGGTAGCAGGTTGAACAGCGCGGACGGCGTCCAGGGTTCGGCCCGGCGTGTGCGGTAACCGCGCCGGTTCAACTCATCGGCGACGCGCGACAGCGGGCAGTCTTCCACAATCATATCGAGCGCCAGCACGATGATTTCGACCTCGGCGGGGTTGCCTACCAGTTGCGTGCAATCGTCGGAAACCTGCAAGCCGTAGGGAATTTCCTCCACCCAGCCCAGCGGTTTCGGCGGCGCAGCTTCCGCCGCATCGCGCTCCCATTCCAGCCCCACCAGACGCCATCCCGCCTGGATGCGTTCCTCGAGGTAATCCGGTCTCGCCAGACCGGCGATCGGTTCCTGAATGCGTTCTTTCCGGGCCATGAGACACCTCCTCGACCGAGTCGTTGAGCAAGCGTCATGCCAGGTAGGACGGACCATCGCCTTTTGTGGTCTGTCACGCTGCTTCAGCGCGCAAAACCTTGACAGACGACAAAAACCGATCGTCCGTCCTACCTCCGACCGGCGCATCGGGCCAGGCGCCCCCTGTCCGTTCCTGGGAAACAGCGTCTCGTTTTGCGACCGTCCGCGTTACCATGGCTCGGTGGAGCAATTCGCGCTCGAACTCGACCTGACGCCGGAGCGGCGCATCTTCTCCGTCAGCGAGCTCAACGCCGCCATTCGCGCCATCCTCGACGACGAGTTCCGCGATATCTGGGTTTCGGGCGAGATCTCCGGGCTCAAGCTGGCCTCGAGCGGCCACTACTATTTCACCCTCAAGGAGCGCGACGCCCAGCTCAAGTGCGTGGCCTTCCGCTCCGCGCACCGCTATTGGAAGTTCAAGCCGGCCGACGGCCTGGCGGTGTTGGCGCGCGGCCGCATCGATGTCTATGAGGTCCGCGGCGAATACCAGTTGCAGGTGGAGCTGCTGGAGCCGCAGGGCCTGGGCGCGCTGCAACTGGCCTTCGAGCAGCTCAAGAAGAAGCTCGCCGCCGAGGGATTGTTCGCGGCGGAGCGCAAGCGCCGGCTGCCGCGGTTTCCGCGCCGCATCGGCATCGTCACCTCTCCCCGCGGCGCCGCCATCGCCGACATGGTCCACATCCTCTCGCGCCGCTTCCCCGGCCTCGCCATCCGCCTTTTTCCCGCGCTCGTGCAAGGCCCCGGGTCGGTGGAAGAAGTCTGTCGCGGCATCGAATATTTCAGCCGCAGCGGATGGCCCGAGGTGGTGATCGTGGGCCGCGGCGGCGGGTCGCTCGAAGATTTGTGGACCTTCAACGAAGAAGCCGTGGCACGGGCCATCGCCGCCTGTTCGGTCCCGGTGATTTCGGCAGTGGGCCACGAAACCGATGTCACCATCGCCGATTTCGTGGCCGATCTGCGCGCGCCCACCCCTTCGGCCGCCGCCGAGCTGGTCGTTCCCACGCGCGTTTCGGTGCACGATCGCATAGTGGCCGCTCAAGGCAAAGCCCTGCAAGCCGTGCGCTACCGCCTGGCAATGCTCGACCGCCGGTTGCGCCAGCAGGGCGTGGACCGCGCGCTCGGCGTGCTCCACCGCCGCGTCGGCCGCGGCCTGCAACGTGTGGATGAGCAGGAATACCACCTGCGCGAACGCCTGCGCGCTCTCTTCGATGCGCGGGAACGCGCCAACCGTGCGCTTGAAGTGCGGCTGCGGCACTTCGATGTACGGCCCCGGCTGGCCACTGGCCGGCGCCGCCTGGAGGCCGCCCAGTCACTCTCTGTCGAATCCATCCGCCGGCGCCTGGCGCGACGCCGCAGCGCGTTCGACCAGCTCAATACCCAGCTCGACGCGCTCAGCCCGCTCAAGGTTCTGGAGCGCGGCTACGCCATCGTTTCCAATACGTCGGGAATCCTCAAGGACGCTGCCGCCGCTCCGCCCGCTTCGCGCATTCACGTGCGCCTGGCCAAAGGCGAGCTGGATGCCGTCGTGGGTGATTAAGCGCTGGTGGCGCACGCACTCATGCGTGCCGCGTCGGCACTCGTGCCGACGCCTGGCGAACAACGCGTGCGAACAAACGTTGGCAACCCTCCGCTCAGCCAGCCGGTTCGACTACGGCCGACATGGAGCCTTGCGAGCGCGGCAGGCGCGCATCCCGGCCGAATGATTGGATCTGGTCGCGCGCGAATTCGGCTTCCGGCAATTCGCACGTAATCAACGCGGTGCGGCCGGCGCGGTCCACTTCCTCGGCGTGATGGTAGGCCTGCTCCAGGCTGAAGATGAAAATCTTCTGCAACATCTCGATGACGTAATCGTAGGTGTGGTCGTTGTCGTCGAGCAGGACGACGCGGTAGAGCGGCACCAGACGGCGCTGCTCGACGATCTCGGTGTCCGGGGAAATGGTTGGCTTCGCCATGGCGCGGCCGCCAATCCCAGTATGCGACATCCCGCCGCCCGGCGACAACGCGCGAGTCCGCGCGGCGCCGGAATGGCGAAATTCTCCGTTCCTGGTGAACTCGCATGAATCTGAACGTAGGGGTACGCACGGCTTCTCTCTTTCAGGAGGCTTTGTATCAGGGCACGGCTTGAGCCGTGCCGAAGGATCGAGAGAAAGGTTTGGGCTTCAGCCCCTGCGCCCGCAGGAAAGCCTCAGCGGCTAAAGCCTTTGGCTACCCATGCGTTGCGGCACGACTGAAGCCGTGCCCTGATACAAAGCCGGCTGCCGAGTCACACTTCCATGTCGCACACCCGTCCGCGCAGCATAATGACATCGCGCCAATCCATCCGGCGGGTTGCGATATGATGCTGTCTTGACTCGCAAAACCCTCATCCCGCTCGGGCTGGCGCTGTTCATTTTCCAGGCCCGGACGGCGGAGAAGTTCTCGCTCACGGTCGACAACATCATGCGCGGCCCGGCGCTGGTGGGCTACGAGCCCGCGCAGATCCGCTGGTCTTACGACAGCCAAAGTGTCTTCTTCCAATGGAAGCAGGCTAGCGACAAGCTGTCTGCGCCGCTCGATACTTATATGGTGGGGCGCGACGGATCGCCTCCGCGCAAGCTCACCGACGCGGAAGCGAAACAGGCGCCCCCCGCCTTCGGCCAAGTTTCGCGCGACCAGCGGCTCACGGTTTATTCCCGCGATGGCGACCTCTTCGTCTATGACTCGGCCAACGGCCAGGTTCGCCAGATCACCGACACCACCGAAGCCGAGACCGACCCGCATTTTCTGCCCGATGGCAAACGCATCTATTTCACGCGCGGCGGCAACCTTTATGTCATGTCGCTCGAAACCGGCTACCTGGAGCAGATGACCGACATTCGCGCCGCCGGTGCACCCCCGCCGGCGCCAACCGGCGTCGCAGGCGGATTCGGCGGACGCGGTGGGCGCGGTGCCGCGGCGCCGCCCGAACCTTCCGCCGGCGAGAAGCCCGCCACCGCCAGCCAGGAGAGTCTGAAGAAGGAACAGAAAGAGCTCTTCGAAACCGTCCGCGAGCGCGCCGCGCGGCGTGACGAGGCGGAGGCCAAACGCAAGCTGGAACACCCGCGCAAGCCATTCACGCTCGGGTCGCGCCAGTCGGTCGCCGAGCTGCAGCTTTCGCCCGACGAGAAGTACGCGATCGCCACCGTGGTGGAAGCCTCCGGCGCCAGGAACACCACGGTTCCCCAATGGATCACCGACAGCGCTTATACCGAAGACTCGAGCGGCCGCTCCAACGTGGGCGACACGCAAGCGCACACGCGCCTGGCCGTTTTCGATACCGCGTCGGGCGAAATGAAATGGGTGGATCACGGTCAGTATGTCGCGCCGGCCGCATCTCAGCCCGCGCCGCCCACCTCGAACGCGGAGCAGGGAGAACACCCGCACGCCGCCGAGCCGCCGGAACGCGAGGTCGAGTTTGCCATGCCGGTCTGGAGCGAGGATGGCTCCAAGGCCGCCCTGCTGGGCCGCTCCGCCGACAACAAAGACCGCTGGATCTTCGCGCTCGATCCCGCTAGCGGCAAGACCCGGGTGCTGGCGCATGACCATGACGACGCCTGGATTGACGGCCCCGGCGCATTCACGCTGGGCTGGATGAAGAACGGCCTCGAGGTCTACTTCCAATCCGAGCGCACCGGCTTTTCGCACCTTTACGCGGCAGCCTGGGAGGGCGGCGAGCCGCGCGCTCTGACGTCCGGCAATTGGGAAGTGCTGGCAGTGCGCCAGTCGCCCGACAAATCGCATTTCTATATCACCGCCAGCAAGGATTCGCCCTACGAGAACCATCTCTATGAGATGAGCGGCGAAGGCGGCGATCTCACCCGGCTCACCAGCCGGCCTGGCAAGCACGTCACCACGCTTTCGCCCGACCAGCGCTGGATCGCCGACGTCTACTCTTACACCAACCAGCCGCCCGATCTCTATGTCCAGGAGAACAGGGTGGGTGCCGAACCGCGGCGCCTCACCACGTCACCCTCGCCCGATTTCGCCGCGTACCCATGGCTCGATGCGCCCATCGTCACGTTCATCGCGCGCGACGGCGTCGAGGTGCCGGCGCGCGTGTTCAAGCCGGCCCACTTTCGCAAGGGTGGCCCCGGCGTGGTGTTCGTGCACGGCGCCGGATACCTGCAGAACGTGGACCGCTGGTGGAGCGCCAATTATTACCGCGAGTATCTGTTCGACCACCTGCTGATGGAGCGCGGTTTCATCGTCATCGACGTCGATTACCGCGGCTCGGCCGGCTACGGCCGCGACTGGCGCACCGCGGTCTATCAGCATATGGGCGGCAAGGATCTCGACGACATCACCGACGCCGCCCGATACCTGGTGGCGCGGCACGGCGCCAACCCCAGGAAGATCGGCCTGTGGGGCGGCAGCTATGGCGGCTTCCTCACCCTGATGGCGATGTTCACCCAGGGCGACACCTTCTCCGCCGGCGCGGCACTGCGGCCGGTTTCCGATTGGGCGCTCTATAATCACGCCTACACTTCGGACATCCTGAACCTGCCACAGACCGACGCGCCAGCCTACCGGCGCTCTTCGCCCATCTTTTTCGCCGAGGGACTGAAGGGCGCGCTGCTCATCTGCCACGGCATGGTGGACTCCAACGTCGAGTTCAACGACACCGTGCGCCTGGTCCAGCGCCTCATCGAACTGCGCAAAGAAAACTGGCAACTCGCTGTCTACCCGGTTGAGAACCACTCCTTCACCGAATCGAGCAGTTGGGCCGATGAGTATAAGCGCATTCTGGCGCTGTTCGAGCGAACGCTCGGCGCGTGGTAGGGCATGCTTTAGCTTGCCAAACGCCCCGCTTGCGGGCGCAGTTTTCCGTCTGATTTGGCAACGTTATCTCAACCCGGCTAAAGGGGCCCATAACATTGACTAGTCCATATCCTATGTTATGGGGGTCCTATATCGGAACTTAGTCTTGTTTGAAGCTCCCCGTACGATTAGCCTATGAATGCACCCTCTCACGCGTCGAGATGGGCTTTCGAATTAACCGGCTCGACCGCATATCGCTGGCCGAGCCGGAATTTTTCCGATACTCCCCGCCGCCACTATTTCTTACACACCGCAGTCAGGAATCGGCCATCGGGCGACAGGTGTACCCGCACCAGGTCCAGCCCGCCGTGTTCGGTGAGCAGCCAGCGGAAGGCATCCGGGCTGTAGGCGTACTGGAAGTTGAGCCCGATGCGTTCCCCGCGCTGGAGCTCGATGTGCTGGCTTACCACGGTGGCGGAAAGGTCGGTTTCGGCGCGAAAATAGCGCGTGATCAAGTGCAGTCCTTCGTGGCGCTCGTCGTGTTTCTGGTTGAATCGAATCTCGCCGTTGGCCTGCTGGATGCCCACGCTCTCGAGCACCGCCCAGATGAAGTTGCGTACCGCGGGCCGCGTGTTCCGCTCCATGGTCTGCTCCGCGTGGAAAATCTCGCCGTCGATGATCAACCGGTCGCCGGGCTTCATGCATTGCGCCACGTAGCGGATCTCAGCCAGCGGATCGAGCGAGCTGACGGTGTTGCCAGAGAGCACGAAGAGGCGGGGCGGATCGGCCGCGTCGGCGGCGTACACCAGGTGCACGGGGCTGGAGATATCGGCCTTGATGCAGGTGGTTTCGATATCGTTATCCTCGGCCTTGGCCGCCGCTAGTTCCAGCAGGCCCTGGCTCGAGTCCACCGGGAAGTAAAGGCATTCGCAACCGGAATCCTTCAAGGCCCCCAGCAGCAAGGCGTCGCGCGCGCCATCGCCGGCGCCGAAGCTGATCACGGGCACGCGCCCGTGGAAATGCGAGGCGAGTTCGATGGCGCTCGATCCCAGCTCCTTCCAGGTCGCCGCCAGGCCGCCGTAAAGGTCCGGGTCGGCCGCCAGAGCGGTCCAATCCGCCGCCGAGCGCGGGAACCAGTAGAAGAATTTCTCGGGCAGATCGCGCGCTTCGAAAGCGTCGGTGAACTCCTGCGCGAGGTCGGCTTCGGTGAGAACCACTTCGACTTTCATTTAGAACCCCATGATCTGCATTCCCGAATCGACGAACAACACGTTGCCGGTTACGCCGCGCGCCAGGCCGCTGGCCAGAAACACGGCGGCGTCGGCCACTTCCGCCGGATCGGTATTGCGCCGCAGCGGGGTGCGCGCGGCGGCGTCTAGAATGCCGGAAAATCCCTTGATGGCCCGCGCCGAAGCCGTTTTCACCGGCCCCGCCGAAATCGCGTTCACGCGAATGTTGCGCTCGCCCAATTCGCTCGCCAGATATCGCATGGCAGCTTCCAGCGAGGCCTTGGCCACGCCCATTACATTGTAGTTCGGCACAACCCGCTGCGAACCGAGGTAGGTAAGGGTGGAGATCGAACCGCCCTCGGTCATCGCCGGCATCACCGCCCGCGCCAGCGCCACCAGCGAATAGGCGCTCACGTCCTGCGCCAGCAGGAAGCCCGCGCGGCTGGTCTCGACGAACGGCCGCGCCAGGTCCTCGCGATTGGCGAACGCCAGGCTGTGCACCGCCGCGTGGAGCGGCCGCTTCAGGGCGGCGAGCGCTGAAGTGAGGCCGGCCAGTTCCTCATCCTTGGTGACGTCGCAAGGGTGAATCAGTGCCACGTTCAGATCCGGCGCCAGCTCGTCGATCGAGACCTTTTGCCGCTCGCCGAGATAGGTGAGCACCAGCGTGGCCCCTTCGCGCGCAAATGCCTGCGCGATCGCATAAGCCAGGCTCCATCTGTTGGCGATTCCGGTGACGAGGGCAAGCTTGCCCTCTAGCAATCTGGACATGAACCTCCCAGTGTACCGGAGACCGGGCAAGGTGGGGCAGG
>OCTA010004091.1_pt1 | contig 12818 bp, 10 predicted proteins | sample 1538991 | NCBI WGS metagenome assembly OCTA01 (sample SAMEA3539302, study PRJEB22396) | soil metagenome | biome: tundra; feature: field; material: soil | place: USA | collected 2010-05 | depth 0.15 m
AGCATCAGCGTGGAGAGCGGGTAGTACACCATCGGCTTGTCGTACACCGGCAGCAGGCTCTTGGGAAGCACGTGGGTGACGGGATAGAGGCGCGTGCCCGATCCTCCCGCGAGAATAATGCCTTTGTATTTCGGTGGTGCGGTTTTGGTCATGTCGAGTTTCAGTTTCGGCTTTCCGTCTCAGCTTCCCGTCTCAACGCTCGGTGGCATAATGTTTCGCCATCCATTGACGATAGCTGCCGCTGGTGACCTCGCGGACCCAGTCTTCGTGTTCAAGATACCAGCAGACGGTTTTGCGGATGCCGCTCTCAAATGTCTCCAGCGGGTGCCAACTCAACTCGCGTTCGATTTTGCGCGCGTCCATGGCGTAGCGGCGGTCGTGGCCGGGGCGGTCTTTGACGAACGTGACGAGCTTGCTGTGGGGAAAGGCGGGATCGTTCGGGCGCAGTTCGTCGAGCAGTTGGCAAATAGCTCCAACAATTTCCAGGTTCTTTTTTTCGCTTCGCCCGCCGATGTTGTAGGTTTCTCCGATGCAGCCGCGGGAGAGCACGCTGCGAATGGCGCGGCAGTGATCCTCGACGTAGAGCCAGTCGCGAACGTTTTCGCCGTCACCATACACCGGGAGCGGCTTGCCGGCGCAAGCATTCAGGATCATGAGCGGGATCAGTTTTTCGGGAAACTGGTGAGGTCCGTAATTATTGGAGCAGTTGGTGGTCAGAACGGGAAGGCCATAAGTGTGGTGATAGGCGCGGACCAGATGATCGGAAGCCGCCTTGGACGCCGAGTACGGACTGTTGGGCGCATAGGGGGTGGTCTCGCTGAAAGCCGGGTCGTTGGGGCCGAGCGATCCGTAGACTTCATCGGTGGAAACATGCAGGAAGCGGAACGACGCGCGATCGGTTTCCGGAAGCGCCGACCAGTAGGCTCGCGCTTCTTCGAGCAAGTTGAATGTGCCGTTGACGTTGGTGCGGACGAAATCATCGGGGCCGTGGATGGAGCGGTCGACGTGGCTCTCGGCGGCGAAGTGAACGATGGCGCGGGGTTGTTCGCGCCGCAGCAAGTTGAGCAGAAAATCGCGATCAACGATGTCGCCCTGCTCGAAGCGATAGCGCGGGTGAGCTTCGACGGCGCGCAGATTGTTGAGATTGCCCGCGTATGTCAGCTTATCGAGATTCAGAATGCGGGCCGGTTCAGAGGCAATCCATTGGAGGATGAAGTTCGAGCCAATGAAGCCCGCGCCGCCGGTGACGATGATGAGATCTTCCATGCCAGATATGCGCAAAAACGCCGCGTTCCGATTCTAATCATTATCACCGCCGGACGCGAAGTCGTGCGCAGCTTCGGCGGCGCGTATACGGATCAGACGGGTGCGGTTTGGCTGGGGTTGGGGGTAGAGGGCTCGATCCAGCGGCGCGACCGGAATGGCAGAAGTACGCATCTGGATCTTCGTACTCGGCAGGTGCTCGCTCGGGCCCCAGCCCAGTACCTTGTAATAGGCCTTTTCGATAGTGCGGGCGATTGCGGGCCAGAGAAACTGGCTCTGGATCCGTTCCTGCCCCCGGGCGGCGGACTGACGGCGAAGTTCGGGGTTGTGGACGAGCCAGTCGAGCTTGCGCTCAAGATCTGCCTGGTCGCCGCGGTGGAAGGTGAAACCGGTGCCCTCGACCACCTCCTTATTTTCCGGAATATCGCTGGTCAGCACGCAGACACCAGCCGCCATGGCATCGAGCAGCGCCAAAGACAGGCCCTCAATTTCAGACGGAAGCACGAACAGAGCGGCATGGGAGAGAAGCTCTTCGAGATTGCTACCGGAGACCCAGGGAAGAAAACGGATCCGATCGGATTCGTGGCGGCGCAAGCTCTCGGCGTAGGAATCGGAGTGACTCGATCCTCCGCTCGATCCCCCGGCGAGCACCAGTTTCATTTCAGTGTTGAGGCTTTCGAAAGCATTGATCAGGAGATGGCAATTTTTTTCCGGCGAAAACCTACCTAAGAAAAGGACGTAGTTGTCGGGGAGGAGATCCCACTCGATCAGTTTCCGGGGGACGCGACGGGGCGCTAGCGTAGCTCCGTTTGGGACGTAAATAGTATCGCGATTGTACTGCTGGCGGTAGTGCTGCTGCAGCGTACGCGAGACGACCATGGTGGCATCGGGCGAGGAAACGGCGGCAGCTTCTCCCCAGCGCAGTACGCGCGACGCGATTCGGCCCCACTTGCCGCGCTGCCAGTCGAGGCCCTGCACGGTGACGACGGTCTTCTTACCGGCAAGCCGCGGGAGAAAAGAAAACAACGCAGGTCCCAGGCATTGGTAATGGATGACATCGTAGTCCGACGTCATGGCATGCGCCGTGCTCAGCAGAGTGTGGACGAAAGTTTCCAGATGTTTCGAGCGGATGGTCGGCAAGCGTCGCACGCGCATGCCGTTGTGCGTGTTTATGGGAGGAGTGAAGTAACTGCGGCAATATACGGTGACTTCGTGCCCCAGGCAGGCCAGTTCGTGGCCAGCTTGTTCGTAGTAGGATTCAACGCCGCTGTACTTGGAGATCAGGCCGCGACCCCCAATGAACGCGACGCGGACGCTGCGGCGCGGGCGAGGGAGCTTCGGTGCGGCGGGGAAGGACACAAGCTTCTTGGCGGATGCGATCCGGGCGTAGAGCCCGAGCAGCTTCTCCATGTGTAGGTCAGGGTCGTGGTTCACTTTCACGCGACTGCGAGCGGCAGCGCCCATCTTCTGGATCAGATCGGGGCGGTCAAACAGAAATCCAATGGAGTGAGCGAGCTGTTCGCGGTCGCCGTCGGAATAAAGGAGGCCGGTGACGCCATGTTGGACGATTTCCCGGCGCGAACCCAGATCGGAGGCGATGACGGGCCGTCCCCAGGCATAGGATTCCAGAATGGACTTCCCCAAGGTCTCGTAGGCGTGGGACGGAAACACGGAGAAGCTGCAACCGGCAATGAGTTTCTGGAGTTCGTCGCCCTGGACCATGCCCGCGAACAGGACTTGATTCAAGTTCAATTCTTTCGCCAGCGACTCGAGCCGGGGACGCTCGGGACCGTCTCCCGCGATCACGATAGGAATGTGTGGCAGCCGTGCCATGGCGCGCAATAGCTCATAGACGCCTTTCTCGGCGGAGAGCCGGCCGAAGTAGAGCAGGTACCCTTCGTCGATGGCGATGTCTTCTTTGCTGGGCAGAGCCTGAAAGTGGGGCAAGACTTCGATGCGCTGCGCAGGGAAACCACTATTGATCAACTTGTCGCGCACGAATTCGCTGGGAGCCAGGAACAGGTCCACGCAGCGTTCGTAAGTTCGCAACCATTTGTGCAGGTATGCTTCGGCGGCAAGAACTACCGCGCTGGAACGTGGGCCGTCGTAGCAACCCTTTGTAACGACCTTGTAGAAAGCGCCATTCTTGCAGTGTTCTTTGCAGGCGCGGCCATCGGTCACAAAATTGTAGGTTGGACACAAAATCTTGAAATCGTTGAGGTGGTAAAGCACGGGGATGCCCTGCTGCTTCAGTTCCCAAAGAATCGAGGGCGACAAGTGGTGGTAGATTCCGCGAACATGCGCCAGATCGGGTGAAAAATCAGCCAGGCAGCTCCGCATAGCGCGCCGGGCCGATGGTGAATAGAGGGCGTGCGCCGCCATCTTAACCTTCTTCAGCAAACTGGCGTTTGGATCCTTGAAGTCAAGATATGGAATGCGATAACTGCGGCCTGTGAAAGCGGGCGTGTGGCCGTGGTCCATGCTGAACAGAGCGGTTTCGTGGCCGCGCTTATCCATCTGGCGGATGAGGTCGAAGAGGTACGCTTCAGTGCCGCTAAAGGGATAGTCGTACTTGTTGCAATACAGGATGCGCATAATTACCCTCCGATTGGGGAATGCGGGCCAGGAATTGCTCTGCGAAAGCGCGTACGTTTCGCTGGCGATTATAGGAAGCGGCGACGCTGGCCGCGGCCGCGCGCTGGATGGGTGCCAGAGAAGCTTTGTGGCCCTGAATCCAACTGACGGTGCTGACGAAATCGGGCAAACAGCCAGGCTGGTAAAGAAATCCAGTGCGCTGGTGCTCGACCAGTTCGGGAATCCCGGTGATGGCAGGAGCAAGCACAAGTTTTTCGTGAGCCATGGCCTCCATCAGGACTACCGGGATTCCTTCGCTCTTGCTCGTCATGACGACCAAGTCGGCGTAGCGGTAATAGCCTTGAAGTTCGGTGCGAGACACGTGACCGATCAGGTAAACACGCTCTTGGAGTCCCAGGGCCGCAATCTGGCTTTCGAGAGCCGCACGTTCCGGCCCCTCGCCGACGATCCAGCAGATAAAGTCGAGACCTTGGTCGCGAAACACGGCGCATGCCTGGATGAGAAAGCGATAATCCTTCACCCGATGCAGGCGTCCGACGGAGAGGAGGCAAAGCCGCCGCTGTTCCGCTTCGACTTCCGCCTCGGATGCGGGAGTGGGTGTAGGCCAAGGCAGCACGCGATCTACCCCAAGACGTTGCACGATGATTTTCTCCGCGGGCGTGGAAGGATAGCTGCGAAGAATGTACTGGCGGTTGAAATCGGAGACCGTTACACAGAACTGGCAAGCACGCAGCTTGGCCGAGAGCAGGTCGGCGCGCTGCAGTAGATCTGATCCGTGCAGGGTGAAGCTGAAGCCGATTCCAAGCAGATTGGCGGCGGCTAAGGCCATCCATGAGGCGAAGTATCCGTGATGAGCGTGGATGTGGTCGACATCGAGTGGCGCGAGTTGTTCTGCCAGCGCGGCACCCATCAGCGTGTGGCCTAGCGCACGAATGCGGCGGGCCGGGGAAGTCCCGCGCTCCCACAGCAAGGGCCGCAACAATTGCCAGAGGTTGTGACGATCGGAGGCGAGCCGGTGCGCCGCCCGCACCAGTTCACCGTCGGAGAGCGGCTGAAAGAAGTGCGTTTCTTTCCAGAAAGCGCGTTCCGCCAAGCTGAGATGATGCGGCGAAACGCGTTTGCCGCTGCAGCAGATCATTTGCGCCCCGCGCCGCCGCAGTTCCGTGATTTCATCGGTCACGTAGGGTTCGAGGGGAGAAGGAAACTCGTTGGCGATATAGGCGATCGTGGTCATGCGAGGGACTCTTCGGAGGCGCAGAGCATCCCGGCAACGGTGAACACGAGTCCAATGACGAACTGGTACGCCATGTCGACGAAGAAGGCGTTAAAGAGATAAACGCTGAGCAAGATAGGCCAGATCTTGCGCAGGGCAGCGACGGGGCCGGACTCACTGGGCGGACCGTGCCAGGAAAGCCGGAAGAGGTTGAAGAAGAGAACGCCATACAGGGCCAACCCCGGCACCCCGAACTCAACCAGCAAGGCGAGGTAAGTGTTGTGCACGTAGAAGGTGCGGAGGTGGTAGCCCTGCATGCGGCGGGCAAGCTCAGCGTACATACCTCCGGCAGGCCAACCGGTGAAGGGCCGCTCCTGAAACATCGCCCAACCGGCGTCGTACACGGCCAGGCGCGCTGCCACCGGTCCGCGTTCTCCGGTGCGGTCCCAAAGAGCAGTTTTGAGCGAATGGTCGCTGAAGCTGATGGTTAGGCCAACCAGGAAGCCCGCAACCGCCAACAAGATACACGCTGCTTGCAGACGGCGTTCGATCAGGCGGAATCCGAGGACGATGGTGGAGACGGCGAACGAGATCCAAACCGCGCGCGTCATGGTGGCGAGCACCGCCAGGGGCAGAGCCAGCCACAGCAGCCCGACGACGGCTTTGCGCTTTTGCGAGAGCGCAATGACAAGAATCCCAAGAATGTTCAACGAAACGCCGTTGGCCACCGCCTGGAGAAATGGGCCACGAGCGCGGTCGGCATGAAAACCAAGGCTTTCGTCAAGAATGAAACGCGGAAAGATGAGTGAGCGGGCGTCTGCGAAGAAGGCGATGGCAATGAACACGAGGTAGGCGAGCGCAAGGACGGCGAAAATTTCGAAGTGTCTGCCTTGGGATGCGCCTCGGAAGACCATCACCGCGATGTGAAATAGCGCAAAGGGAACGATGTATTTGCTGGCAATAATGCTCCAGATTTGTGCGTCGAACGGCTCCCGAAGTGCCCGGAACACGGCGAGCGCCAGGAGACTGAGCATGGGCAAACTGAGTCCGGCAAAGAATGGGATCTTGTCGCGGAGCGCCATCGTACGCAGCGCAACGAAGAAGACTAGAACGCCGAAGGCGATTCGGTCGGCGTAGAAAGAAAAAAGGTCCGGTGGCCGGAACAGGAAAACGGTCATCGCGGCCACGTAAAGGATGGAGGGAAACGCCAATCCCAGGTGAAGAGGGCGCAGCAGCAGACCGGCAGCTCGCCAAAGCGGGTTGTCGTCATTGTCCCGGGTTAGGGCTAGGGCGCGGCTGGTCGTGGTTAGTGTGCCCATGGCGGGAGTTAGACTCCTTCCGGCGCGAACAGCACGCGGACTGTGCTGGCGAGGATGCGCAGGTCCAGGCGCAGACTCCAATTCTCGATGTAGGTGAGATCAAGGTGCATGTTGAGTTCAAACGACGGACAGCCGCGCGCCGTAATCTGCCACAGGCCAGTGATGCCTGGTTTCACGTCAAGGCGGCGGTAGTGTTGAAGTTCGTAATGGTTGACCTCGTCGACGGGATGAGGCCGCGGTCCAACCAGGCTCATTTCCCCGAGCAGCACGTTCCAGAGCTGCGGGAGTTCGTCGAGGCTGTAGCGGCGGATGATACGGCCGATGCGGGTGATTCTGGGGTCGTCCTCAATTTTGAAGATCGGGCCTTGTCTCTGGTTGCGGGCGCGCAACTCTTCCTTGAGGTGTTCGGCGTTGGTCACCATGGAGCGAAACTTGTAACAGCGGAAGCGGCGGCCTTTGGCGCCGGTGCGTTCCGCGGAGTAGACGACCGGACCGGGCGAGTCCAGCCGAATGAGCAGGGCAATGATCGCCATTAGAGGACTGGCCAACACAAGACCGAACGCCGCACCGGTGAGATCCAGAAAACGCTTCAGAAACAAGGCGGCGCCAGGTAATGGCTCGCGATGAAGGGTGACGACCGGCACTTCTCCGATGTGATCCATGCCTGAGTCGGGCCATGGCCCTGGCGGCAGATCGGGTACGGCACGAATATCCAGATGGTTATGGAACGCGAGCTCAGCCGCTTCTCGCGCCTGGGCTGGCTGGTCGGGAAGAGCGAGGATGACCTCATCAATGAACTCAGCGCGAGCGAGCCAGTCCAAGTCTCCGATTCGCCCCAGTACAACCGGAGAAAGAGGCAGTTTGTCGTCCACGAAGCCGCAGACGGTTGCGCGGTGGAGAGGATCGTTGCGCATTGCCTGAGCGATCGAGCGAGCGATCGGCCCCCCGCCAACGATGAGGATCTTGCGCGATTCCGTTTCGCGGCACCGCCGTTTCCAGGCAAGCTGCTTCAACCGGCGCCACAGCACGAGGCCCCCCAGGCTGCTGGCAAATGTCGTGAAGGCGGCGAGAGGGCGCATTCCATCCCACGCAGCGATGAAGACCAGCCCGATCGCGAACAGGGTTGACCTCGCCAGGGCTGGGACGGTCCCGGCGGGAGACGGGTCGTCGGCGCGTTTGTAGAGCCCCTCGCAGAAGCTGAGGAGCGTTACCAGAGCGGCAAAAATGGGCAGATAAGCCCAAGGCAGGCCCCACGCGGGAGAGAACAGCGATGACGCTCCGCACACCAGCGCGAGAACCATCAAATCGGCTGCCAACAATTGACAAAGAGTGAATCGATCGACGGCAGGTTGCGGGGGGAGTTGTGGAGCTGGCGTTCGCGCCTGCGAGCGTCTCGTGGTGGTTTTGTCCTTAACGCTGGCGGGACGCGTGGGGGCGGCATCGGCCGTCGGCGCGGACCTTGCCGGCGCGACCCTGGGACGCGGCATTGCAGGAGTCCCAGGAATCATGCGAGCGTACTGCGAGGGGCAATCTTTGGGTCCGGTGTTCCACAATCGGTTTGTGGTCAATTCGCCCATGAGATTCACAGATTCCGATACAGGCCCTGCGGCACGGGAAAACGGCGTTCCGCGAGGACGGTGCCGAGCAGAGGAACTTGCGCCTTGCTCAGATGGTCCTTGATTTGAGCGGCGACGAGGCGTCTTGTTTTGTTGGCGGTGAGCACGAGCACCAGGCCGTCGCAGGTTTGGACAATGCTCGCCGTAAGCCAAGAGACGGGAGCACAGCACAGAATGGAAAAGTCGAACTCCGTCGTGAGTTCGCGGAGCCGCGATAAGTTCCGATCGGTCAAGCGGCGCCCGCCGGCGTCCGGTAGCCAGCTCTGGCGAGGAACCATCCACAGCCGAGGTGCGATCGGCCAGGTGGCCACCGCAGGGTTGGGGGAGGGAATCTGCAACTGGGTTTGCAGAGGGACCGAGTCCGGGTAGGCGTCGATCAGCCCGACGTCGTACCGGTCCTCTGCAGCCAGAGCTCTGGCGACTTCGAGGCACAGTGTTGCAGTCGCGGTTGATGGTTCGATCGTGGCGAGTCCGACGTGCCGAACCGGCCTCGATTCAGGCCGGAAGAAAAGTTGCTGAACCAGCGCATGGATCTGCTCCGCGTGAACCGAAGCCGTCGGAGAAACTGCTTCGCGCTGGACTTGCTCGGTAATCGGAGTCGTGCGCGGCTGCTCCGCGGCAGGTGGTGTTTCGGCAAGAAGCGCACGGAGAGTGTTCACTGGATCACCACCTTCGGTCGTCCGATTGGGTAAATGGCGGGACGCAGAACCACGGGCTCAGATGCGGGCAGCCAAGCCAGCACTGGTACTTCCAGTAGGCGGTAAGCTTCGTTAGGAGTGCGAATCGTTGGGTCGAAATACTCGGACGTAAAGGCGATGCCGACGCTGAACGCCATGGCCAGTCCGAAGGCGAGCAGGAAATAAACGAGCAAGGAGTGTACGGCTAGGGCTGGGGCTACGGGCGCTTCCACGATGGCCACATTAAGGATGCGACGCTCGTCGAGCGCGTCGCCGATGCGGGCTTCCTCGCGCTTGTGAAGGTAGAGCAAGTAGTTGTCTTCGTCGGCCTTGGCGGCGCGCATCAGATCCTGCTGGTCCATCGAGTCGGATTGCATCTGCTGGGCAAACATGCGCAGGGATGCGACCTGGCTGAAAGCGTCGGATTGCCGTGCCCGCAAGCCGTCCCGCTGCACCTGGTCCTTCTCCATTTCCATGCGGGCCCACTCATAGTTGGGATCCTTGTCGGTGGTTTCGTCGCGTACCGGAGTGAGCGCTTCGGCGGCAATCGAAGCTTGAGTTTCCGCGATTTGCCGATCTACTTCCTGCACCAGCCGGTAGGACGGTTCAAAGCGGGTGAGAAGCTCGGTGCGCTTGAGTTGGAGCTCCAGCAGGTGCGTTTTCATCTTTTCGAGAACCTCCGGATTATCGGCCCAGCGCTTGATCGTGACCGACCGGGAGGGAAACGACTTGAGCTGTTCGCCGAGCGACGCAATCCGGCGCTCGGTCTCGACCCGATCCTGGTCGACCTGGCGGTACGCCGCGTCGGCTTCGCCTAACTTCTGCAGCGCGATATCGCGTTCCATCGCTGCCGACACCACGCCCCGAGCGCGAGTAAAGTGCACCAGTTCGGCTTCGGACTGACGCAGTTTCTTTTCGGATTCCGCGGTTTGCTGGTCGAAAAACTGGATCTCCCCCGAGGGCCGCTGGAGATTCATGTGCCTCCGCACATAGAGGGTAGAAAGCGCGGCGAGGACACGGGCGGCACGTTCCGGATCGGTATCCTTGTAGTTGACCTGGATAAGGTTCGACTTTTTCAAGGCTTCGACATTCAAACGGCGGGACAACTTGCGAACGGCATGTTCGATTTCGGCTGGGCGCTCGGAGTCCGATGTGTCCGCTGGAACGAGTTCCGCCATTATTACAACTTGCTTCAGGAGATCTTCGTCGCTTAGGAGTTCGACTTCGGAATTGAGTTCTTCCTCCGTAATATCGGAACGGGTGAAATCCATGGGGCTGGCGGGCTGGGAAGAGACGACGGGGTTAAAGCGGCCCCGGCGCAGCAGAACCTTGAAATGCGATTCATATCTCGCGGAGAGGACCGCGAAGAGCATCGTTGCCAGCAGTACGAACCCAAAAGAAGCAGCCACGAGTCGCGGACGCCGGAACAGCGTGGCCGCAAGTTCGCGGGGTGTTGGGGAAAGAGTGGTGCGCGAGCTTCCGTTGAATTCCGCGGACATGGATCGTACAGCAAAGCCGATTACACCCGGCGGGCTTTATGGGAACTCGCCAGATTTTGAAGACGCAATCAGTGAATGCTGCCACTCCTTTCTGCTAAAACTGCAAGGGGTTCATGTACCAGCTCATGGCGTTGGTCGGAACGTACTTGCGAATCTTTGAAACCCGGTTCTGTGGCACAAAGACAAAGTCGCCCGGTTGAAGGTGAAGATCTTCGTGAAGATCGCGGGAACCCAACATCTTCTTCAAGTCAATCACGTGGGATTCGGCAACGTACGCGGAAATCCGGCGAAAGACAACGACCTGCGAATGACGGGCCTGCTGCGTGAAGCCGCCGGCAATGGCCACGGCTTCGTTTACGGTCAGATCCCCGCGCAACTCATACTTTCCTGGCCGCGCCACCTCACCCGAAGCGAGGAAGTAAGGCTTGTCAAAATCCTTTAAGGTCACGGTGACCTCCGGCTCGTGCAGAAAGCTGCGGTAGGCATAGGCAACCGCCTGCTGCATTTGGGGGACCGTGAGCCCTTCCGCTAAGAGAGTGCCCGCACCTTTCAGTGCCACGAAGCCATCGGGCTGCACGGTCAAAGTCTGATTAAAGTCGGGAGAAAAAGTGAAATTTACGTCCACGGTGTCCGATTTCGTAAGCCGATAAAGCGGGTGGCGTTCCCCTCCGAATGCAGGATCTCCCTTGCCACCCGCTTTTCCGGGTTGTGTGATCGCTCCGTTGGTGGAAATGCTCGTGTCGGATCGGCCCTGGCTCTGCGAGCTCTCCGCCGCCGCGATCTTGCCGGTTGGCGGAGCAGATAACCCAGGGGCCGAAGCAGGCGACGACGCAGTCTCCTGAGCGGAGGTGACCACGGCTAGCCGCAGGATGAGCATGCCCGCAGCTCCCAAGACGACTTGTTTGGTAAACACATTCATCTCCGGACTCTCACCGTTGCTCAGAACGGCGAACTAAATCAGCTCGGTCGTTTGAGCTTGCCAGAAGATATCGTTGCGTCGAAAACGCAACAAGACTTGGAAAGTACTGTCCACCGCGGTACAGGGCACGTTCCAGCCATCGAAAAGGTGATGAATCAGCGGTTGGGCCGCCAGGGTTAGGTTTGCTGCCCCGGGCGCACGCCCGGGCGGAAGAGTGCTGCGGCGAACGTGGTGCACCAGAGTAGCCCTGCGAAAGTAAGCAGGAGCCGCGGAATTCATCACCAACAGGGTGTGACGAGGCCTACATCCGGTCCGTGCGCCTTGGGGCATGATGGGAGTGTGAATACCATGCGCTCCCCGAAGCTGGCCACGAGAACCCCGACGGTCGAAACCGAAATAGTGCAAGTCGTGGTCGCCGATTCGAGTCCCATTCAGTCCCAGCTCTTGACCCGCGCCTTGAAAAGCCGGCGGGACTTTCAGGTTTCCGCTGTTGCTTTGGAGACGTCTGCTCTCCACGACTTCCTGCAGTCGAATCAGACCGACGTGGTCTTGATTGCGGGCAACCACCTGCCGGATTTGAGCCTGCTACGCTGGTTGCGCGTTTCGTATCCAAAGATCGCCCCCGTGCTGCTGGCCGAGAACGATGACCGCGAACTGGTGGTGAATGCCTTGCGCGCGGGGGCGAGGGGCATTTTTCTTTTTACCCAAGCTCCCTTTCCGATGCTCTGCAAGTGCATCCAGAGCGTTTCCCAGGGGCAGGTTTGGATCAACAGCCAACAGATGAATTACGTGCTGGATGCTTTGTCCGAGGTGCCCACGCTGCGTGTGGTCAACTCAACTGGGAGGTGTTTGTTGACGCCTCGCGAGGAGCAGGTCGTCGCGCTCGTAGCCGACGGCTTGACCAACCGCGGGGTCGCGTCCGAACTGGGGCTCAGCGAACACACCATCAAGAAATATCTGCTGCGCATCTTCGATAAGGTGGGGATTTCAAGCCGGGTGGAACTGGTCCTCTATGCTATGTCGCACGGCGAGAATCGCCCCGCGGAATGGATGCCGAGCAACAACTGAGCGCGGAAGAAAGGGCCGACGGATACAATGGCAATATGCAGAAGGGCGAGGAGATCGTTCGGTGACGAGTTCCCAGTCCGGAGTTGCGCGCCGGTGGACCGTGATCGCATCAGGTCTGCTCATTCTGGCGCTGGCGCTGGTCGTGATCTACACCGGGCCTAGTGCTTTTTACAGTCCCGTCGCTTTGGTCGTGGTGGCGGCCATCGGGCTGGCCGCGCTGCTGCTTCAGGTTCTGTTTCGCCAGGATCTTCCGAATATTCATTCTCCTCTCTGGCTTAACGTCCTCGGCATTCTCTGTGCCATGGTCTCGCTGTTCGCGGATTACCTCCGGATGACTCGTCGTGCGCTTGATCTGGTGGCATTTGCCGCCGTGGTCTGCTTCGGCATCAGCGGATCGCTCATCCTGCACGCCCTGCGACGGCGGGTACGGACGCCGCAACCGACTGGAACTGAATAGAGACTAGAGGCCATCTCATAAATGGGCCGAAGGAGTAGGCCGACGGCTCCCTCAGGGGCTAAAGCCCTCGTCTTTATTGGCCCTTTGCGGCACGGCTGAAGCCGTGCCCTACCCAAAAACGATTTATGAGATAGCTTCTAGACAAAATAGCCTTCTAATCGATTGTTTGGGAAGGGCAAGGCTTCAGCCGTG
>OCTA010004094.1_pt1 | contig 12812 bp, 9 predicted proteins | sample 1538991 | NCBI WGS metagenome assembly OCTA01 (sample SAMEA3539302, study PRJEB22396) | soil metagenome | biome: tundra; feature: field; material: soil | place: USA | collected 2010-05 | depth 0.15 m
ATCCGGTTTCGTGGAGAACCGGGTACATGAAGTTGCCGGAAGAGTCTCCGGTAAAGGGACGCCCCGTGCGATTGGAGCCATGCGCTCCCGGAGCCAGTCCCAAAACCAGCACCGCGGCATTGGGATCGCCGAAACCCGGAACGGGTTTGCCCCAATATTCGCAGTCGCGGTAAGCGCGGCGCTTCTCGCGCGCAATCTGCTCGCGATACACAACCAGGCGCGGGCAGCGCTTGCAAGCTGTCACCTCGTTGTTCAGAACCTTCAGCCAATTGGGAAGGGGCATTTGGTCTTCAATTGTATTTGGTGGCGAAGTTTTGGACGGGCTTCGCGCCCTGGACAGCCGAGGGCGGCTGTCCCTACGCGCCTCGTTACTTTGGTGGGCTGAAATCCCCCTTCCCCCGTTTGACGTTGCTCTCGGCAAGTCTTTACACTCAGGTGTGCGGCATGAGGCGTTCCAGAGGAGCCGTTCTGGCTCCGCCGCTGAGCTGCCGTGGCCGCCTTGAAAGGTAATTGTGAGCCCCACAGAAGCGAAAGAGAGCACCAAACGCGAGATTGAGATTGAGGTTCCGGCCGACGAAGTCGGGCGCCAGACCGAATCCCTGATCCAGAAATATCAGAAGGTGGCGCGCATTCCCGGCTTCCGCCGCGGCCATGTTCCGGCGTCGATTATTCGCCAGCGTTTTTCTGAAGAGATCAAGACGGACGTCGTCGATGCGCTCATCCCCCGCTTCTTTCGCCAGGAGGCGGAGCGGCTTGGCATCCATCCGGTATCGCAGCCCCGGGTCACCGACCTTCACCTGCACGAGGGTGAGCCCATGCGCTTCAAGGCCGCCTTCGAAGTGCTCCCCGAAATCAAGCTGGAGGGCTACAAGGAATTGCGCGCCGACCGGCCTGAGATCGCCGTCTCCGAGCAGGAGGTGGAACAGGCGCTGAACGATCTCCGCGAGCAACATGCCAGCTTCAATCCGATCGAGGGCCGCCCGTTGGCCGATGGAGATTTCGCCCAGGTCTCGCTCGATGGCAATCCCAAGAACGTCGAAACGAAACACGCCGAAAAAAAGACCGACGAGGGCCAGCCCGTTCACATGAATGAAGTTCTGGTCGAGATCGCGGGCAAGAACACCATGCCCGAATTCACCGAGCATCTGCGTGGAGCGAATCCCGGCGACGAGCGCACCTTTGACGTGAATTATCCGGAAGACGCTCAGGACAAGCGGCTGGCCGGAAAGACTTTCACCTATACGACCAAGGTGATTGCGCTCAAGCAGAAGAGCCTGCCCGAGCTGAACGAGGAATTCGTCAAGCAGTTCGGCGAGTTCACTACCGTCGACGAACTCCGGAAGCGCATTCGCGAACAGATGGAATCCGAACGCAAGCACGAGGCCGAACATGCCGCCAAGGACAAGCTGGTGGCCGAACTGATTCAGCGCAACGATTTTGAGGTTCCCGAGTCGCTGATTGAGCAACAAATCGACATCCGGCTCGAGCGCGGACTGCGAGCGCTGGCGGCCCAGGGACTGACCGCCGAGCAGATGAAGAAAATGGATTTGCACCGCCTGCGAGCCGGTCAGCGCGAGCAGGCAATTCACGATGTAAAGGCCGCTCTGCTCCTCGAAAAGGTGGCCGAGGTTGAAAACGTACAGGTCAGCGATCAGGACATGGATATGGAAGTCGATTCGCTGGCAAAACAAACAAAACAGACAACGGAGGCAATACGCGCTCGTTTGACACGGGATGGGGGCCTCGATAGAATCCGGACAAGAATCCGCAACGAGAAGACCCTCGAATTTCTGTACCAACAGTCCGCATAGTTAATCATGCGGACCATTTCGATCCTCCCCCGATTGCACCAAGCAAATTCAGGGCAGGAGTGTGGAAGGTGAGCTTGAACGATCCAAAAATGATGCTGGTTCCGATGGTGATCGAGCAGACGGGGCGAGGCGAACGCGCCTATGACATTTACTCCCGCCTGCTTCGCGACAATATCATCTTCATTGGCACGCCGATTGACGACAACGTCGCCAACCTGGCGATTGCCCAGATGCTGTTCCTGGCGCAGGAAGACCCCGAAAAAGATATCCAACTCTATATCAACTCCCCCGGCGGCTCCATTACCGCGGGTATGGCAATTTATGACACGATGCAGTATGTAAGAAATGACGTGACCACGATCTGCATCGGGCAAGCCGCGTCCATGGCGGCCCTGCTTCTGTCGGCCGGCCAACCCAAGAAGCGGCTGGCGCTGCCCAATTCCCGCATCCTTATCCATCAGCCCTCCATGGGCGGGCTTTCCGGGCAGGCGACCGATATTGACATTCATGCCCGCGAGATCCTGCGCATGAGGGAGATTACTAATCAGTTACTGGCCAAGCACACCGGCCAGAAGCTGGATAAAGTGGAAAAGGACGTGGAGCGCGATTTCATCATGAATTCGCAGCAGGCCAAGGAATACGGAATTATTGACGATATTATCTATATGACGGGAGCGGCTGGTCCGCGCGACAGTCACTAGATGCAAGGCCTCAGGGCGGGTAGGAAACTAGAATAAGGAGTCAGGCCGAGTGAAAACCAGATCGGGCTCGGATGAGATACTGCGCTGTTCGTTCTGCCACAAATCGCAGGACGCAGTCGCCAAACTGATCTCGTCCCCAAGCGACTATCCCCGGGCATACATCTGCGACGAGTGCGTTGCCGTCTGCAATTCGATCCTGGAAGACGATCGGACGGCGACTCCGGCAGCAGCCGTTCCCAACCAGTTGCCGAAGCCGCAGGACGTCAAGACCTTCCTCGACGAGTACGTCATCGGACAGGAGCAGACCAAGAAGAAACTGGCCGTCGCCGTCTACAACCACTACAAGCGCATCTACATGAACCGCCAGCGCCCCAGCGATGGCGTGGAACTGACCAAATCCAACATTTTGCTGATCGGCCCAACCGGGACGGGCAAGACGCTGCTCGCGCAAACTCTCGCCCGCATGCTGGATGTGCCCTTCGCAATCGTCGACGCCACTACGCTCACCGAGGCTGGCTATGTAGGCGAAGATGTCGAAAACATCATTCTCAAGCTTCTCCAGTCCGCCGAAGGCGATGTGAGTCGAACGCAGACCGGCATCATCTATATAGATGAGATTGACAAGATCGGCCGCAAGGACGAGAACCCGTCTATCACCCGCGACGTGTCCGGTGAGGGCGTGCAGCAGGCGCTGCTGAAGATTCTGGAGGGCACGATCGCCAATGTTCCGCCCCAAGGCGGGCGCAAGCATCCGCATCAGGAATTCACGCCCGTCGATACTACGAATATTCTTTTCATTTGCGGCGGCGCCTTCGTAGGTCTGGAAAAAATCATCGCGCGCCGTGTGGGCAAGAAGGCCTTGGGCTTCCGCACGGGAGGCGAAACCGACGAAGAGGCAATCGGCACATCTGCCAAGCACAATTTTGAACTGGTCTCCGAAGCGCAACCGGAGGATCTGATCAAGTTCGGCCTGATACCCGAGTTCGTCGGCCGCCTGCCCGTGATGGGCGTCCTGCAGAACCTGGATGAAAACGCGCTGGTAGAAATCCTGACGCGACCCAAGAATGCCATCGTCAAGCAGTACCAGCGTCTGTTTGAATTCGAAAACGTGCGCCTGAAGTTCAGCGACGACGCCAATCGCGCGATTGCGCGCCAGGCGATGGTCCGTAAAGTAGGCGCTCGCGGCTTGCGTATGATTCTGGAAGAGCTCATGCTGGAGTTGATGTACAGCCTGCCCAGCCAGAAGAAAGTGAAAGAATTCGAAGTAACGCGCGAGATGGTAGAAAAGCGCAACGTCTCGCTGGCAATGATCGAGAAGGCGGCAAGTTGATTTACCCATCCTAAAGTCGCACAAACCGCGACTTTAGGATGGGCCACCCTCAATTTTAAGGGAGACCAGAGTTTGTCGAGCCCCAAGGAAAAATTCGAGAGCCGGAAGCTGCCGATGATGCCCATTCGGGACGTGGTCATCTTCCCTTACATGATGACTCCGTTCGTGGTGGGCCGCGAATCCAGCGTGCACGCACTCGAGGAAGCCCTTGCGGCCGACAAGAAAATCTTTCTCGCCACCCAGCATGATGCCTCGATCGACGAACCCAAACCCGCGGACATATTCCAGGTAGGCACGATCGTCAACATCGTCCAGAGCCTGAAACTGCCCGACGGAAACATCAAGGTGCTCGTTGAGGGCATCGAGCGCGGCAAGATTCTCCAGGTCACGGAGACCGAAGGCTTCCTGCAAGCCATTGTGCGCGTAGCCCGCTACGCGACCGAAACCACGCCGCAGATCGAAGCCGGCATGCAACGCGTCACAGCGCTCTTTGAACAGTACGTCAAGCTCTGCCAGTCGCTGAACTACGAGACCATGATCGCGGCCGTGCGCATGGAAGATCCGGCCAAGCTCACCGACACCATCGCCGCCAACCTGCAGCTCTCGATTGAAGAGAAGCAGGGGTTGCTCGAGATTTTCGATCCCGCCGAACGCCTCAGTCGCATCGGCGACGTCCTCGACGTAGAGATCGAGAAGCTCAACATGGATCGCACCATCCAATCGCGCGTCAAGCGCCAGATGGAAAAAGCGCAAAAAGAGTACTACTTGAACGAAAAGATCAAGGCAATCCAGAAGGAACTCGGCCGAGGCGAAAAGAGCGAATTCGACGAGCTGAAAAAGAAGATCGAAGCCGCCGGCATGCCCAAGGAAGTTCGCGACAAGGCGATCCAGGAACTCAAAAAACTCGAAGCCATGCCGCCCATGTCCGCCGAATCCACCGTCTCGCGCAACTATCTCGATTGGCTGCTCGCGGTGCCGTGGAAGAAGCGTTCCAAAGAGATCCGCAACATCACGAGGGCTGAGAAAACTCTGAACGAAGATCATTACGGGCTCGAGAAAATCAAGGAGCGCATCCTCGAATTTCTAGCCGTCCGCCAGTTGGTGAAAAATCCCAGGGGCTCGATCCTCTGTTTCGTCGGACCTCCCGGCGTGGGCAAAACCTCGCTCGGCATGTCGATCGCCAAGGCCACCGGCCGCAAGTTCGTCCGCATGTCGCTCGGCGGCGTGCGCGACGAAGCGGAAATCCGCGGCCATCGCCGCACCTACATCGGCGCGCTCCCCGGCCAGATCATCCAGATGATGAAAAAGGCCGGCACCAAGAATCCCGTCTTCATGCTCGACGAAGTCGACAAAATGTCGATGGATTTCCGCGGCGATCCATCGGCCGCCCTGCTCGAAGTCCTCGATCCCGAGCAGAATTTCATGTTCGTCGATCACTATCTCGACGTTGAGTACGACCTCTCGCAAGTGTTTTTCGTGGCCACCGCCAACGTGATGCACACCATTCCGCCCGCCTTGCAGGACCGCATGGAAGTGCTGCGTTTGCATGGCTACACGGAACTGGAAAAAGTGGAGATCGCCAAGCAGTTTCTGGTGAAGAAACAGATGCTGCAGGCCGGACTCATCGATAAGAATGTCCAGTTCTCCGACGATGCCATCAAGCACATCATTCGCGGGTACACGCGTGAGGCTGGCGTCCGTAACCTGGAGCGCGAGATCGGAAACATCTGCCGCAAGGTTGCGCGCAAGGTAGTGAAGGAAGGCGCGGACTACGCGGTCGCGATCGACCCCGACAAGATCGAAGAGTTGCTGGGCGTCCAGAAGTTCCGCGACACGCTCGCCCACGAGAAGAGCGAAGTCGGCCTTGTCACCGGCCTCGCCTGGACCGAAGTTGGCGGCTCTATCCTGAGCACTGAAGCCACGGTAGTCGATGGCAAGGGCAAGCTCACCTTGACGGGCAAGCTGGGCGACGTGATGCAGGAATCGGCGCAGGCCGCCATGTCCTACATACGCTCGCGAGCGGCTCGACTCGGTCTGCCCCGCGACTTTTATCGCAGCCTCGATATTCACGTGCACGTGCCGGAAGGCGCGATCCCGAAAGATGGTCCCTCGGCCGGCATCACCATCGCCACCGCTCTCGCCAGCGCCCTGAGCCGCATTCCCGTCCGCCGCGACATCGCCATGACCGGAGAGATCACGCTCCGCGGCAAGGTTCTCCCCATCGGTGGACTGAAAGAAAAGCTTCTGGCCGCGCACCGCGCCGGCCTGTTCGAAGCGATTCTTCCGAAGGAAAATGAAAAAGACCTCTCGGAAGTCCCCGAAAACCTCCGCAGCGTCATGAAGCTCCACTTGGTCGACAATATGGACCAGGTGCTAGCCATCGCCCTGGAAGGCCCGCTCCCCCAAATGACCGAGACCGAAGCAACCACCATGGCTCCCATCGCAACTCCGCCGACCGGCGATATTCCGACGGCCAGACAATAACCTGTAACTACCGAGTGGGGGCCCCACTTATCGCGTTCTTTGCGATGAGTGGGATTCCGGGTGCGTCGGCATCCACGGCTTGGCAAGACTCCATTCCCCGTTGCAGACGGCGCAGGATTTTCCCGAATCCCCAACGGCGCTAGAATATTTGCACCATGTCCCCCGAACCCCGAAGCCGCTTTAGTCTTGGCCTACAAGGCTCCGCGGCGCTGTTCGTCGCTATCGCGGTCGTGGCTCTGCTGCTGATCACCCTCCCCACCTATCGCCTGTTCTTCCTGATCAGCGTCCTCATCGGCCTGGTCATCGCCGGAGGCCTCGCGCTCTGGCACCGGCTCCGTCCCATCAAAGAGGAAGACATACTGCAGCCCAAGCGCCCCCTCGGACTGTAGGAATTTATTTTCTCGCAACGCTTGCCATGCGCAACCCAAACACAGGACACTGTCTTCATGCGGATCCTGGCGCGATACATGTTATCGGCAAGTGACGTCGCGCACTTCCCTGCCCCCGGTCTGCCTGAAATCGCCTTTCTCGGACGCTCCAATGTCGGCAAATCATCCGTCATCAATACGCTCGTAGACAAAAAACTCGCTCGGACCAGCAATACTCCCGGCCGCACCCGCTCCATCAACTTTTATGAAATCCGCCGCGCTGGCCAACCCAAGCCCGAGCTTCTGTTCACCGACCTGCCCGGTTATGGCTACGCGAAAATCTCGCGCGAAATCTCCCAGGACTGGGCCCGTTTCGTCGATCCCTACCTGCAGGAGCGTCCCACTCTCGCCTTCTGTTTTGCGCTCGTCGATGCCAACATTCCCGCGCAGGAGAGTGACCGCCAGTTGCTGGAATTCCTCACTTCCCGGGGCCGGCCGCATGCCATCATCGCGACCAAGTGTGACCGCATGTCCGGCAATGACCTGACGCGGGCGATGCGCAGCCTCGGCCAGGAGTACCCAGGCGTGCCGATGGTGGCATTCTCCGCCAAAACCGGGGCCGGCAAGGAAGACCTCTGGAACCAAATTCGCGCTGCCGTGAAGAACATCCCCGCCTCTAAAGCTGCCCCCCGGGATTTGTCTCTCTAAGGAGAGTCTGGATAGGTCGGGGAAGAGGTTCGACCACGAATGCGGCGTGGCGGCGCGGCTCAGAGATCGTCCAAACTTTGTGTGGAATCTGGCCGGCCTTTCGGTGGGAGTAGGGGTCCTTCGACTTCGCTCAGGGCAGGCTCTTCGACTCCGTGACTGCCACGCCTCGCGTAGCAGCCACTGACGCTCAGGAAGACAGGACGAGGACTCTAGTGCCGTGGCCAATCCCCAAGGTTACCCTGGTTACCATCCCCTTCCGCCCGGCCATACGCTCATCCGTTATGATTGAAATTGTATGGCCAAATATCTGGTGACCGGCGCCGCTGGCTTCATCGGATCCTCTCTCGTGCGCGCCCTCCTGGATCGCGGCGAGCAGGTCCGGGGCATTGATAATTTCTCCACCGGCCGGCGCGACAACCTCACCGAAGTCATCCAGCGCATGGACTTCCGGGAGGCCGATATCCTCGATCTCGATGCCATGCACAAAGCCTGCGAAGGCGTTGATTATGTGCTGCATCAGGCTGCCATCCCATCGGTCCCCAAGTCGGTGTTGGACCCTGTGGGCAGCAACCGCGCCAATGCCGACGGAACCCTCAACGTTCTGGTCGCAGCCCGCGATGCGAAAGTAAAACGCGTGGTCTATGCCGCCTCGTCATCGGTGTATGGCGACAAGCCAACGCTTCCCAAACACGAGGCCATGTCTCCCGACCCGATCTCCCCATACGCGGTGGCCAAACTCGCGAGCGAGTTCTACATGGTTTGCTTCTACCGCTGCTACGGACTCCAGACCGTCTGCTTGCGCTACTTCAACATCTTCGGGCCGCGTCAGGATCCGTCTTCGCCCTACTCCGGCGTGCTCGCCAAGTTCAGCACGCAGATGCTTCGCGGCGAGCACCCCACCATTTTCGGCGACGGCGAGACCAGCCGCGATTTCACCTTCATCGACAATGCCGTCTCGGCCAATCTGCTGGCCTGCTCGGCGCCCGCGCAGGAGTGTGCTGGACGCGTCTTCAACTGCGCCACCGGCCGCCGCATCACATTGAATGAGACCTTCGAAGCAATGAAAAAACTGACCGGCTTCCACGGAAAGGTCAACTACGAACCCGAGCGCAGCGGAGACATCAAACACTCGCTCGCCGATATCACGCTGGCGCAAAAGCACCTCGGATACAAGGTTCTGGTGAATTTCGAGGATGGTCTGCGCCGCACAGTGGAGTGGTACAAAAGCCAAGCCAAAGCCGTCAGCGCCTGAAGTTCTCTGGTGTGGGGCGGGGCTTCGCCCCGTCCAAGGGGGCGTAGCCCCGCTTCCAAACTGTCTCCCTCACCTCACCGATCTAAGACGCGACGATCTTGGGTGCGACGATTTTCGGTGCGATGATCTCAGACGTGGAAGGTTGGACGCGCGGGACCGAGAGCGACTCCGATTGCTTCGCCCTTTCCCAGGCAATCAATTCCGTCAAGTCATAGCGGAACGGGCCATACGAGCAAAATTTCTCCTCATCGAACAGTCTCTTCACGCCACACTCCAGGCAGACTTGATAGGAATGGTTCTGCATGCGAACCGGCCAGCTCATCCGGCGGTGCCAGCAACCGCGGAGCGCCACCACAGCAACTCCAGCCACACTTGTAGCCACCACTCCCAAAGGCCAAAACCACCCGATTTTCTTGGTCTTCGCGGTGATTTTCTCGGGTTTTCCCTGTTTCCCTGCGTCCGCCATCACATCCCCCAGGCTACCTTTTAAGACTAGGACGAATCGCGGCAGATGGCAAATCTGAAGGGTCGTACCTGAAAGTCGACGCCAGGGATATCTCTCCGAATACTCCAATTTTCTCTCCCATGGCGCAGCGGGACGTGTACCGTCGGACATTGCGGTACCCTCCGAAAGACGATTACGCTGGAAAGTGGTGCGGAGTGCGCCGGTTCGTAAGAGTGTGTCCGTGGCAGGTTCGCCCGCCAATTTCGCGCTCGAACTTTGCCTGGTGGCTTTGTTTGATGAACGACAACCCAGGAACCAGGATTCCGTGAACCAAGACCGGCAATGAGCCGACCGATAAGCCGCGAATACGATAAGCAGGGTACGATAAACACTGGGTTTCTCGCACTACTCGCAGTCCGCCAATGAGTGCCACTTCAAATCGCGTTGACTGGAACGGAGGGCAGGCCGCACCCGGGTCGCCGCTCCAGGAGGGAAATCGCGTCCTCGAATCCATTGGCCGTCAGGAAAGCTTGCGCGCGCTTCTGGCTTTCTCCGACCTTCATGAACAGATTCGAAACCGGCGTCTAGCCACCGGCACAGCCTCCGATGGGGCCTTGTTTCAGACCGAACGATTTGTCCTGGACGAGGTGCTCCAACTGGTCTGCACCCGTACGCAGGCCCTTACGCATGCCGACGCCGTCGTTTTCGCTCTTGCCGAAGGTTCTCTTGCCGAAGGATCTGCGCTGGTGTGTCGCGCTGCCGCCGGACCGCTACCCATCCCGCCCGGCCTTCGCCTCGGCCCCGAGTCTCAACTTCTTCGCGAGTGTCTGGAGTCCGGGAAGATTCTTCGCTGCGACGATTCTGCATCCGACCCCCGCGCCGAATTCGACCTCGCGCGCCGACTGGGAGCTCGCGCGACCGTGCTCGTTCCGTTGCGCGGACGCCGCGATCGCATGGGGGCGCTGCAAGCCTTTTCCGCCACTCCCTGGGCTTTCACCGATCAGGATGTCCTTTGCCTCGACCTTTTTGCGGAGCTGGTTCTTGCCGCACTCAGGCCCGAAGATCAGGATCGCCGCTTCCACTGGCTCTCGGACGTAGCCGGGAATGTTTTGCAGGCAAAGCCGACCGCGTCGCTCACTCCCGCCGCGACCGCGATCGATGAAGCCCGCGTCGAACCAATCAAGGTTGAAGCAGCCAGAATTGAAGCAGCGAGCATCGAAGATCCGACGGTGGAACCAACTGCAAGCCGTGAAGATTTTCATCTTTTACCCGCGCAACACTCCGAACCCAGAGTCCCGGAGTTTGCGCTCGTCGCGTCCCGCCGGCGCAATTTTTCTTTTTCCATCAGCTCGCGGCCTGGACTAAGCGTCGTGCTGGGACTCATGGCCGTCGCCGCACTCTTCTCTGCCGGAGTCTGGTGGGGCATGCGAGTTCACGAAAAAGATTTAGCTGCCAAGCCGATGGAAAGCAAGACCGCAGCTACCGGAATCGCAACAACGACGCCCGCAGCAACAACGACCGCAGGCGCGACCGACAATCTCATGGATCCCGCGCAATCCGCCTCGCAGAGTGCCGCGCTCGTCCCTGTACCGGAAAGCAAGCTGACGGCACTGCCGAAAATTACGGGCGTGCGTCACTGGTCTTCGTCCATCGGAACCACCGTCGTGATCGATATGCAGGACCAGGTGCCCTATGAAGTACACCGTTTAATGTCGCCGGCGCGAATCTACTTCGATCTGCACGATACCGTGCTCCCACAAGAACTCGCCGGAAAAACAATGGAAGTGGGCGACGCTTCGCTGGCCAGGGTGCGGGTGGCGCAACCGGTCGCCGGGGTGACGCGCATCGTGCTCGATACCAAAGACGGATCGAATTTCGCCGTCAGCATGGAGTCGAACCCGTATCGCCTGGTGGTCGAACTGCGCAACACGACAAAACTGGCCGCCACGACCCACGTAGGCCCGGACGCTCCCGTCCGGGCTGCCGTAAAACCCACTCCTACCGCGGCATTGGAGGCGAAGACCTCCGCTCCACCTCTGCCGGCCAAGACCGGTAAATTCCGCATCGTTCTCGACGCGGGACACGGCGGCTGGGATCTGGGCACGGTCGGACGCCAGGGATTGCTCGAAAAAGATCTGGTTCTCGACGTAACCCAACGTCTTCGCAAGTTGTTACAGGCCCGCCTGGGATCGGAAGTAATACTCACGCGCAGTGGCGACGAATACTTGGCTCTCGATCAACGCGCTGATTTCGCCAATCAGGCGCAGGCCGATCTGTTCGTCTCCGTCCACGCCAATTACAGCAGTTCGGCGACAGCGCGTGGCGTGGAAACCTACTACTCGAATTTCTTTTCGGCTCCCGGATTCAAGGAATTGGAGAGGCATGTCGATGGAACCTTCGCTCCGCCCACTCCGGTATCGCTATCCGCTGGAGCGCTGCATGAAAAGATAGAAGAGTCGCGCCGTCTGGCCGCCAGTGTGCAGCGTTCTCTCTATGCCACGCTCGCCGCGAAAAGCCCTGACATTCGCGATCGCGGAATCAAGGATTCAGCCTTTGTCGTGCTCACCGGAACGACCATGCCCGCCATTCTGACCGAGATTTCCTTTGTGAGCAGTCCGGCCGACGAGCAGAACCTGCAGAGCGAAAACTATCGCCAGCAAATCGCCGAAGCGCTCTATAAAGGGATCGCCCGCTATCAGGAATCTTCGCCGCGCGCCAAAGTAGCGCAATTGCGAGTCGTCCCTGCAAGCAGGTAGGACGCACTTGCGCGAGGCGCTCGCTAACTTCGCATATTGATCGCGATTTTTCGTCAGTTGTATGGCGAGTGGCGATCGGCCCCCCAGTAGATCTTCTTGGAATCGACGACTTAGCGTGGCGATAACACGGTGGACGCACATGTCAATGGAGGCTCACAATGAGACTCCGTGACAGGGCAATGATTCTAGGGTTCATCGTAGGCGCGATTATAGTCGGCACATTGTTGGCGAAGCTCGAAGCCAGAGTAAGGCTCGGCAACCTTGGTTGGAGCAAACCCGCCAACGAGAAGCTGGCAGAACGTGACGACATGCTGCGCGTTACCGAAGATATCGCTGTAGTAGATTTTCCCGTACCCAAAGAGAAAAGTATCATCGCGGTGCAATTGCGGAGTAATTTCACTCCATTCAACCGCTCCCCATCCCCCGTTCTTCAGTTGGCGAACTACAGGAATTCCGTAACTTTGTGGGCTGTTGGGAAAAATTGCGGTGGGATTGAAGGGCGTCGTTCTAGCAGCCTCAAAGGGGAGGTTCTTGGCCTCCTTTGGAATAATCGCCACGGCGAGCTTCCCGTGTATGCCGAGCGCCTCGGTCTTGCCGAAATTGTTTACACCGAGATAGGCGAACGCCATCCCGTTTGGCCCGATGGGCATATTTTGCGATCTCGGAAACTCGGGAGCGAGCCAAGCACGTTCATCAAGTCTAAAATTTCGGGCCGATTCTTCAAATGTCTTTCGGGACCAATCGGCAGAATCCTGAGCAGCCTTAGCAGACTTCTGAATTTCAGGGAACTGCCTGATGATCTCCCCGAATTGACCGCGCATCACGCTAAGTTGGCCGTAGTAGATACACAAGGCGATTACGCCAATGAGAGCAAGGGTAATGTTAGTTCCAATGACCCATTTTTCAGCAATTCGGAACTCTCTCGCAAGTTCATCGGCTTTATTCTTTGTGTCGTCG
>OCTA010004095.1_pt1 | contig 12810 bp, 12 predicted proteins | sample 1538991 | NCBI WGS metagenome assembly OCTA01 (sample SAMEA3539302, study PRJEB22396) | soil metagenome | biome: tundra; feature: field; material: soil | place: USA | collected 2010-05 | depth 0.15 m
GCCCGCCAGGGCAAGTAGGAACGTGAGCCGCATCGAGCCGGGCAGATTGCCGCCGCCGAGCGTCAGCACCCGCGGGTGGACGTACTCCTGGGCCAGGCGCACGGCGATGAAGTTCAGCGGCACGAACGCGCTCGCGACGATCGCGAACACGCTCGCGTAGCGCGACTGGCGCTCGGGATCCTCAATCGAGAACCGCAGCGGTTGATAGGTGGCGAACAGCAGCAGCACGATCCCGTAGGAGACGAGCGTCGGCTCGTTCCACACCCACCAATGACCCCAGGAGGCCTTGGCCCAGATCGAGCCGGTGATCAGTCCGCTGATGCCGAAGATCAGCGCCATGTGGATCGCCACGTAGGAGCGCATGTCCCAGCGCCGGTCGCCGGTGCGCAGATAGCCGACGGCCATCAGCCCGCCGAAGATGAATCCGCACAGTGAGACGATCGCCAGCGGCACGTGGATGTAGAAGATCTTCTGGACGAAGCCCTGGTCGGCGTCCAGCGGCGCGTAGAAGAACACCAGCGCGAGCGTGGTGAACAGAGTGGCAATCGTGGCGAGAGACAGGGCCCGCAGGCCCCTTCCGTACGTGGTCAAGCGCTCAGTCCTCCAGCAGGAAGTCGAACACCGCGTAGGCGACTAGTGCGAATACCACATCATAAAGAGCGAGGATTGCGAGCCACTTGCCCGGGGGTGAGCTCGATCCGTGCGCGGCCAGCAGCGGGCCGACTCCCCGGGCGGTGGCGATCAGCGCCGGGATCAGCAGCGGCAGTCCGATCACCGGTCCGATCAGGTCGCGCGCCCGGGTCTGGACGGCGATTGCCGACACCAAGGTGCCGATCACGGCAATCCCCAGGTCGGCCAGCGCGAGCACCAGGATCAGCCCGGGCAGCGAGCGGCCCAGCGATGGGCCGAGCAGCAGCAATCCGAAGGCCGGCACCGCCACCACCTCCAGTGCCAGCAGGAAGCTGAGCAGCGCGGCCGCCTTGGCGACCAGCAGCGCACTGCGGTCCACGGGCGCGAGCAGGAAGGCGTCGAATCCGCCCTGCTCGCGCTCGGCCACGAACAGCCGGTTAACGCCGAGCATCCCGGCGAACAGCAGCGTCGCGGTCAAGACGCCGGCGGCCAGCTGACCGTCGATCGTGTTGCGGTTCAGCGCGAAGTGGAAGATCACGAATGTGGTCAGCGCGAACAACACCATCGCCGGCACGGTCTCCAACGTGCGCAGCTCCAGTCGCAGGTCCTTGCGCAGAACGATCAGCGCGGTTCTCACGCGTACAGCTCGGCCAGCTGGTCGGCGCTCAGCTCGCCAGGGGCGCCGAGAAACGCGGGGCGGCCGTCCTTGAGCCCCAGCACGAGGTCGGCTTCGGCCAGCGCCGCCTGCGGATCGTGGCTGGTTAGCACTCGGGTGCGCCCGGCGGGACGGCCGATCAGCGGTTCCACCAGCTCGCTGGCGGCCGGGTCGAGGTTCGCCCTGGGCTCGTCGAGCAGCAGCAGCTTGGGCTCGTGCAGGACGGCGCGACAGACCGCCAGTCGCTGCACCATCCCGCGTGACAGCGTGCGCACCGGCTCCTCGGCCCGGCGCTCCATGCCGACCGCCTCCAGTAACTGCTCCACGCGCTCGGGCTTCACGCGGTGCAGCTGGGCGTGATAGCGCAGGTTCTCACGGCCGCTGAGATCGCTGTAGAGGAGTGGCTCGTGCGCCAACAGGCCCAGCTGCCCGCGGACGGCGAACGCACGCCGTGGCAGCGATTCCCCCAGCACCGAGATCTCGCCTCGGTGCGGGCGCAGCAGCGTCGCCAGGATCCGCAGCAGCGTCGACTTCCCGGCGCCGTTGCGGCCGAGCACCGCCAGGGTCGCCCCGGCCGGGACGCGCACCGACACATCTCGCAAGGCGGTCCGCTCGCCGAAGTAGCGCGCGAGTCCGCGCAGCTCAATCGCGGGTTCGTCCACCCGCGGCCACCGGGGACAGCGGGCCGATCGCGATTGCCTTAGTCATGCGCGCCTAGCATAGGCGTCGGCCGTGCCCCGTCGCGTCGCCGGCGCGGCTAAGTGCACACGACGACGTGACCGCTGTCGCCCACGGCGACGCAGAAAGTGCTAGACGCGGCTGTCCGGCGCGCGTCGTGGCGACGCAAAGTGATTTCGAGGGACACGCGACGGCCGTGAACGAACCGACCGAAGTCACCCGGTAGACCTGTCACTTCCGTCCCGCCGCGGGGCCGCTGGACGGCAGCGCCAGCCCTCCCGTAGCCAGCCCCAGGAGCGTCGTGAAGACGAGCGAATTCACACGCGCGATCATCAGTGACCCGGCGTTCCCCCTCCGCGCTCCCGCTGCAAAGTCGCCACGACGTGCCCCAGCGTCGGGGCGATGACCGGGAACAGCTGGCCTATCGCCCTGGGGTTGCCGGGAAAATTGATGATCAGCGTCCGCCCGGCGATGCCCGACACGCCGCGGGTGAGGATTCCCAACGGAGTGTGCCTGAGCGACTCCGCCCGCATCGCCTCGGCGAACCCGGGTGCGTCGCGGTCGATCACCGCCCGCGTCGCCTCCGGGGTCACGTCGTCGTCGGTAAGGCCGGTGCCGCCGGTGGTAAAGACCAATGGGACGTCGGCGGCGACGTGACGGCGCAGCACGCGCTCGATCTGCTCGCGGTCGTCGCTGACCACGTCGCGGGCAATCACCTCGGCCCCGGCCGCCGCGGCGTGCTCGGCCAGAGCAATGCCGGAGAGGTCCTCTGTGCGCCCGGCCGCGACCGAGGTCGAGATCGTCAGGATCGCCGCCTTCACCACGGCGCTATCCAATCGGCTGCTTGATCACGCCGGTCTTCACCCGCCGCCGGGTCAGCGTGATCCTCAGCGTCGACTTCACGCGCCCGGTATAGCCATCGTCCACAAACGGCGCGCCGCTCCGCAGCGCGAGCGTAACTCGGCGGCCGCCCAGGGCGCTTTGCAGCGTGGTGCCGCCAGCGAGGGCAAGCTGGGTGCTTTCGGGGCCCGGGCACCGGGTCCGCAGCGCCGGGTCGCCAGCGAGGCCGGCGATGTACTGGGCATCGAGGCGCCGGCCCAGTGATTCGAACGTGATCAGCCCCCCGTTTAGCTCAGTTGTATCCCGGCAGCTGCCGGCTCCGTCGGACAGAGCGGCGGTCACGGTACCACCGGTGCTCCATGACGCTTCGCCGCTCACCGAGACTCCGGTCGGCCGGCCGGAGGTGCTGATGCCCAGCGCGGTCAGCAGGTCTCGGTAGGGTCGGCTGGCGGGAGCCTCTGCGTAGAACTCGGCCTGCACATCGCTCGCGCCGGGCCGGAGCGACAGCGTCCCGTGCAGGCCGCAGGCTCCCAGCGGCCCGCACAGGCCTGCGTCGGCATCGCCGCTGACGGCGGCGATCAGCGTGCCGCCGATCGCCGCGCGGTAGTCGGCCCGGACGAAGCGGTAGCGCTTGGTGGGACCCGTGGCCGAGATGCTGGACGGTTGCGGACGCGTAGGCCGGCCGAGCCGGAGCTTCAGCGTGGATGCGACCGTGCCGGCGAATCCGTGCGCGGCGAAGCCACGCGACGCCACCAGATCGACCGTCACCCCCCCGTGCAGCGTTGAGTGGATCGTCGCCGTCGGCGAGGGGAGGGCCGAGGCAACGTCGGAGTCGGCCGGCCCGGCGCAGCGCGTCTGCAGCAGGCTCGGGCTCGCCTGAGCCAGGTTGAACCGCACTCGGCCCCGGCTCAGGGGAAGGTTGATACCCGACCCCGTGAGCGCAGCGTCGATGCAGCTCTGACCCGGGCCCTGGGTTATCTCGTTGGTCACGCCGCCGGCGGGGGGAAAGCTCGCGCCGCCGAACAGGTTCAGGAAGATCTCATACGAGGTCCGTCGGTGCGCGCTGCTCTCGAAGATCGAGATACCAGCCGTGGCCGGCGGTGTCCACAGCACAGTTCCTGAATAGCCGCATAGCCCGTCGACCGCGCATCCGATCGCCGGATCTCCATGGAAGCGCACGATCAGCCGGCCCTCGAACCGGACCGGGATCTGGACCAGCCGGCCCGAGGAACTGCCACCGAAGAAGACGACCGACGATTGGCTCGCCGCCGCCTTGGCTGCCGCCGGCCCGGACACGGCGACCGCCGCCAGGGACAGCGCCGCCAGCGCGCCCGCCACCACCATCCGCGGCCAAAGCCTCATCCGATCACCTGGTCGCCGATGATCCTGGCCCTGCGCGTGCGGCCCAAGACGCGTACCCGAACCAGCGTGAGGACGATCGAACCGCTGCGCGCGCCCTGATATGCGCTCCCCGTGAACCGTCCGGATGCGTTGAGGGCGATCGTCAGGCGCGGCGCGCCGATGTCATGTGCCGCCACCGAGGCGGTGGCCAGTGCGGCGCCGTCAAGGATGTCGCTGGTTCCCGGCCCGGGGCAACGTGTCCGCAGCAGGTCCACGCTCATGCCGAACAGCGATCCGGAGAAGCTGCCTGGATCAAGTGTGAGGCGGTCAGCGAGGCTCGTCGCAGCGGAGCTCAGGCCGGTGGGCTGCTGCGCCAGGCGGTCGCTGCAGCTCAGGCCATCAGCGCCTGTGAGCGTGCCCGTCAACTCGCCGCCCAGCCTCATCGTGTAGGCGTTGTCGCTGAGATCCAGCCGTCCCGCGCGCAGGTCGGTGAGGACCTGCGCCGAGGCGACGCGACGCTTGACGATCCGCGATCCGTAGAAGTCGAGGTTCTGCCGGCGCGCGGTCAGGACGAGCCTCAGTTGGCCGGCCGTCCCGCAGGCCCCCTGCGGCTCGCACAGCGGGTCCGCCAGACCGGAGAACGACGCACCGAGCCCACCGGTGATACCGGCGAGCCGGTAATCCGCCTCGGCGAACTCCTGTAGGGCCGGCCTGGACTTCGGCGGCGCCGGTCCGGGGCTGACGCGGGGCGGATTGGGTCCTGAAAAGCCCGAGACGAATAGCGCACGGATCGTCGAAACCACGGTCACGTCAAACGGCCCGGCTCCGAAGGTATCCGAGCCTGACAGGTCATAACCGCGGTGGCCCAACCTGCGCGCAGGCAGTACCACCGATGCCAGGTCCGCCGCGGTCGGACCGGCGCACCGCCCGGCGGACGGAAGCTCGAACGCGTATCTGTCGGCGACGGCGCGCAGCCGGCCGGAGCCGGCGCTGCGCAGGTCGAAGCTGACGTCGACCGGCACCACGTCGGCGCATTCGCGCTGGGCACTCCCGGCGGAGGACACATCATCGACGCGGGCGACCGAGGCGTCGTCGGTGATCTCGACCGGCGGTAGGCGCGTCCCGCTTTGGCTGCTCGACGATCCGCCCGTCACCACCTGGATCGAGCCGCTGACGCCGCACAGGCCCTGCGCAGCGCAGCCGCGCGCCGGGTCGCCCTTCCAGATGTAGGCCAGTGACCCGACCGGCTCAAAGCCAATCTGGCTGCTTGCGCCCAGCGCTGTCCCGCCGCCCGCCGACCCCAGCAGCACAAGACAGGTCCACAGCGTCCTCCTCGCCAGACGTGAGTAGCTCACCTGATCACGCGGCCCACTGTGACCGGCTGACGAGTGCCAGTCAAGTCAGCCGTCAGCCCCGGCGCCAGGTCCCCGATCGGCCGCCTGACTTCTCCAGCAGCACGACCTCGCCGATCTCGGCGCCCCGCTCGATCCCCTTGACCATGTCGTAGATCGTCAGCGCGGCCACCGTCGCGGCGGTCAGCGCCTCCATCTCGACACCGGTCGGGCCGGTGGTGCGCGCCTCGGCCAGCAGCACGATCTCGCCGGAGGCGGCGTCGACCGTCCCCTCCACGCCAACGAACGACAGCGCCAGCGGATGGCAGAGGGGGATCAGCTCCGACGTTCGCTTAGCCGCCTGGATGCCGGCAATCCGCGCCACCCCGATCACATCGCCCTTGGGCGCGTCGCCGGCCAGCACCCGCTCGGCCGTGGCGGCGCTGACGCGGACCACGGCCCGCGCGAGCGCGCGTCGCTCGGTGGCGGGCTTGTCCCCCACATCTACCATCCGCGCCCGGCCGACGGCGTCGAGGTGGCTCAGCTCGGTCACTCGGTGCGGCGCTCAGGCCGGCGCGTGGACGCGCTTGGCCGACTCGATCAGGTCGCGCACACCGTCGACGTCACCGGCCCGCAGAAGCTCGATCGGATCGGGCTCACCGCCAACAATCGATTCGAAGAACTGCTTGCGGTCCTGATAGGTGGGCAGGGTCCCCTTGGCCCATCCACGCGCGTCGTTGAGCAGGATCGCCAGCAGCGCGTAGGGCTCTCCGAACAGCTCGCCGATCTCCCGCTTCATCCGCTTGGCCAGCGCAGGCGAGGCACCCGCGGTCGAGATCGCCACCGCCAGCGGGCCGGTGCGCACGATCGCCGGCAGGATGAAGTTGCACAGCGGCGGGACGTCGACGACGTTGATCAGCATTGCGCGCTGCTCGGCTTCCTCGAATACCCGGATGTTGACCTCGCTGTTATCGGTCGCGGCGATCGCGATCAGGCATCCGTCAAGGTCAGACGGCTCATACTCGCGGCGCTCCCAGCGGATCGACCCCTCGCGCGCGAATTGCGACAGCGCGGGGTGCGCTTCGGGCGCCACCAGGATCACGTCGGCGTCACACGCCAGCAGTCCCTCGACCTTCTCCAGTCCCACGTCACCGCCGCCGACGACCAGGCAGCGCCGTCCCCGCAGACGCAGGCAGGCGATGTAGAAGGGCGTCTCGAGCATCCCCTGCACGCAGGACTGATCACAGATCCCCCTGCGCAGTTGGCAGACGCATTCCTTTCCGGCGTAGGCCTGAGCGGGCATCGCTTAAGCGTAGTGCAGCGTTCCGGTAACGCTTGGGGCGGATGCCGGAGGAAGTCTGCAAATCCATCGACTCGCTCAGCGCTGCCGGCGGGCCGCGTCACGAGCGAGGCGACCGCCGAGCCTGAGCAGCGGGGCCGCGCCGGCCCGCAGCGCTCCGGCCCGGATCGAGGGACGGCCGTAGAGCACCGCGGCGGTCTGGCGCAGCGCCTTGCCCAGCGTTTCGTCGTACGGATGCCACCAGGGGTCGCGCAGGGCCGAGCCCTCCCACACGCGCAGCTTGATGTTCACGCATTCATAGAGCCCGAACTTGGAGTGGGTGCGGCCCAGGCCGGAGTCCTTGACACCGCCCCACGCGCACTGACAGGCGCCGTGGCTGAACATGTGGTCGTTGATCCACACCATCCCGGACTCCAACTCGCGGGCGATCCGCTCGCCCTTGCTGCGATCGGATGTCCAAACCGACGCGCCGAGACCGAACACGCTGTCGTTGGCGAGCCTCACCGCCTCGTCCTCGGAGTCGACGACGATGATCGGCAGCACCGGCCCGAAGATCTCTTCGCGCATGATCCGCATCTCGTGCGTGACCCCGGTCAGCACCGTTGGCGCGTAGAAGGCCCCGTGCTCCAGGCCGGGCGGCGCCGGCGCCGGACCGCCGCAGCGCAGCGAGGCTCCGCCGCTCACCGCGTCGTCGACCAGTTCGGCCACCAGCTCGAACTGCTCGCGGGAGACCATCGGGCCGATCTCGGTATCCCAGCTCATCGGGTCACCGATGCGCAGCGCCCGCGCACCCGCGATCACGCCCTCGATGAAGCGCTCGGCGACCTCACTCAGCACGTACACCCGCTCGATCCCCGCACAGGTCTGCCCGGCATTGGCAAAGCCGCCCCAGAGCGCGCCGGCGATCGCGTGCTCCAGGTTGGCGTCGGGCAACACGATCATCGGGTCCTTGCCGCCCAGCTCCAGCACCGAACCCTTCAGCTGGCGTGCGCAGGCCTCCCCCACCTCGCGCCCGGTCGCCACCGACCCCGTGAAGAACACCTTGGCGACGCTTGACACCACCAGCGCCGATCCGGTCCCCGGACCGTGCAAGACGCGCACGAGTCCGTCGGGCACACCCGCCCGCTCGAACACGCGCACGATCCGTTCCCCGATCAGCGGCGTCAGCGAGGCCGGCTTGAGCACCACTCCGTTGCCGGCCATCAGCGCCAGCGCCACCTCGCCGAAGGGAATGCTCCACGGGTAGTTCCACGGCGAGATCACCCCGATCACGCCCAACGGCTCGTACGTGAAGACCGAGCGCTTGGTCTTCAGGAACAGCTGCGGCATCGGGATCTTCTCGTCGGCGAGGATCCGCTGCCCCTCGCGGGCGATCCATCCGAGCGCGTCGATCGTCGGCAGCAGCTCCATCGAGAACGCCTCATTGCGTGGCTTGCCCTGCTCGGCCGCGATCAGGTCGCGGATCTCGTCGCACTCGTCGATCAGCACCTGCGCCGCCCGCTGCAGGTAGCGCGCGCGATCCGCCAGTGTCAGCTGGGCCCAGAACGGCTGGACCTTGGCCACCGCGTCCACGACCGCCTGCACGTCCTGAGGTGACGTGACAGCCACCGAGCCCAGGCGCCCACCATCGGCCGGACTGTGGGACTCCATCGTCGCGCTGGCGGTTGCGACCTCCACGCCGCAGAGCCTACCGATCAAACACTAGAGCGAACTCACGCCGCGCGAGCGCGGGTCGCCGCGGCCGGGGCGGAGGCCGTCGCCGCGCGGAGGCGGCCCCCCGCGCGCGCCTGCGCGATCGCACTCACCCGGCCGACCAGGGCGCGGTAGATCAGCTCGTCGAGCCCTTCGCCGGCCAGCTCGTCGACGACCAGCGCATCCGGCGCCAGCGCGAGCTCCTGGCCTCGGTGCAACGGGCCACGGTCGACCGCGCCGAGGTCGATCGGCCCGAGGTCGATCGCCCCGACGCCGACCACGGTCTCGGCCGCCTCGACCAGCGCGGTGGCGCAGATCACGAGCCGCCTGCGGGGGTCACAACGCGCAAGCCGCGCCAGCTCGAGCTCGGTGCAGGGCAGCCCGGATCGCGCGTACAGGTCAGCGATCGCGGGCAGATCACGAAAGCGGGCCAGCCGCAGGCAGACGAGCTCTCCGCCAGGCAGCCGGTAGGAGTGGGCCAGCAGGGCCCCGGGATCAAAGCTTGAATTCATCTTCCTACATGATAGTAGCTTCGACCCTCGGGCTCTGCAAAAGGCCTGTGAGCAGGGAAATATTGATCAATCAGATGTTCTTGTAGACGGATCTCGATTCTGGTGCTTATCCGGGGAATACCGGAGATCTCTCCGGGCGATAACGACTAGCGCGGCCGGGCACCAGCGCGGACAATCCCCTCATGGCACAAAAGCCAATGCGGCCTCTGACTCGCAGCGAGTCAGGGAGATGGCTCGGGGGCGTTTGCACCGGGCTGACCCGCGGACGTCGGAGCCATCCGGCCTGGATCCGGGCGGCGTTCGTCGCGTCGGCGCTGGTCGGCGGACTCGGGGTCCTGGTCTACCTTGCGTGCTGGTTGATCATCCCTCAGGAGGGCGAGCAGGAGGGCGAGCTCGGTTCGAGCTGGGTCGTGGTGCTGGCGCAGGCGTGCGCCGTCTGTGTCGGCGTCGCGACGCTCGGCGCTCTCGGCGCCGCAGCGACGCTGTTCGGGTTCGGTTGGATCGTGGCGGCGCTCGCCGCGGCGGTACTGCTCGGTGTGCTCGGGTGCTGGCCACGGCTTGGTCCGGCTTGGGCGTTGCTGCCGATCGCCGCGCTCACGCTGCCGTCCATGGCCGTCGCTGCCAGCGGGCTGGCGCTCTCGCCGGATATCGGCCACGTGTCGGTCTCCCCGCGGGTGCTGAGCGCGACCGCGCGCGTAACCGTACGGGGCGGTCTGGGCACGACGCTCGTCGATCTTCGACACACCGCGCTGCCGGCGTCGGGCACGGTCGCGTTGCACGTGCAGGGCGGCATGCGGCGCACGATCGTCGCGCTCCCTGATGACCGTTGCGTGCACGTCGTGCTCAGCTACGACGTGCGGCCGTTCGTCGCGCAGGTGGCGGCGCAGCTGACCGGACAGCTGCCGTTCTCGCAGATCGTCGTGTTCGGCAACCTAATCGCTCGACGCTCCGGAGCGATTGACTACGACGGCGGATCCACCCCTGGGCCGGTGCTGAGAATCGACTTCACATCGGCCGGCGGGAGCCTGTATGTCCGCGACTATCCCAACTCGATCGACCCCGAGTTGCGACCTGACTGGCCGGGTTACCGAGTGTTTCCCGAGCCGCGTCCGAACACGACCGGGGTTCGCAAGCGCGCGGCGTCAGCGCTGATTCGGGCCTGGCGGGTGCGTCACGCCGAGCAGCTGAGCTCCCAGCGGCTGGTCGACGCGCTGATGCCCGGACCGTGCGCGGCGATTGGAGCGCACAGATGACCACCGGCCAGCTCACGGCAACCACGACCGGCGAGCTCACGGACTCCCGTTTACCCCGGCGCTTTGACAGGATGTGGCGGCTGACCGGTGCAGCGGGCGCACTCCAGCTGAGCGGGCTGGCGATCGTGTTGGCGGGAGGCTCCCTGGCGGTGCTGGCGGCTTTCACGGCCGCCGCCGGAGTGCTGCTCGGGGGGTACGCGCTGGGCCCGCGGGCGCTCTCCGCGGTGCGCCGCAGCCGCGGTTGGATCGTGTTCGCGATGCTGCTGCTGGCGGCGTCGCTCTGGGTGGCGGCCACGTTCGCGCAGATCGCCGCCACCAACCTTGGCCGGCCGCCCTACTTAGGGGCGCTGCCGCCTTTCTGGGCCCGGCCGCAGGTACCGTCGGTGGTCGGCCGCGTTCCGTTGCTGGCCGCGATTGCGCTCAGCGCCGCCGGCGGGCTGGTGCTGGTCGCCGACGCGGTGCGCGTGTGGCTGGGGTATGCGCCCCACCAGCGGGCGCCGTGGAAGCAGATGACCGAGCAGGCGCCCCGCTCGGGCGGGATCGCCTGGCGCGCTCTGGTCGGCGTGTTGCTGATCGGATGGGCAGCGTTTCTGGGGATCGGCCTCGCCGGCCAATACGTCACCGGCAACCACGGCTTGCAGGTAATCGTGCTGCTGGCGGTGGCGGCGGTGGCAGCGTTGGTGATCGGGACGCCGGTGGCGATCGGCTCGCTGATGCGCGTGGACCGGGACAAGACCGGCAGCGAGCGCGAGCGTGAGCGCCAGCGCTTCGCCGCCCACCTGCACGACTCGGTCCTGCAGACGCTGGCCCTGGTGCAGCGACAGGCCCATGACCCGATCGCGGTCGCGCGCCTGGCGCGTCGCCAGGAGCACGCGCTGCGGGCCTGGATGGCCGGTGAGGCCGAACTGCTGAGCGAGACGCTGGTGGCGGCACTGCGCGACGTCGTCGGGATCGTCGAGGACGAGCACGACATCACGATCGAGCTCACCGCGATCGGTGACCGGCCGCTGGACGCCGCCGGCGAGTCGCTGGTCGCCGCCGCGCGCGAGGCACTTCGCAACGCCGCCCGCCATGCCGGCGGGGCGCGGGTGTTCGTGTTCGCCGAGATCTCCGCTGGCGGAGTGGAGGTGTTCGTCCGCGACGACGGACCCGGCTTTGATCCCGACGCGGTGCCGGCCGAGCGGCGCGGCATCCGCGACGCGATCGTCGGGCGGATGGCGTCGGCCGGGGGCCAGGCCACCGTCGAGTCGGGCCACGGCGAGGGCACCGAGGTGGCGCTGCGCATCTACACCGGCAAGGCGGGGAGGTGAGCACGCCGCGGCTGCGCGTGGTCGTCGTCGACGATCACCAGTTGTTCCGCGCCGGAGTCAAGGCAGAGCTGCTCGCCCACTGCGACGTCGTCGGCCAGGCGGCCGGTCCCGCCGAGGCGATCGCGGTTATCGACGCGACGTCGCCCGACGTGGTACTGCTTGACGTTCACATTCCCGACGGTGGCGGCGTGGCGGTGCTGCGCACGCTGCCGGCGATGTCCCATCCGCCGGCCGTGCTGGCACTGTCGGTCTCCGACGCCGCCGAGGATGTCGTACCGATGATCCGCGCCGGCGCGCTTGGCTACGTGACCAAGACGATCGCCACCGCCGAGCTGGTCGCCGCGATCAAACGCGTCGCCGCGAGAGACGCCTACTTCAGCCCGCGGCTGGCCGCGTTCGTCCTGCAGGAGTTCTCCGCGCCCGAGCCACCGAGGGCGCTGGACCCGAGCCTGGCGGCGCTGACATCGCGCGAGCGCGAGGTGCTGCATCACCTCGCGCGCGGGTACTCCTACAAGCAGATCGGTGTGCGGCTTGACATCGGCGCCCGAACCGTCGAGTCGCACGTCGGCGCGGTGCTGCGCAAGCTTCAGCTGAGCTCACGCCACGAGGTCGCCCACTGGGCCGCATCGCGCGGGCTGATCAACGACGATGAGTCTCACCAGCCGTGACCTACTCGCTGACCATCCCGCGGGCACGGCGGATCTCGGCCAAACGCTCGCGCAGCGCCGGCTCGGCGTCGTCAGGCACGTAGAAGCGGGCGCCGAGGGCGTCGGCCGGCATTAGCTCCTGGGGCGACAGGTGGCCCGGGCGCCGGTGGGGATTGTCGTACTCGCCATCGCCGCGGGTGGAGGAGCGCAGGTGCGGCGGCGGCGCCTCGGCGCCGTGTTCGCGGATCTGCTGCCGGGCGGCGAACACCGCGCGCTTGGCCGCATCGGACTTCGGGGCCAGCGACAGGTAGATCGACGCCTGGGCCAAGGCGAACTGGCACTCGGGCAGACCGACGTGCTCGACCGCGGCCGCCGCCGCCGTGGCGACCGACAGTGCCTGGGGATCGGCGTTGCCGATGTCCTCGGACGCCAGCACCACCATCCGGCGCACGATGAAGCGCGGATCCTCGCCTCCCTCCAGCATCACCGCCAGGTAGTAGAGGGAGGCGTCGGGGTCAGAGCCGCGCGTGGCCTTGATCCAGGCGGAGATCGTGTCGTAATGCTGATCGGCCTGCTTGTCGTAGCGCAGCGCGCGGCGCTGCAGTGCGTCCTGCGCCTGGG
>OCTA010004099.1_pt1 | contig 12804 bp, 9 predicted proteins | sample 1538991 | NCBI WGS metagenome assembly OCTA01 (sample SAMEA3539302, study PRJEB22396) | soil metagenome | biome: tundra; feature: field; material: soil | place: USA | collected 2010-05 | depth 0.15 m
CGCCGCTCCTCACCAAGGACGGTTGGCTGCTCTGCTACCACGGGGTACGGGTCACCGCGTCCGGGTCGATCTACCGGCTCGGGTTGGCATTGCTGGACAAGGACGACCCGACCAAGGTTCTGGCGCGCGGCAATGAGTGGGTGTTCGGTCCCCAAGAGCCCTACGAACGCTCGGGCGACGTGCCCGACGTCGTGTTCCCGTGCGGTTGGGTACTCCGCGACGACGGCGACACCCTGCACGTCTACTACGGCGCCGCGGACAGCGTCGTCTGCGTGGCCGAGGCGAGTCTGACGAGACTGTTGAGCCACCTCGAAGAGCACCCTTACCCGCTGGACGAAGAGCACCCGTACCCGCTGGACGCGGCCGGCACGCCTCCAACCGGAACCCCGGGCGTGGCGTAACGCGCCTGGAAATTCTGTCACCCATCGCCTGGGTAACCCTGTCGCGGGCACTACAGGTCGCCGCGCCGTGGCAGCACCGCGCGGCGACGATGGGCAATCCACGGTAATCTCAGATTGGTAGTTCCCCTTGGGAGAGTCGCTTCGCTTGGGCAGGACGGTCGTTCAGGACCACCGGTTATCGCCCCGTGCAGGTTCGACGCCTCGACCGAGCAACCTCGAGGAGTCCCGTGCACGTCCCAAGTCCACCCATCCCGCCGTTTGGCGGAGGGCGCTTTCGCACCCCGTCTTTCGGGATACTCAGCACCTACCCCCCGACCGCATGCGGGATGGCGACATTCAGCACAGCTCTTGCTGCCGGCCTGATCGCAAACGGTGCCGAGGTGAGCATCGTACGGGTGGCAGACGGATCGCCCTCCTCCAGCAAGCGGGTCATCGGAGAGCTCGTGAATGGCTCTCCTCGGTCCGTGGCAGCCAGCTCGGAGCTGCTCAACCGGTGCGACGTGGCGATCGTGCAGCATGAGTACGGCCTCTATGGGGGTGCCGACGGCGACGAGGTACTGGAAGTCCTCGCCGGTCTCCAGATCCCGTCCATCGTGATCGCACACACGATTCTCAGTGATCCCACTCCGCACCAGCGGTCCACTCTCGTCGCGGTCGCTGCGATGGCGGACCATGTGATCGTCATGTCGGACGCGGCCCGGGAGCGGCTATGCAACCGGTTCGACGTCGACCCGGCGATCATCACGACCATCCCGCACGGGGCGGTGGTCCCGACGGGCCGCACCCCGCACGAGCCCGGAGCTCGGCCGACGATCTTGACCTGGGGCCTGATCGGACCGGGCAAAGGCATCGAGCGGGTGATCGACGCGATGCGGTCATTGCATCGCCTTCCGGAGCGACCTCGCTACCTCGTGGTGGGCCAGACCCATCCGAAGGTGCTCGCCGCCGACGGCGAGGCTTACCGTCACGCCCTTGTTGAACAGGCCTCGCGCAACGGGGTCGGCGCGTCGGTCTTCTTCGACGCCGCCTACCGGGATGTGGCGTCCCACACGGCACTGATCCAGTCGAGCGCTGTGGTCGTACTGCCCTACGACTCCACGGACCAGGTGACCTCCGGCGTGCTCGCCGCCGCCATCGCTGCAGGCAGGCCAGTGGTTGCCACGGCGTTTCCCCACGCGGTCGAGTTGTTGGCGAGCGGGGCGTGCATCATCGTCGACCGTGACGACCCGGCAGCTCTGGTATCAGCTCTGCGCCGGGTGCTCGTCGAGCCAGGGCTCGCCGACCGCATGGCCGCGGAAGCGTCACGACTGGCACCGAGCATGTGCTGGTCGGTGGTCGCAGGTGCGTACGTGGACCTGGCAAATCGCCTTTTGAGCAAACGACCGGCATTGGTGTGACCGGCATGGTGGAGCCCAACTTCGACCATCTCTTGCGAATGACGGACGACCGGGGCACCTTCGAGCACGCCCGGTACGGCGAGCCCAGGCGAGGGCACGGCTACTGCACCGACGACATGGCCCGGGTCCTCGTCGTCACCACACGAGAACCCTTCGCCGCGCCGAGAGTACGCGACCTCGCCAGGACCAGCCTTCGGTTCCTGATCGACGCGCAGGGCGTCGACGGCCGTTACCGGAACCGGTTGAGCCGTCGGGGTCGCTGGGAGGACCGCCCGGCGGTGGAGGACTGCTGGGGCAGGAGCATCTGGGGCCTCGGCACCGCGGCGTCGCACAGCGACGACGGTTGGCTACGCGAGGTGGCCACTGCACAGTTCGAGCGCGCGGTACAGCAGCGATCGCCCTACCCGCGTGCGATGGCTTTCGCCGCGTTGGGCGCAGCCGAGTTGCTTGCTGTGGAGCCCCACCATCGTGGGGCACGCGCACTGCTGAGTGATGCCGCGGACGGTTTGGCGCCACCCCGAGCCAATGCCGCCTGGCCTTGGCCGGAGGCTCGGCTCCGCTACGCCAACGCGGTCGTGCCGGAGGCGATGATCGCCGCTGGCGCGGCACTGGACCGACCGATGCTGCTGCAACACGGCCTTGATCTCCTGGCGTGGCTACTTGACCACGAGACGGTGGACTGTCACCTGTCCGTCACGCCCGTAGGCGGCGCAGGACCCGGCGATAACCGGCCTGCGTTCGACCAGCAGCCCATTGAAGTGGCCGCGCTCGCCGACGCCTGCGCCCGCGCGGCGACCGTCGACGGCGACCGGCGCTGGGTCGACGGTCTCGGCGCCGCAGAGGCCTGGTTCCTCGGAGACAACGACGGACAACATGTCATGTGGGACCCGGACACCGGGGGTGGCTTCGACGGCCTCACACCGGGCGGGGCGAACCTCAACCAGGGCACCGAGTCGACGTTGGCCCTGCTTTCGACGCTGCAACATGCGCATCGGCTTGTGACGGCACCGCGGTGAACCCGACGGTCACGGGCGGCGGCGTCCGGCGCAGCGCCCAGCGCCTCGCCGCGGACCGATCCCGGGTCGTCACGATGCTCTTCGTGCCTGGGCGAGAGGGATTCGACCGGCAGGAGCCCCGCACCTCAGCTGTAGTGTCTCGCATCCTGGCGCTCGACGACGACGAGGTGGAGCGATCATTGGATGACGTCGCCGCCCGGTTCGAACATCGCCACCGCGACCTCATCGACACGTTCCGGCGGCACGCCGACGAGCTCGCCGAACGCCTCGATCCTCGGTGCCAGCTCTCCGAGAGGCGTCGGCTGCTGCTCGGTGCCACGTTCACCAACGAGTACGCAATCGAAGGCGCGGCCCTCTGCAACCCCAGCATGGTGGCCCATCCGGACCAGACCGGCATACCGGAGGGCAGCCTGCGCTTTGTGATGAGCGTCCGGGCGATCGGGGAGGGACATCGGTCTTCCATCGAGTTCCGGACAGGGACGGTCGACGACCGCGGCAAAGTCAACATCGAGGCCGCGCCGCGGTTCGCGACGAGAGGATTGACCGAAACCGTCCCTCTCGACGCCGTCGTCTTCCGGAGCGAGCTTCGTCGACTCCGCAGCGACGGGGAGAGCGCCGACTACGTCCTCGACGCACTCGGCGAGCAATTCACCGTGGCTGAGCTCGAGGAGCGGCTGACCCGACTTCAGGCCCAGCTGGCGACCCGCAGACAGGACGGGTCGATCATCTCGCTCATGCGCAGGATCGCCGAGCGGACCTACGACATCCGCTTCCCAGAGGACACGTCGCTGGCCGAGCGAGTCCTCCTGCCGGCCATCGCTGCCGAACGCAACGGCATGGAAGACGCCCGGTTCGTGCGGTTCGAGCACCGGGACCGAGCCGTTTCCTACTTCGCCACTTACACGGCCTATGACGGCGTCGACATTGCTCAGCAGCTTCTGGAGACGACGGACTTTCGCGCCTTTACCTCCTCGCCCATCGTCAACCTCGCGGCCAACAAGGGTCTCGCTTTGTTCCCTCGCCGAATCGGAGGCCGCTTCGCAGCCCTGTCCAGGTCCGACCACGAAACGAACACGGTTGTCTTCTCTGAGAACCTGCGTCTGTGGGAAGACGCGCTTCCGTACCAGGTGCCCACCCAGACCTGGGAGGTGCTCCAGCTCGGCAACTGCGGCTCGCCGATCGAGACTGACGCCGGCTGGCTTGTGCTCACCCACGGCGTCGGCCCGATGCGCACCTACAGGATCGGCGCCATACTTCTCGATCTCGAAGATCCGACCCGGATCATCGGCCAGCTCCGCGAGCCACTGCTCAGCCCGGCGCCCGACGAGCAGGACGGCTATGTGCCGAACGTCGTCTACTCCTGCGGCTCCCTCGTGCACGCCGGCACCCTGATCCTCCCCTACGGCATCGGCGACTCCGCCATCGGCGTGGCCACACTGTCGTTGCCCGTGCTGCTTGCCGATCTCGCCGCCAGCTAGACCCCTCGCCAGTCCCTGTGCCGTCGCGGTGGCCGCGATGGTCGACCGCCTCGTGCGCCCCGCCGACCCCCGGACCGGTCCGCCCTCAGGCCTGTAAGGAGGCGATGCGTGCCTGTTGAGCTGCTGCAAGGCGCGTCAGCCCTGCGAGGTTCCTGCCCATCTTCTCGCGCGCCTGGCTGGCCTCGGCACTCAAGCCCTCGAGGTCGAAGATCCGCCAATAGCTGAGCGTCGGCTTCACGACTGCCTCGACGAACTGTTGCGCGCCGAAGATGCCCGCGAGGGCGATGGCCTCCTCGTGCTCTGTGAAACGAGGGATGCCCGTTCCCGGCATCTTGAAGTTCCGGAGCTCGCTTTGGATCGCCATGACCATCGTCGACGGGTCTATCTCGAGGGCCGCGAGGACGAGATCGCGGTAGAAGGCGTGGTGGAGGCCCTCGTCGCCGGCGACCTTCGACATGATCTTCTTGCCCCGCATCGTCTTGTCCAGGGCCTGGCCGGTGTTGCGATGGGCGACTTGAGTGGCGAGCTCCTGAAAGCTCACGTAGGCGATCATCTCCGCAACGCTGTTGCTCTGGGGGACCTGCCCCTTTGACATCTGCACCATCCGGTCGTCCTCCAACCGGTAGGGATCGATCGCCCGTGTGGCGAGGATCCAGTCCCGAATGGCGGCCGAATGGCGCCATTCCTCCGCGGTCCAGCGCCGGCTCCAGTCCCGGAGCGGATGGTCCGGCTTTATGGGTGACATGAGCGTGTGGGTGTAGTAGGGGAGATTGTCCTCAGTCAGGACGTTCACGATGATCGCGCTCTGAACACCTTGAGAGAGGGGGTACTGCTTGGCGTTCCATCTCTCCTCTTCGAAGTCGGCGGCCATGTCCCACGGGACGTCCTCGAACGGGTACCACTCCTTTGAGACAGAGAGATGGCGGTTGAACAAACTGGCTGCGGGGCCGGCGAGCTCCTCAACGAGGACATGGTCCTTGCCTGGGTCCACTACGAGATTTCCCATGTCCTGTCCTTTGCTGGATGCACAAGTTCCCCCACAGGAACGAAGCGGAACGGAGTCTGTCTGTCGAGCGGCTGTTCCTCGAGCTAGCTCCGTGACGAGCGCCTGGCTGCCACCTCGGGCGTTCTCCGATTCTACGTCCTGGCGGGTCTCGCCGGTAGGGCGATCATTCCTGAGCCATTGCGGCGGCCGAAACCGTGGGCGTTCCTGTGCCCGAGGTTGCGAGGGCCCTCGAGTGCGCCGCCTGCGGGCCGCCGTGCGGCAGTGACGCGCCCGCATGAAACACCTGGTAACAATTCGTAGCGTTAGGCCCCTCGAGCGAAAGGAGGTCAGCTGGGATGAAAGTCGAACCTCACCCTCAAACCCGCACTGACCGCGCGCTCGAGCAGCGGGCTTTCTGACCGCCAGGTTCTCGACGAAAGCCCGCCGCGGCCGAGCGCTCCGACGCCAAGGAGCCTTGCAATTGTCAGACCCATCTGTCCGTTCCGCGATTGGTCGCGGATCGATCCCGGCCGTACCGGAAAAGCCGGCGAGCTCACCTGAGATACCCACCGCCGCCGGGCAGAGATCCGATGATCCGGGGACGCCACTTGCCGAACTCGGTTGGGGACCGCCCTTCGAGGCTGCGTTCGGTAATCGACCCGTCGAGGGTGCCGTGCCAGGCCGCGTCGCTCGGGTCGACCGCGGCGCTCTCACGGTTCTCACCCAAGCAGGCGAGCTGCGGGCGCTCGTCGCCGCCCAGCTCGCTCACGACCCCGATCCGTTACAAGCACCGACGGTCGGTGATTGGGTCGTGCTTCAGGACGGCGTGGTCACAGAGGTGCTTCCGAGACGCACCGCCATCGTGCGCGGCGGTGCCGGAAGTCCCGAGACTCCTCAGGTGCTCGCCGCAAACGTCGACAAGGTGTTCGTCGTCTGCTCGCTCGAGGGCCGCTTCAGAGCCAGGCGGCTGGAGCGTCTCCTGGTACTGGCTTGGCAGAGCGGTGCGGCCCCCGTCGCGGTGTTGACCAAGGCGGATATCGCCGAAGATGTCGCAGGCGCCGTCGAGGCCGCCGAGCGGTTGATCGGTGCGGGCGACGTCGTGGCCGTCAGCTCGATCTCTGGTGTGGGCATGGACGCCGTCTGCGCGTTTCTCGAGCCTTGCGCGACGGTGGTGCTCCTCGGGCCGTCGGGCGCCGGCAAGTCCACTCTTGCCAACCGCCTCGGGCGCGGCGCGGTCGACCTCGCGACAGGAGATCTCCGCGGCGACGGAAAGGGCCGCCACACGACCATCGCCCGAGAGCTCGTGCGCCTTCCCGGCGGAGCCTTGCTCATCGACACCCCCGGCCTGCGAGCACTCGCGCTCTTCGATGCGGACCAAGCCATCGGGGACGCCTTCGGGGAGATCGAGGAGTTGGCGGCGGCGTGCCGTTTCTCTGATTGCGGTCACCGGTCCGAGCCGGGATGCGCAGTCAAGGAAGCGATCGCAGCGGGAATCCTCGACGCCGAGCGCTACACGAGCTTCGAGAAACTACGCCGCGAGCAACGCCATCTCGCCGCCCGCGTCGATCCCCGCGAGCGCGCCGAGGAGCGCAAGAGGTACAAGGCGCTCGAGAAGCTCACGCGCAACCTCGAAAAGCGATGACCGCCCTAGTGGATCTGCACACCCAGGACCTGGAGCGGCTCGTCGAGCCTCGCAGATGGCAGGCGGCCCGCCGACAGGCGTCGGCCTCGTTGCGGCGTTGGCGTCTCGACCGGGAGTCTCGACCTCGTTGAGCCGCCTCAGGCGGCCCGGCCGGCGGTTCGAGCTCAGTCGCCTCCGTCCTCGGGAGCTCCGGCCGTGCTCAGCGGGGCGCTCTCGCCATACCGGTTGATGACGTGAACGTCGATACCCGACTGGCGCGCGAAACGCAAGACACGCTGGACGACCGAGCTCCTGCTCGTGAGCTGCTCCCATCGGGATCTTGGGGACGCGCCCAGCACGATCTGGGTGATCTGGTTTTCCTTGGCGAAGTGGACCAGCGCCGGAGCCGGGTCGTCCGAAATGATGTCGTGCCAGGTTGCACCCAGGTCTTCCGCTAGGTGCTTGATGGCTCCGAGCGCCTGCTTGGACACCGGGCGCGCGTTGTCGTCGCCGGCTACGTAGACAGCCTGCAGGTCGGCGTGCGCCCGTAGCGCGATCCGAGCAGCGCGGCGCAGCACTGAGTCAGTTCCCGGTGCTGCGGTGACGACCACCATGATGCGCTCGGCGGTGTCCCAGACTATGTCGGGGTGCCGGGCGACGAGGAACCCCAGGAGCTCCTCCTCGGTCTCATCTGCGACGAAACGAAGCGCAAGCTCGCGCAACGCCACGAGGTTCTGATAGCGGAAGAAGCTGGTGAGGGCACTGGGGATCTTCTCGGGAGGGTAGATGTGACCATGCAGCATGCGCCGGCGCAGCTGCTCGGGGGACGAGTCGATCAGCTCGAGCTGGTCGGCCCTGCGCACGACCCAGTCGGGAACCCGCTCGCGTACGGCCACGCCGGTGATCCGCTGCACGGCGTCCGCGACACTTTCGAGATGCTGGACGTTGACTGTGCTCACGACCCCGATCCCCGCGTCGAGGATCTCGAGCACGTCCTGCCAACGTTTGGGATGCGGCCCCGAACCCGGAACGTTCGTGTGGGCGAGCTCGTCGATGAGCGCGACCTCGGGCTTGCGCGCAAGGACCGCCTCGAGGTCCATCTCCTCGAAGGTCGTACCCCGGTAGTCGACGACCTTGCGGGGGACGACCGGGAGGTCGCGAATCTGCTGAGCCGTGTGCTCCCGGCCATGCGTCTCGACGAAGCCGATGACCACGTCCGAGCCGCGCTTGTAACGGCGCCAGCCCTCGTCGAGCATGGCCCAGGTCTTGCCGACGCCGGCCACAGCTCCGAAGTAGACCCGGAACTTCCCCGTCGGCTCGACTCCTTGATCGGCCTTTTGGGTCCTGTCGCTGTACCCGGCGTCCCTGCTCACCGTTCGATCCCCACTGGCTCACCCTCATCTCCATTTGGGCCCCGTCTGACGAAGCTAGCCGTGGCAGGTCCGGAGGACCTGAAGAACTCCGGCCGTAGGGCCTGCGCGTCTACGGCCGGAGTTCACTCCATCTTGGCGAGGGCCTCGTTCAACTGGAGGACGTCGATGTAGTCCGAGCCCAGGAAACCAAGCTCGGCGGGCTGGCTTTCCCGGGCAATGAGCTGGTCCAGCACGCGCGGAGAAAGCCCGGTGGCTTTGGAGACCATCGGCACTTCGGCGTACGCATCGACCGGGGTGATGTCGGGGTCGAGCCCGCTTCCAGAGGTGGTGACCAGGTCCGGCGTCGGGTTGACGCCCATCTTGTGCCAATAGGCGATAAGCGCTTTGGTGTCGGCAAGCAGCACCTTGGACCGGGGCCCGAGGTTGGTGGAGGCCGATTCGCCGCTCTTGCCGTTCGCGACGAGCGGGTTGTCCCCGGTTCCGGCGTAAGGCCCGAAGTCATCGGGGCGGCCGTGGAAGAACTTCGGGCTGGTCCAGTCCTGGCCGATAAGTGTCGAGCCGTTGGACGTGACCGAGCCGTTGGCCTGGTGCTTGAACAGGACCTGGGAGACTCCGGTCCCGACAAAGGGGTACACCAGGCCGAAGAACACGAGGCAGAAGAGGGCAAGGACGATTGAACGCCGTAGGTAAGTGATCATCAGTACGCCTTCAGTGCGGTCAGGATCAGGTCGATCAGCTTGATGAAGATGAAGGGCGCAATGATGCCGCCCACTGCGTAGATGTAGACGTTGCGCCGCAGGATCGCGGCGGCGCTTGCGGCCCGGAACTTCACCCCGCGAAGCGCGAGCGGAATGAGGGCGATGATGACCAGCGCATTGAAGATGACGGCAGACAACACCGCACTTTGCGGGCTGTGCAGCTTCATGATGTTGAGCGTTCGGAGCTGCGGGTAGGTCGCGACGAACAGGGCCGGGATGATCGCGAAGTACTTCGCCACGTCGTTCGCGATCGAGAAGGTCGTCAGCGCCCCACGGGTGATGAGCAATTGCTTCCCGATCTCGACGATCTCTAGGAGCTTGGTCGGGTTCGAGTCGAGGTCGACCATGTTGCCGGCTTCTTTGGCAGCGGTCGTGCCGGAGTTCATGGCCACGCCGACGTCTGCTTGCGCGAGTGCCGGGGCGTCGTTCGTGCCGTCGCCGGTCATCGCGATGAGCTTGCCGCCCTCCTGCTCGGACTTGATGAGGGCAAGCTTCGCCTCCGGTGTCGCCTCGGCGAGGTAGTCGTCGACCCCGGCCTCCTGCGCGATAGCCGCGGCAGTGAGGGGATTGTCGCCGGTGACCATGACAGTGCGGATGCCCATGGCCCGCATCTCGTCGAAACGCTCACGGATGCCTTGCTTGACGACGTCCTTCAATTCGATGACCCCGATGATCGCCCGACCGTCAGAGACCACGAGAGGCGTCGATCCGGCACGGGATATCCGTTCGATCACCGCGTCGAGATCGTCTGGAATCGACCCTCCGAGCTCAGTGACCCAGCGCTTGACCGAGTCGCCGGCACCTTTGCGGATCTGGCGGGCTCCGAGATCGAGGCCGGACATCCGCGTGGTGGCCGTGAAGGGGACGAAAGTGTGGTCCACGCCGAGCTCCCGGGCGCGGATGTTGAAGCGCTCCTTGGCGAGCACGACGATAGAGCGTCCCTCCGGGGTCTCGTCGGCGAGCGACGCTAACTGCGCGGCGTCGGCCACCTCCTCCTCGGTGTGACCGCCTACAGGGTAGAAGTCCGATGCCATGCGGTTGCCGAGCGTGATGGTGCCGGTCTTGTCCAAGAGCAAGGTCTGTGTGTCCCCGGCTGCTTCGACCGCCCGGCCGCTCATGGCCAGCACATTGCGCTGCACGAGCCGGTCCATGCCGGCGATGCCAATTGCCGACAGCAGTGCGCCGATCGTTGTCGGGATAAGGCAGACCAGCAGCGACACGAGGACCACCACAGATATCGTCGCCCCCGCGTAGTGGCCGAAAGGCTGGAGGACGACCACGACCGGCAAGAAGATGATGGTGAGCACGGCCAGAAGGATGGTCAGGGCGAGCTCGTTGGGTGTCTTTTGGCGGTTAGCGCCCTCCACGAGGGTGATCATGCGATCCAAGAATGTTTGCCCTGGTTCCGCGGTGACCATGACCACGATGCGGTCGGACAGCACCTTGGTGCCGCCGGTGACCGCCGACCGGTCGCCGCCTGACTCCCGGATGACCGGGGCCGACTCGCCGGTGATCGCCGACTCGTCGACAGATGCGATGCCTTCGGTTATCTCGCCGTCGGAGGGGATCAGGTCACCGGCCTCGCAGACGACCAGGTCGCCCTTGGCGAGCGCCGCGGCGGCGACCAACTTCTCGGTACCGTCGGGCAGCAGCTTGCGCGCTTCTGTCTCCGAGCGCATCTTGCGCAGCGTGTTGGCTTGGGCTTTGCCCCGGCCTTCTGCCATCGCCTCCGCGAAGTTGGCGAAGATGAGGGTCAAGAACAGCCAGACGGTGATGGACCAGTCGAACAAGCCCGGATGCGCGATCGACTCGACGAAGGTGATCACCGTGCCGACGAGAACCACGAACATCACAGGGTTTCGGATCTGCACCCGGGGGTCGAGCTTCTTGAAGGAGTCGATGATCGCTTGAGCGAGAATCTGGCGGTCGAAGAGGCTTCGTGCTTGGGCCACTCCGTGTGGTCCGCTTTGAGGCGCGGCCGGGGCGTCCACCGCCGTAGCTGAGCTCGCGCCGTTTAGAGGATCAGTTGAGTCGTTCATGTGGGAGGGCTCCATCAAAAGAACTTGCTGTGGATAAGTTGCTCGACGATCGGTCCGAGCGAGACAGCGGGGAAGAAGGTGAGGCCGCCGATGATCACGATGACGCCGATCACGAGGCCCACGAACATGCCGTTGTCGGTGCGGAAGGTGCCGAGCGACTCGGCGACGACGCCCTTTGCCGCAAGCGTGCCGGCCAGTGCCAGCGCGGGGATCATGATGGCGAACCGTCCGACAAGCATGTCTATGCCGCCGATGACGTTGTAGAACTGCGTGTTGCCCGTGAGACCCGCAAAGGCCGAGCCGTTGTTGTTTGCCTGAGAGGTGAGGGCGTAGAGGATCTCTGTGAATCCGTGAGGTCCGCCATTGAGCGGGCCCGCGCGGCCCTCGGCGATCGAGACGGCGATGCCGGTCAGGATGAGCACGATCATGGGCATCACGAGAGATCCCAGCCCCGCCAGCTTGACTTCTCTGGACTGGATCTTCTTGCCGAGATACTCCGGTGTTCGCCCGATCATCAACCCGCCGATGAACACGGCGATTATGGCGTAAAGGAGGATCGTGTACATCCCACTACCGGTTCCTCCAGGCGTGACCTCACCGAGCATCATTCCGGTCAGCAGCCCGAAGCCGCCCATTGGGGTGTAGGAGTCGTTGGCCCCATCGACGCTGCCGGTCGAGGTCTGGGTCGACGAGATGTCGTAGAGGGCCGACTGGGTATCGCCGAAACGGACCTCTTTGCCTTCCACGTTTCCGGTCGGCTGGGTCTTGATGCCCGCCGCGGCGACGGCGGGGTTCCCCTGATGCTCGGCATAGGAGGAGAACCCGACCCAGCAGCCGAAGATGATCACCATCGCGGCCAACAATGCGGCGCCCTGGCGGGTGCTCTTCACCATCTTGCCGAACGTGTAGGTGAGAGAGAACGGGATGCACAAGATCAAGACGAACGAGAGCAAGTTGGTGAGCCCCGTCGGGTTCTCGAAGGGGTGCGCGCCGTTCACGTTGAAGAAGCCGCCGCCGTTGGTGCCGAGTTCCTTGATGGCCTCCATGAAGCCGACCGGGCCGACGGCGATGGTCTGGCTTACGCCGTTCAGGGCATCGTGGATGTGGACGGGCCCGCTCAAGGTCTGGACTGCTCCTTGGCCTACGAAGATGAGCCCGCCGACAAAGGCTATGGGCAACAGGATGTAGAGCAGGCAGCGAGTGATGTCCACCCAGAAATTGCCGATCGTCGGCGAGTTGCGGCGAGCGAAGCCGCGCACGAGGGCGATGGCCACTGCGATTCCTGCAGCGGCGCTCACGAACTGCTGAACCGTCAGGGCCGCCATCTGCGAGAAGTACGACATCGTGGTCTCGCCGGCGTAGTTCTGCCAGTTCGTATTCGTGATGAACGAGACTGCCGTGTTCCATGACAAGGCAGGCGGCACGGCCCCGAGGTGCTGCGGGTTGAGGGGAAGCGAACCCTGGATCCTGATTATCAAGTACGTGAGCAGGATCGAAACCGCCGAGAAGACGACTAGGGACCCGGCATAACGCTTCCAGCTCTGCTCGTGTTCGGGGCTGGTGCCGAGCGCCCAGTAGATAGGACGTTCGAGCCACTCGAACCAGTGCACCCGGCCCTCGAAGACCCCGGCCATATAAGAGCCGAGGAATCGCCAAGAGATGCCCATCAGGACCACAAGGACGACGATCGTCCAGAAGAATTGCATCAGAACCACTCCGGCTTGAACATGGCGATG
>OCTA010004101.1_pt1 | contig 12795 bp, 23 predicted proteins | sample 1538991 | NCBI WGS metagenome assembly OCTA01 (sample SAMEA3539302, study PRJEB22396) | soil metagenome | biome: tundra; feature: field; material: soil | place: USA | collected 2010-05 | depth 0.15 m
TAAACGCCTTGTTACTTTTGATAAGCGGGTTGCCTATTTGGAAAAGAAGATAGCACAGCTTAAAGCGGATTTCGCTGGCCGCAAGCATCTGTTGGATACGCCCGAATCTGAAGCGAAGGATAAATCGGCCACGTAAAGGAGATCATCAACATCACCCCGATTGTCCGCAACCCAACCTGAAGGCCCGTCCGCACCACACGCAATCCTGCCCCTTCATTGCAGTAGACACCCTCCAGTACCCCTTGCAATCGCCGCCAATTCGGATCATAATCTCCGATATGGGAAGCGTTTGTGCGTAGACAGCCTTCCGTCCCTCTCGAAGCCGAGGGCCTTGACCGGGAACGGGACCAAGCCGAAGAACAGGAAAAGTGCAACACAATGGAAGACGACCAACAGCAGGTTGCCAAGTTCGAATGCCTACAATGCGGATGTCTAGTTGCGCCGAATACACCGCAGTGTCCAAATTGCCACGGCCTGTTCAGAGCCTGGCCAGGACATTCCCTTTGATCCACGCACCGAAGTTTCGGCAGACGCCCGACACATCGTGTGGGCCGTGATGCGCTCGATTTGATTCGCCCTATGCCTGACACCACCCCCAACGCTGCTCAGTTGCGCCAGGAATTAGTTTTATTACAAAGCTGCACAATAGGTCTCGGCGCTTGCGAACTAATGGTTCAAAACGCTACTAAAGTAAACGCTTCTAAACCTAATGAACTTCACTTCACGATTCTACGAAACTCATTTGCCACTATTCCTAAGTCTTGCCCTGTCGTTTCCCCAACGCAGAATGAGGTTGGTGCCCTCGCACTCCACATCGCCGCAGCCCGTATCATCTTTGCGGCCCGAATTGCAGCGGTTAATGCATTGCTATCTCAAACGCCACCGGCTCTGCAACAACCAGCTACTCCCTTATTAGGGCCTGAACCACCCCAACAACCAGTTGGCCCTACGCTACCGGAACCACCAGACAAAGCGACTGAGCCGCCAGTTGTATCCCCTGACAAACCAACCGAAACAACTCGTGTCGTTAGCTTACCTATTCTCGAAGGGGCAACGGCCAAGCCAGTTGTTTTCTCTTGCAACCGCCGTTGTTGGCCTCGCTTTCACTGTTATCCTTTTTCAACACAACGCTCCCACCGTTCGGCCTAGTTACGAAGCACAACTCAAGTCTCTCGATAACACTAAGCAGGCTATTCAATCTCTCATAACTTTCATTGATGACCAGAAAAAGCAGCTACAACTGTCTCAAACCGCTGTTGATGCCCTGAAGACAGAAGAGGGACACCTTCACCCCCTCGTTGAAGCTGATCGGAAAATAATTGACGCTCTTTTTGCAGAACAGGAACGCCGAAATCAATCAATCCAGAGTCACGAGAGATGGATCGGCTTTGGCCTTGGTGCCCTTGCGTCCTTATTCGCAACAATAATATGGACGATAGTAACGAGATTCCTACGGAACAGGTCGCAGCAAGCCTAACCGTCGATCTAGGCTTGCGGTAGAATGTTCGTGAGGACACAAAACGCATGGAGCCGCAGCCAGCACCGCTCGACAATGCCGAAATTGCCAAGCCGAAACCGAAAGGCAAGATCACGCAGTGGTTCAATCAGCATCCGCTTGTCGGCCCCGTGACTTTCGCTGTCGGTGTTCTTTCGCTTGCGGCAACGATATTCTTTGGGGTCGCAGGCTTCAAGACCAGAGACCTCTCACTTTACGAGAACCCATCAAAAACCACTATTGTGAAGAGTGGCCAAAGCTCAGACCTGCATATTCTGTACAGGGGCAAGGATGTCTCGACGGATGTAACGGCTCTACAGGTTGAACTCTGGAACGCTGGCAAGGAATCCATACGCCCTGAACACGTTTTGTCGCCCATCACTCTGGAGACAACGCCAAGAGTTCCAATTCTCGAAGCCCGAATACGCCACATCAGTAGGCCGGTCACTCAGACGGTGTTAGACACGACTCGTATAGCGGACGGTAATGTCACGGTCTCGTGGAAGATCCTGGAACACAACGACGCAGCAGTGATTCAGCTAATTCTTGCTGGTCCGACCAGAACATCAATCAAGGTTTCGGGAGCCCTTGAAGGACAAGCCAAAGTAGAAGTCTTTCAACGTCCTACCATAAAAGAGGCATTTTTGGTCGCTCCTTCTAATTTCTTCAATCGTTTACTTCGTACCTGTTGCGGCGTTTCAATTGAAGTATATGAAGTGGGCACGCTCCCATTCACTCTCCGTGATAGGAAGTCTTGCGCCACAGGCGGCAGTTATGTTCCTGTGCGCAGGGCTTCTTTTCATCGCCATTCGATATTATTATGGAGCGCCTTCGGTGCCCATACCGTTCGACTAGACCCCGATCATGCTGCTTAAGCATTGGAGCCGAAACGATGCGACGACGATTCTTTTTCATCCTCACCGTTCTCAGCGTTCCCGGCTGGTCGCAGCCCGCACAACAACCGGCCCAAGCGCCGATTGTGGTCAAGGTCGAGATGCCGCCGACGAACCCTTGGCTACATCTCATTGAAATTGTGGTGCCCGGTATCATTGGTGCTGGCCTTGCGTTGTTCGGCGTTTGGTTGACGAATAAACGCAACGCCGCCGAAAACGCCGCCAACCGGCAACACGCAATAGATATCGAACGGACCAAGGACGAGATCGCCGCAGAGGCAAAAAGCCGGGACAGTAGATGGAACTTTCAAAAGGACATTTATTACAACCTTATCAAAGCCACGTCCGACATGATAAGGCTGAATATTCGGATCGTTGACCTCGAACGAACCAAGAACGCCTTCCACAGCGATGGCGCTTACCCTGAAGAATTCCAACAGATGCGGGAGCAAGCGTTTTCTGCTCACGATCTCGCTAGTGAGACATTTGTCACATACTGTAATCTCGCTCCACTGGCAATGGCAGACGATGTAAATACGCTTGCGCAGAAGGTCAGGGCACTCTTCACAAAGCGAATGGACTTCAAGTCACCGGAGTGCGAGTCGCAGCTAAACGAAATGATAGACGCTCTGAAGGTACTCATCCAAGCTCTGCAAGCCGCTGGCCGCAAAGACCTCTGGGACACGCCCGAACCCGAAGCGACGGTTGAATCGGCCACGTAACGGTGACCCAGGTTACCTCCCATTCTGCCAACGTGATTGCGGCTCGATGTCAAAGCCTGTACGGTATCTCGCAGGATTCTATTTCGACCCCCTCATAGCCGTGCTTCGTCAACATCCAACCCACGATTTCCCGAAGTTCGGTATCGTTCCTGAGCGTTGGCCCGCACACAACTGTTCGAAGTGGCAACAATCGTTCGCCGTCTTCCGGGTGCCGCTGCAAATCAACGTATGGAACGACATAGTTGTGTCCTTGTCGAAACTCCATTTCGTCAAAAGTAGGATCATGCACGATAATCCGCCACTCTTGCTCTTCTTTGAACGTTGCATGTTTGATCTTACTGGCTAAGATTCGGGCCACGGAAAAACCGATTGACCGAGCCGGATCTTGCTCAATGTAGTTAGCCAGTTGCCGAAGACTCTGCCTCAAACCGATTCCCGGCTCCCCATAGACAATCTCGAACAACCAGTTGAATCGCTGCCGTTCGACCTTCGACGGTTGTTCATTGACCAAGTTCCGTAGTTCTGAAGAATCGAACCCTAAGCAATACCCGCCGCCTCTGTACGCATAAGCACGCCACATGCTAAGGAGGTTGGAATCACGACAAAAGCAGGTAAACGAATGATCGGTTGAATCTTTCCTTCATCATCGCAGCGGACTCGCCGCTATTGCGGTGCCAACAGTTGACATAGACAGACTTCGCAATTAACGCTTGCATGTTTGCAGGGAAATCAATCGTTTCCAGGGGCGTTCGCTTTCCCTCTTTCTTTGACTCAGGACTCAGCGCCAAGTCTTTCTTCATCTTGTTCATGACGCCGCTGCGGACAATAGGCGCTTCGTCGGAATACCAGTGACCCTCCCACGGATCGGTTTTGGCCAGTGTTGCAATAGATGGGAAGAAGACTGTCCGTGTCTGGAGCATCTGAAGCAGCATGGGCAAGGATACGTAACGCCAAATGGGTGCTGCGTCGTCTTCTAGCGGCTCACCAAATTCACGGCTCTGACCGTCGTCGTACATCATATTCTCCAAACCCGGACTAGGCCCATTCCGGGAAGCCCCGGTTACTGCAAAATCCCCTGCACCCCGCCCCACAACGACTGGAACACCGTCCCGGCCAGCCGGAGCAGCCCTTTCGCCTTCTCCGGGTCGAGCGCCAGCGTTACGGCCAACCCGAACAGCCCGCCCAACAGGATGTTCAGCCAATCCTTCCGGCCCATCCGCTCTGCCGATTCTTTCAGGTAGGCGAATTCCCGCTCTACGATTGCGGCTTCATCGGCGGCGAACTGCTGATCTTCGAGCAGGTACGCTTTGATCTCGCCCAGGTTCGTGGCAATGAGGCTTTGCTCAGCGGCGGTAAATGGCCGGTTGTCGAGGCTGGCCGATGATGTCGCCGTGGACAGGGCCTTCTCTTGACCGATGGTGGCCCAGAGATCGGGAGCGTCAACTTCTTTTTGCAATTCTTCCAACCATACTTGCGCAGCGGCCCGTCTTGTTTCCCAGTTGTTGCCGTGGTGTTCTTCCACACGCCATTTAGGTCCAGGGGAAAACTGCACACGAAACCCACCAAATCTACAGAAGTAGTCCGTGGGACGATGCCACAAAGTTGAACTTTTGAAACTCACCGGCTCTCCGTCGATGTCCTCGTCTGAGTTATCCTCCAGCCACTCGAATTCGAGCGGGTTCAAGCCGACGCCTTCGACCTGTGCAAGAACTTCGTTTGTTTCGATTCTCTTGAGCCTGACATCGTGCATGGGATTACCCATCCTCTATCGTCTTGCCTCAAACGTCGCCGCCAACAACGACGCCACCCTCCCGGCCATGTTCACCGCCAACTCTGCATGGCGTGGTAGCGGCTTCACCCGGCGCTTGCCCTGGCCGTGGGCGTCTTTTGGCCTTTCTGAACCGGCTAACACTCTGTTCCTCGGTATGCGGGCGTTGGCGCTTTACAAGTTCTCAAAATAATCCTGATCCATCCGCTTCAACGTGTACGTCTTTGCCGGGGCCACACCAACGTTGTGCTCGATCATCAGGGAGGCAAGCCGTTTTCCGTCGATGAGAATAATTCTCTGTGGCATCTCCTCAATGTATTCGAGAGCGTCCTTGGAGAACCATGAGGTCGTGATGAAGACGCCTCTGTTAGCGTGCTTTTTCGTAAGGCTACCGGAGAACTTCATGATCTCCTGGCTTCCAACCACGTCCTTCCACCGCTTCGCTTGCACGTAGAGAAAATCCAGCCCCAATTTGTCTTGCTTGATAGTTCCGTCGATTCCGCCATCGCCTGCCTTCCCGACAACCTTCCCGGCATCTTCCACTGAGCCGCCATATCCCATCGCAACGAGAAGGTCTACTACAATTTTCTCGAAAGCGGCTGGCGTGCCATTTTTGATGGTTTCCAACAATTCGTTCGCCAGAGCGTCACGCAGAACTTGATAGCTCTGCTCCAACGATTCTTCGGGCGTGGCCTTCGTCTCATCTGCTGGAGAAGGGGTCGGGGCAGTTGGCTCCGCTGCCGATCCCTTCTCGTGGAACCCCCGAAATTCTGAGAACTGGCGAAGGTTCTTTACCGTGATCTCAGGCGGTTTGCCTTTGAGCAACGCCAAGCCCCTATTCGTGATCTCGTAAACGCCACGGCGAATGGCTTTGATGGCACCAGCGGCTTTCAAATATTGAACGGCCCATCCGATCCGGTTGACGAACACCGTCGTTGTATCGCTTGCAAGACGTTCCGCCAGTTCCTCATCGGATACCTTGAGGTCAGAGGCGATGTGCTGCCGCATTTGCGCTACGGAATGTTCGTTGCCGTCTGCAAGTTGTTGGAGCACCGGTAGCATGAGGGATTGGTAGTCGGGAATCGGCATTAGGGTCTTCTATAGAAGGCTTAGTGTACCTCTGCCGACTGTCCACTGGTGAGCCGCCGTCGCTGGTATGCCCGATTGTTGCTAAACTCCAAGCGGGGAGCCAACCGACCATGCCCGAAGACGACAACATCAAGTGGATGCCGATCAACGAACTCCATCAGGAAGAAGGCGCAAAAGAACTGACGGAATCACCCGACATGGAGCCGTACCTGAATTTCGCAGCGGCGCTGATGCAGGGTGCCGATCCGGAGCCGGAACTCGAAGCGATCCGCCAGTTGCCCCTCGAAAAACGGTACGTCTGGCGGGTGGCATCGGCCTTGCGTTGGGCGTTCGCCGATTTGGATGACCTGAGCGTGAGCGCCGACAAGCTGACACTGACGCCAGAAGATCTCGCCAGGGTGACGGACCTTCTGAAACTGCGGCCCATGCAGATGGCCCTGTTCTTGAAGGCCCTGGTCGGCACTGAGGAAATGCTGCGGATGATGGTCGAGGCGATTGGGGTGGCGAAACAGGCATAGAGGGCGCTCTAATCTTCGCTGCCTAATGGTGGCAGAATATTTCTATGGCAAGGCACACGGCAATTTCTCATCAGGCGACCGTATTGGCGGCTGCGTTCTTCGTTCCTCTTGCAATCTGTCTCGCCTACCAGTCGGCCTCACAACCACCAAAAACCAGCGCAGGAGCATTGACCCTGACGCCAGCGGAAGAAAAGGATTCGTATGAAATCTACTCGCTCTTACTGAAAGAGGAGATGCCGCCGCAGTGGAACGTCACCACATGGTTCATCCGACAGGAGACACAGACGTATCCACACGAACTTACGGGTGTCTGTCTTGAGCCGTCTGACGAACAGAAGGACACATACTTGCCAGCGATAGAGGATTACGTAACGAAGAACAGCAAGGAACTTGTCTTGAAGCGCAAATTTGATCTGCCCGCATATGTTTTGATCGCACCTGAAGCCGACTATCGGAATCCCCGTTTCGTTCCGTCTTTGACTTTCCACGTTTCCGCAGTAGGCTTCAACAAAGATGCTACACGGGCGCTGGTCTACGTTGGTCACGTCTGTGGAGGTCTATGCGGTGGTGGACATTATCATCTTATGGTCAAAAAGAACGGGCAGTGGCAGGTTGACTCCGATTACAACGGGCGTAGCTGTGCATGGGCGTCGTAGTCGAGCCAATCTTCTGCCGTCGTCACCCGGCGTTCGCCGGTGCCGGGGCGATGTTTTTTGATGCTGTGGTTTCCGTCTGCGCCGTCTTCACCCTGACTGGCGGGCAGCGAACCTACCCTTCCAAGTCCTGTTTTGTCGGGCCGTGCTTCTTTACGGCCTTCGCTGGCGGCACTTTCACGACCTCCTTCTTCTTACCAACCTTCTTCCGGGCACTCTTCGTCCTGGAGGATGCCTTAAATTCCACAGCGTCCTTCGCCCGACCGACCGCAGCCTTGGCATCGAGAAGCTGTTGGCGGATTTCCGGCGCATCTGCTGAATGCCGTTCCAGCACATCCGACAACAAATCTTCAACGTGGGTAAGACGCTTAACAGCCTTATTTGCTTTCATGACTACTCCTGCCTTTGGCGGTTCTTTGAACGATTGAAGTATAGCATTTCGGCGCAGACATCCCCTGTGCCAGCCGAAAGCGTCCCGGCCCGCACAATTCAGCAGGCGCTCGTCACCGGCCCGGTCTTCAGCCAGCGCCTTGCCGTTTCAGGATTGTGCCTTGTAGAACACGTACAGGAAGACGGCGACACCGAGGCTGGCAAGCAAATGAATGAACGAGATCAACACCGTGATCGCCGCACTCTTGAGGGTCATGACGGGAGTTTACCCCTTGCTGTCAAACCGCTATCGGCATAATGTCTCATACTCAGTCTTCTTCGTCATCGTCTTTGGGAGCTTTAGCAGCATAGCCGTCGTTGTAACCGTCCGGTTCAACTTCTTCGTCTTCTGAATCGGCCACGTTATCCTTCCATCCTGCCCTAGCTTTACCAACGGGGTACACGATGTAATTGAAATCCAGCCTATCCCACTGAAGAGGAACTGCGGTTACCTTGATGATGTCCAAAAGTGTTGGCCCGTTTTGTTCATCGGAACGGGCGGCAGGACCCTCCCAAAAGAATCGACCAAGGTAGCATTCGGTGTGGATTCCGGCACCGTCCATGTCTTCAACGAACTTCTCGTTAACGGTCATATTCAATTATACCGCCGATCTTTGTCCTTGGTTCTCGAAAACCCTGGTGAGTGCTAGTGGCACGCTTGCATCGTATCATTCAGCGCCACTGGCATCTTTGTGGCAGCGTTGATGGTTCCTCTGTCAGGCGCAAAGAAGTCTTTGTTTTGGCCCTGGCAGCGTTTCAGTTTCGCAAAACCTTATCGTGAAGGCACCCGCCGAACCACGCCACTCCTCTCATCAGGTGTGGCACGAGTGAAAGATCCACGCTCCGGGGCAGTTTTCGGAACCGTTTTCCGAGCCGAGTCGCCTTTCATCGGTATCGAAGGTCGGTCCACGACATACTCATAGACGATACGCCGTCGTGCAAGGTGGGCCGGTGGAATGACGGTGCGTTTCTCCAGAATGGTGAAGCCCTCGACGGTGCTCCCAATCTCGTACTCGAATTGCGAACGAATCGTCTTTGTCATCACGGCACGCCCTCGAAAGCTGAGAGTAACACGATTCCAGATTCGTTCTTGACTGGCGCTTTCTTATGGGATTGCGATCAGTAGACCACCGCTTATGCCAACCGATTGCTCGTGCCCTCGCCCAAAGTTGTATTCATAGCCCGGTTCGAGATACCAGCCAAATCGGTGCTTTCGGGACGGCCAGAACATGAAATCCAAGACCGCTTCAGTGCCGACTGAATTTGTTGTCATGCCGTAGAACCGCTTATGAACCCAGACGGGACCAACGCCGAACATGAACTCCGCTTTTTTGGAGAGGGTCCAAGGTTTCTTGAACAGCAGGTCCGTATCCCATTCGGTCGAGTGATGGGCGAAGGTCGGCGTGACACCAGCTTCAAGCTCCAGCCAGTTCTCTATCGGGGTAATCTCAACCGCCACCGTGGGGCCGATGCTCGATCCTCCGTCTTTGAGATTCCAACTAGGAGCCACCCCAAGCTCGACGACTGCGGCAGGCTCTTTCTCGACCGGCTGCGAGAAGGCGTTTCCAGAGGCGACAAACAGGGAAACTATCAACATGAATGCGCTCGGACGACCGGCCATGCCAACAGGATAACCCGTTGTCAATTCCGCACCGCAACTGCCTCGCTGCCGCCCATCAAACTCGACCAGCCAGGGCCACCCGCATACGACAGCGTGACCGTCAGAAAAGGACTATCATCACCATAGGAGACTCGTATGTCCTTTTTGCCTACCATTGTTCGCTGGCTGGCTCGGCTGTCGGGCCTGCTGATCGCCGGGTTGTACATCTTCTTCGCAGTCGGCGAATTCACGACGGCCCATTCCGGACCTTACCAATATTCGTTGAAGGGACTGGCATCGCCCTGCTGAGCGCTACGTGCGCCGGAATGCTCGTGGCTTGGCGTTGGGAATTGACGGGAGCAGTCGTGTCGCTCGTATCGCTGATCGGCTTTACATTGCTGATCCGAGTGAACAATCACAGCATAACCGCTGTCCTGGCTGTTCCGGGGATTTTGTATATTCTGGACTGGGTTCTGCACCCCCACCGAACGTTGAGTCCGCTGGCCGGAAACTGAGTCATGGCCGTGCTTGGTTCGGTCTAGCTTCCTGCCGTCATCGTCTTCTTCGCTACACTTGTGTTTTCTACCGCTTTCCTCGTTGCCGGTCCCGCCTACTTCTTCGCCGCCGCTTTCGCTTTTGCTGTTTTGGCGGCTCTGGCCTTTTTCAGATTTGCCACGAGTTTGGCCTTTGCCGCCGCAGAGAGCTTACGCTTCGGTTTTTGGACGGGTGAAGGCGGCACAGCCATCCCCGGCGTGCCTTGGGAACGACGGCGCATCAAAGAAATTCGTGGATGGTCGCTGCATTTCAAACGTGTCAGTGAACAGCGGGACGTTGGGATTCTCACCCGCCGATATCGTGCCCTCGCCAAAAAGAACGGCTCTTCTGCGGAGTATCAGATCACGGAAACGATGCCCTTGCCACCCGCCAACGTACAGATGAAGCCGATCCTAGTTGTTGAACCGAGCGACGTGACGACGTGTCAATGAAGGGAACAATCCCTGCCCGTTCACGCCACATGCTTCGACTACGCCTTCTTCGCCGCCGCTCTAACAGCCGCCCATCGCCTTTTCGTGGCGGCGATGATAGCCTTCCGTCCAGCCGCCGAGAGCTTCCGTTTCGGCTTCGGTGCCGGGACGGGTGCTTGCGGTGCAGCTTCGCCTTTGATTTTGGCCCATCGTGCTTTCTGCGCCATCGCCATCTTCCGCCTTGAGGCTGCGCTGAATTTCTTGCGCTTCGGGGCCGGTGCTTCTGGCGTGGTGGCGGTCTCTGTGGGGCCGGTGAGCATCGACCGGAGTTCAGCGATCTGATGGTCGATCTGTGTTTTTTGGTGTTCAAACCCAACGATGGCGGCGGCGATAATTTCTGGAGTGAGTTTTGGTGTTGGCATGTGTTCGTCTCCCACTCCTATAGTCACACATAATCAGCCGGTCCTGGTTGTCACTCAACAAAAGCAGGCGAAACTCGAAAGGCCGGGGTGATCTTCGGTGGAGTATGTATCGCAGAGGCTACGTGTCATTCCATCCCGCACATCATTTGGACCGGAAAAGAACGGCGAACCGAACGCATGTCACTCAGTTCGCTTCAGCAGAGTCGTATGCCGGTAGTTCGAGCGACCCGAGCTATCGTGGAATACCACGAAGAACTCGACGTATAAGCCTTCCTCCTCAGCCCTCACGACCGCAACGGTGGTGATCGAGCCATTCCTCCACAAGGTCCATGCGTGCGTGTAATCTTTGGACCGGATGGACGGGGCTATCAACGATAACGGTACTTCTCCCCAATCGCACCATTCTGGGTGGCATTTACCGAAACCATGCACGCTTAATTCCTGTCCGCTGCTAGTGATTACCAACTTGTAATCCTCCGACTGCCACGTCCCTGGCAAGCGCTCGGGCACGATCTGTGCGAGGGCGGGAACTGACAAAGCAAGGAGTGGGACCAAAAGACGAACACGGCGGGAAACACGCATCGGTAGCATTTTGCGCTCCTGCGTCGAGATTATATCAAATTCCAACGCCCATGACGCCAAACTCGCTGTGAGCCTTATCGCTAACGATTCTCGTAGTGCCCTTGAGTACAGACCACCCTCGCCGCCATTCGCTATGCTGGCTTTATGGAACAAACGATGGAACCACCAGTTGCAGAGGAAAGCAAAACGCAACTCGCAGAAGTTTTCAAGTCCATAATTGAGCACGCAGGCGCAAAGATTGTCTATGGTGAACCGGTGTCCGTAGATGGCAAAACGATTCTCCCGGTCGCCCAAATTCGGTACGGATTCGGCGTCAGTTCAGGAGCCAAGGGAAGCAACTGGGAGCACGGCGGTGGTGGCGGTGGTGGACTCGTTGCCAAGCCGTTGGGAGTCGTCGAGGTCACCCCAACACAGACCCGGTTTATCCCGATCATCTCTGGTCGGGCACTGCTCATTGCTGTTGGTGTCGGGGTTTGCTTAGGGTTCTTGGCCGGTTCGAGGAGACGCTGACGGCTCCCGCATGTAGAGACGGCGGCGGCAACCACGGAGCAAAACAATTATGTCAGTCGAAGATCATTTCCGGCAAGCATACAAAGAAGGCTCTACGCCTTGGGACATTGGCAAGCCCGATTTCAACCTCGTTCAGACCGTCACCACGCTGCCAATCCCTCCATGCGAGGCGTTGGAAATCGGCTGCGGAACCGGCGACAACGCAATCTGGCTTTCGCAACATGGTTTCCAGGTCGTCGGACTTGATGCTTCCGAAATCGCCATCGAGAAGGCCAAAGAGAAAGCTGCAAACGCCGGTGTTTCATGCAGCTTCTTTGTGCTGGACATCCTCAAGAGCCACGTTGAAGGAGCACCATTTGGCTTTGCGTTTGATCGTGGCTGTTTCCATGCCGTGGGTTCCAACGAAGAGCGGGTGACGTTTGCGAAACAAGTCCATCGGCATTTAGAAGACGGCGGATTATGGCTCAGTCTGATTGGGAACGCCGATGAACAACGTGTCGGCGAAGGCCCACCACAACGGACTGCCAGAGAGATCGTGAACGCTGTCGAACCGCATTTCGAGATCCTGTCGCTGGTTTCCGGCCACTTCGGTTCTAATCAGCCAGATCCGCCGAGAGCTTGGGTTTGCCTGATGCGGAAGAGACAGGCCGGTTGAATAGTGACAGGCATGGAACCGCAGAGTTGTCATGATATCGGAGGTATTAGAACTTTAAGATTGCGATATTTCCCATTGATCCAAATCTTGATCGGAAGCCCCTTCTTTTCAAGGTAGGTATACAGTTCCGGGACTACCCTGTTTCCTATATTCTTATACTTGTCGTCTGAATATGTGAAATAGAAAGTGATGCCGAGCAGCTTGCCTTCATCAGATTTCAAGATCAGTGGCAGGTAATCTTGAAAGACCGGCTGCAAATCTGACCTTCTCTCTGCGTAGCCACTGGGCCGAAGTATGACCAATGGATTCGACGGTGGGAGCACGGTGTCCTCGCCGGGACCAAAGAACTTCGCTTCGATTCGCTGAAATGTAAGCTTACATCCCGGAACATTAACGTCTTTCGGGGCATCGACACGATCTATGATTATGGATTCCTTGGCACTGCTGTCCAAATTAGCGGGCTAACTGCTGGCCGAATCGGAGGGTGCCGCTGC
>OCTA010004102.1_pt1 | contig 12794 bp, 14 predicted proteins | sample 1538991 | NCBI WGS metagenome assembly OCTA01 (sample SAMEA3539302, study PRJEB22396) | soil metagenome | biome: tundra; feature: field; material: soil | place: USA | collected 2010-05 | depth 0.15 m
CTAGAGGCGCGCGCCCGCACCCGCCTCACGTCATCAGTGCCACCCAACCGATAAGTCCGGCCAGCGCCGCAATCGTAAAGGGTACTCCGATGCGCAGAAACGCGCGGAAGGAGATTTCGATCCCCATTTCGCGCGCCTTCTGCACGACGATGATGTTGGACACGCTTCCGGCGATCACCAGGCTGCCCCCGACGCTGTTTGCCAGGGCGAGCACATAGGCCGCCGGAGGCCTCGCGACATCCGCCACCTTGAGCAGCAACATCACCGCGGCGGAGTTGTTGATGAGGTTGGACAGAGCCGCGGTCACCAGCGTCAGCGTCTGATAGGACTCCAATTTCAAACCCTCGCTCGAAAGCCATCGCACAGCCTGTTCGCCGCAGCCCGTGGCCTGGAAGGCGCCGGTCACGACGAAAAGTCCCATGAACAGGACCAGGATCTGCCAGTCCACCAGCCCGAGCAGATCGGACGTCCGGTACCTGGGGCTGGCCAGGTGAATTCCGGCGGCCGTCAACGCGACGATTTCCTTGGGCAGCGAAGAGAAAAACAGGCCGATCACCACGGCCAGGATGACCAGCCCCTTTATCGTATGCGGCAGGTTGAACGGATATTTCGTCTCGACTCGGGCCGGCGGCGGTTCCGGCGCGCCGCCCCGGCTGCGCGAAAGCAGCCAGATGATCCCGTAGGCGCAGACCAGCGCAAAGAGCACGGGAGCGAGGCACCAGGATGCGTAGGGCCCGAACCCAAGTCCTCCGATCTGGGCTATCATCATCCCCTGCGGGTTGCCGATGAGCGTGGCGGCGGAGCCGATGTTGCTTGCGATTGCAAGGGCGATCAGGAAGGGAACCGGATTCAGCCGTTTTTCGAGCAGAGCCACGGCGACGACGGGCGTGAAGACGAAGCAAACGATGTCGTGATTCAGGAAGGCCGAAAGCCCCGCCGTCGCGAGCATGAGCAGGAGAAGGAAGAGCGAGGGATTGCCGAGCCGGCGGGCGATGCCGTTCGCCACAACGTCAAAGAATCCGGACAGCCGAAGCTGCGCAGAAATCACGAAGAAACTGAACAGGAGCAGAAGGGTCGGCCAGTTGATGAATCCGATCAAAACGGTCGTCGGCGGACCGCCGAAGACCAACATGGCGATCGCGCCCAGGACGGCGATGCCCGTGCGGTCGATTTTCAAGCCCGGCACGCGGCCCGCCGCGAGCCCGAGGTAGGTAAGCGCGAAGATCACGAGCACCGCGGGCTTGTCGACCATCGGGAGCGGTGCTGCGGCTGGCATGGCAGGTCGGGCCGGATCTACCTGGCGAGCAATTTTCGGATCGATCGCAATTCCCGGCGGAAGGCCGTGTCCGTCTTGGGATAGCGCAGATTCAACCCGTCGAGCGTGTCGAGAATTACCTGCGAAATGATCAGCCGGGCGTTCAGTTTGTCATCGGCGGGGACGACATACCAGGGAGCGTGCCTCGTGCTCGTGGCTCCCAGGCAGGCCTCGTAGGCGGCTGTGTACTCCTTCCAGTATCTTCGCTCCTCGATGTCGGGCCGGCTGAACTTCCAATTTCTGTCGGGATCGTCGATTCGCGCGAGAAAGCGCCTGCGCTGTTCCTCCTTCGAAAGATGCAGGAAAAACTTCACCACGCGCGTGCCGTTGCGGTACAGGTGCCTTTCGAGATCGTTGATGGAACGGTAGCGATGCTCCCAGATGTCCTTATCCTGCGTCGTTTCCTCCGGAAGATTCTGTCCGGCCAGGATTTCCGGGTGCACGCGGACGATCAGCACCTCCTCGTAGTAGGAGCGGTTGAAAATGCCGATAGCCCCCCGCGCGGGCAGGCACAGGTTCGTGCGCCAGAGAAAATCGTGGGCAATTTCCAGCGCGCTGGGGCGCTTGAAACTGAACACCTGGCAGCCCTGCGGATTCACCCCCGACATCACATGCTTGATTGCCCCGTCCTTGCCAGCGGCGTCCATCGCCTGAAAGATCAAGAGCAGCGCGTATTGTTCCTGCGCGTAGAGCAGATCCTGCCGCTCGCTCAATTTCCGGACGTGCTCCTCCAGGAGTTCCCCGTAGGCCTTCTTTGACTTGCAAACCGGCTCCACCTGCGTGGGCCACTTCCTGAGGTTGACCGCGCTGCCCTCGCGGACGCGAAACGCCTTGGTGTCAATCTTCATGAGCCGGTAGGCTTGCGCTTGGCGGGACGGATGTCGACTTATGATCTGGCACCGGGCGGATCATCGGCGGCGACCCGATTTCACGGTCCGGCGGCGCCTGGAGGAGGGGCGCCGTGCAGACCCGGTTCGGGTTGCTTTTCCGGGCCGAGAATCTACATTGTCGGAGGCTCAGGCAAGGTTAACCCATGAAAGGCCGGCTTCCCATTTTGGCGGCCGCTTTGAACGCCTGCCCGATTATCGGAGCACACGGCGCAAGGGTGGGCCTGAGTCGCCGCACGCCCCTTCCGAGGAAGACGGCTGACATCGCAGAACGGGAGCCGGCCAGGGAATGGCCGCAAACATCAAATTCAAGAAACGGAATACGCCGATGAGTGCCCACGCATATCTCGAACACGGAGTCTCCATACTGAAAGCCCGGCTGGAAAGCCCCAACGCAGGCTTGTCTGCCGCGGCATCCCATGTGATCAACCCCTTCGTCACGCTATCGCGCGAAGTCTGCGCGGGCGCGACCACCCTCGGCCGCGCGCTCCTGCCCAGATTGAACCTGGAATTCGGAGACGACGGCCAGGAGTGGGTCCTGCTGGACAAGGACCTGCTCAGCTTTGCCCTCGCCCGCCATGACCTCCCCGAGCAGCTGGCCCGGTATCTGCCGGAGGACAAGATCTCCGAGATCGACGCCGCAATCGGCGAGATGATCGGCTTGCACCCGTCGATCTGGGAACTCGAGCAGCGGGTCGCCCAGACGATCGTCCAGCTCGCCCACGTGGGCCGCTTCATCTTCGTCGGCCGGGCCGCGCATCTCCTAACGCTATCGCTGCCCGGAGGCTTCCATGTCCGGCTTGTGGCCGCCAAGGAGGCGCGGGTCCGGCGTTTGATGGAGCTGCAGGGCTGCGACACTGGCGCAGCCGAATCGCACATCGACCGGACCGACAATGCCCGGCGCAAGTTCGTGAAGTCTCACTTCGGCCGCGAAATTGACGATCCGCACACGTACGACCTCGTCATCAACACCGACCGGATTTCGCCCGGCGCGGCCGCGAATCTGGTCCTGGAAGGACTTCGCCATCAGATGGGGAGCATCCGGAGTTCCAAGCCGGGATTGACCCTGGGCACCTGGGCCGCGGAATCCGACCATCCGGTCTGGTCGATCCATTAGAGCCTCCGGACTCCCGGTCGTCACGACCCCGAGGGTCAAGCCAGCGCCTGCAGGACCTCGTTTGTCGAACGAACCCGTCCGATGCGCGGAAACACGACGCCGACCGCAGTTCGATGGGCATCTGCGTTTACGCTGCTCATGGCGTCCTCGACGAAGACCTGGTCGTAGCCGCGCTCGTAGGCGTCCCGGGCAGTCGATTCGACACCCATATTGGTAGCTATTCCGCCGAGGACGATCGTCTTGATCCCGCGCCTTCTCAATTGAAGGTCCATCTCCGTGCCGTAAAAGGCGCCCCATTGCCGCTTCGTGATCAGCAGATCGCCCTCCCTTGGGCCGACCTCCGGAACGAGATCGCTCCTGCCCAGCCTTGCAACCGGCGGAATGTCCAGGGTCGGGTGAAGGCGGTCCTGTTCGCCGAGAAATGCCACGCGTACGAGGACGACCGTCGCACCCAGCGAACGAAACCGCTCCAATAGCCGGACGGCATTCCCGACGACCTCCGCCGCCGGATGCGGCACGACAGGCATGGCAACAATGTTTTGCTGAAGGTCGATCAGGACGAGGGCGGTCGTGCGTGGGTCGATGGCGAGGGGATTCATGCGGGGTGAGATGCTCCAAAGAGGTTGCGGGAGTCTGGCGGCGGCGCAAGGGCGCCCTCATCCGGAACTGTAACGTTTAACGGACCTATCTCCGCTGTCCATCCATGTGGCGTGGATTGAATGCTGAGGCTATTCCACCTGGAGCTAACTGCATTAGTGGTACTCTGCCAGAGGCCTCTCGTGTTACGTCCGGACGTCCCTGCGCTGTTTGGGCCATCTGCGACGGCGAGCGCCTGCGGTTGGCTACAAGGTCACGAGAACGGAAACGCTCCTAAAAACACGAGCTTCGTGCTCGGCTTCACTTTCACCTCTACCGGATCGAATTTGAAGTTATGAAAGACCACCATCGTGTTAGCAGTTTCGTAGCCTAGCTTCGATGCAGCTTACATCGTCGAGCGCAACGAATCCGACCTCCTCTGGTATGAACAAGCGCTCGATCGTCACGAAGAACAAATCAACTCGGCCATTCCGCGAGTCGCCTAAGAATGCGACCAACTTGGCTTGCGGCGCGAAGGGCCGGCCCTTCTGAAGCGCCCTCAGGTATAATGCAAGTGATCGTTGCATCACGCAAACGCGCGTGCCACGTTCTCACATAAAATGAGAACGGTCATCGTTGAGGATCAGCTTTTCATCCGCGAAATCCTCAGGAAGGTCTGTTCAACCGAGCTGAACTTCGAGATTGTCGCAGAAGCATTGGACGGAAGGCAGGCAATCGGTGAAATCCTGCGAACCGGGCCAGATTTGATCTTGTTGGACCTGCAATTGCTCGGGGCCGATGGATTCACGGTCATCGATCTTGTCCGCAGAGCCGGGCTGAGGCCTCGGATCCTCGTATTCTCATCTTTTCTGGACGAGTACACCGTATACCGGATCGAAAAGGCCATGGTTCACGGCTTCATGGACAAGAACTTCAGCGGCGTTGATTCTGTGGCGAATGCAATTCGCGCAGTCAGCCGGGGCGAGGCGCGGTTCTCAGATGCATTCCAGAAGGCAAAGGCGGCCCGGCACTCCGATCCCAATGCCTTCGACAAACTGCTTAGCGAGCGGGAAATCGAAGTGCTGAGCATGATTGGCGATTCCCTGAGCGATCGGGAAATTGGGGAGCGGTTGAACATCGCCGACCGAACCGCCCAGAAGCACAGATTCAACGTGCAAAGGAAGCTCGGGTTGAAATCGACTCACGATCTTGTGCACTACGCACAAAACCACGGCTTCACCCAGTCGTTCGTTCGACCGTCTCCGCCACCAAGTCCTTGAGCAGCAGGTTTGCGTGCGCCAATATCCCATCCACGAGTTCAGGGATGCTGTCCTTGCTGCCGGTTTTCGCAGCCAACATGAGTTCGGTCGCCGCTTTCGCCAGGTCATTGGCCTCAACCACCCTGGCGTGCGCCAGAACCTGATGCGCAACCGAGCCCACCTCTCTCCAATTGCGGGCACTCGCCGCTGTTTGCAGCGCGTCGAGAAACTCCTTCAGCGTGCTCGAATATCGCCTTATCTGCTCTTGCACCCCTGCCGGCTCGTTGTTCGCAAGGTACTTCAACATCCAATAATTGTAGCGGCCCGGCGGCGACGATGCGAGATGCACGGACGGCGCCGCCGGGGCGCCTGTGCCAATGCTGAGCAACGCCTGACAAAGCTTTTCGGGGCTGAGCGGCTTCGCAACGAAGCCGTCCATTCCAGCTTCCAAACACATGCTGCGGTCCTCCACGGTCGAATAGGCTGTGACAGCAATGATCAAAGACGGGGGAGCCTCCCGCTCAAGAGCTCGAAGACGACGGGCCACTGTCGTTCCGTCCAAGTCTGGAAGATTGCGATCGAGAAGGACCAAGTCGTATCGGTGACGGGAAAACAGTTCGATGGCCTCCGCCCCGGTCCGGGCTCTCTCTGCAACGGCAATTCCCAGCTTCGCCAGAATCGCGGTGTTCGCGTAGGCGTTGTAATCGGTGTCTTCAACCAGGAGCACGCGGCTAAACGAGAATGAGGTTGCGACAGTGTCGTGAGCTGCGGAGGCCAGCACCAGCGGCAAGCGGACAAAGAATTTGGCGCCGCGTCCTGGCGAGCTATCCACTCCGACGGATCCGCCCATCAAGTCTGCCAGCCGTCGGCACACGGCCAGTCCCAGCCCCGTTCCCTTGACTCCCTTGGAGGCGCCCAATCGATTAAACTTTGTGAAAAGAAGGTCCTTTTCGCCTTCTTCCAACCCAGGCCCGCGATCCTTTACGGCAAATTCTATCTCCCTGAACTGGTCAGCCGGAATCGCGGCAGAAAGCGTAACCTGGCCGCCGGCGTACTTCAATGCGTTCGACGTATAATTGATCAGAATCTGCCGAAGACGCGCAGGGTCCGCGACGATTGTTTCCGGCACTCCATCGAGGGAAACGTCGAACGAAGCGCCCGCTGCATTCGCTTCTGTTTGCAAGGTCGCCGTGACCGAGGCTAGCACCTGCCGCGGCGAACAGGGTTCTGGATGGAGCTCAATTTTGCCGGCCTCGATCTTGGCAAAATCGAGAACCTCGTCGACCAGGCCTGTGAGATAGTCGGCGCATCCACGCAGCGCTTCGACATACGTGCGCTGCTCTTGGTCCAGGCGCGTCTTTTCGAGAGCGATGCTCAGGCCAACGACCCCATTCAATGGATTGCGGATCTCGTGGCTCATATTCGCCACAAATTCCGTCTTCGCCGCATTGGCGCATTCGGCCTGTTTGGTTCTGCGCGACACCATGGCTTCCAACTCAGCCGTCCGACGCTTCAATTCCCTGATCCGGAGCAAATGGATGTTGTAGATCACGACCGCGGCAGCGCCGAGAATCCCGGCCATCGCCGGCCAAGTTGTCCACCAAGGGGGTCTGATCACGAACGAGCAGGTTGCTTCGCTGCTGCACACCCCTGTCTCAGCGACCGCCCGGGCGCGGACGGTGAATCGCCCCGGTGATGTCAGTGTGATCCCGCGAGCCGCCGTAGAGTCCATCGGGACCCAGTCGCGGTCGATGCCGTCCATCAACGTTTCAAGCCGCAGAGCCGAGCGACGCGAGAATGTTGGCACGGATAGCATGATTCGGAACATGCGGGCCGAATGCGAAAAGGCACGTTCGTCATCAGAAAGGGGAATGTCCGTCCCGCTGCCCGGCTCATAAAAAACGTGAAGCTGCGGTGCTGGCGGGACGGGCGCGACGGGGATTCCCGAAATGTGCGCGTGGACCATGCCTGAGCTGCCGTCTAGCCAAAGCTCGGTTTCGTTGCCCTCAACCGCCATCGTCATCGCCCTCATCGACCCAATTGTCGTGAGTCCTTCGATTTCGGCGGGGCGCCATGTCGGCGACTCAGCTGAGACCTCGACAAATGCCACGCAAGGGAGCCGGCCTTTTTCGCCAGGGTGCAGCAGCCAGGCAGTATGGCCGCTGTCGAACGCAGCGATTGAACACAGACTTCGGGAGGGGTAATGGTTGATCAACTGGAACCGATCGCCGCCTGGTTTCAGAACGAAGCCGCCTGAGGACGTGAAGGCAAGGATCGTGCCGTCAGCAACGGATGCGACCTGACCGGATCCAACGGAAATGGGTAGCCCAAGCGTTCTCGTATCTCGGAGAAAACTGCCGTCGCCGTTCATCGCCAGGACCCCTGCTGTGGTTGTTCCCATCCAGATCCTGCCCGAGGCATCCTGCGCGATCGAAGTCGGAATCTCAGGGAGATTGGTCGCAATTGGGACAGTTGCGGCGGATTTCTCGTCAAACGCGAAGACGGAGCGAACGGATGAGAACAGCCAATTGCCCGGGGACGTTGCCGAACGGCATATCGCAAAGACGTCCTCTCTCGTCCGGCTCAAGATCCGAATGCCTGCGTCATCCAATGTGGCTAGGCAGCGATCCAACCCTAAGAAAAGGCGGCCACCTCGCCCGTAGAGGGTCAAAATGCGGGCACCCGGGGTTTCGATCGAGCTTACTTGCCGGTCGCCATCCTTCAACCTAAAAAGTTCTGTACGTGTCGCGAGAAACAACGCAGAGTCGGTACGAGCCAGCGCGACAATGGGTTCGCTGGGCAACCCATAAGTGCGCGTCAAAGAATCGACGGGAGAGGTAAGGTCGATCCGCATCAGGTAGGCGCTGGACGATGCCCAAAGGCCGCCCTCGCGGTCCTCCATCATCGCATAGATATCATTTGCCGGCAGAGCGGAAGACTTGTCGAGAACGGAGTCGATGCTCCCGGCCTTGCCCATGATCACGATGCCGCCTTCATAAGTGCCGAGGGCCAGGCGGCCATCGGCAAGCCTTACAACGGCTGTGAGGCGGTGTTTCTGGATGAACTCGGAGACTTGTCCGTCCGCTGGGCTCAGGGTCGAGCCGTCCCAAATAAACATTCCAAGTGAGGTCGCCATGAGCCACCCGTTTGCTCTTGGCTCCATCCACAAGACAAGTTTGTCGCCGAGCTTTGACGCCGGTATGACCAAGTCCAAATCCGGGCCATTCAAACGGTATAATCCTGACTCCCGGTGGTCGACAAACACGACACCGCCTGCTTTAACGCCCCTCAGTTGGAATTTGCCAGGAAAGCGCCGGGCCGTAAGGCGCTTGTCGTCCCAGAAGAAAACTTGATCCCTAAATACAAAGATGGCGCCCTGCTCGATGGCAAAGGCCGCCCAGCCGTCACTGGGCGGCTCAGATGACGGAGGCAGAAAATTCCGCAGCGAGTGGAATGCAAATCCCCGCGACAAGTCTCTTTGAAACCAACCGAAATCATTCGCGCCAGCTGCCCAAATCCGTCCTCCTGGACCGAAATCCAAGCCTCGGAGCGCATAAGTGTTCGGGATTATGAAGGTTTGCCACCGGTCTCCGTCGAATGTGGTGAGGCCATCGCCGCCCACAAGCAGGGTGCCGTCTGAGTCTTGGAGAAGGCGCCATCCCACCGCGTCGCTGCCGAGTTCTTGCGCAGCAAAGGTGGTAACTAGCGGCGAGCCCGCTTCCTTGCCGTCAAGTGCGCAGACTTGGAGCCCCGCGAGTGCGAGCAGAGCCCACACGTGCAGGAAATCGGAAGCCAGGAACTGCCTTTGAAAAGGCACGATGAAAGAATTCGGATGCTAGCCACACGATCCGGCGGGAGCGACGCAATTCCGCCGTACTGAAAAATGGGTAGGGCTGCGCGTTTATGAGCAATCGGCGGTATCGAAGTTCGGCGGTCGGAGGTTTCCAGTGGCGCCGTCATGAAATCATTCACGAAATTCTTCCTCGGAATGTCATCGGTTCTCCTGCTCTCCATCGGGCTTAACCGTCTCGCCGCTCAAATCGACCCAACTGCCGCCAACGCGCGTGCGTCTTCGCATTCAGCGTTTACGGACCCGGGCCCTTGCGGGAGTCCTTGTGATGTAAGCGACGTAGCCGCAGCGAAACATGCTCGATGGCCTTGAGCTTGGCAGGCTTGCGTTTCAGGCGGGCGTTCCAAGAGGATCAGGGTCCTGTCGCGAAACTTGAGACGGGAGAGATCACCGTCGGTGGAAGGCCTTGGCATCAGGTCAATGCCTTCCTCGCCGACAGTATTCGGCCGAGCAAGAACCGCGAGGTGTACAGTCAGGCAGACGGGACTGGCGCGGATCCGACTTGGATCATCGCCTCACATAAGGCGATTTCTGAAGCCATGGAGCGTTGGGCTTATTACGAAACCGCCGTTTCCCCAGAAGCTTCGCTCTACGGCTTCGATGTGGACCCGACAACCAATGGCATGGCGGCATTCCCGGGTTTGTTTGCCCGTCAGGCCCGGAAATCTGCCTGGCTCGAAGGTATCGAGCGAGCAACGATCTTGGCCTGGTGGGATGGCCTTCTCGATGGAAGGGTCGTCGAAACGGATTGGCCGGGAATTCATGCAGTGCTGTTCTCGCCTCTAGGAGGAGGGTTTGTGGCGATCGTGTTTTCCCGAACGCTGTTCGGCACGTATGCTTTTGGTCACGGTGCCGACGAAACGATCTCAGGCGCCTTCCTTAAGGGGATGGTCGAAATGGGCCGTCATGATCGGGCTGTGCGTCGCTACCTCACCCGTCCGCACGGAAAGCCGCCGGCCATAAACATTTTTGAGCGCCGGGCGCTTTTCTTTTCTTCGAAGGCGGGATTCGAAGCCTTCACCGAAAGGTTGCAACGCACTGCGCTGCGGCCGATCGGGCGGTTCCAGAAGATCTGCGATCGCGAAATCCCCGGCCCATGGTCGCAGTACGCAGCCGTTTGGCGAGTGGCCTTCCGTCCGCCATCCGACGCCTTCATCACCGCGGATGAGGCCTATTTCTACTGGTGATCACGCTAACACGCCCCGGCTCCGCCTGCACCCGCATCGGCGCCTAACGAATCCAGACCGCCTCCACCCCAATCAATCCTGGAGCCATTACCGCGCCCTTTTGAACGTCGATCGGCCGGAGGCCCGGGGCATTCCACGAAATCGAGACCATCAAGAACGATTGGCCGTTTCGGGAACTGGACGGGGCGTAAGCAGGCCACGCCCCATTTGTTCACTTTCGGGCTTTGACCAGTCCGAGAGCCTTCTTTATGTTTTGGACGCTGGGCAGTGAAATCTTCAAGGCGCCGGCGATCTGGTTGCCCGTCTTGCCGGATTTGACCAAGCCTTTGACCTTGGCGCGGATCGCGTCAGTAATGACGGCTCGCTTGCGCCGCTTCTTTGTGACCGGATGAGCCGCTTGGCGAGCCCGCCGGGTTCGACCGTCCGAGGCCTTTTCCACGGCTGCGATGAACGCAGCCGTGTTTGAGAATCCGTACTCAGCCGGCAAAGCGGCCAAGGCGTGGGCCAGTTCGGCGGCGATTTCGTGTTCGAGGCGCGCGATTTTGGCGCGGGTATCTCGCAAAGCGGCGATCTTGGGTAATAGCATATTGAAAAAAATGGATACAGCTCCGCCGATTTCCATCAATCAGAATATATCGTCCAATGCTATATCCGGCGGGCTCGCGATGTGCCCGGCAATCCGCCGTCTTGGGAGAACTCCTCGATTTGATTCAAATGGGCGAGGCTGAGGCCGGAAAAGCGGGGCCTTCGCACTTACCCATTTTGTCGCGCCCGCCGGGGTGTGCTCTCTGCGGTGCGCCTCACCATCCCGGCCGGCATCCTCCCCTTTGCGCGGAGCATTCGAGCGGCGGCCCGCAAAGCTCTCCCTCGGATGTACAAATAACCCACCTGCTGCGGGAGGCGGCCGAAACGGTGTCACGTGTTCCGACTATCCATTGCGGTACCTATGCCCTCAAGCAGTTCCCCACGGTTAAAGGGTTTCAAGAGTGTTGCATGCGCACCCAACTTCTTCGCGACGCCCGTGTAAAACGCCGGTGTGAAGTGCACACTGCCGCCAGAGATCACGAGAATCTTCGTCGCCGAATATTTCTTTCGAAGCTCGGTGACGAGTTCAAAGCCGTCTCCGTCCGGCATGTCCACGTCGGCGATCACAAGATCAAAGCAATCGCTTTTAAGGAGTTTTATTGCTTCGTTCCCACCGGTAACTGTTGTCACCGCGTGCCCGTCATAGGCAAGCACTTGCCGAATCGATTCGAGAAGTGGTTTCGAATCATCGGCGACGAGGATGCGTAGATGGTTCACGAATTGAGATGAACGAGATTTCGCGCGTGATATTATAAGGCTCCCTCAGAATACGACTTTGCACGTCCAGTTAGGCCAGTCGTCGCTCTTATGGCGGTTGTTCTCCCATGCAGCGGCTGAAGATTATCGATGGCATCAGTGCCGCTCTTTGCGACCGGTCTTATATGATCGACTTCCCATCCCCAAAGCTCGGTTTTTCCATACTTGGCTCTCTCGATTGACACACCGCATGCGTCCTTGCGGAAAAACCTGAGATCCGGCTCTGGCATCCCCTTCTGCCAGACCGCCTCGATTGTGTCTTCGGCGAACGCCCCGCCGGTTATGTTGGTGTTGTGAGCTCGTGGCATAGATTCGTTGTCACCAATTTGCTACCGTCCCCTCTCAGTCATTGTCCAGCGCACCTTCTACGCCAAGAATGCCATCGATACTGAAATCTCAGTAGCAGTGCGTAGCCGATGGCGCCGTCATATTGGCCCAAGAACAATCCATTCTTGCCGATCGCTCGCGCGCGCAATCGCTTGCCTGCCGCCGCCTTCGCTCGCCGCGCTGATGCCTCGGCGATCGCAGTGGTGCTCTTCCCTTACGCAATGGGCCGTGAACGAATGCAACACCTCAAATGGTGGACGGGCGAAGGCGATTGAACTAGTCTAGTGTCTTACAAATACCTATCCATTTCCGGCCGCTTTTGTCCCTGGGTTGCGTTGCAGCGGGGAGGGATAGCCCCGCTGGGGATACCCCTCCCCACTGCGCCTTGCCCAGGGCCAAAATCAGCTCGGAACTGTAAAGGTATTTGTGAGACACTAGACTAGGGTACAGCATCGATTGAAACAAAGGAGCCGAGAAATGAATCGCTCTATGGCAAATGGTGCAGTCTCACTTCGCATTCTGCGGTGGTTGGCAAGGGGATGGAGCGTCCTCGCGGTCGGCCTGATACTCTTGTTTGCCGTCGGGGAAGGAATGAACCTGTTGCTCTTCACTGCGCGCGAGTTGCTCTTGTTTGTGTTCTTCCCGCTTGGAGTCTGCCTCGGGATGGTGGTGGCGTGGCGGTGGGAGGGTCTGGGCGGCGGCATCACGGTTGCGAGCCTCATCGCCTTTTATCTGGTGCATTTTCGGCAGTCGTCCCAATTTCCGCGGGGCCTCGCCTTCGTAACGGTGGCCGCACCGGGCTTTCTGTTTCTTCTATCCTGGCTGTGGACCCGTTCAGCGGCCAAGCGACACGGGGTGTAAAGCCATCCCAAGGCAAACCGGCCGGGTCAGGCGGAAGCCTTTGACCATTTGAAGAAATTGACCCCGAGTGCGCC
>OCTA010004103.1_pt1 | contig 12794 bp, 11 predicted proteins | sample 1538991 | NCBI WGS metagenome assembly OCTA01 (sample SAMEA3539302, study PRJEB22396) | soil metagenome | biome: tundra; feature: field; material: soil | place: USA | collected 2010-05 | depth 0.15 m
CCGGGTCGGTATCGACCGCGCACCCTTCCACCGCCATCGTCGCATCGGTCGTTACGCCGTCGGCGCCCTCGATGAACGGCGGTGCGGCGCGCAACCGCGGGGCTCCGTCGGCGTCCAACATCTCGAGAACTCCCTCGACCAGCCGCAGGCCCCTCACCCCCTGTTCGAGGGTCAGGTCGTAGACGACCTCGGGTACTGCGGGCTTGGTGTCAAAGCTGACGAAGTCTTCGGCGCCGTCGTGGAGCACCCGATGGAGAAGCGTCCCGCCGGACGCGTACGCGTGGGGGTAGACGAAGTATCCGTCCGCCGACTGCGCGACAACATTGAACACGTCTCTCGGCGTGACGCCTATCGCCATGCCGGTCGTCCCGTCCTCGACCCGCAGCGGCTCGGTCGACCGATCGGGTAGCGTGACCTTCGCCAGATGGTCCGCCTCGGGGACGGGCGCATCCGCCGCCCGCCCGTCGGGTGGACTTGGCGCCTCGGGTGCCTCGAGCCGCAACGGGGACACGGGGAACGCCCGCAACGCCGCCACTATCTTGCGGGCTTTTCGCGTCGACGCCCCCGGCACGGGGGGGCGCAGCATCCAGATGATACCGAGCACACCCACTGCTACTGCGGCCCCCGCCGCGCAGGCACCCTTCTTCGAGATCTGGAGTCGCGTCATCGGAATCCTTCGGTTATCGGCAACACAAATAACATTCCAATTTTATTAACGAGCGTCGGGATGCTCGGCCCGGCCTTTCCGTGCCGTTGCTTACCGGCATTGGCGAGCCCGAGTGGCCCCGCGACAACACCACCGCAACAAGGATGGCTCCCGTTCTCCACTGCGTTCGACCGCATTCACGCCCCCCTCTTCCGACCGGAGCCCCACCCCGTTCGGCTTTAATTCGCCGCCTAGCGCGCAGATATTGCCCAACACGGCATTCCCGCGTCAACGACAAACTTCTACTCGAACGCACTTTCACATCAATCTCCCCACGTGAGCAATCCCATGTTCCATATCGATTGCATGAGCCCAACGTAGGAATTGATCTTGCTCATTGGCCTATGCCAGGCGGCGACTCGTACGTCACCGGCTTGCCTCAGATGTTGTCGCTCCGCATTTTCTCCATTACGTGAGCAACTGCGTTTAACCCGACTATACGTTGGATGCACGATGCAACAGTGCCCAGGAGATTCCGCCCTTGCTTGCGGATCCCCCTGCGTCATCAACTTCGGCTTCGGAACCTACACGGCCTTCACGCAGGCCTGCCACTAGGTGACGACCATTCGACTACCAGGGAACAGCGATTCGGCTTCGCTAAACCAGCGCCCGCTGGCCCAGGCGTTCGCCGCGCGCGGCGCCGGGCTGTCGTTCGGTTCCAACGCCGAGAACCATGGCCCGGCTCTGCAGGCCCGGCGCGGCTGAATGCATGAACATCAGGCGCTGCTCGCCAGCCAGCAGGAACGGGCGCTGTACCCAGCTGTCACGCCCACCGTTCGTGATCGGGATCCGGACACACAGAGTCGGCTCGCGTTTATCGTCCGGGAAGACTTGCACGTCCAGCGCCACAAGCCCATCGAAAGTCCCCGCCGCGACCGCGGCCGGACGTGAGAAGGCCACGACGATCTTGTCCGGCTCTCCCGTGGCGCCCGCCGTCCACGTCTCACTCTTGGACTTGGGACCCGATGAACATTCCGGGAGGCCCGGCCGGGTCAGCCTCGCCTCACCAAGCTTTACGTGTTCGCCTGTGAGTCCAACGCCTTGTCGTCGACCAACCTCCAGAGAGAACCGCAAGCCGAAGTGATCGTCGAAGTCGGAGCCCGGAAACTTCGTGATGTACACGCTTTGCACGTGAATATCGACACCTCCATATCCCCTATATCCCAGAGGCAGGGAATCCCAATGATGGACATTTTCCGCCTCGTCGTCGGCGGGGCCTGCGGGAGACCGCGGAGTGGGGTCGTAAGACTCCGGTCTCGGAGGAGGATTCTGCAACCGAAAATCCTTGCCGCTGATGATGCAACCCGGTCCCGCGGTCATCACCGCGACCATTACAGCCGCACGTGCCCGTCGTGTCCCCGCGACCATCGGTGACCGCGATGATAGGGCAGAAGGCAACGCCATCGCGAAATGATGTCGCACAAGGTGTCGTTGTAAGACTGACCGCCGCAACAATCTCGTCCGGCGAAAAAAGGGGTCTCCTCCGTCCCCTAGCTCGCCCATGGTAAGGCCGGAGCTGTCGTGACCACCCTCCTGCAGTTTCTGAGACACCTCGTGCTCGCGTTCGTGGCTCCGCGCACCGCGCTCATCGCCGAGAACCTCCTCTTGCGTCAGCAGGTCGTTGTGCTGCGTAGGCAGGCCAAGCGTCCGCGCCTTCGGCCCTTCGACAGAAGGTTGCTCGCAACCCTCGTCGGAAGATTCCGTCACCTCCCACAGCGGTCCTTGTAGTAAGGCCCGAACCCTTATCCGGTGGCACCGCGCAGGTTGGCGACTGCTCTGGCGGTGGCGATCACGTCGCCGCCGTGGCCGCCCTCCCATCGACATGGACCTTCGCAAACTCATCCGCCGCATGTGGCGTGACAACGCGACCTGGGGCGAAAACATGATCTGCGGCGAGTTGGCCAAGCTTGGGTACCGCGTCTCGCCGCGAACTGTAGCCAAATACAGGCCGTCACCGGATCGATCGCGTCAACATACAAGCGGTCTAGCGCGGAACGACTGCTCGGCGGCCCGCAGTTGTTGCTCCCTGGGCAGAGCGTCGACAAGTCCGACGCTCTGCCACGGAGCCGTCCCCGCGCAGTGCCCGAGGAGCTGGCAGAACCCGCGGAGGGTGTCGCAGTCGCTGTTCACACGATCCCGAGCAGTATCCCGCGGAGCTGGTCGCGCTTCACCCATCGCCCAGCCTGCGTCGTATACGGGGACTTCCGAAATTCCGGCTCTCCCATGGGCTCGGTTTTGAACTGACCCACTAACCCATTCTTGCTTGATGTTCCGGACCTTGGAGTATAAGGCCGGATCTGCGCTCATTCGCGTAACTGCCACCCGCAGAAAAGGAGCAAAGCATGACTCGGCAAGCCTATCCCGGTCCCGGTCCGCGATTCACTCCCCTGGCCGTCCTTTCGGCCTTCGGCCTTCTCGCCTGCGCCAGCCCGTCGACGACCAATAACAACACGGGTGGCACCACGGGCGGCGGAACCGGCGGCGCCCACGCCACCGGCGGCACGACCGGCACCGGCGGCACCCACACCGGCGGAACCACCGGCACCGGCACCGGCGGCACCCAGGCCACGGGCGGAACCACCGGCACCGGCGGCAGCGGCAGCGGCGGATCGACCGGAACCGGCGGCAAGGCCGGCACCGGCGGATCGACCGGCACCGGCGGCAAGGCCGGCACCGGCGGATCGACCGGCACCGGCGGGAGCAGCACCGGCGGCTCGACGGGCACCGGCGGCTCGGCCGGCGGCAGCAGCGGGTGCGCGAATACCAACATGAGCGTGATCAACGAGGATTCATCGGGTTACGTCTGCAACAACACCTGGGGTATCCAGGGAGCTTGGTATTGCTATAGCGACGGATCCGATTCGGGCAACAGCTGCAAAGGCAGCGACGGCAAGGGTACCGGCGCCATTCCGTGGAACGCATCGTCAAGCGAAATGTGCCTGAGCGGGACGATGGGCACAGGGTCTGGCAGCTATGCCGGCATCGGCTTCAAGGTCAACTCTGGACCGCCCGGCACCACCGCCACGCCGGGCACGTGGAACGCGAGCAACATCGTCGGCTTCGCGATTACCTTGGCGCCCGGAGCCAGCGGCAAGGGCAGCGGTGGCATGATTCTCAACCTCGAGTATCCGACGTCGACGGACCTAGATTCGCAGACCAAGGATGCGCCGGGCATCACGGTCCCCGGCGTTCCGACTACCGGCTCGATAACCTATAACGCGCTCTTTTCCGATTCCGTGCTAGCCAACAACGCCAACAACCGCCACCCCGTCGATCCGGCCAACCTCACCGATGTGAAGATCGCCTTCTTCCCGGACAGCATCTCGCATAGCTACGACTTCTGCATCAAGAGTATCGTGCCGCTGATGTCCGCTCCGAATCCCGTCATCGCCACGGGCACGTACGGGCCGACCTGGAACAACCAGCAGCCTCAAGCCGTGAACGGCATCAACGGCTATGCCGTGCAAAGCGCCCCATTCCCCCAAAATGGGAATCCGATGACGATGCAAGTTAAAGCCACCTCCGGGGGCGTTGGGTTCACGTACACGCCGGGGTCGGGTTTCCAGGCCCCGAACAATGGCCCCGGATCCTTCCCCGCCGTCATCAGCGGCTGGGGGCCGGGTCACGACGGGATCCAGTTCTATGGACCCTACAAGGGCGGCAAGCAGATTAGTCAAGTCACGTCGGTGAAGAGCAGTTGGTCATTCACGATGGGATCTACCGGAGACGCGGTCTATGACGTCTGGTTCAGCAACTCGTCCGCAACGCCTCCGGTCCCGGGGATCGAACTGATGGTCTGGATCGGCAATACCGGCAAGAACCCTCTCGGTAGCGTTGCCAGCCCCGGTACCGCTGTCTCAGGGCGGACCCCGTACGTCGGAACCAATGGAACGGGAGAATCCGTCGTCAGTTATTGGGTGGCAGCGCCTGGGACGACCAGCGTGTCCAACTTCGACTTGCTGCCCTACTTCCAGGACGCGGCAAGCCACGGCTACGCCGGGCTGAAGACTAGCTCCTACCTGCTCGGCGTTCAGACCGGTTTCGAAGTTTACAGCGGCAACTGGAGCACGACGGATTACAACATCAGCATCCAGTAATTGAGCAAAGGCGGCCACCCACGGCCGGCGCGGCCCGGACTTTTGATAGGCTCACTTTTGCAGAGGAAATAGGAGTGTAGCGATGCGCAAGCAGCTTCTTTGCTCAGGTTGTTCGTTCGTCGGCATGGCCTTCCTCTCTGGACTGGCCGCTTGTTCGAGCAGCACGGGCCCCGCGGGTGCCGAGGACAGCGGTCGACCGGACTCGGCAACTTCGCTGACCGACGCGGGCTGCAAGAACGGAAACCCGAACGGCACCTACGTCCTGATCGACGACATGGAGACAACTAGCCACGGGCCCATCGAGTTCGACACGGGCATCGCTCCGCCCCTGTCGCCAGGCTACTGGTACAACAGCGGCGCGACCTACTTCCCCGACGCGGGCGCTGACATGTCGAACCCGCCGCAAGGTTCGTTCGTCTTCAGCGCGCTCCCGACGCCGACGAACACGTTGAATTGTAAGGCTAGCGCACACGCAGCCCGTCAGTCCTGCGTGCTCAACGGCCTTTACGACACGTGCGGCGTCGGCTTCGAGTTCGCCCAGGTGCCCGGGGCCGATGCCGGGGCTACCGCCGTCGGTGGGGTGTCGGCAGGCGACGCGGGCGATGCCGGGCCGTCCATCCCCAGGACCACCATCCCGTTCGACGTCAGCCGTTACAAGGCCTTCACCTTCTGGGGGATGACGACGACCCCGGACCCGACGACGGGCTGGCTGGCAGTCAAGGTGCAATTGCCCGATACGGATACCGACCCGCGCGGCGAGATCTGTAACGGCGGCGGCGGCAACACGTCGAAGTGTTACAACAGCTACGCTCAGAATCTGCACTTCACGACCAGTTGGCAACAGTTCACGGTGGTGCTGGATGCGGGCGGCGACGGCGGCGTGGCCCCGGACGACGGCATCGCCATCGATCCGACCTGGGGGTACCAACAGGCGCAGTGGATCCCCACCCAGGTCTACGGCATCAACTGGCAGGCCCAGCGGAACGCGACCCCAGACGCAGGCCCTCCCCTCATGACCGACCTCTGGATCGACGACGTTTACTTCGTCGAGTGAACCAGGCCCCGCGCGATCCTTTGCCGTTCTTACCGTTCTTTTCGCGCCACCAGATCGAACTTGGCCTTCGGCCCTTCACCCGGCGGCACAAACACCGCCCTTCCAAGAGGCGCCTATCTTGCCCTCATCTGCTTCATGACGGGAGTCGGCTGGCTCAGCCCGCGGCGCTCGTGAGTACTCCTGACCGTAAGGGGAAGTTTCCAAGCGAGTTCCATCAGCGCCTTCCCCGAAGAGATCCGCCCTCTTTCACTCTCGATTTCTTCCCACCACTTTTCACACCACCTCGGCGTAACGGGCTGGACGTCCAGGTTGCGCCTCCGTCAGTGTTTTCGGTCGGTTAGCACGGCCCGTTACGGTCTGTTACACCCCTTGCTCGCTTTCACACGGTGGAGGCCGACTCTGGCCCCGGGGGATCGGTAAACGGTCGGCCTCGGCGGCGTGAGCGACTCGGCGCGTTGCTGACCTTTTTGTCCTCTGCACGGCCCCTTCTCGGCGCGTTTACGGCGGGACGAGTTCTGCGCCTGCCCGGTCGGAGGCCCACAGACCCCAGAGATATCGATGGGAGGCGCTGCGTGGGCAACCACCGAGATCAGGTCTGCCGCGCCAGGAGGGCGGCGCGACGGCTCGAACTCTCGGCGAGCGCGCGGTGCCTCACACGACTCTGTGCGCTCTCCGTCAGGCAGCCGTAGGCTTCAAGCGTGCGACCACGATGAGGCGGCCCGGCCGGACGTTCGGGACCACCGGTCGCGCGCGCGATGATGGCGCGGGTTTCGGTGTCCGCCGCTGACAACGCCCACGCGAGGATTTCCCACCCAAGCTCTGCATGTCGCGCTTCATCGGCGGCGATGATCCGGTGTCCCGCACGAAGATCGACGGCCGCGGCTAGCTCCGCCTCGGCGACCGCACACGCCGACGCGGTCCCTTCGCCGACGCACCCGTCGAGCCAGCTCTCGACGGCCAGGCGGACGAGTGCTGAGGCACCGCTCGCCGACACCCGGTGGGACATCACCGGCGGCTCCAGCGCCAGTTCCGCCCGCGCCAGCGTGGCCGCCAAGGCGGTGGCGTGGAGGGCGTGGCGCATCTCATCTTCGGCGGCGGCCCGCGCATGTTGGGCCAGAGCTGGCGGCGCCCCACAGCCCTCCAACTGTTGAGCCAACTCCCAGAACGCCGGTACGGACGCCCACTCGGTGCACGCGCGCTCGGCCCACACGCTGGCTGCTTCACGACGATCGTCGTCGTCGAGCGACATGTCGGCAGGCGCGCCGTGAACGCTACGAGGCGCGACGACGCCCGAGACCGCGATAGGCAACGGTGCGCGCCCCTCGTCGCGTCGAAGCGGTCGGCCCACGACGTAGCAGCCTTGGCCCGCGCGGGGCCCGAGGCGTCCTCCCAGATCCACGGAACCCGAGTGGGCAAACGCGCCGTCTACGTTGTCGCGGCCCAGTAGATGCTCGACACGGACGAACAGCGCGCTCGCGACGCTCGCTTCAACGCCCGGTTGAAGGAACAAGCCAGCCTCGCGGCCGAACCGATACCCTCCTCCCAGCTCGCCGCCCAGAGAAGGGACGAACGGCCCGGGCGTAGTCAGACCGAGCTGCGGCGCGACCGACACGCGGACTTGATCCCAGCCGAACAACGCCACCCGTCCCGCGAAGCCTCCGTACCCGACGGAGCCCTGGCTGCACTCGAACTGCTGCTGTGCATAGATTAGCCGCGTCTCGAGCCCGAGGCCGAAGTGGCCGGCGCGCGGTCCACCGAAGTCATATGAGAGGAACGCTCCAGCGTCTGCGCTCCAGACGCGCTGGTTCAAGGTCGGCGTCGCGCATCCCGAGGCCAGGACCAGACCGGCGCCCACTGTCCCCGAGCGCCAGCGCGCGAGGCGCGGTACGGCGGGGGACTTGAAGGCGGTCGACTTCACAGGCCCCTCGCTTCGGGCACCAACTCCCGACGAATCGTTCTTGGTCCTCTGGCGTTGACTCATGACCACCACGTTCCATACCGCCCCAACCCCCTACCTCTCAAGGAGCATCGGGGGGCGTTTTCGACCGTTGACTTGGTGCGCCCATTTCCAATCAACGACTGCACGCATCCAGAGTTCGCCTGTTTCGAGCGTTTCGCGGGGGCCTCGAGGGCGGCCGGTTTTCGATGGTGCGGCGCAGGTCTGGGGTCATTGGGCCCGAACTCGGTGAGTCGCCTTCCTGAGCCGCAAGTCGCGCCACGTCGCATGAATCGGGCCTCGTCTGGTAAGCCCCCGCGCATCTTCTCGTTGCACCCAGTGTTCGTGGTCGCTGCAGCCTTTCAGTACCGCGACCAGCGGCAGAGCAGGCTCGTTCCAATGCCCCAGCCGGAGCTCCCCTCGGGATTAATGAAACCACTGAACAGCGAAAGTGAGGGGCCGCTGTCGATGTCCGTCGGCATGAGTTGGCTACAGGAATCGGAAGATCCGGATCCCGCGCCGCATGCGTCCGTTCTCGGGCAGTCCGAAGGTCCGCCGGGCGCCGCGCGGGCCGAACGGTTCGGCCGGAGCGACGACTTTCGCCGCGCGGTTGCGCTCCTCTCCGAGGAGCGCCCTTTTGGGGAGATCCTGAGACCGGAGGATGTTCAACGGCATCGGCCGTTTTACGTCGCGCTCTGCGTACCCTTTAGCCGGCGGCACGACACGATGAACTCGGACAGATCGCTCGGCGCGATCCTGATGACGTTCAAGATCCGGACGTGGGCAAGCCGGCCGTCCGCACACAGGCCGTATAGGGTCGCCGTGGTCACGCCCAAGTGTTCGGCCACCTGCTTGACCGAATGCAACCGGTCCGACTGCCCATGGCTCGCTCCGGCTGAAGGCCGTGGAATTCCTTCTCCCAGACACAAGCCAGACACAAAATCGGTGCTAATCGGTGCTTCTGTTGGCGTCGGGTGGGATCCGGGCCCAGAGCGATTCTCAAGGTTATCGCCCAGTTGCAAAGCCTTGCTACCCCCGCCGACGCTGGCGCCCGACCTTCCCAAGCTGAATGTCGTCGGTTCGAACCCGATCTCCCGCGCCATCGTAGGCGTCGGCAGCTCTTGAGATTCGGCCGGGTCCGTCGGTGGTCTTATCTCTCGCGGTCCACGCCCTAAAGGCGGGCGGCGGCCTCTTGCAGGTCGGGCGGGAAGTCCGACATCTCTTGCACCTGGCGAATCTCGATCACGTTGCCATCGCCCGCCGGACAGCGGCGCGCCCATTCGATCGCCTCTTCCTTGGACTTGACGGCGATCATCCAGTAGCCGCCCAACACTTCCTTGGCTTCGCTGAACGGCCCGTCGGTCACGCTGGCCTTGCCCCCCGAGAAGGAGATCCGGGCCCCCATCGACGGCGGATGCAGCCCGTCGAGCGACAGCAGCACCCCGGCGGCTTTCAGGGACGCGTTGTACTGCATCATCTCGGCGACCATCTTGGGGTCCGGCATGGCGCCGGGCGCCGCTTTTTCGTATCCGTGGGGGATCATGAGCATCATGAATCGCATCGTCGTTCTCCTTTTCTGTCTCCTATAGGGACGACGAACGTAGCCCCCGTGGATCGACAGGCCCAGGGATCTTTTTTTCATTTCTATTGTCGCGGTAAAACGGCTCATGGCCGACACCAAGTAGGATGTCCTGGACGGCGCCGTCCCGGAAATGCGTCGGCCCAGCTTCCGTCATCTCTCCGCCGACGCCGTTCTCGTGACAGAGGTTCGACATGACCGCTCACCTCGCCACGCCTTAGCCTTGAGACCGATTCGATGAAGTCGATTCGAATTGAAAGGGACGTGATCTTCGACCAGGACGTTGAGGTTCGCATGCGGGATGGCGTGCGTCTCATGGCCAACGTCTTCCGCCCCGCCGTGGACCGTCCGTGTCCGGTGGTGATGTCCGTGACGCCATACGGCAAAGACGTGCTGCCGGATTGGATCCACATGACACTCATGCGGCTGACCGGCGTCAGGTTCGGTCACCTCGCGTGTTCGAAATGGACCGGATTCGAGGCGCCCGATCCGCTTTTCTGGACCCGTGCGGGCTTCGTAGTGATGCAGGCGGAGGTACGCGGCATGCACAAGTCCGAGGGGGACGCCGGCGTCCTGACCGATCAGGACGCGCAGGACTACTACGATCTGATCGAATGGGTTGCGCGACAGCCGTGGTCGAGCGGCGCCGTGGGTCTCGTCGGCGTTTCCTATCTGTGCATGTCGCAATGGCGTGTGGCGGCTCTCCGGCCCCCATCCCTGAGGGGCGATGATTCCGTGGGAAGGTGTCACTGACCTGTTGCGAGAGTTCGCGTATCAGGACGGTGTTCGCGAAACGAGCTTCATCGCAACCTGGTGGCGCTTTCGCATGAAGCGCGGACGCAATCGACAGTTCGCGATGACGGAAGACTTCCCCTCAGAACGTGACCGGCATCCGCTGGACGACGACTGGTGGGCGAGTAAACGCCCGCGCCTCGACATGATCGACGTGCCGGCGCTCGTCTGCGCCAGTTGGTCCGATCACGGGCTCCACACGCGCGGGTCACTCGAAGGCTTCGAGCGCATCGGGTCGCGCGACAAGTGGTTGTTTACACACGGCCGCCGCAAATGGGAAACGTTCTACAGCTCAGAGGCGCGCGAGCTGCAACGACGCTTTTTCGATCATTTCCTCAAAGGCGAGGATAACGGCTGGGAGCGCACGCCTCGCCTGCGCCTCGAGGTGCGAAGAACTCGTGACGCCTACGACGTGCGCTTCGAGTCGTGCTGGCCGCTTCCCACGACCGCTCACACGCCGCTCTACCTCGATGCGAAGACAGGACAACTCGCTGGGCAGCCGTTTCCGGAGGCGGCGACCGTACGCTATCGATCGACGAGCCGGCGCGGCCCGGGTCATGCGTGGTTCGTGCATCGCTTCGCGAGCGACACCGAACTCACCGGATCGATGACGCTCAAGCTCTGGGTGTCGACCTCCGATGGCGATGACCTCGATCTCTTTGTGGTCGTGCACAAGCTCGGACGCGCGGGCGACGAAGTGCACTTTTACGGATTCAACGGTTTCGTGAAAGACGCCGTGGCCAAGGGGTGGTTGCGAGTCTCTCATCGAGAGACGGACGCTCAGAGAAGCCGTCCAGGCCGGCCGTGGCACACGCATCGTCAACGTCAGCCGGTGACGCCCGAAGAGATCGTCCCAGTGGAGATTGAGATTCTGGCATCGAGCACGCTATTCGAGTCGGGATCGAGTCTGGCGGTCGAGGTGTTGGGCCGCGATGCCGCGCGATATCCGGGCTTCCGACATCGCGGTACCGTCAACCGCGGGTACCACGCGATTTACACCGGCGGCCGGTTCGATTCGCATCTCCTGGTGCCGCGCGTCTCTTGATTCGAAGGTATCCGCATGAGTTCGTCTACAGGGTCTAGACGTCCTGATTGGTGGGTGCAACTAACGTCGGGAACGACTGGTCGCAACGCGTTTGTTGCATGGCGACCCTCGTCCAAGAAGAACGCCCTGTGAGGACGGACGAGGTACAGCGCGATGGAGCCATCAAACCCGGCGGATCTCCCGGTAGAGGGGGAAAGGCTCGGGTGGGCTGGCGCGCAGTTGACAGATCGGCGGATCTCGGCTTCATGACGCGGGGACTTTCGCGCTTGAAATGCCTCTCGGCGAGCTCGGAACCCGTGATGCCGCCCTGGCGGAGCGGATTTCTTGGCAGCCTCGCTTCCGTCTCTCTGGCTCGGCAGATCGTGGCGGGAATCACGCTAGAAACCAGCGCGACTGTTCGCGAGCGTCGTCGGCTTCGAACACCGCGCCGTGCGCCGGCAACACACGGACGAAGTCCCAAGCCAACACCTTTTCCACGCTGGCTTTGAGCGCCTTCCTGTCCTTGCAGTAGAAACGCCACGCGCGGCTCGGGCCGAAACGCTTGTAGGTCCCCATCATCCGGAGAACCATTCCGGTGGCCCAGGTTTCGGGCTCCATCATGTTGAAGAACAGATCCGTCACCAAGAGCGAGCGGCTGGCCCGATGGAAGAACACCACCTCGTTCAGCTTGGGTGCGCCCTCGAGAACGATCTGATCGATTGTCGCGACCCAGGGCACGCTCGATCCCTCGCCGAGGGCTCCGGCAAAGGGAAGATCGGCCCGTTTCTGGGCCAGGCCCGGTGCACCGAACAGCTTGGCCTCGGGAAACCGCGCCAGCAACGAACCGATGTGAAGGTGGTGAAAGCAGTTCGGCGCCACGACGTAGAGCACCTTTCCAAGCACCGCGATTTCGGCGGCCAGAGCGTCGTCGATCGGGACTGCTGAATGAACCCAGAGGCCGTCCCCGCCTAGCCGCGCGACGCTCATGCGCGTGGGTATCCGGACGCCGCCCGGGAAACGCATCGTGTGCGTGACCGACCAGAGCCCCGATGCGACGGCGACAAGCGGCATGACCTGAAGATAGTCGACGCACGCGCTCCCCGCAGCCCCCGCGACGACGTGCGTCGTTGCCCCTCTCTCGACCGCGAGCGGCCCGTGGAGGCGCGCGTCCCGTGCGCGGTCACCTTGGGTATCCGGCTCGAACGAAATCGAGACGGACCGAACGGCTTCGAAACGCGCCAACCCTGCGTCAATCGACTGTCTAGTTTTACTGGAGAAATAACGTGAAACTCGGCGTAGCACTTGGGGTTTTTGAGTTAGGCTAAGGTCGGTCCGATTCCCGATGGGGTCACGGGTTAGGGCAAGAATCTCGTGAGATTCCGATCGGTCTCCTTCACGGGCCTGTTGCTCCGCTACGATGCCCGGCTGAGTGGACGCGGAACTACTATGGGCGAAGGTTCGCGAGTTCGCCGAGACCTGTCTGAAGACGCGACGCCCCGTCCTGACCCTCAGCAAGAGAGTCCGGAACCTCATCACCGACGTTCAGGCCAGTAGCCGCCCACCGGCCTGCCCCACGCAAGCCGCCCCTCCACGAACACGGCGGCGA
>OCTA010004106.1_pt1 | contig 12787 bp, 8 predicted proteins | sample 1538991 | NCBI WGS metagenome assembly OCTA01 (sample SAMEA3539302, study PRJEB22396) | soil metagenome | biome: tundra; feature: field; material: soil | place: USA | collected 2010-05 | depth 0.15 m
CCAGCGGCGTAAAGAAGATGCTGATGCGTCAGTTCGCCCGCAAGGACTGGACGACACCCGGCCCTTGCGATCAGGGATGGAGCGCCGTGGAAGATACCTTGCGGCTGGCCGGGTGGGATAAGTCGCGGCGGGTAGTGATCCTCCGTCGCGCGGCTAAGTCCGATGTGGCTCTGGCCAGAAAGGCTGCCGAGGGCCAGATGGAGTTACTGCTTCCCGATCAGGATGTGGAACTGTGGGAGTATGCGGTTCTTGTGACCAACAGCTGCTATCCGTTGGAGGCCATGGCCCAGTTATATCGCGACCGGGCCGATACAGAGAACGGCTTCGACGAACTGAAGAACCAGTGGGGTTGGGGCGGCTTTACGACCCAGGACATCGAACGTTGCCAGAGCAGCGCTCGCGTTGTAGCGCTGGTTTACAACTGGTGGAGTTGGTACTGCCGAGCGGCCAAGCCTGAGGCCAGGATGGAGGCCATGACCAGCAGGGCCTTGCTGTTGGCCGCCGTGGGCCGAGCCACCAAGCATGCGGGAAAGACGACGCTCTATCTGACGCCGATGCACGCTGCCAGGGCAACCCTGATGCGGTTGATCGCCAATATCCGTGCGGCCCTAGGCCATGTAAGAAGAGTTGCGGAGCAGTCTCCCACAGCTGACAGGTGGAAGACACTGCTGGACTATATCGTGGCCAGAATCATCCCCCATCGACCCCGAAAACTCCTCCAAACCTGCGCCCTTTTGCCGGGGAACTGCTGTTTTTAGGATCAATATTTGTCCGGGATTTCGAGTAAGCTTCTCTTGGTCGAAGCTTGAGGCCGAGCGGATCGATAGCTATCGAGACCGTTTCGCCGGAATCGTGCGCTCTCGTATTTTGGAGGGCCTCGCGACCTGGGGCCAGAATCTTTGAGGGCCGTGGCCAATGACCACCGGCTCACGGTGTCGGATCCCGAATTCCCAAATTCCTAATAAATCAGGCAATCGAACTTCACCGCAAACTTCACCGCATTGAGCGCCGAAGGGGCTCTAAATTGGCGTTTCCGCTCCGCGTAAGTCATTGAAAACACAAATGCGCTGGGCCATACAGACGGGCTGTTAACCGAAGGGTTGTAGGTTCGAGTCCTACCTGAGGAGCCAAATTATGGAACTAATTAGCGCAATCTATCCCAACCCCAACAACTTCACCGGAATACGGAATCACGACGAGTTCCACACCTGCCTCGGAAAAGATCTCGGTTGTGAACCGGAAGCTCTCCGCCCATCGATCGTTGTTGGCTTCCGGAGCTACAACCCGCTTGATGCCGGCCTGCACGATCGCTGATCCGCATTGCGAGCATGGCATGAACGGCCACACGTAGATCGTGCAGTCCTGCAGGTCCTGTTTGGCGGTAAGGATTGCGTTCATCTCCGCGTGAATGATGGTCCGGTACTTGACCTCGCGATTTTCCAGGCGGTCCGGCGTGTCGCCGACGCCTTTTGGATGGCCGTTGAAGCCCAGCGAAAGTACGAATTTTCCGCGCGTGATGACTGCGCCAACCTGCGTGCTGGGGTCTTTGCTCCAGGTCGAGACCAGCCGCGCCAATTCCAGGAAACGTGAATCCCAGTCAGCCACCGTTCCTCACTTTCGCCACAGACTGCCAGTTTACCGCTTCTTCACAGCTTCTTCCTTGACTGTCTGGTGGTACTTTCTGCGGATTTCGGCAATGTCTACGGTCGGCTCCGGTCGAGAAATGCCGAGTTTCTCCATCGTCTCAACGATGATCTCTGAAACCGCGAGGTCGCGGAACCATTTGTGGTTGGCTGGGATTACGAACCAGGGCGCGTCCGCAGTGCTGCACTTGCGGAGTGCGTCTTCATAGGCCCTTATGTAGTCGGACCAGCATTCTCTTTCCGTATAGTCCGCCTCGCTGATCTTCCATTGGCGGGAAGGGTCATCGAGCCGCTGCTTGAAGCGTTGCAGTTGCTCTTCCTTGCTGATATGAAGGAAGAACTTCAGGATCTGCGTGCCATTCGAAGCTAGTCGCCGCTCAAAGTCATTGATCTGTTCGTAGCGCTTCGACCAAACTTTCTTCGGCACCAGTTCGTGAACGCGCACGATAAGTACATCTTCGTAGTGGGAGCGGTTGAAGATGACGACTTCGCCGCGCCTGGGTGTCTGGTGCTCAATCCGCCACAGAAAATCGTGATCCAATTCTTCCTTCGACGGCTCCTTGAAGCTGGCCACGCGGCAGCCTTCCGGATTCATCGAGCGAAAAACATGCCGAACCACGCCGTCCTTGCCTCCCGCGTCCAAGGCCTGGAGACAGATCAGGAGTGAGCGCTTGTGCTCGGCATAAAGCTCGTCTTGCAGGTCGTCCATTCGTTGCCGGAGGTGTTCAATTCTCTCCAGCGCAGCCTTCTTGTCTTCATGCTTGCCGGCAAATCCCGGATCGAAATCCTTGAGCCGAACCTTTGCGTCCGGCCCAATGCGAAAGTCTTTGCTATAACTCATGGGTTAGGCTCGATGTAACTCAAGTTATGCCGCGATCATGCCGTGAGGGTCCAGGACAAACTTCTTCGCTGCGCCTTTGTCGAAGTCCTTGTAGCCTTGTACGGATTGGTCCAGAGTCACGACAGTAACATTGACGGCTTTGGCGATTTTGATTTTGTCGTGCAGAATCGCCATCATCAGTTGCCGGTTATACTTCATCACCGGGCATTGACCCGTTGTAAAGACAAGGGACCTTGCCCATCCCAGCCCGATGCGAATGCTCAAGTTTCCAGTCTTGGCACTGGCATCCGCCGCACCGGGATCATCGGTTACGTACAATCCCGGGATGCCGAGCGCTCCACCTGCGCGGCAAACCTCCATGAGCGAATTCAGGACCGTCGCCGGCATCTCCTTTTGCGCACTGTGACCATGACCGCGAGCTTCGAAGCCGACGCAATCGACGGCACAGTCTACTTCCGGAACCTTGAGGATTTGCTGAATCTGGTCGCCCACAGAGGCGTCTTTCGAGACGTCAACGGTTTCGCAGCCGAAGCTTCTGGCCTGCGCCAGGCGCTCGGGAATCAAGTCCCCAACGATCACCACGGCCGCACCCAGCAGTTGGCAGGCTGCGGCGCAGGCCAGGCCAACCGGGCCCGCTCCGGCAACGTAAACGGTGGCGCCCGGACCGACCCCGGCGCTGACTGCGCCATGGTAGCCCGTCGGCAAAATGTCGGACAAGCAAGTCAGGTCGCGTATCTTTTCCATCGCCTGGGCTTTGTCGGGGAACTTCAGCAGGTTGAAGTCGGCGTAAGGAACCATGACATATTCAGCCTGGCCGCCCACCCAACCGCCCATGTCTACGTAGCCATAAGCCGCGCCGGGCCGCGCCGGATTCACATTCAGGCAGATGCCGGTGGCGCGTTCCTTGCAGTTGCGACAGCGGCCGCAGGCAATGTTGAAGGGGACAGAAACCAGGTCGCCCACCTTGATGAACTCGACATCCCGGCCCGCTTCGATTACCTCGCCGGTAATTTCGTGTCCCAGGATGAGACCTTTTGGTGCGGTGGTGCGGCCCCGGACCATATGCTGGTCGCTGCCGCAGATGTTGGTGGAAACAATCTTCAGAATCACGCCGTGTTCGCACTTACGGTTCCCGAGCGCTAATTTCGGAAAGTCGATGCTGTGTATCTCCACGACACCGGGGCCCATGTAAGCCACACCACGATTGCTTGCCATACTCCTGTAACCTCCTTGGGGTTTCTTCCTGTAACTCACTGTTCTGGGGGGAAAGTCTCAAATGCGTCCACGCGAACAAGCGTTCAGGCAGCACATCCGGCGCGAAAGGCTTGAGGGGCGCCTTCCACGCGATTCCTTACTTCATACCACCGCCAACATATCCCGTGCAAATTGGAATTGGAAACGGCCGGCAGGCGCCGGAGAAGTTGACCGCCAAGATCGGGTTCACGATGTGAAACTATCGATGGAAGCGCGAATACATCAGGACGAGAATCATATCGCAACGCCGCCAATCTTCTGCTGAACATGGCCACGTCTTCTCGTCTGCACATTCCGGGTTTGCCGGTACGGAGTCATCCTTCGCCAAAGTCTCACCGCGTGGCATAGGCTTTGCTGGCACTTTCGCGAATGCCAGGGTCCGATATCGCCAGACCCCACATATCTGTGGTTCGGGGGAGTCGAAGCGATGTAGCCTTGTCCTGCGAAAGCTCCGGAATTCACGAGGCTCTACTTCACCCGTACCGCTGCACGCCGAGCATTTCCCAGTTCCTGAGCAGTTGTTGCATTGACATGCCATTGAGACTCTCTCTATGTTCGTTATGCAGCTTCAAAGTCTTTCATTTCTCAACGGGCGGCAGTAGTACTGTACTCGCCTCACGCCCTGTAAATGCCTGTGCCTCGACAAAGCTGACATAACCGAGAGCCAACGCAAAAGGCGCAATCTCGCTTCGTTCGGTCGACAGCTCCGTATCCCGTGCCTTCTACTTTCCCGGTACCGTGGCATGGTTGACACTTACCGGTTCCTGCGCATTTGGGACACTTTATGCTCATTGCAAATCATCCTTTCTAATTTGTGTGGCGCTTCGCGGAAGCGACTTACGCGCTGAGTTACTCTACGGAAGTTTTTAGGGAAACGGACTGCACACCGCGTGGGCACAGCGCATTCTCACTGACCTGCGCGTCCTCAGGGCATTTACTGCATTCATTCACCTGCGGGGGTAACCCCGCTTCGATGAGAGCAGAAACAAAAATCCCCTGACGGCATATTCGCCGCAGGGGATTTTGCACTCTGTTCTTAAGGCCGAACCGGAAAAATATTGGGCCAGGTTACGGCCCAGTGTTCAGGCATTGCCTGGTATGGTTGCTAAATTCCGTCTGCAAAAGGTAGAAGCGCCCATTCCACATCTGGTTGGCGCGGCCGTAATCCCAGTTGACCGTTCCGTAATGGTACGCGCAGAGGTCGCCATTCTCATTGCCCTGAGCGGTAAACCATGCGTTGCCCAGCGGATCGGTGATCGCCTCGGACAGCTCATGGCTGGCAGACGTCGCTGCCGCGTCGGCCGCTGCATCGCCATTGGGCGAGGGTGCACCGGCGACCTGGCAGTAGGTTGTGTTTCCGTAGGGTTCATTGGCGTAGATGACCGGCGTGGTTCCGTTGAGGTAATGGCTGTGGTAGGCACAGTAACTGGAATACGAGCAGGACTTATTCGTGGTGTCCATGCAGGATCCTTCGCCCGGCGCGGTAAACACCATGAAGATCTGACCCAGACCACCAGTGGCTTTCGCAGCGGTAACGACCTTCTGGACCTCGGTGCGAATCTGCGCATCCGTCAAGCAATTGCCCGGAGTGACGGTATCCTTGCACCCGGATGCAGGATAGGGTGTGGTATCGACGTAGTAAGTGGAGTTCAGTCCGCCCTTGTTCTGCACAAACTTTGTCACACCCGAGATGGTTTGATAGTACTGAGTGGCGACCGCTCCGAGACCTTTGCCGATGAAGTCGTACAGCATGTCGACTTCGACTGCCTCGTAATTGGCAGGGAAGGACGTAGCTTTACCAGTCTGCAGCTTGGCCGGAATCCAGAAAAGTGGGTAGATGGTGACGGTCGGTCCCATGATCGAGCCACCGGCGTGATACAGCAGCGGCCCATAATCGGCGTTCGCCGTTGCCATGCCCTCGTGATTGGATACCGCCGGAAAGATGTGAATGATGTGATCCCCAGACCCAATATTCAGCGGAGATGGCGCTAACTGTCCCTCGGGCAGACTAATGGACGACTGGGTGACATCCTCCTGCCCACTGGGCACTGCCATTGAGGGCAACACGGTTCGATTGATTATGGGCTGCTGGTTGGCTTCCTGGGCTCGCGCCATTCCGATGGAAGTAAGAGCCAGCAGGCCCGCGACAGCTACTTTCGCGGAAAGCCGGCAAATTGGGAGCAAGTTGTTTATCGCACGATTCATCTGGGGTCCTTGTCGATTGGATTGGGGATAGCAACACTAGCGTTTCAATGAAGCCTTCAGGATGAAGTGCTTAAGGATGTGGGGAAGTTATGGCTTGAACGCGAAATCTTACACGCCGACAGTACTCTATATCTGCCGGGCAGTCAACCGTTTTCTACGGTAGGTTACTTAAGAACAGTCGGGACAACACTCGGGTACCTCCGGTGCGATTAAGGGTTTGGATCTCCGGAGTAATCGCGCTGGCAAAGCAAGATCCAAGCCATTGACCTGCGAAAAACCAGCCGAGCATTCCAGGCGTTATCTTGATGGCTTGCTTCCTTGTTACCTGGCCACCCACCGGAATTTCCTTGTACGCCACAATCGAGGGTCGTTATAATCCGACCTTCCTTTGGAGGAGGAAAACCAAAATGCGAATGTTGCTGAGAGTATCGATCCCCGTCGAAACTGGAAATGCCGCCGCCAAGGCCGGCACATTGGGTTCTACAATCGAGCGGATTCTTGCCGATCTCAAACCGGAGGCGTCCTATTTTTACGCGGACGACAACGGACAACGGTGCGGCTCCATCGTCTTCGACCTGAAGGATTCATCGCAGATTCCAGCCGTTGCTGAGCCCTGGTTTCTCGCATTCAACGCCAAGCTTTCCATGCGGCCCGTCATGAACCCGCAAGACCTGGCCACCGCCGCCCCATCGATTGCCACGGCCGCCAAGCAATACGGAGGTTAGACTCATAAGGTGGTCGGCCATCTCGACACCCTGCACAACGTGCTGCGACGATTCGTATCGGGAGGGATTTCTGTGCGTGTACGTAATCTGAAGTATTGCAGTCTGGCAGCGTTTTTGATGGTGTGCGGGTGGTTGGCGGCGCTGGTTGTGCAAGCGCAAACGGCGCCGCTATATCCCGACTACCCCAGCGAGACACCGGAAAAATTCGTGCCGTCCACTGATGGCATGGACTACGTTAGCCGCGAAGTGATGATCCCCATGCGGGATGCTGTCAAGCTACGCACCATCATCCTTGTGCCAAAGGGCGCAAAACACGAAGGGATGTTACTTACACGGACGCCTTACGATGCGCGTCAGTTGACGTCGAATGCCCACAGCGTTCATCTGGGGGTAAGCCTCTGGGGTTATGACAATGCAACGGAGACAATCATCGAGGGTGGATATATTCGAGTCGTTCAAGATATTCGTGGCAAGTACGGCAGCGAGGGAGACTATGTGATGAATCGGCCGGTGCATGGGCCACTTAATCCAACTCCGGTAGATGAGTCCACGGATACTTGGGACACAATTGACTGGCTCGTGAAGAATGTGCCGGAGTCGAACGGCAAGGTGGGAGTGCTTGGAATCTCATATGACGGATTCCTGGCGCTGATGCCTCTCGTGCATCCGCATCCGGCTTTGAAGGTAGCTGTGCCGATGAATCCCATGGTAGATGGCTGGCGCGGTGACGACTGGTTTCATAATGGCGCGTTCCGGCAGCAGAATCTGCCGTATATTTACGAACAGACGGCGACGCGGTCCAACGAAGAGCACTGGCAGCAGAGCAATTTTGACGACTACGACATGTACATGCGGGCCGGCTCGGCAGGTGAACTGGCCAAAGAACGTGGCATGGAGCAGATCGGTTTTTGGAAGAAACTGACTGAGCATCCTGCGTATGACAACTTCTGGAGCGAGCAGGCGGTGGATAAACTCCTCGCCAAAGAGCCGCTCACTGTGCCCACGATGCTGGTAGCGAGTCTGTGGGACCAGGAGGATATTTACGGCGCAATGGCGGTCTACAAGGAAATGCAGGCGTCTCAGCCGGATTCCGTGAAGGGAAGGCTATTTCTTGTCATGGGGCCATGGCATCACGGACAGGAGATCGGTGAGGCCAGTTCACTGGGAGCGATCAAATTCGGCAGCGATACCGGCTTCTACTTTCGCACCGAGATACTGGCGCCGTTTCTGGCTCACTATCTGAAGGATGATGCTCCGGAGATGACGGTATCTCCAGTAACTGCTTTTGAGACTGGAACGAGCCGGTGGGAGAAGTTACAGTTCTGGCCCTCGGGATGCGCTAACGGCTGCAGGCCCAAGGTGACGCCGCTATATTTGGAGGCCGACGGGAAGTTGGGCTTCGCGGCGCCAACGGTCGAGGGAAGTTATGACGAATATGTTTCCGATCCCGCCAAGCCGGTTCCATTTCGTACCCGTCCCAGCCAGCCGGTTGGATACACTCCAAATCTCTCCTGGGTGCGATGGCTGGTGGATGACCAGCGCGAATTTTCCGGAAGAACCGATGTACTGACTTACAGCACGGAGACGTTGACGGAACCAATGAAGATTAGCGGCGAGCCGGTAGCAAATCTCGTAGCCGGGACCACGGGGACCGATGTGGATTGGGTAGTCAAACTGATTGATGTATATCCGGACGAAGTACCAGGGCAACCGGACTTGGGAGGGTATCAATTGCCGGTAGCCATGGATATCTTTCGCGGAAGGTATCGCGAGAGCCTGACGAAGGCCACTCCGATAACATCGAATGCGCCTTTGGCATACCGATTTGCATTGCCGACAGCGAATCATGTGTTTTTGCCCGGACACAAGATCATGGTCCAGATTCAGTCGAGCTGGTTCCCGCTGTATGACCGAAACCCACAAGTTTTTGTGCCGAATATCTTCTTCGCAAAGCCGAAAGATTACACCAAGGCAACAGAGCGGATCTATCATGCGCCTGGGAACAACAGCTATGTCGAGTTGCCGGTGGTTACCGAGACAAAGTAAGCTGGCCGGCCTCGTCGAACCGCGCGCTGCAAACGCAGATCCCGTAAATCCCTGGAAGCAGCGCGCGCCTTTACTAAATGGAGAGGGTCAGCATGCGGTTGAGCCGCTGAACAAAAATTGCTGGATCCTGGAGCGGCACTCCCTCCATAAGTAGAGCCTGGTCAAGAAGGAGCCACGCAGCGTCCTGGGCCACCGCGTCATCAGGACGCGCGAGCAGTTTCCTGACAATCTCGTGGTCAGGGTTGATCTCGAGCGTGGGCTTAAGCGCAGGGATATCCTTTTGGCCCATGGCACGCATCATCTGCTGCATCTTGATTGAAGGCTCCTCCTCATCGGAAACGATGCAGGAGGGGCTATCCGCAAGCCGCACGGAGGCGCGAACATCCTTCACACGGTCGCCGAGGATGGCCTTCAACTTGTCGAGGAGCGGCTTGAGTGTTTCGGCTTTGTCGGGCTCTGACTCATCCTTGATATCTTCGCTTGTTGAAGTTTTGTTTATAGCCTTTAGATCGATGTCTCCGTATTTATCGATAGCGGAGAAGACGATCTCGTCGATGTCGTCATCGAGGATAAGAACTTCAAGATCCTTCTTCTTGTAGATCTCGAGAAGAGGCGATGTGCGGAGCAAGGATTCGGCGCCGCCGGTGATGTAATAGATGCTCTTCTGCCTTTCATTCATGCGCCCCTTCGCGTCGGCAAGGCTGGTGAGCCCTTCCACCTTCGTGGACTTGAAGCGGATCAGGTCGAGCAGCGTTTCACGATTCGCGAAGTCACCGTACAGTCCTTCTTTGAGTGGGCGGTTGTATTCGGTGATGAACTTCAGATACTGGTCGGGCTGGGCGGCCGCAATGTGTTTCAGTTCGGAAAGAATCTTTTTCACGCTCGCGGTGCGAATGCTGGTGAGTATTCGATTTTGCTGCAGAATTTCGCGGCTGACGTTGAGCGGCAAGTCTTCACTGTCAATGATGCCGCGAACAAAGCGCAGGTACTGCGGCAAGAGCTCCTTGGCGTCGTCCATGATAAATACTCGCTTCACATAGAGCTTCACGCCAACCTTGTATTCAGACTGGTATAGATCGAGCGGAGCCTTTGCCGGCACATAGAAAAGGGTGGTGTATTCAAGGCTTCCTTCTGCTTTGGTGTGGAACCAAAAGAGAGGGTCTTCCCAGTCGCCCGCGACAGATTTATAAAGTTCCTTATAGTCTTCATCCTTGAGCTCGCTCTTGGGGCGACGCCAGAGAGCACTGGCAGCATTCACTTGTTCGGTGGTACGGCTCTTCACCGACTTCTTCTCAGCTTCGTTCCACTCGCTTTTGTCGTAAGTGAGAAAGATGGGGAAGGCAATGTGGTTGGAGTACTTCTTTACAATCTCCTGCAGCCGCCAGCTATTGGCGTATTGCTTGCCTTCCTCGTTGAAGTGCAGGAGGACGGTGGTGCCGGCAACAGAGCGCTCTGCCGGTTCGATGTCAAAGCCGGTCTGGCCATCGCTCACCCAACGCCAGGCCTGGTCTTCGCCCGCCTTGCGGGAGACAACTTCGACGCGGTCAGCCACCATGAACGAACTGTAAAATCCAACCCCAAACTGTCCGATGAGATTTGAGTCTCTCTTGGCGTCTCCAGAGAGCTGAGCGAGGAAGGTTTTGGTGCCGGAGCGGGCGATGGTGCCGAGATGCGAGATCAGGTCCTCCTGGTTCATGCCAATGCCAGTGTCGGCGATGGTGAGGGTCTTCTTCTCTTCGTCCAGCTCCAGATCAATGCGCGGAGTGAATGGAAGAGACTTGTAAGCGTCGTCGACAAGCGTCAGGTGGCGCAGCTTATCGAGCGCGTCGGAGGAATTGGAAATGAGCTCGCGGAGAAAGATCTCAGGATGTGAATAGAGGGAGTGGACGATCAGTTGCAGCAGTTGATTGACTTCGGTCTGGAATTCACGTTTCGACATGGTTATAAGTCACCCATATCAAATATAAAACAGGAGATTCGGTCGAGGAACTCGGGCTCGATATACTTGGCGGCACCGAGTGATGCGTCCGTTGCAGATCCCCGCAGATAAGTAACGTGGGTTCGCACCTGGACTGCGGTTGGTTTGCGAGCTACGTTATTTGCGACGCGGGGGCTCCTCAACCTTCATGATCTGATTCACGATGGGACGATCGATTCGTTGTACAATTCCGCTCGGCCAGCGGATCTCCACATGGTCGAGCTTCGTTTCGGAGCCGAGGCCGAAGTGCGCCCTGCGGTCGCTTGACGACATGAAACCTGCACTGGTAGTTACATGGTTATAGAGGGTCCTTCCAGAGGCAGTCGTTACTTTAATCGTTGCGCCAATTCCGTTGCGATTGCTCTCATGTCCGCGCAAATCGAACATGATCCAATTATTCCTCACTAATGCGTTATTTATCAGAATCCGCGGCCTCTCGCCGAGCGAAGTCACAACGAGATCCATAAACCCATCGTTGTTCAAGTCGACAAAAGCAGATCCACGCTGGTAGCCAACAAATCCGAAGTCCGGGCCCATCTTTGCGGTCACATCGATGAAGGTTTTGCCGCCGGAATTCTCGAACATAGTGTCGTGCTGCTTGGAGGATGCGCTCAAGTTGTCCACATCCCCGTTGGCTGAGTAAATATCCTTCCATCCGTCGTTGTTATAGTCAATAAACCCAATGCTCCATCCGGACAGGCTGCGGCTCAGGGCGCCGAGCTTTGAGGCGCTGGTTACATCGGTGAAAGATTTTCCGCCATCATTCTTGAAGAGACCGAAGATTTGCCCTGAAAGGTCGTTGTAGACGATATCGACCCAGCCGTCATTGTCGAAGTCCTTTGCGTCCGAGCCCATACCAGAAACTGAAGATCCCCGATCGTTATATGCCACGCCCAATTCGAGGGCGCTTTCCTTGAAGGATCCGTTGCCTTGATTGATAAACAGGAAGTTGGGCTCAGTGTCGTTCGCTATAAAGACGTCCATGAGGCCGTCTCGATTGAAGTCAGCGATTGAAATTCCCATTCCCTTGCCCAACGCCTTTCCGATTCCGGTTGCTTCGGTCACGTCTTGGAAGCGACCGTGGCCCAGGTTATGGTAAAGTCTCGATTCAATGCTCTTGTAGACCGTCGGACTGCAGTATTCAGCCTCGTCAGGCGCCATGAAGCACTGCCGGTCACTTTGCGGAGTCCACGTTGTGTAATTGGTGACAATCAGGTCGAGCAGTCCATCGTTGTCGTAGTCGAACCATGCGGCCCCCACACTCAATACGTTGGGCGGTTTGCGGTCCAGGCCGGAACCGGCTGTAACATCCGTGAAAGTGCCGTCGCCATTGTTGTGGTATAGGGTATTGGTTCCGGCATTACAGACAAAGATGTCGTCCCAGCCGTCGTTGTCATAGTCGGCCACGGCAACGCCAAAGCTGAAACCGATGCTCGCTCCGGTCAGGCCGGCCTTCGCGGTAACATCTTCAAATGTGCCGTCACCATTGTTGTGCAGCAGACAGTTGTAATAGGCGGGCGTGGTCTTGGTAAGCTCGGGGAGCTTCGCGCCATTGGTAAAGAACAGATCCATTCTGCCGTCGTTGTCATAATCAATGGCGGCCACGCCGCCGCACATGGGCTGCGGGAAGTACTTCCTTCCTGTGAAATCATTATTTGTTCTGTACGAAAAGGCTGACTTCCCGGCAACGTCGGTGAACCAACAGCAGGCAGGCGAGGTGGAAGAACTGCCTGGCGCCGGGCTGGGTGAGTGGGACATCGGTATGCGGGATTGAGCGGACTTAGCTGACTGAGGCGGTGCAGGCTGAGAAAGAGAAAGCGCCTTTCGCCCAGCCAAGGCGGGCACGCCCGCTGCAATGGCGGCCAACAGGGCCCTGCGTGTAAGGAAGGTCATGGCATCACCGCGACAATGGGCCACAGACGCTCGCAGGTTTGCGACAGTTCATTATGCATACGCTTGAGATGAGTATCAAACAGAAACGAAACAAAGGGAAGGAACTCGCGAAGGGGACTGAGGATGCTATCGGATAGTAGCTTGACATTAAATAAAAGCGGGAATGCCCTCCAAATATTCCTGGAAGACATTCCCACCCATT
>OCTA010004107.1_pt1 | contig 12787 bp, 7 predicted proteins | sample 1538991 | NCBI WGS metagenome assembly OCTA01 (sample SAMEA3539302, study PRJEB22396) | soil metagenome | biome: tundra; feature: field; material: soil | place: USA | collected 2010-05 | depth 0.15 m
ATCCGCTGTGCGGGGCGTGGCAGCCTGCGCAGCCGCGGCCCTGATTGTTGTGGGCACCGAGGACGTCAACCGGCGACGTCGCGTTCTGCGCCATCATCCAGCCGCTGAGGGCCAGTAAGAATAATACGAGTACCAATGCTTTCTTCATGAAAAGTAAAACCTCCAGGATTGTGTTGCAACCGGAAACAGGCGGAGGCTTAGGCCCAGACGGGGAGCGGAAACAAAGCGGCTCTCCACCGCCTCCGTGAGATATAAATGGCACGTTGATGGCCATAAGCGATTCACGTACTGGGAATCATTAATATCCTGAGTATCCTGCTGAATTCAAAAGATAAAAGAAGTGAGCGCAGATAGATGGATCTGTAGGTGCATGACGACTAACCCGACGGCAAATGTGTGAAATAGCCCAACGAAGAGGAAATAGAGGAAATTTACGCAGTGCTTGTGTGCGGAGTTCCTACCTCGCCGCGCCTAACCTTGATAGACGACCGCTGTAATTTGCAACACGTACGGTGAGAGTTTTGCCGTTGTGGAGAGAAGCCGTTGCGTTTCGCACCAACCAAGCCTGAATGCCAAGACCCGTGATGACCAACATCAACGACTCTGCGCAATATCCAACTACTTCGGCACAGCGGCTGGAGGCTCCGGGGTCTGAGGCGGTTTGGCCTCAGCGGCAGCGGCCGACTTAACAGCCGGCTTGGGAGCTGAGTCCGCACGGATCTGTTCGCGTTCCTTGCGAAGCTGATCGGCCTCGGCGTCGGTGACGTAGCGGAACTCCTGCACGCGGCCGGGATAAATCTCGGAAGTGTAGATGCGGTTGCGGCGGTTGTCGCTGGCGACATTGACCAGTCCCTGGTACTGGCCGGGGAGCAATCCGTGTCCGCCCATGGTGATCAGGAGTTGACCTTCGTTGGTGAAGACCTGCACCCGGTCCTGCATGCCGTCGGCCACCCAGACGTGGCCGTCGCTGTCGATGGCGACGCCCTTGGGACGGGCAAAATATCCCGGACCGTCGCCGTTCTTGCCCCACGTCCGCAAGAATACGCCCTCGGCATCGAAGACCTCGATGCGGTCGTTGAGCGTATCGGCAACGTAGAGGTTGCCTTCCTTGTCCACGGCAACGCCAGTGGGCTTGGCCAAGTCTCCCGGCGCGGTGAGCTCATGTTTATGCCCGGTGGTGCCGATTTTGCGTTTCAACTTCAGCGTATCGGCGTCATAGACGAGCACCTGGTCCAATTCCACGTCGGAAACGTAGAGCAGACGGTTCTGGGTATCGATGGCCGCCATGCTGGGTTCGACCTGGCCTTCGGTGATCACGTCTTCCGCCTTGTGCTGAGCGTTGAACACCAGCACATGCTTGAGGCCGGGATCGACCACAAAGAGGCGATCGTTGTCGTCCATGGCGAGGCCGATGATGCGAACAAAGTGGGCATCCACCTTGTTCTTGATCATCTCGACCTCGCGGGTCTCGGTGTTGAAGACGAAGATGGCGCCAACTTTATTGTCGGCCACGTACACCCTGCCCTTGGAATCCGTTGCCAAGCCGTAGGGCTGCGCCAACTGGAACAGGACCTTGGTGTTGTCCTGCTCGGGTACGGTACCGGCCAGGCGGTCCATCCAGCCCTGCTTGGCGGTCTTGGGCGTATCAACTTGGGAAAGCTTCTGGGCAGAATAGAAAGCCAGGTACTTGATGCGAGCTATCGCTGGCGGATTGGGCCACACGATCATGGAATAGTCGATGACCGGCGTCTTCTTGGGAGCCGCCGCGGCTTGCTTCTTCTTGCTGTCGGCGGACGCCGTGAATGGCACCGCCAAGGTGAAGGCGAACAGCAACACAATCGCGATCAGCGCATGTGCCGAGCCAATCGATTTCCTGCGAACTTCAAACATCTTAAAAAACCTCCAGCTCCTGGCTACCGCTTGGTCAAGTCTTTATGGCAGGTGGAGCAGAATGCCAGGTTATTGGCCTGATCGTTCACCAGCAGGTCGGGCTGGGCCGACGAATGGGGCTGGTGGCAGGTCAGGCAATTGATCTGGGTGTGTACCTTATTGATGTCGGACGGATCCGGAACGTCTTGCACGGGATGTCCGCTGACCGGGTGTCCCAACCCGTACTTCAGGGGCAGGATCACGACCTTGTTCTTGGTGTAGTAGTCCTCGGGCAACTTCACCAATCCGTTGAAAATGGTGATGACGTGCTCGGCCTCTAACGGCTTGGCAGAGGACTCGGGACCGTGGCACTCCAGGCACAGCGAATTGACGGACTTGGCACGCAGCAGGTGTTCGTTGTCGCCACCATGCGGCTCGTGGCAGGTGGCGCATCCCTGGGTGAAGACGGGCTGATGCAGGTGCGCCTTCTTCATCTGCTCGCTCTGTTCGGTGTGGCAGGCCAGGCATGCGTTCACCGGATCGGGCTGAATGAAGCCTGGGGTCGGTCCAGCGTGGGGATTATGGCAAGCGGTGCAATCGCCCTGCGCGCCCGGATGCTGAACTTTGGCTTTTTCAATCTTCTCCGCCTGCTCGCTGTGGCAGGTGACGCAAATCGCCTTGGGCTCGGATTGCGTCAGAACCACCTTGCCATCCTTCGCAGGCTGGTGACAGGTGTCGCACGCTCCGCCTGCGAAGGGGGCGTGGGTGAATTTCTGCATCAGGTGGGCTTGCGAGGACTGGTGTGGATTGTGACACTGAACGCAGTTGGCGGTGGCGAAAGGCTGTCCCTGATGGGCCTTGATTAAGTCGGCAGAAGTTGGGTCGTGACAGTCGAGACAAAGCGCAGGGGTCGATTTGGTGAGGTGATAGTCAAACTCCTGCTTGCCTTTTTCGCCGGTCTTGTGAGGAGCGTGGCAAGTTTCGCAACCCATATCGAGGGCGGCGTGACGGCTGCCCTTCTCCGGGACGTTCAATCCCTGAGTGTGACAATCGAGGCAGAGATTCTGGCCCTTATCGCCGGACGTGGACTTCAGAAGCTGATATTTGTTGTCCGACTGGTGAGGGCTGTGACACTTGACGCAATCGCGGACGGCGGGAGGATGAACGGTTCCCTTGATGGTGGCCGCGTTCATGTCGGCATGACAAGAGATGCACAGCGCCTGGGTCGTAGTCGTGGTCAGCTTAACGCGGGTGACGTCTTTGTTCACCCGGATTTCATGACAGCTCGTACATCCCGTCGCAATGGCGGAGTGAACGAACTTGCCCTTGGCTTTGTCCTCGTGACACTCGATGCATGTCGCCGGATTGGTGTTTGGTTCCAGCGGAACGGGATGGATGCCAGCAAACAGGAAATTAGCGCTGGCAAAGAAAGTCCACATCAGAACGATCCGCACTACTCTGGTCACAACTTCCTCCAACCCTTACCAAGAAACCTGTGCACGATGATTGCCGCGGGGGGCGGGCAAAGGCAAGAATCGTTACACAACCAGCTAAGTCTATCAACTTAAACGGGATAAAATCCTGCACCAGGTCCTTCTGTTCCGCCGTCGCGATGGTCGGAGGCAGCCGGACATGGGTATTACTTCGCACAAAAACGCGAAATCACCCAATTGAGACGCGGTTAGCCAAGCGGAAATCGTGCGGCATTTTTCCCGACGCACATCTTTAGACGAGGATGATGGCAGAAGGGGTTGGCAGCTTATATCCGGGTAAAGGGAAACCTGCGTGGTTTAATCACCAAATTGGGTGATATGCCTCAGTCTTGGGCTGGCAATTTGCAATCGCGCCAGCCGCAAGCTGCCTTGCAGCAACAACTTAGCAAAAATTGCGGATTTGGCTTTCTACGTGCGATTGATACTGGTGAATTAAGAAGGAGTTCTGATGGCCTTCGACGTGCTATCGATACCAAAACGAATCTACAAGGCACTAACCAATCTGCGCACCGGAGTTGTGCTATTGATTCTCGTCGTCATCGCTTCGGCGCTGGGGACGTTCGTGTTGCAGCGTCCGGTGACCGAGCCGGACAAACTGCAAGCCGCATACTCTCCGCAAACGCTGCGTCTGCTGGACCGGCTGACACTCACCGACATATTCCATTCCTGGTGGTTCCTGTCGCTGCTGGCGCTGGTCAGCATGAGCATCATCTTCGTATCCATTGAACGCTTCCCGAATGCGTGGCGCTTCTATGCGCGCCCTTATCGCAGAACGGACTCGCATTTCCGCACCGCCAATCCGTACAAACTTGAGCTGCCTATTCGCCATGCGGACCAGGGATTGAACGCCGCGGAGCGCGCGCTGAAGAAACTGGGATGGCCGGTCGAGCGCATCGTTGAAAACGGTGAGGCCTCGCTGTATGCCGAGAAGAACCGCTTCTCGGTCATGGCCGTGTATCTGATCCATGCCAGCCTTCTGCTCATTTTTCTTGGCGGCATTATCGATGGCGTATTCGGATTCAGCGGGTTCATGTCGATTCCGCAAGGCCAGCAGCGCAACGCGATCGAACTGAAAAACGGAAAGACGAAACAGTTGCCGTTCAGCATCGAGTGCAAGAGCGCCGGCCAGGAAGACTACGCCGACGGATCGCCCAAGAAATGGTGGTCGAAGCTGGCGGTCGTCGATAAAGGCAACGAAGTCGAGTCCAAAGAAATCGTGGTCAACGACCCGCTGGTCTATCACGGGCTGCGTTTCTATCAAGCCAGCTATTGGATCGACAGCAAGAAAGTGGACGGACTTCGGATCGCGTATTCCGGTTTGGACAATAAAGTGGTGCCGTTGGAATTGCGCTTCAACCAACCAGTCAATCTCGATCCCGAAACTACCGTTACGCTGGTTGAATTTCTGCCCGACGCATTCGTGCGTGACGGACAGGTCTTCAAGAAAACCGAAAACCTCGGCAACCTCGCGTTCGCTCTGGAAGTCGCAGACCGCAGCGGCAATTCCGCGACTAAGGTTTGGCTGTTCCCTGCTGAACGCGACGTACTGGGCGCCGAGAACGTGAAGTATCAGTTCAAGAACCCGGTATCCGCGAAGGACATCGACTTTTCTCCCGTGACCGGGCTGGAGGTCTCCTACGAACCCGGGCAATGGTTCGTGTGGGCCGGATGCCTGCTGATGGGCGTAGGCCTGTTCGTCGCCTTCTACATGGTGCACATGCGGATCTGGGCAGTGGAAGTGGCCGATGCTCACGGCCGACTGGTCCTGTGGATCGGCGGAGCAGCCAACAAGAACAAGGACCGCTTCGAACAAAAGTACTCAGAAGTGGTCGCTGAAATTCGCAATGAACTCGACAAAAGCTCGCCTTCGGCCCGCCCTTCTGCGCAAGAGAAGACGGACCGGCCTCAATTGACTATGGCGGGCACGAAGTAGAAAGACGAAGGAGTCTGGAAACATGTCAACACGCGCACGAGTCGCACAAATTGAGCCCCCTGCAGCCACCGGCGGTAACGCGTTGCTGGTCCTGGTTGGCCTGGGAGTGTCCTTCCTGCTGATCACCGCGTTACTGGGTGCTGCCAAGGCGGGTGGAAGTCTCTTCAACGAAAGCAATCTGCTTTACGTCGCGCTGATTTTTTATGCAGGCGCAGGCGCTCTCTACATGGGTTTCGGCGTTACCGGAACCGCGAAGTACGTCAAGTACGCTTCGATCTGTACCGCGATTGGATTTGTCGCCAACACCCTGGCGGTGGCGCATCGCTGGTATCTGTCGGGACGTCCGCCGTTCGCCAGCATTTATGAAATGCTGCTGAGCTTCGTGTGGACCCTGGCACTGATGACATTGATTGCCGAGAAGAAGTTCGACGTGAAGATCATCGGCAGCATAACCATGCCGCTGGCAGTGGTCTGCGTCATCCTGATGCAGCTATTGCCGTCGGAAGTTCGGCCGCTGGTGCCGGCGCTGCAATCGACATGGCGGCACGTACACGTCACTCTCGCCATGTTGAGCTACGCGACCTGCGCAGTGAGCTTCGCGCTGGCCATGATGTTTCTCATCAAGGACGGATTCAGCACGGAATCGTTCCTGGCGTGGACGAGCACCCTGGTGAGCGGCATCTACCTGGGAATCGTGGTTACCCGGTTCGAGCGTTGGGGTGGCCTGTCGGTCACAGCGTGGGATGCGCAGAATAAGTCCGACGTTTTCCTGGGACGCGGGGTGCGTCTGTTTGTGACCATCCCCGATCTGGGCTGGCTGTTCGTGATTGCGCTGCTGGGAGCCCTGGTTCCGCTGGCTCTCTATTTCCTAGCCCGCGCTCGTCATGAGGCTGCTTACCTGGCGGTCGCCAACAAGGCCGTCTTTGTCGGGATACTGCTGCAGTTGGTAGTGCTCGGCGCGTTCATACTGCGTGCGAAGGACTCCAGTTACGCTTCGCCTTTCCAGGAAGGCATGTATCTGACCTCGCTGGCAGCTTCGCCGTTCATTCTTGGTGGGATGGTTGCCGCCATCTTCGCGTCGTTGCTGTACTTGATGCTGTTATGGCGCCGCAACGATTTGCAGGATTTGTTGCCCAGCGGCGACACACTGGATCGCGTCACGTACAAAACCATCTGCATCGCATTTCCTCTGTTGACCGGCATGATCGCAACTGGGGCCTTCTGGGCCAACCGAACTTGGGGTTCGTACTGGAGTTGGGACCCGAAGGAAACCTGGGCAGCGATCACCTGGCTGGTGTACGCCGGCTATCTGCACATGCGGGTGACGCGCGGATGGCGCGGACGGCGCGCGGCATATTTTGCCATTCTCGGATTTGGTGTGGTGATCTTCACCTTCCTCGGCGTAACGTATCTGCTTCCCGGCTTACACGCGTACGCATGAGGACCCTCAGGGCTGGAGGCGCGGGACTGGAATACGGATTAGGCCCCATATTTCTTGTCCCGACCGCCAGCCCTGATGTTTTGGATGTTCAATGATAGGGTTTGGATAGAGCAACCTGCTACCGTGAACGCTCACACTCCAATTCGGAACCATGAAACAGTGACTCCGTGGCCTGTGAAGCCGGCAGAAACGGTGGTCCGCAAGCGCCACATTAACTGGACGCTGAAAGCGGTGCTTCCGATTGCGGCGGTCCTGCTCAACGGATTGCTTTTGTTCATGCTGGTGTCGTCCTCACTCGAATCTGACCAGCGCAACGGCGTGATCGCCGTGGCTGCTGGGGGAGCGTTTGTGGTCTGTGTCGCCGTCATCATGGTGCTGGCGGTACAGATTCGCCGCCCTATGCTGGAACTGCAGGACAAAATCGCGCGGGTGCAACTCGGAGACATGGACGTGTCTGTGAGCTTTGCGGACCGCAAGGATGAGATCGGCGACCTGGGGCGGGACTTCAACGACATGGTGACACAGTTGAAGGCGAGCCGCGAAGAGATAGAGCGGTTGCACCATACCCAGATGTCGCGCGCCGAACACTTTGCGACCCTGGGAGAACTCGCCGCCGGACTGGCGCACGAGATACGCAATCCCCTGGCGGGTATCGCCGGCGTGCTCGACATTGTCAGCCGCGATCTGCCGTCCACCAGCGCAGCTCACGAAGTCATTCACGACGCCAAGCAGGAGGCGATGCAGATCAACCGCATCCTCACCGAGTTGCTGGATACGGCGCGTCCCAAGCCGCCGCAGTTTCGCGTAACGGAAATCGTCGGCACGGTCGAGCATGCGGTCCTCTTCGCCCGCCAGCAGGCAGTGACCAAGCGCATCAACATCGAATTTGAAGTAAAGGACTCGCTGCCTCCGGTGGAGCACGATCCCAATCAGATCAACCAGGTGCTGCTGAACCTGATCTTGAATGCAATTCAATCCATGGATAAGCCGGGCACGATTCGGGTGACGCTGGAACAGGATGACGACCTTGCAGTCATCTCGGTTGCGGATGAAGGCAAGGGCATCGCACCAGAGAATCTATCGCAGATTTTCCGTCCGTTCTTCACAACCAAGGGCCAAGGTACCGGATTGGGGCTGTCGCTGGCCCGCCGCATGGTGGAATCGCACGGAGGAAGCATCACGGTTAGCAGCGAAGTCGGCAGCGGAACCCAGTTCGAGGTCCGGTTGCCGATTGCGCGTCCTCAGGCTCAAGTCTCTTAACGGGTCTGCTCGACACCCATCCCAAGTACGCCACATGCGCTCGAATACGCAGATGCAGGCGGGCTAAGAGGATGGGAATTACAACAGGACAATCGTCGGGAAAATATTCAAAATGCCTCAGTCGACAGAATCTGAACCGGTAGTTGGGCGAGGGCGATACTGGTTGCCGCGTATCGGCAGTGCCATCCTGGTTCCGATCTTGCTTGTCGTAATCGTCGAACTGGTTCTGCGGTTTTCGGGGGTTGGGTTCTCCACCGAACTGTTAGTCCCGTGCACGCTCAAGGGAAAACCAGCCGCCTGCTACAACCTATTTTTCCCCGCGCCATTTTTTCCTCCGGGCATGATCAAGGCGCCGCAGGCGTATGCGATTCCCGCAGCGAAGCCGCAAGGAACGTTCAGGATTTTCGTACTTGGAGAATCGGCGGCGATGGGCGACCCTGATCCGGCGTATGCGTTCAGCCGCTACCTCGAAGTAATGCTGAGGGAACGTTTCCCGACGATGAAGTTTGAGATCGTCAACACCGGCAGCGTCGCCATCAACTCCCATGTCCTGCTGCCAATCGCCCGCGACTTGGCGCGGCAACGCCCGGACGTGTTCATTATTTACTCGGGCAACAACGAAGTCGTCGGCCCCTACGGCCCGGGCACCGCGCTGACGGCCTCGGGCATGGACCTCGAGGTCATTCGCTCCAGCATCTTTTTTCGTGACACTCGAATTGGCCAGCTAGTCACCAAGTTGGGGACACCGAAGAAGGAATGGGGCGGCATGGAGATGTTTCTCGACAAACAACTCCCCGCCAGTTCGCCGCTGATGAAGCCCACCTATTCGAACTTCGAAAGTAACCTGCGCGATACCGTCACGGCCGCGCGCAACTCCGGCGCTACGGTCCTGGTAAGCACGGTTGCCACCAACCTGAAAGACTGCGGCCCGTTCGCCTCGATGCATCGCGAAGGATTGAGCCAGGCTGACTTGGCAACCTGGTCGCAACTGGTGCAGGAAGGCTCTGACTTGGAGAGCGCCAAGTCGTTCGCGGAGGCGTTGCAGGCCTACCGTTCGGCGGCCAAGATCGATGGCCAGTATGCCGAGCTTGAATTCAGGATTGCGCGGACCTTGTGGAAGCAGGGAGATTACCAGGGAGCGAAAGAACACTACCTCCGCGCCCGCGATCTAGATACGCTGCGATTCCGCGCTGACAGCGAAATTAACGCCATCAATCGCGCGGTCGCCGCCTCTGGTAGCGGCGTAAAACTGATGGATGCCGAAGCGATTCTTGCCCAGGAAAGCCCCAACGGTATCATCGGCAACGAACTGCTCTACGATCATGTGCACCTGACGCCGCGGGGCAACTACTTGCTCGCCCGCGCCGTATTTCTGCAGATCGCGAGCCAGTTGCCGGCCGAAGCCGGGCGTGCTGTGAATGAGAATGACGTCCCCTCGCAGGCCGAGTGCGAGAAACTGCTGGCCCTGACGAATCACGATCGCTCACGCATTACGACCGAGATGCTGCAGCGGTTGCAACGGCCGCCCTTCACCAATCAAATCGATCACTCCGACCAGGTGTTGCGGTTGATGATCGATGCGGATGCGTCGCACGAGAGCCCGGATGACACCGCGGCCCAGTACCAATGGGCGATCGCGAAAGCACCGGGCGACCGGGTTTTGCGTTACAACTTCGGACTCTTTCTCTTTGACTTCGACCGCGACGCTGCCGCCGAGCAGTTACGCATGTCCCAGCCATGGGATGGGTTTCCGGTATTTGCTCCGGACGGCACGCAACTGGAATAGTCGAAGAGTTTAAAAAGCACGATACATCAACTGGGACGTTGCGGGGCCTTGGGTGAGCGTGACGGCCAACACCAGAAGTAATGTCAACGCGTAGAGTGGCGGGACCCAGAACCAGCGCTTGCGGGCCAGGAACGCCATAATCCCCGATCCAGCGTTGCTTTCATGAGCATCGGCCGCAGCCGGATAACGATCAAGCGCATCGATCACCACCAGCACAATCATGTAACCGAGCCCCAGCGCCAGTACCAGCAGATACAGACTTCCGCTGACAAGATGGTTGCCATAGGTGGCAGGGGACAGTACTGCCGAGAGCATCTGGCCAGCCTTGGCCAAGGAACTGGCGCGAAAGAAGATCCATCCCAGACTGATGAGGGTGATGGTAACGATCCACGACAGCGGCGTCCAGAATGCGAGCTGTGGGTCCCAGTCGAAGCGACGCTCCAGTTGCTGCACCAGGCGATGGCCGACCAGAAGTAGTCCGTGATAGCAACCCCAGATCACGAACAGCCACGTCGCGTTGTGCCACAGGCCGAACACCACCATCGAGATTACGAGCACGAGATTGCGCCACCACACTTCGCGGCGCAATGTGGCCATCGGAAAGAAAACATAGTCGCGAATCCAGAAGGAGAGCGACATGTGCCAGCGGGTCCAGAAGATCGAGGGGGTGATGGACTGAAACGGACGGGCGAAATTCTCGGGAACAGTGAACCCAAGAACTTTGGCCGCGCCGATGGCGATATGCGTGAATCCGGCGAAATCGAAGAAGAGTTGCAGCCCGAAGCCGAATGCCAGACACCAAACGTCAGGGCCAGTCCAATGGGCGAGGCGATCAAATCCGCTGGTGATGCTGTCGCCCGCTAGAATTCCCTGCCCTAACAGCTTGGCCAATTGCATCATCAGTACGCCGGTGGCGATTCTGCCGAATCCGCGCTCGATGTCGCTCCAAGCCAGCGCATTTTCGGAGCGAAATTGTGGAAGCATTTCGGGCATCCGGCAGATTGGGCCAGAGATCGTGACCGGAAAGAAAGCCATGTACAGCGCGAACTCAACGAACGTGGGGTCGAGTTCTTCGCCCCGGTACTGATCGAAGAGGTAGCTCATCGCCTGGAAGGTCCAGAAAGAGATGCCCAACGGCAACGCGAGATGTCCGAACTTTTGCAACGAGGAAAGAGGAAGAGTGATCGCTATTCCGGGCAGATATTTGAAAACGCTCAGCAGCAGCAAGTTCAGCAAGATGCCGGTTGAGAGTGCGGTTGCGGAGGCTTGTCGCTGGATCCACTTGCCGACAACATAGTTCATGACGATGGAAGCCAGCAGCACCGCCCCAAACCAGAGTCCCCAGGAAAGATAGAGTGCGCAACTGGCGGCCAGAAGAGCAGCCTGGCGTACCTTTGGCGAGCGGAACTTTGCAAAGATCGCCACCACCGCCAGAAAAATCAGAATGTATAGGATGCCCCGAACCAACATTCCCCACCCGCGTTATGAATCGCAACCATCAGTTTCGCATTGATTGCGCTAAGGTCAAACTGTTTCACTTTGAGGCTCGCAGGCGGCATCGAGGACCACCGCCAGAATCTCGGCGAGGGGCGGCTCTTGTGGAATCAACTAAAATGAGAGCAACGTGAACAAGTTCCGCACTCTGATCGACGCCCTCAACGCCGCGCCCGGCGAGCGTCCGTTCGTCACGGCGTGGATCGACGAGGACGAACACGAAGAAGTGACATTTGCTGAGTTTCGCCGACGAGCCAGGGTACAGGCCGCATTGCTCCGCGACCATGGAGTTTCCGCCGGCGACCGCGTCGTCGTCATCATGCCGCAGGGCATTGCGGCGATGACGACATTCGTTGGAGCGATGATGCTGGGCGCGGTGCCCGCCATTCTCGCCTATCCCAACTTCAAGGTTGAGCCCGCCAAGTATCGCTTTGGACTGGCGGGCGTGACCGCGAACCTCGCGGCCAAGGTCGTGGTGATCGACGAAGAGTTTCCCGACGACCTGCTCGGCCATGTGAGTCTGGGCGACGGTACGAAAGTGATTCGCGCCGAAGTTAACGGAGTTTTTGGTGGCGATCACGAGCTATCCGGCGCGCCGATTCAGCCCGACAGTCTGGCATTCATCCAGCATTCGGCCGGCACAACCGGACTGCAGAAGGGCGTGGCTCTGACTCACGCTGCAGTGCTGACGCAACTTGAGCATCTCGTCGAGGTGCTCAAGATCGACGGAGCGACAGACCGCATTTACAGTTGGCTGCCGCTCTATCACGACATGGGACTCATCGCGTGTTTCATGCTGCCCATGGTCTGTTATGTCCCGGTGGTGATGCAGTCGCCGCTGGACTGGGTGATTCATCCGGAAACCATGCTGCAGATCATCGATGAGTACAAATGCACTCTGTCGTGGCTGCCGAATTTCGCGTTTCAGTTTGTTCCGCGTCGAACCCGTCAGCGATCCCTGCCGCCCTGCGATCTGTCGTCGGTTCGCGCGCTGATCAATTGTTCCGAGCCAGTTCGTCACAGCAGCATGCAGGAGTTCGAAAAGGCTTTCGCTCCCATGGGGCTCAAGGCTGGCGCACTGCAATCCTCTTATGCAATGGCGGAAAACGTCTTCGCCGTGACCCAGTCGGACATTACCCGCGCGTCAGGACCTCAACGTATTTGGGTGGACGGCCAGCGATATCGCGGCGAACATCGCATCGTGTGCGTTGAAGAGAAGATGCAGGGAGCCGTTTCATTCACCTCGTCAGGCAGTCTATTGCCCAACCACGAGGTTCGCATCGTATCGGATTCCGGCGCCGTCCTTCCGAATGGCCATGTCGGTGAGATTCTAGTCAAGAGCGACTGCCTGTTTACCAGTTACTACAACCGCCCTGAACTTACGGCGCAAGCGCTAGTGGACGGCTGGTATCACAGCGGCGACCTTGGCTTTTATCTCGAAGGTGAACTGTATGTTGTTGGCCGGAAGAAGGACCTGCTGATCGTCGGCGGCGAGAACCTTTACCCGCAGG
>OCTA010004108.1_pt1 | contig 12786 bp, 9 predicted proteins | sample 1538991 | NCBI WGS metagenome assembly OCTA01 (sample SAMEA3539302, study PRJEB22396) | soil metagenome | biome: tundra; feature: field; material: soil | place: USA | collected 2010-05 | depth 0.15 m
GCCCAAGGCGGTTTCCGATCCATCCGGAAGACGCCTTGTTTTCAACTACTTACGTTTCAGTGAGATACGGCCAACCTGTTGAAGCCTGTTGATCCCTGTTGGCACTGGAGGCTTTGGGCAGCTACAAAATTATCTACAGTGCGCGTTTTCTAATTGCAAGTCCCGTAGCCGAATCTCTGCGGCCTCCTCCTCCACCACCCTGCGGCGATTCATAAAATGGATCAGAACGACAGAAGGCTTGGCGAATTCGGCCTCCGGGATGCGCTATTATCTCGCGCATTTTCCGTTACCCAACTCGTATCCGAACAGCGCACTCGCGGTAGTACCAAATCTACTCTTGAGGTATGATCAATGAAATCGTTCATCAGGAAAGCGAGTGTCTCATGAGCGCAGATTCAATCAAGCACGTTTTCGTCCTCATGCTGGAGAACCGCGCGTTCGACCACATGCTTGGCTACTCCGGCATTACCGGCAGTGATGCAGAGTCTGGCGAGCCAACGAAGGTCAACGGCGTGGACGGATCGGAGGTAAATACCTATAACGGGACTCCATACTTGACCAAGCAAGGTGCGGATTGGGTAATGCCGGTGGATCCAGGCCACGAATTCCTGGAGGTGCTGGAACAGCTCAGCGGCCCTGGGGTTGCGTATCCATCTGGCGGTGCTTATCCGCCCATCAACAACAGTGGTTTTGTCACGAGCTATGTGGCCGTGTGTGCGGCTGCTCAGAAGCAGAGCGACCCTGGTGAGATCATGAAGTGCTACGGCCCTAACCAATTGCCCGTGCTGAACGCCCTCGCCCGCGAATTTGTAATCTGCGACAGATGGCACGCGTCCATGCCCGGACCCACCTGGCCCAATCGAATGTTCTTGCATGCGGCATCGTCTGGCGGGCTCGACCACAGCCCCACGACCGCTGAAATCGTGCTCTGGGAGACCCTCAACGGTTTTCAGTTCTCCAAGGGCACGATTTTCGATGCGCTTAAGCAAAAGAACGTCTCGCGGCGCCTTTATGGCGGCGATGACTTCCCGATGTTGGCTGCACTCAAAGGAATCGGACTTGATGATATTCGACCGTACCACTACTTTGCGCAGGATCTCCAGGACAATTACCTATACGCCTACACCTTCATCGAACCCAGCTATAACGCCACGGCAGATTACAAGTGCAGTACTTCGCAGCACCCACTGGACGACGTCACGCGTGGCGAAGCCCTCATTAAGTGCACGTATGAAGCGATTCGAAATTCACCAATTTGGAATAACAGTCTGCTGATCCTTACCTGGGATGAGCATGGCGGATTTTATGATCACGTTGTTCCGCCGGAAGCTGTGGCTCCCGGCGACACCGTCCCAGGTTCCAGCCATAACCAATACGGCTTCACGTTTGAACGGTGCGGACTGCGTGTTCCAGCTGTGATCATTTCGCCGCTCATTCCTCGCAACCTCATTGATCACCGCCTGTACGATCATGCGTCAGTCCCCGCCACGCTGGAAGTCATCTTCGATTTGCAACCGCTGACAAATCGTGATGGAGCCGCTAAGGATTTGACGCCGCTCCTTACCCTGTCGGCTCCCAGGGCCGACGCTCCAACGCGCTTGCCATCGCCAGCGGAATCCGGTGTTGGAGGATGTCCGCCATTTTCGTGTCCTGGTCCGGAGTTGATGGAGCTTGCGAGTGTCACCCCGGAAGTGTCCGATCCCACCGCTTCGGTTAATATTGGAAATCTGCCAAGCGTGATTCACGCGGCCATGCGGCAGGATCTGGCCTTAGATCCCACACAGAAGGAACAGATTCTTGCGCAAGTTAGTTCTCTAAGAACCCGCGGAGACGCCGCCAAGTACCTAGAGAAGGTTCGACAGAAACTTCGTGCCATGCCGGGACCGGCATCGCCAAAGGCATAGCTCTGACATGACATCACTCCGTACTCAGTTCCGCCGGCTACCTCAGCGTAGATCTGTGTTCAGTACAGCGATGGCCGGTCGGCTCCGCCCAGCAGCGAAGTATTGACGTTGACGATTGTGTGGGTGCCCTCATGGCCTCCCCAGGCATACATGAGGTAGACCATGGGAAAGCCGCCGGCCCGCAGCGTTAGGCCCGCAGAATAGCTGTGCAGCAAATGGGAGAAAGCGATATGGCCATGTGTCGGCGCCACTTTGCCTTCGTCCACCATGAAGCTCAGGCCGAACGGGCCCCAAATCGAATGCTCGAAACTGCCGCGCGCCAGCAAGAGATTGGGAGCGCGGAAGCGATAGTCCGCATAGCTTGCGAGCGCCGGATTATTGTCGATGTCCGACCCACCGAGGGTGGGTTGGAAGTAAAACGGCACCGATCCTCGAATGGCCAATGGAGCCGTTCCGGAGCTCCGGAGAACACCGGGCACTCCTCTCGTGCTCTGTCACAAACGGTGATGACGAAATCAAACTCCTGGCCCCTGAATTCATCCAGCGGCTTCGAGCGGTGGCCGGAAATGTCGATATCCAATTCCCGCATCACCTCGACGGCCTCCCTGCGCACTTGTGCAGGGTGCGTCCCGGCGGAGAACACGTCAAATCGGTCGCCCGCCTCGTGGCGAATCAGCCCTTCGGCGATCTGACTCCGAGTAGAATTACCAGTACAAACAATCAGTACTCGCTTCTTCATCACGGTTGCGTATCCGTGACCTCCCCCCCGTCAACGGTGACGAGGCAGGCCTCCTTCGGCCCAGTCTCGCGGATGCTCCGCGCCTGAAGGTTGCCTGCGAAAACCACGTGGGGGCGCTCGTGGAGGATGCACTTCTGGTGAACGTGGCCAAGCGCCCAGTAGTCGTAGCCCTTGTTTACGAGTTCATCGAGCGTGCAGGGTGCGTAGTTGGCGTGGCCGCCCATTCCGCCCAGCCCGGTGTGTAGCACGCCAATGTTGAACGCGTTGTCGCTCGGCCCGGGGTATGCGCGCACCAGGTCGTCCGACACGTCGCGCTGCCGAAAGCTCTGGCCGTGAAGCGCGACACGGAGCGACTCGATCTGGAATGTCTCCGGTTTTCGTGTCGAGAACACCTTCACGTTGTCGGGCAGGACGAGACGGCGCGTGATCTGGCTCTCGGCGTCGTGGTTGCCGTGCACAATGTACGCAGGGATACTCGCCTCTGCCAGTCTGCCCATCTGGCCCACAAGAAACAGCCCGGTCTGATAGTCGCGCCAATCGCCGTCGTACAGATCTCCGGCGATGATGAAAAATGAGGCCTCCTCGTCGATGGCCTGACCAACGAGGTTGTCGAACGCCTGCCTCGTAGCCGTCCGAATCCGATTCGCCGCCCTCCCCTCATGACTCGCAACCCCCTTGAGCGGGCTATCGAGATGGATGTCGGCGGCGTGGACGAAACGAAACGCCATCGTGGAATACCTCCCCCTCAACTGTCCTCGAGCTCTCCCCTGCGCGTGCTCGGGTTGGCGGCTCGCCAAACGACATGTTCGATCGCTGCAGCGAGAGTCCACGCGGTCTGCAGCCCATTCGCCGGTTGCGTGGCATTCCGGTGAAATCGCGAAATATCATGCGCATTCATGGGGTCAGGGCCCAAAACACCTAAAGACGTCAGGGGCGTCCTGTTGCGCGCAGATGCTACGCTTCGGGTTGAAAGATTTCCGCTTCCTCATCTCGACCGTTCCGTGGAAAACGCGAAGACGCCGTACTCCAGTTCCCAAGATACCGCGCGGCTTCCGTCGCTTGCGAGCATCCTGGCCTGCACGGCTACGCTTCTATCTACGACTATTCCCCGCCGCAAGGATGCCCCAGTAAGTATCCTCCGGGAGAGCCGGAGGATTCACGATTGCGGGCGCAGGGTCAGAGTGCTCATGCTCCGCCTCTGTTGGCATGAAGGAAGGCAATTCACGCTATAGCCCCATTTCGGCAAGAAACGGCGTCGCACGGTTCCGATAGTCTGAAGAGTCAGTGAAAACCATGAGGAGCTTCTCCGCTCTGGTAGCTGCAACGTAGACGAGTCGTCGCGCCTCTTCGTACTTGAGACGTTGAACGAGCGGGTCGCTCGTTTGGCGGATTGAGAAATGAGGTAGCCGTCCGTCATGAGCATCGACAATAGCGACAGCTTGGAATTCCCTCCCTTTGGCTTTATGGATTGTCAGAAGCTGAATGCAATTCTGGGGACGAGCAAAGATCCCGAGGTCTTCGACGGAAAAGCGTCCTTCGCGGTCACGCTCGGCAAGATCCGCAGACATGCAGTTTGCGGAGTCCATGAGAGCCGTGCACTGAGAAGGAGAACAAAACTCTCCCCGCACAAGCGTGTCCGCGAATCGTTCGGCTGCGAGCTTGAGCCAAGCAACAGCGAGAGGGGCATCTTGTCGCGTCACGGCTGCGACTTGAAGGATCTGGCAAATCGCAACGCGCCCTTTGTACGAGAAGATATCTCGTCGTGGTTGCCCCGTGAGTTCCGAGAGTACATGGAACACGGATCGCTGCACGGTCACGGCGATGTCCGCTTCCGGACTCTCCAGGTAAGCACCCACTGGCTCCGCGAGCCGCGAGAATAAATGTGACCGTTTGTACGGGCGTGCGCCCGGGCCGATAACAGGAATGTTCCTGGATCGAAGTTCGCGGGCTAGCAGAAAGAGCGACAACCACCATGGAGCGAGAATAGCCACCTTGCCCAATGGAACATTTAACCGGGTGACAGCTGGCAAGAAATGGGTCAGGATGCCTTCGAGAGTAGAGGTTACATGGTGGTGGGCCGGGAACGCAGGGTAGTCTTTATCAGCTCCGACTGCCTGCATTGCCGGGGACGTTGGGCAAAGCCTCTCCGCAACGTCGACGATGAGCTGCGACGAACGAAAGTTGCCCGTCAGACGGTGATGGGTGGCAGCAGAGATGTGCGAAGCGAAATCATAAAGGAGAGCTGGTGATGCGCCCGCAAAGCCATAGATAGATTGGTTGGGGTCGCCCACGCAAAAGTAGCGGGTGCGGCCATACGAGAAGATGCGCTTGAACAAGTAGACTTGGCCGGGGGAGGAATCCTGGAATTCATCAACGAGGATCCAGGCGAAGCGGCTCGCCAAAGCGCTGGCAACATAGTCATGCTGACTCGCGATCCGACAGGAGTGGTAGACAATATCGCCAAGTGTGGTGTAGGCATTTTGGTCGCACCACTTGCACCACTCCTCCCCCGCGGCAAGCGGGAGATCGTCCGGGACGAACACGGTTCCGTCTGGCTCTCGTTGGACGCTGTCGAACAAATCGGCGCTGCGCGAGGGGAGGCGGTGCTTCTGTATGAGCTCCGCCCTCTTTAGCTGAAACGGTTCGTCGTCCGACGTGAGAACCGAGAAGCCATTGGCAAATGGCCCCAGGAGCCGATGGAACGGTTGGAGAACATTCTGCAGGGCAAAGGAATGGATTGTCGCTACTTGATAGTATTGGTCCTCTCCAGAAAAGGCCGCTCGCCGTAGGCGGCTGTCGATCTCATCGGCACCTGCGTTTGTGTGGGTGATACAAGCCACTCTTCTCGTCGAGTCGCGCACTTCCTCAATGCACCGAAGAAGCTTCGCCACTATTACCCGTGTCTTCCCGCTGCCTGGGCAAGATGTTAGGCAAACGCTAGCATCGTCGAGAACGGACAGCCGCTGTTCAGTTGTTAGCTGCATTTTGCTTTAGCCACTCGACGGCCCTTGCAATGTAATCCGGGAGCTCACCGGCCAAAGCTACGTGGCGAGAAGCTACCTGTGCAAATCGCGCCTTGCCAAATCGCTTGGCTGTGTTCAGTACGGTCTGCCCGAGCGCCGTAAGATCAGTTGGCGGTCGCTTCGCGGCCGCACTCAACTTCTGGCTCACACGAGGCGCGCCTAGTTCGTCGGCTGCTGCCGCCAGCATTGACAGATTTCCCTTGAGCGTTATCTCGCGCTCAAAGGTAGCTTGCGACTGGAATACTTCGACGCAGCTATTTCTAAGGGAGTTGAGAATCGGCGCCTGAGGCCGTGCGTCTTCCAGGTCTGGATCATCCTCGATGAGTGATGCGTCGGACGGAGTGAGATCTCCATCTGCAACGATGGCGCACTTCTTCTTGATGCCGGCGGGGCCGAATAAGCGAGCGTAAGGCTCGAAGTGTGTGCCGTATATCGGGATGACAGCCACGCCCTCCGAGTCCAGGTCCACGCCGAGCACCTTTCGGACCAAGGGTGGGATTAGGAACTGCTCTGCCGGGCCTTCGACGAGAAGCACCGCCCGAGCGAACAGTAGGCTTGATCGGGTGGCATCCAGGTACCGCTCGAGGTCCAACTGAGCGGTTGCCGAAAGCTCGGGGATCAGCGCAGGTGAGACTGCCTCTGTGGTGGCTTGCCCACCATTCGTCAGAATCACCTGAGCTTTGAGGGGAACACCTGAAGTGATGTGGGTGCTGTGCGTCGTTATGAATACCTGGACGTTCTTGGCCTGTAGCGTCTCCAAAAGAATGCGCTGAAGCTGGGGGTGGAGATGTGCCTCCGGCTCTTCAACGAGCAGCAGTTCACCGGCCGACTTTCCTTCTGCCATTCGTTGTTCAAAATAGCTGAGGAGCATGCTGATGTACAAAATGTTGTTCAGCCCCAAACCATTCCGAGATGGGTCGATGTCCTTCAGGCCGTATCCAGACAAGAGGACGCGGAGTGCCCTCGATATGTCGTTGAACGAAGGTTCTCCTAGCCCGAGCGACACAGACATACCGAAAGTAGGCCCGACCGCGTCAAAGAAAGACTTGGTGAGCTGCCCACCGATGCCGTTGATAGTAGCGCTCGAGTTGATGCTAGAGTTCGCCGTCTTCAAGTGGCCAACCAAGGCATCCTGCTCTGCCTCTGGAATCTTTCGCTGCTCGACGATCTGCTGAAGGGGCGAGGTACGACTCTGGGCCAAGCTGGCCTCGACGTCGCGAAGTGCGCCCATAAGGACAACCAGAAAACTCTGTTGGAGGATGTCCAATCGAAAATAGTTGCCGAAATCGTCGCCCCATTCAACAGTTGCCAGGTCGACCTTGTCACCGCCACCAACCAATTCCCAGCGGTAGTCAGACATCTTCAATGGGAGAATGTCGGACTGTTTGTTGACCAACGCTTCGCGTACCGTCGCAATCGGCCGATAGCGGAAAGTAAGCCTTGCTCTGTCCGGCCCGATGAGAGCTTCAAGCGGCAGCGCCTCCTGCGCGGGCGTTCCTGTGAAACCTTCCAATTCTACGGCTACGAGGACTTGCTCCGGCTGAGAGAAGGAAAGTCCCGCAGAGAGGTCCTCGGGACGAAGCTTGCGCCGGTAGCTACTCATGGATCCATCAAGCACAAGCCTGACCGCCTCGATGAGATTACTCTTTCCAGTGTTGTTCTCACCGATGAAGCAAGTGACGCCCTTTTGGAGGGCGACATCAAAATGGTGGAAGTTACGGAAATTCTTTATAAACAGGCGACTAACGTACATCTTGACTACCTCTTGGAGTAGGACATGTTATAGAGCGCTTTATGTAGACCCGCACAGAGGACGCGAGCTCGTCATTGGAATGTTAAGCGAACGACTCCCCGCAAGGAACCCTGGCTGGGACGGCGTGCGACAGCTTGCCAATCCGATTTGTAAACTTGCTGGAGCGCGCTTGAAGTCTATCCGCTGTTGAAAAGAGCAACAGATCAACGCTGCTCGATTGTCGTGCCATAGCGTATCACCTTTTCCTTGCGCGTATGGCGCGCCTTGGCCGACCATTTGCGGCGCCCGAATTCGTCGTAGTGTCCATCCTCACCAGGCGTTGTTCCGCAGTCTAGAACTCACGGCCTTCGCGTCGAGCGAGCTCCGCTTCGGTCGGCACAAGCTCGCCCTGGAACGCCTTCGCAAGGATGGACTGGGGGAGCTTCTGCAGGTAAGCAGTCGCCTGTGCACGCCGCACCTCGATGCGGTCGGCAATCGCAAACAATTCGTGGACGCGCCGGACGATTTCTTGTTGCTCAGCAATGGAAGGAACCGCAACAGGCAGCTCGCGCAGATCTTCAATGTTGATGCCTGTGTACGCCACGCCTTTCGCCACCCCCGTGAGCCAGTTCTGGCACGGGAGCGATGCAATCCAGTAGGCAACATACTCCGGCAATATGCCCATAAGGGGGACCATCGCCACTTTTCTCGAAATGTTCCAGGCCCGAAGTTCTTGCGGAACGACCGCGACGCCGCCGAGTGTTCCTCGCACGTTCACCAGGACTTCCCCTCCTCGCAGCACGGTTCGGCTGAAATTGTTGGAAATGGCAGGTGCAATCCGTTTGACTCCGACTGTATCGATGCGGAGTGGCTTCACATCACTGGTGCGCAGGCAGGGAACGCCGTTGTTGTGTTCTGTACCCAGCTTGATGACTCCGTAACAAATTGCCCGGGACGGATCGCAAAGCGCATTCAACGGCAGCCAGTGCCAGTACTCTGGCGTGTCATATAGCTCTTCGACGGCACTTGCTGCCTTTGGATTCGCCGGACTAGCGACGATCCGCGAGCCGCTGTCCGATTGCTCGCGCCAATCAGCGGTTAGCCTTCCGGAGCATGCGGCGGCGAGGACTGATTGGCGGAAGTGCTTGAGAATCCCAGGAATCGTGTCGATCCGCTCCCGTGACGCCTGCACCTTTTCAAGTAAGGCTTCGAGCATATCCACGATGCGATTCTGCTCGGCTATTGGGGGAAGCAACATCGGATGCGAGCGCACAATCTCTTGGCTGATATTTGGCTGTGCTCCCCGTTGCCCTTTTTCAATGAATGCTTTGCGCTGTGAAAGGAGGAAATAGAACAAAAACTTCTGCCGCAGCCATTCTGGCGCGAAAGCGTTAAATCCCGGGAGCGCGAGGGCAGCGCCCTCGCATTCAGAGAAGCCTCCTTCCTTGTGGCCCTGTTTCTTCAGTCGGCTGCGGCGGTCTTGGTGCGCCAGCTGCGAGGCGAGCCAAAGCGTGAACTCGTTATCTTCCGGGTTCGCGTGGCTGAGGAGGATGGTGTTGCGAACCGCGCTCCCGTTCTCTGGCTTGGTCGATGCTCGTTCCTGATCTACCATCAGTCACTCCATCCAAGGCTCTACCCAAAAATTGACGTTCGGCTGTCTTCCGTCATCGTCTGGACCGGTATTCCCGAATGCGCGTCTGGTCTACCAGGAGGTGCATAGTCGAGAGGGTGAAGACCTTGCCGTCGGTCGCCTGCAGGAGGCGACGCATGTCTTCGCGCCTGACCTTGAAACCTCGGCCTGCAATGCAGGCGATCACATCGTAGGCTTGGCCAGCCTCATCCCGGAGGGCGCGCAGCCGCTGGACCCGCGAAACCTTGTCCCTCGCCGTGCCGTCGTCCTCGGTGAGCTTCGCCTCGATTAGCGCAACTGGATTGAACTCGTCCGGGATGATGAAGTCAGGCGCCTGGTCAAAACCGGCTATCCGCTCGGCGCGCTTCGATTCGCGAAAGCTGACTTTGGCAGCGGTGAGCACGTCTTTGATTGCGCCTTCGACGAGGTCGCCGACCAATTCGCTCACTGAGTCCCGGTGCGACGCGAACGGCCGCCCGAGGAACCGCTCGTAGAGTAGAACCGGGTATGGAACTCCGAGATCTGCGACCGGCTGGATGCTCTTGACCCCCTCTTTCGTGTCGGCCTTGTCGAGCCGGTGAAGAACTGTCGGAACTTCCGTGCCCGCCCCCGCGAGGAGCGTTCTGACACCGGCGTCGATCATCGCTTTGATCCGCTGGTCGGTCAACGTCGCTCCAAGCGGGTGCTGCCTGAACGGATCTACACGCATCTTGCGGTCGATGGACCGTGCCGCTCCCTGGTCGACGGGGACGCCCGTCATTTCCGTGGTCACATACGCCCACTCGGGAGGCGTGAATCCGGGTATCGCCCTGAGCACGACAAACGCTATCGGCGCGACTTCGACCGCAGCCTCGACGGTTGCGTTCGTCACGTCGGCGAAGGCGTCCGTTGAACGCTTCAGCTCCTGGTAGCCCCGCTCGAACGTTGGGTAGTCAACGAAGCCGTCGCCCCGTGGCATCTCAATGAAGCTCGACTTGAGCTCGCTGAACACCTCGTCCACCAGTGATTCGAACGCAACGGCAGGGTCGTTATAGTCCACCTCAAAACGCGACGGCATCGAAAGAACCCCTCTCTTCACGGACAAAGAGACTGCCCGCGATCAGCGGCAGCGGCGCTTCCGCGCCTTCGAGCCTCTTCTGAACCTCATCTACGGTTGCGATCTCGTTCATGGCTTGACGAATGATGGTGAACTTCTCGGCTGTGGCGAGCACAGGATTCCACGTCGGCTTCAGCCGCCATGCTGCCATACGCGTAATGTGGCCGAACGCCACACAGCGAATGTCGCCAGCGGTCGGCTTCATGCCGGCCGCGCGCAGGCTCTCCAGGTCGTCTGACATAATCCTGACGAGCCCAGCGACATCGGCGAACAGCCAAGACCGCGGCGTCGTCCCCGTATCGCGGCAGACGAAGACGGTGTCGACGATGGATGACCCGGTTCCGTGGATGTGGATGGAGCCGCCCATCTCAGCCGGGCACGGCAGCGAGGCAGAACAGGTCAGCCCCGCGTCGAGGATTGCCATGCCGACGGCGATGTACGCGTCCTGCTGGTTGTGGTGGTACGTGAACACGAGCGGCGCCCCCGGCTTCAGCGCCCCGGCCATGCGTCGGTACACGTTCGCGAGGCCCTCCGCGAAGAACGCGATTCCGCGCTCCGCAGTGTCGTTCCCCGTGAGCTCCTCGGCGTTCTTGGTCGTCACGAGCTCGAGTCCGGGGAACTTTGCGCCCATGAGCTTCCGAAGCCACACATAACAAAAGTGCATGAGCTCGCCGTACTGCACCATGCCGTAGTACGGTGGGTCCGTGAAAACGGCGTCAAGGCTTGATGGCGCCAGCGCCGCGTCCGTGGCGGAGGCGCAGCGAATGTCAATATGCCGTTCGGGTGCGTCCGGGCGCTCCGGGTTGTTCTCTCCGATCCACTCGCCGCGGATAGGCAGCGTCAACTTCTTTTTGCCTTGGAAAAATACCTCAAAGGGTGCCGTACAGTATCGCTTCGCCTTCGTGTATTTTTCAACAATATTGACCCAGCCACCGGAGCCCACTGGGAGGACGTTGCCGTTGCGGATACCCAAGAGGTTGGACTCTGCCTGGACATAGCCGACCGGGAAGCCGTGGATGGAAAAAATGTCCAGCGACTTGAGCGCCATCGTGTCGTAGCGGCACAGCATGTTCTGATAGCGCAACAGGTCCGAGAAGTTGGTCGCCAGCGCGCGGCGCAGCCGGAGATCTTTCACGCGGCCAACAATGCGGGCACTGGTTTCGAGCCCCAGTAGCTGCCGCGCGTTGAATAGGTCCATGAATCGCTGGTAGCCCCAGCGGTGCAGCCGTGAGGACTCATCACCCTCTGGAATAAGATCTTCTGGTACAAAAGATGGAGCCGTGGCAGCCCAAAGCGACGCCGCTTCCCTGACCCTAGCAAGGTCGTCCTGATCTGGCTTCTTGAACAGCCGTCCCGGCCTGCCCTTGAGGTCGGGATTGTAGTACTCGATTGCGAACAGCCGGTGCTCGGGTGGGCCGTCCCCATGAAGGGGTGCGGTGTTGGCGTGCCCACAATGGGGACAGCCGCACTTGCTCTTGTGAACGGGCCCCTCCGTGGTCAGTTGTGCCTTGCACTGGCAGGCGCCGGGATGAAGTGGATCGCCCACCTCGTTAAGATCGCCACAGGATGGACAAATGAGTACGTACGATGTGTGTCGCGCGTCCTCAGCCAGCACGTAGCCGGGAAAGAGATCAAATTTCTTGCGGCACTTCTCGCAAACGCCCGTCTTCACCCAGAGGAAGTATTTGACGTCGGCGTCTTCCCTGCCGGTGATTGGGCACCGAGTCTTGTAGAGGTGGCCTACCTTCTGTCTGAGCTGGTCGATCAAGCTTGCGGCCTCCTGCGAGTAGGCCTCGATGTCGATTGAATCAATCTCCTCATGCACGATCCAGGCGGCCATCGGGTTGATGTCCGTGCCGACCACGTTGCAGCCAATCCGATTTGCTTCAAGGAGCGGCGTGCCCCCGCCCATGAAGGGATCCGCGACCGTAATGCCCTCGAAGCTGTTGGTGCAGTAATACGTCTCCTCGACCGGCTTCTTGCCAAACTCGGACAAGAGCAGCCCCCTAAACAGTGTTCCGGGCCGACGGGCAAACCACTTGTGTACGGCGATAATCGGGCGGTAAACCTGCTGAACTTGCTTCTCCCTGAGGGCAAGCGATGCAACAAACCGGACGTTGTAGTTCTGCTCTATCGACATCGCGTGCTTTTAATATTCTCTGCAAATTGCATCACGGTGGTGGACGCGGTCATCATATGATTTTGTTTGGCCATGCCTGGACCGCTAGTTTTGCTAAAGCCTTTTGGCGCGTGTCAATCGCACCGGCGGTCCATTGTCCGTTTTCGGCGTAAGACTTCAAGTCAGCGGTAAGCTTGAAGTCCGACTTACCGTATAGCTTTGCCTTCTCCGAAAACTTAGTATTTCCACCAGCCTCATTTTTGCTCTTTTTCATCAACGCGAAGTTGCCAATCCGCTTGTAGAACCGATTTGCAGTCTCCTGATCAAAGTGCTTCCAGTCTTTGTCTGGATTCTGCGGTAGGATATGCTCCAGGGTAATTTGCTCTTCATTGGTATTTGGAACGAATTCTGGCTCAGCCTCGCCGGCCTGCTGACGTTCAAGAACTCGCAGATAGTATCGGGCGTGCTGATGTCGGGACACTGTCGCACTGGAAAACGCATCCTCGAAATCAGTGTCGCTGGGCACAATGGGGCGCATTTCTT
>OCTA010004111.1_pt1 | contig 12776 bp, 11 predicted proteins | sample 1538991 | NCBI WGS metagenome assembly OCTA01 (sample SAMEA3539302, study PRJEB22396) | soil metagenome | biome: tundra; feature: field; material: soil | place: USA | collected 2010-05 | depth 0.15 m
GGCTTGCCGCGTCTCCTGCCGCAGAGAGAGACGGGGCAAGCCCCGTCTCTACACGGGGTATCGGCAGATCTCAGAATCCCTTGATTCAGAACCCCATGATGTTGTATCCGCAATCCACGTAGATGGTCTCGCCGGTGATGCCGGAGCTTGCGTCGGAGGCCAGAAACACGCCGGTGCTGCCCACCTCACTAACTTCCACGTTGCGTTGCAGAGGCGCGCGCTCGGCGTGTCCTCTCATCATTTCTCCCATGCCGGAGATGCCGCGCGCCGCCAGGGTTTTGATCGGACCCGCCGAAATGGCGTTCACCCGAATTTTCTTTCGGCCCAGATCGTAAGCCAGATAGCGCACCGTGCACTCCAGCGCGGCTTTGGCCACGCCCATCACGTTGTAGTTCGGGACAACTTTTTCCGCGCCGTAGTACGTCATGGTCATGATGCTGCCCCCGTCTTCCATCAGCGGCGCCGCCGCCCGCGAAACCGCGATCAGGGAATACACGCTGACGTCGTGCGCCACACGAAAGCCCTCGCGCGTCGTGTTCACGAAGTCGCCTTTCAATTCGTCGGCTGGCGCGAACGCCACGCTGTGCACCAGCGTGTGCAGCTTTCCGTAACGTTCCTTGAGCTTCTCAAACAGGCCAGCAATCGCCGCATCGTTCGAAACATCGCACATGAAGGCTTCCGCGCCCGGCAGCGAAAGAATCAGGTCTCGAGCTTCCTGCTCCAGTCGCTCGTTCTGATAAGTGATGGCGAGGTTCACGCCCGCCGCGTGCAACCCTTGCGCAATGGCCCACGCGATCGAGCGCTTGTTTGCCACTCCGAAGACGACCGCCGTCCGGCCTTTCAAGTCCTCAAACATGTATGGATGCTCCCCCCAGAGAGAAGAAAAAGAATACCAGCATTGGGTACGAGGGCGGGTGCCCCATCCTAACGTCGTGCTTTTCGACGTTAGGGTGGGCTCGCGGGAATGCTAGCTATTCCGCAACCGCAGCCACAGCTTTCCGCTCTCTAACCGGCCAGCAGGCGCTGCCAAAGGCGACCGCATACACGGCCGCGATCACGGCAAACCCTGCCGCCAGGCTGATCCGCGACGCAATCCAGCCCACCGCCAGCGCCAGCGCCACCTGCAGAAACGTGCCAAAGAAATAGAAAGTGTTCTGCACGCGTCCCATGAAATGCGGCGGCACTTGCTCCATCAGGCTGGTATTCATGGCTATGCCGCCTGACGCCGCGAGCCGATCCCATCAGCCCGTAGAGAAGTACGGCCATAGCCAGCCATGGCGAAAACGGCGAGAGCGCCATGGTAAAAGTCAGCAGCAACATGGAAAGCGCAATTGACCAGCGCGCTCCCACCCGCGCAATCAGCGCCGGAGCATAAAGAGCGCTCAGGAATGCGCCCACGCCCCATCCCCCGTTCAACCATCCGTAGCCGGTTGCGCCGGCGTGGAAGACGCGATCGCTGAGCGGCGCCGTGACCACCACTCCGGTCATCATCGCGCCCAGAAACAGAGCCCAGCTCGTCCCCAGGAAAACAACGCTCCGATGCTCGCGTAGAAATACAAGCCCTTCGCGCATCTCGCGTAAAAAGCGTGCCACCGCGGTTTCCGCCGCCTCGATGTCATGCCGAAGTTCGACGACCCGCGGCACCACATGCCGGCCCTGGCGCACCGCGAAGTAGCACAAAAACGAAACGACGTAGGTGCTCACGTCGATGAGCAGCACTCCGCCGAGGCCAATGTGTTCATAGACAAATCCAACCAGCGCGCCGGCAATCAGCCAGCCCCCCTGGACGCCCGCCAGAAGAAGCGTATTCGACTGCACGAACGCGCCCTCGGGCGTCAGTTCCTGAATCAGCGCCGTGATCGTAGGCCAGAACATCCAGAAGCCCGCCGCCACTAGCGTATTCATCAGGTAGAGTTCCCACACCCGCACACGATTAAGAAACGCCAGTACCATGACCGCAAGAATGACGATGGCGCGCAAAGCATCCAGCCACATCACCAGCCGCCGCCGGTCTTCGCGGTCGATGATGACGCCGGTGAAGGGCAACATCAGCATCGCGGGAATCGTTTGCAGAGCCGCAAACGTGCCCAAAGCCATCTCGGAGTGAGTGCGCTGCAGGATCGTCCAAGCCACCGCGGCGGAGTTCATCCCGCTGCCCAGCATGGAGATCACGTTCGCCGCAAACACAAATCGCAGCGAGCGTTTCTGCAGGATGGAGCGCATCGTTCGAATTTAACATGGAGGGGTGTGGGCTCTCAGCTGCCAGCTGTCAGCTATCAGCTATCAGTTCTCAGCTTCTGATGCCGACGGTGTGCTTGGCCTTCGAGATTGGTTGGTCTAAACTTGCCGGCATGAACCGGTTTACGCAAGGGAGTTGTGAACTGAAAGCTGAGAGCTGACAGCGGTGTTCCTATCTCAGTCCCGTAACCACATACGCCTCCGACAGCACCCGCACGTAGAGGTAAGCGTACGCCGTCCCGTCGCTTGAAAGATGCGGCGGAACAATGGTCGAGACTCCCGCGCCCGTTTCTTCCCCGAAGGTTTTCCACGGCTCCATTTTTCCGGTCTGTATATTTGCCCGAGAGACCTTCACCGATTTCAAGGCTTGCGCGCCCCGTCGGATGGGAGCTACATATACCGACCCGCCGTCCGCTGTCCAGCCAATGATGTTGTAGCCCGATTCGAGCCCCGGTATGGGATGAATACCGCCCCCTTCCAGCGACCAGATTCCCCGTTTTCCATCAGGTCCGCGCACCACCACGCTCTTACCATCCGGCGAGACGGTTACGCCGGCGATGCCCTCGGGAGAGATGGGCTTGGAATCGCCACTGCTCAGATCAATCAGGTAGTCGCGCCCACCGTGCGCGGCCTCAATTCCCGAGGCCAGCAACCGCTTGCCGTCCGGCAGAAACCGAACTTCGCTGTAGCTTACGGCATCGTGTGTGAGTTGCCTTGCCTCGCCCGCTCCCGTTGGGACCAGGCTCAGCGGTCCGCCCTTCGCCGGTTTCGTGATCACCCATTTTCCATCGGGCGAGATGGCCATCGAGTCTCCCTCGCCAAGGCGTGCCGGAGGCGACCCATCGGTATCGCGCAGAAATACGGTGTAGTTCGGTCCACCGCCGTCGCCTTCCTCGTCGAACACGATCTTCCTTCCGTCCCGGCTAATATCGCGCAACTCCGACCATCCAAACCACCCCAGTTCATGCTCTTCTTTCCCGCCCGGTTCCATGCCCCGGATGCCGAGCCGTGTGTGATTCGCCACCGTCAGCACCCTTCTATTGCGCAGGTCTTCCAGCCACATGCCTCCGGGCACATTCGTGATCGTCCGCAACTTGCCCGAGAGGGTTACGGCACGCGGGTTTGAGGCGCTGCCCGTGTTGGTGGATGTGAACCAGATCTCATCGCCCGACGGAGACCAGAGGATTCCCTCCAGTGAGGTCCAGCCGGAAGACAGTTTCCTCTCTTCTTCCTTGCCGTCCGCGCCCATCACCGCGACCGAACCCTCGTCGTCGCCGTCCGGGTTCTCATGGTCGGCAAAGGCTACCCACTTCCCGTCCGGCGAAATTTTGGGGTGACTCATCCAGTTGATGCTGTCGAGGAGCACCTTCCCGATGGGATACTCCAGACGCCAGTGATTATTTTCCGGAACGTAGCGGACAATCGCCATACTGTCGCCGTTCGCGGAAAAATCGGCGTCCCCCACATTGTCCAGTACTTCTCGCGGCGTTCCCCCACTCAGCGGGACCCGCGCCAGCGTGCCGCTCCGCGCGTAGCCCCCGTGATCCACCGTGTTGAGCCGAATCGCCAGTTCTCCGCCCTTGGAGATCGAAAGCAGTTCGGCATCCTTCAGCCCCAGTTCGCGCGACCCCGGATCATCCGTGCGCGACATATAAAGCTGGTTCTCGCCGCCCTCCCACGAAGCGCTATAGACGATGCTGCCGTCGGGCGTGAACCGCGCATTGCCGATAGAGCCGGTGCGAAACGTGATCTGCTGATATTCGGCCTGGGGCGCGCGGGCGCTGGCCTTTCCAGTCCACCAACCAAGACCGTACGCCGCGCATGCGATAACCAGACCGGCTGCCAGTGCGAGCAGAAGCCTGCGACTCGGCTGGACTTTTCCAATGCCAGTACCAGCCGTCGCTAGTCTGGCCGTGCTCCCGGAAAGCCCGGAAAGATGTTCGAGATCAAACGCAATATCGCTTGCGGAATGAAAGCGCGACTCAGGGTTCTTCTCCAAGCAATGCTGCACGATGCGCTCCAGCGCCGGAGAAACATTACGATTAGTCTCGCTCAACTCCGGAGGGTCTTCCTTCAAAATCGAGCTCATCGTGTCCGCAGGCGTGTCGCCGTGAAACGCCCGTTTGCCCGAGAGCATCTCGTAGAGAATTGCCCCGAAGCTGAAAATGTCGGAGCGCGCGTCGAGCGCCAGGCCCCGCACTTGCTCGGGAGACATGTATCCCACCGTCCCCATCACCACGCCCGCTTCCGTGCCTCCGTGGGTTACGGTTGGCATTGAAGTTTGGGAGCCGGAATCGGCCTGCGTAAGTTTCGCCAGTCCAAAGTCCAGGATCTTGACCCGCCCGTCTTTGGTGACGAATAGATTCTCCGGCTTGAGGTCGCGATGAACGATCCCTTTTTCGTGCGCCGCGGCCAGTCCATGCGCGATTTGCATGGCGTAGTCGAGAGTCTTGCGTACAGGAATCGACCCACTGCGCAGTCGCTCGCGCATGGTCTCGCCTTCAAGCAGTTCGGAGACGACGTAAGGCGAGCCTTCGCTCGTGCCGATGTCGAACACGGCCAGAATGTTGGGATGGTTCAGGGCAGCGGTGGCGAGGGCCTCCTGCTCGAAACGGCGCAACCGGTCGGCGTCAAGAGAAAGCGCTTGCGGCAAGACCTTGATCGCCACTTCGCGCTTGAGACGAGAATCGCGGGCGCGATAGACCTCGCCCATGCCGCCGGCGCCTAAAAGGGAGACGATGTCATACGGACCAAGTTTGGTGCCAGAGGCCAGGTTCATCAGTGGGCGAGATTATAACCCAAGAAGGGCAGCTGTCAGCTGTCAGCTCTCAGTTGTCAGTTGTCAGTTGTCAGTTTCCTTCCGCCGAGCGAAAAAACTGATAGCTGACAACTGAGAGCCGCCTTCCTAATTCTCGCTCTCAACCGGCTTCGCCTTCGGAGCCGGCAAAGCTTTCAACCGCTTGCCCGGGTTCGGTGGCGTGGCTGGCGGGGTTGGTGGAGCGGGAGGAACCACTGCTACCGTCCCTTTGCGGATTTCAATGGCTCCCTTTTCGCAGTTCAACTTCAGCGGCGGGCCGTTGGTTCCGATCGAACCACTGGCGCTCGATTGGTGGTCGCGATTGTCGACTTTGATCTCGTCGAAATCGCTCTCGATCTCGCCTGCGCGAGTACGCGCCTCCACCTTGATTGCCGTATTCGGCGGAATCGTCACCTGCACGTCGCCCTTGCGGTTATCGATCTGGATATTCCCCGGCTTGTACAGTCCGACCCTGACCGTCCCGTTCGAGTCTTCCAGGCGCAGATCGCCCGACAAGCCTTCCAGCGAAACATCCTTCGACCGCGTCTTCAGGCGCATGGGTCCGGTCAGCGAATCGGCGCGCAGGTCGCCCGAATCCAGATCGAGCCTGCCATCCAGCCGCGAAAATTCCATGTCGGTGCGCGAAGAACGGAAGCTGACCGTTTTGCTGATGCGCACCAGGCGGGTACTCTCCCAGAACTCTCCATTCATATGAACCGCGCCGTCTACATCTTCCACGGCTACCTCGTTCACTTTGCCCTGGATGGTCACATCGCCCTTCACCTGTCCCAGCCGGACGGAACTGCCGTCGAGATTCAGCAACACGTTTCCGGTGTGGTTGTTGATGTTCACTTCTCCCCGATGGTGGTTGACCTCGACATCGGCGGCCATGCCCGCGATGGTCACATTGCCCCGGCTCGAGGTGATCGCCAGCGTGGTATTGGCGGGCACGAAAATATCCATGTCAGTGGTGACGCCCTTATCGCCTCCGCCCTGCGTGTTGGCGTTGAGGGTAACGACTTTGTCGACGACTGTAAGCTGCGGCTTGGTCTTGCTGTTGTAGCTGTCGGCGTCCTTCTGTTCCTCGGCGCGAACGGTCTTGCGCAATGAAACTTTCATCGTCTTGCCGTCGGCCACGTTGACCGTGATCGTGCCGTGGTCGTCAGTCACGCGCAGCGTGCTGCCTGCCGGAACGTCCTGGCTCAGTTCGTCGCTGTAGTTGAATGTGGGCCCGCCAAAAAACTTGTCCCAATCTTCGTCCTCTCCGAAGTGGGTGTGTTCCCGAAGGCTGTTCCAATCCAAACGCGCGACCTGGGTTGCAATCAATCCAGCGCCGATCAGGAACAGCATCAGGAAAACACCGCCCACCCCAATGCCGCGCGCCGTCTGGCCGTAGCGTTTGGCTTGTTCGTATTCGATCAGCTTGATCACACCCCACATGATCAGCAATGCCGGCCAGTAGTGGGCGAAGAGCAATCCCAAGCGGTGGGTATCGAGAATCCCCATCGTCCCGAGCAGGAACAGCACTCCCAGCAGGATCAGCACGACCGGGCCAGCGATCGAACGATGCGGAGGACGCGGAACTGGCGGCGGAGTCGGAGTCGTTGTTGGGCTAGCCACGGTTCACCTCACTTGTGGGCGGAACGGGAGGAGTCGGAGGTTCCGGCGGTATCGGAGGAATCGGACCTCCGGGCGGGTTCGGGCCCGGCCCCGGCGGCAAAATGTGTCCTTCAGTCGAGGCGCTTCCCTGCAGCAATTTGACTCCGCCAATCACCAGCAGAATCACCGGCCAGGTGCGGCCAAAGCCTACAGCATCCAGGTTTTCCAGCAGGAACAATGCGCCGACGGTGACCAGCAGCGCCGGACCCATGATCCGCCGGGTGCGGCAGCGCGCGCATTGGCAGCCCGAACAACCAGACGCCAGCAGGCCCCAGTTGCGGGCGAACAGCCAGACGCCGAGCGCGACCAAAATCAGTGGCGAGAAGCGGTCGAGGCCGAATCCGAAGCCCATCGTATGCAGCAGGAAAAGCACGCCGAGCAGGATGAGCACGATCGCACCCATCGGGATCTTGCTGGCCTCGATCTTGGCTCCGCCCCCAAACGTTGCCGCCAGGCCGAAGGGATCCGGTATCGGCTGCGCCATCTGAATCGCCTTCGCCGAGCGCACCGAATCGATAATCTGGTAGACATAAAAGAAGGCAATGCCGAAGCCGCAGATGATCCCCAGAGCTTCGCTATGTCCGCTGTCGCTGGCGTTCGCCCCGGCGACGAGCAAAACAAAAATGGCAAGATGCGCCAGTCCCTTGGCGTATTGGCCCGTGTACACGGGACCGACGCCGAAGGGGAAGAATCCGGCCAGAATTCCGGCTACGGTCGGGTTGGGACCGCTGCCGCTTCCCGGAGGAGGCGGCGGTGGAGCAACCCGCCCCTGCGTCGCCGCCGGAGAGACCGTGCCGGAGACGAATCCGGCAGAGGCTGGGGCCACAGTGCCTTCCATCCGCGCTGCGAGGCATTCCTCGCAATAGATGACGCCCCGCACGGGACGTGTACAGTTCGCGCACAGTGCCTTTCCGCAAGTGCGGCAATAGGCCACTGCCGACGCATCAGCATGATTGGCGCAGTTCATACAAACCTCCGATTCGTGGACACCGTCACCGCAGATGGAGCACACCTTAGCGCGGCTAAAACCGGCTGGTTGTATTCCTGGGAGTAGTTACGATCCTGTCTATTGTCTGGTTGCCCGCTGGTATCGTTCTTGCGATCCTCTTTCGGTTGCTCAGGGGCGGGCTCGGCGGGAGTGTTGGCCCGCTTCAGCTCGCGCACCTTCGATTCGATCTCGTACACGAAGCGGATATTGTCGTAGTACTTCACGACCTTGATTTGCGCGTCGTTGTAGGCATGACGCAGCGCCGAAGGCCGTAAATCAACCTTCGCCACGTCCGCCGGCTTCACGCCGAATGCGCTCAAACCCAGCGAGAACGAGAAGAAGATCATCCCGAACGACATCACAAACCGCGGCTGCCGCACAAAGGCCGCCAAGGGTGTGAAGAAGGAATCCCACCGTTCGCGCAGCCGCTCGCCAAACGGGGTCGTCCGACCGTCAGCCGCTGTCAGCGGCCGCGTGCTCACCACTCCGCTGGTCGCCGCCAGAATGTTGTGCACCAGATGCACCGGAGGCTCGACCGGCTCGAGCGACCGCAGCCATTGCTGCCCGGCTTGCACGTCGGCGAACAGCGGCCCGCAAATGGAGCAGACGCGCCGATGGGCTTCGAATCTCTCCCGAAGTGCCGAACTCAGCCGGCCTTGATTGTCCCTGAAATCGGTGTCCAAGGCGTCGCTCAGCAGCGCTTCGAACTCGCTGCACTCGACCCCGTGTTTGGTTTCCTCTGGCATCACATCACCTGCCTATAGGTACGTTGGAGGAGCCGTGCAAGTTCCGCTCGTCCCCGATTAATTCTGGACTTGACGGTTCCCTCTGGAACCCTCAGAGCCGTGGCAATTTCGCGATAGTCCATATCCTGTAAATCCCTCAAAATAACGGCCTCCCGCAGCTCGGGAGACAGTTTCTGCAGCGCCAAATGCACCATTTCCCGCGTTTCCCGGCTTTGCACCTGGGCATCGGGCGGCTGGCTCCGGTCGGCGATCTGCTCGCTCAGCGGCTGCGCATCCTCACGCTCGGAGGGCACCGAATCCAGCGAATCCGTGATCCGGTCGCCTTTCGACTTCCGGAAGTGATCCACCAGCAGATTGCGGGTAATGGTCGTGACCCAGGTCATGAACGCGCCCTTACCCGAATCGTAGGTATTCAGGGTGCGGTATATCTTGATAAAGACCTCTTGGGTGAGGTCCTGCGCGTTGCTGGAATCGCCGGCAAAGCGGTAGCAGACGTTGTAAATCCGCCGGTGATAGCGCTGAACGATTTCTTCCCAAGCCGCGGCATCGCCCCCAACGCAGCGACGGACCAGCAATCCGACAACCTGGGCTTCTTCCAAAACCAGACTCCGCGAGTTTCCTGTTGACCGCCCCAAACGTCCGGTCGCTGCCGCAGCGAAGTGCGCGGGCGCCTAACACGACATGCTAGATACGTTTCTGTGGAGCGGGAAGTTTCCTTTTATCTTTCCTTCTATCAGGGAGCTAGAGATTGTAGCAGGCGTGCGATCAGGGGAAATTGCCGAGACCTCTTCAGGCTGCGGCGACGTGGCCAGTTGCGTCCAACTGAACGGCAAACAGCCCGAAAGAGTTCAGGACTGAGCGATCTGCGGCTCATGCAAAACCGGTCTCGCAAAATTGCTTTCGCCGCTTTCGTCGCTTTCGTCCAGGCTGCTTGCAGCCGATTTGCGCAGCAGGCGGTTTAACGATTCACACTGGCGCAGGCGGTTGACCCCCTAGATCCGGTCTTTTAAACTCAAAGACTTAGCGCGGGGTCTTTTGCCATGTCTTTGATGAATAAGGAGTTACTGGTAAAGTATTTTCGGATCAAAGACTTAGGGGAAAGATGCTAGGCTGGTACACATAAACATGATAAGTATACACATTGCATCTTGAGGATGGAGAGGCGGCCGATGCGAACCAATATTGAGATCGACGACGCCCTGATGGGGAGGCGATGGAGGCGGCGAAAACGACGAATCAAAGACTTATTTAGCGGATGGTTTTCGCCAGGTCTTTGAGGAATAAGGACTTACACATAAAGTATTTTTCTTTCAATAACTTAGGGAGATTTCTTGATTTGCTGCGCCTTCTTCCCACCTAACGGAACGGGTTCGACACGGTGACGCCGAAATACTCCTGGCCTGCATTGAGATCTTCCGACAAGATTCGTTGACAGCCAGCGCGTTCCGCCGCCGCGACGATCATGCCGTCGTAAAAGTGGATGCCGTAGGCGGCGCGCGCCTCGACTGCGCGGCGAACGAGTTCGCTGTCAGAGACGACCAGTTTGATCGGCGAAAGCCTGTCGAGGATGGCGGTCACGGCGTCAGGAGTCGCCGCCGGCGAAACTTTGTGCAGCAAAGCGGAGGCGAATTCGGACAAGACCTGCACTGAAATCACGAACTTTCCCGCTAGAGCAGCCTCGACCAGTTCGTGCGCGACTCGCTGTTTTTCTCGATCGTTGAACTGATATGCGTACACGAATACGTTGGTATCGAGAAAGTCAGCGCCGCTCATGCAGGTCTTCTCGTTTCCAGGTGCGCTTCCCCAGGTTGAACTGATACTTCTCGAAGCTCTCTCGAAGCGCCTCCAACTCGCGGCGCTTGCGGCCGGATTTCGCATGTTCGGCGGCCAACTCTTGCAGATGAGCGCGCACCAGTCCGGTGAGCGTAGTGTCGCGCTCGACCGCAATCTTGCGCACTTCCTTGACGAGATTGTCGTCGAGCGAAAGGGTGATGTTCATTGACCCATAATACGGGAAACCCTTAATATGGGCAACTGCTGAACAGCGCACAAGAAGTAGGTTTCGGTCGGCCAGCGTATCCTATTGTGGTTCGCTGAGCAGGAGTGGACATGCTCCGGCATGACTACGTACCCATAAACCTGAAGCCTGAAACTGCGCCGCACGCGCTCCAAGGCTGACTCGAAGATTCGTCGGCTTGCCTCCGTGGTAAACAACCGGAGCCTGCCCTGAGCGACTGAGCGCAGCGAAGGAGTCGAATGGGGCGGTGGTAACAGCAGAAAGTGGCGAAATGACTCTGCCCGCTGTGGTGAAAATGTGTTAGTCCCCATGGCATGAGGACAATCTAGTTTGTTCGCCGGACTAAATCTGTGAGGTGTGAATATCCCCCCTCAAGCCAAAACCGGGCTTGAGTGGGCTGCCCGCCTGCCTACTCCTGCATGGTCAGTGCGATTACGCTTCCGGTCGTCGGCTCGTAGAGCCAACAGTCCCTATGATCGAACATCATCCTTATCGAAAGCTCTTTGGATCGTGGCCAGTTCAGAGCGGCGCGAAAACGGGCCGCGTTGTTTTTGACCACACTCTGCCAGTGCGCCAGCTCCGCGAATATCCTGTCACAATCCCGTCGGTCATCGGAGCAGTCTCCTGAAGCCATCAGGCCGCCGCCCGGTGCCAGGTAAACCGTGCCATCTCTCATCGTTGTGGTAAAGTTCGCATTTTGATCGCGGAGAGCAAGTCTTTCGCTTGACGGCTTGGGCTCACCCTTGAGCTTGTGGCATTTACCTGCCGCGATTTCTTCGGGCCAGTTGTCATGCAGGATTTGGAGAAGTGATGTGTCCACCTTCCACTCATCGTCCCCGTCACAGTGCGGCAATGCTTTGATTACAAACACGTCGGTGTCGGTGATTTTGCACAGCAGGATATCCTTCGTCCCTCCGGACCGAAAATGTAAGTGCTGTATTCCTTCCGAATTGAGCAACCCGTCGTTTTTGTCTGCGCGCTTTCTCTGGATCTGGTTGCTCAAATACGGTTTCAAATCTCCGCCCGACGTTATCAGCCTCTTCAGCGCCACATAATCATCTTCGTATCCCTGCGGACTGGACCACCCTCGCGGCTCATGCACCATTCTTGGCGCAGTGATCGGAATTCTCCTGTGCGCATTGAGATATCGCATCGTGTTGTCTTCCGGACTCCGCGATTGAACATATGCGAGGCCGTATGTCGCCATGCCCTTTTGTCTGAGGAAGTCGGACCAATCACCGATGAAATCTACCTTGACCTCGCTTGAGCTGAGATCACACACTGCGGCTGCGGCGTCTTGCGCCTGCACGCCAGAACTCGGCTTTCGCAACAGATTGAAGTAAGGTCCGAGCGTTTCACTCCGGCCCATGGCCGCGCCCATAGCCGCCGCTGCCGCATAGGGATTGGCGTTGGAATGCACCACAAAAGTGCGGCTGTAACCTTTCAGGTTGGCTAGAAGATCGCTCGTGTTCATCAGCTGCCAGTCTAGCAGTTTTCGCTATTGGTCCGCCGTCCGCGGGTAGCCCATCCTTTCGCGTTCTCCGCGAAAGGGCGGGACTCAGCGGGCCACGCCCGATCCCTGTTTTTTTGGCCATACTCCGGAGGTACCGGGGCTCTTAGTCTTCATCGACAGACCACGGCATTGCGTGTACCATCCGAGCCAAATGGCCATATTCCGCATCACTGATTCGTCGATTGAAAAAGTCGACGAGACTACATTCGCTCGCGAAAAGCTGCTGGAAAGAAAAGACCTTCAGCGGCGGCTCAAAACCAACATCTCAGTGCTCTCGCCCGACCTGATGGTAATAGACGAGGAGTTTGGAGATTGGGAGGACAGCAGCCGCAGGATTGACCTGCTTTGCCTCGATCGAGATGCACATCTGGTGGTAGTGGAACTGAAGCGAACTGACGACGGCGGACACATGGAGTTACAAGCGGTGCGCTACGCCGCGATGGTCTCAAGCATGACTTTCGACCAGCTAGTGGGGGCGCATGCACATTGTTTGGGTGGGGAGGACCCGCTGGAGAGAGCGAAGTCAGCGATTCTCAATTTTCTAGGACTTGAATCGCCAGATGAAGCGAGGCTGTCCGACGAGGTCAGAATCATTCTGGTCTCCGCTGATTTCTCGATAGAACTGACCACCACAGTTTTGTGGCTGAACAAATTAGGTCTCGACATAACCTGCGTTCGCCTCAAGCCGTACAAGCTCGACGGACAAGTACTCATGGACATTCAACAGCTAATCCCACTGCCTGAAGCCGAGGAATACGAAACGAAAATTCGGGCACAGCAGCAAGAGAACCGATTGGCTGAAACAAGCCGAGATGCAA
>OCTA010004113.1_pt1 | contig 12773 bp, 12 predicted proteins | sample 1538991 | NCBI WGS metagenome assembly OCTA01 (sample SAMEA3539302, study PRJEB22396) | soil metagenome | biome: tundra; feature: field; material: soil | place: USA | collected 2010-05 | depth 0.15 m
ACCACCGAGATCTACACTCTTTCCCTACACGACGCTCTTCCGATCTGGGAGATCGCGACACAGGACTGGGGGCTCCGCACGGTCCGACGGAAACGCATCGGCGGCGAACTGATTTCCCTGAGCGCGATGTACCGCATTCTCACGAACCAGTTCTATGCCGGCGTACTGGAATCGGAGGGCAGGATCTTTCCGGGCAAACACCAACCGATGATCACGATGGACGAGTTTGAAGAAGTCCAGCGCCTATTGGGGCGTCCGGGCGTGCCGCGCAAAACGCGGTCGTTCGCCTTCACCGGCATGATCCGGTGCGGCGAGTGCGGCTTCTCCGTAACCGGGGAGGAGAAGACCAATCGGTGGGGGCAGCAATTCACGTATTACCACTGCACCAAGCGCAGGCTCGATGTTCACTGCTCGCAACGGTATCTTCCGCTGGAGGAACTTGAGGACCAGATCTTGGAGTTCCTCGAAGAAATATCGCTGCCGGAAAGGTTCCACAAATGGGCGCTCGCACGAATGGAACGGACGGTCTCGGAGAAAGCGCTGGAGCGCGCCGACCAAAAGGATTCGCTACTCCAGGCGCAAGCGGCTACGGCGAAGGAACTGGAAAATCTGACGAAGCTCCGGATTCGAGATCTCTTGACCGACGAGGAATACCTGAAACAGCGGCAGGAACTCGAACGGCGGCAGATCGGAATCGCGCAGCGGCTAGAAATCCTGAATCGAGACGATTCTCGGTTCGAACCTTCGCGGGCGCTCGTTTCGCTCAACAGCAGCTTGGTTTCTCGCTTCAAGGCAGCCAACCTGCAACAAAAACGCCTTATACTCCAGATCGTCGGTTCGAACCTTGTGCTCAAGGACGAAAACCTCAACATTGCCGCGCGAAAACCGTTCCGACGGTGGTCAAAAACAACCACTTTTTCTGAGATGCGGGCCTTCGTGAGGGATGTTCGCACCTTTGTGAGCCGCCAATCACCGGACACGATTGAGGTGCTCGCAGGAATCAAGACATTGCTCGACAAATCTGCCGACCACCAAGAGACCGGCTAAGAGTTGTTGGGTGCCCCTCCCCTCCGAAAGTTGGAACCAGCTTATCGCGGAAATACAGAGTTTTTCGGCCATTTTTGAGTCTGAAGATTCTGAAAATGAGGGAAAATGACGTCAGGAGAAGCGGTTCCAAGAAAAAAAGATAAATAACCCTCCCTTGTAAACTTGGAACCAACGACGAGTCTGAGAGCGGTTCCAAGAAAGAAAGTCTTTATTCAAGAAATCATCGATGTCCCGCCGCGAGGCATTCAACGCTTCTAAAAGCGCAACATCGATGCTGCCTTCGATGGCGGCTTGGATTGTCGATGAGAGATCCGGTACGGCATTAATCGACCAGATGGGGCGGTGCCTTGCGCTCAATATCGTTTTGCCAGCGGCTGCGAGAACACGGCGTTGCCCTGCGCCAAACCGACTCGCTCCGTGCCGCCAGGCGGGTCATTTTTGGCGAGTATACCCGGGCCAATTCTCGCGAGTGCCGAAGCAAGTGGGGGTGTGGAGCGGATTGAAGTACTAGCCCACCCTTGCCCAGATACGGTATGATTGGTTGTTTCAATAGATGGTTCACAGCACAGCAATGAACCAGTGCCGGTGGCGAACGAGAATATATGGGCGGCCTTCAAGACTGGTTTCGAGCAAACAGCTCAAACGTGCTTGCTGGGATCGTCTCTTCGCTGATTGTCCTGCTCTTACAGACGGTCAGTCGAACCATGTCGCTTGTCCTAGCTGCTATCTTTGTTTTCAAGTGGCGTTTGCGCGCGATTTGGAGATTTCGCGACCCCAAGCGCATCTACATCGTTTCAGGCGCCGTAACTGGTGTCAGCGAACAGGTCAAGGCTGTCGTGCTTGCGGGTCCAGATGCAGAAGCCGCTAGCGCGCTCATTGCGACCGTTGGCTTACTCTACCCTGAGGCCGATGTAAGGCACGTCTATTCGTCAACGTTCCCGCGGGACCTCTGGAAGGAACATCTGGTTGTTATTGGCGGCCCACTGAATAACGCCTGCAGTGCCGTGCTCTTAGGCCACGTCAAGGACACATTGCATTTTGATGGATTCGACCTACATTGCGGTCAAAGCATGTGGAGTGCTGAGTATGACAGTGCTGAGAGGGCGCTCCAGGATACGGGAGCAGTCGTCCGTATTCCGAATCCCTTCGACAAGTCCAAAGATGTGATGATGGTGCTGGGATGCGATACCTTCGGCGTCCTGGCGGCCTCTCTAGTGATTAGCTCCAGACCTGACGCTAAAGATGCACGCCGAGGCCTTGGCAAGCGCCTAGGCTGGCGCCGCTATTTCGGGATGCCAGCGTTTGCGGCCATAGTTCACTGTGACGTCCTTGGAAATGATATCGGGGCGGTAACGCTGACACATTCCTTGCGTATTCGACCCACGCAACCGATTGTAAAGGTGAAGGATGCCTCCGCAGCAAAGTGATATACCGTTCTGCTGTGCTCGGGTTCGTTCGGCAGAGTGGGGCCGACTGAAATGTCCGACGTGCGGGCTATGGACCTGCGGATTACACGCGGCCGTTTGGGTAGATAATCTGCCTCGTTGCTATCGTTGCTTCTCATGCTGTGAATACACCACCCATCCTTTTTCAATATGTATCGAAAACGGATGCGGACCACCTGGCCTCCGGCATGGCGTACTCGTAGTGGACGGCTTTTACATCGCTGGTGCCCAGCGTCATTGCCTTGAACTCCTCAAAGTTCTTACACAAGCTGCAATCTCTTGCACGGTAGTTTCCGTGGATGGCGGCGGCAGATGGGCGGATCTCTTCCGCAAGCACGCAGCACGCGTGGTGATGATTGACAGCGCGCGAGTAAGCATACACGACATTGCCAATGTCCTACACTTGGATCGAACCTCATTCGTAACAGCCCACCTAAGCCGAGCTATCCAATGGATCGCGACGCAAGACGTTCCTCCTTCTGTGAGGCTATTCGCTCACCTACATTCTGAGCCATCAGAGCACGAACGCTGGCCGGTATCTGGCTGGCAGCGGTTTGAGCGGGTGTTCTTTCCATCTCAAAGAACACTGGACGTTGCCTCTGTGCGCGGGAGCGTGGAACTTGCGGCCGCGCGCCCGCGGTGTCATGTACTTCCTAATGGGTTCGCAACCCAATCTGACCGTTCCATGCCAACTTCAGTCCTTCAGAAGGGAGCACCACTGCACGTTGCGGTAGTCTCAAGAATCGATGAGGACAAACTGTCGATTCCTCTGCTTATAAACACCATTCATGTGCTAAGACTCCAGGCAACCGCTGTACATGTTCGCGTTGCAGGAGGCGGGAGTTGTCTAAATGAACTCCGTGAGCGTGTTTGTTCGCAGGCCCTGGGGGATCTAGTTGAGTTCCTTGGTTTTGTCGATGACCCCGCGCCAGTCTATGTTTGGGCGGATGTCGTCTTTCTTCCGTCTAAACGTGAATCGATGCCGTATGTGCTCCTGGAGAGTCTTGAGTTCCAGCGGCCATTGGTCGTGCCGGCAGTGGGCATCTTTCGCGACGAGGCGATCGGAGAGCTCGTGTTTACTTTTCCCCCCGAGGATCATGAGGCTGCGGCCCGCGCAATTCTTTCGGCTGCGGGTACTGCGGTGCGGAGCGTGCCTAGGAAGGGTCCGCCATGGGGCAACGAGGTACTACGAGCTTACCGCCTATGACGAGGAAGCCACTTGTTCTTTTACATACCACGACTGGAGCGACTAGATCATATAGTCACGCTCTTGCCACTCTCGCAGGTGTGTTGCACAGGGATGGCTATGGAGCGGATGAATTACTCCTGATTACTCTCGATACGGAAACCGTCCGGGCGACAAGCGACCAGATACTTAGCCTGAGTCCTCATAGCGTCCTTGTGACTGCGATGTCGAACCAGTGGCACCGCGTCTCGCAATTAGCGGAGCTCATCAAACAAGAGGCTCCCCAGATTCGTCTATACGTCGGCGGCACTCACGTCACAGCGGCGCCTGACACATTCCTCTGTTCCAGATTCGACTCTGCGGTAGTTGGTGAGGGAGAGATGGTCCTGATGAATCTTTTGACTGCTTCTTCTCCGCCGAGGATTGTGAAAGGCGATGCGGTCGCCGATCTCGATCACCTACCGATGCCATATCTTCCGCTATTTGATCCCGCCGATATGTTGGAATATCCAAGCGTAATGTTTTCGCGTGGTTGCCCATACCACTGCTCCTACTGCATGAGCCGTAATGGTGGCATCGGCGGTCGGGTTCGGTGGAAGAGCCCTTCGCGCGCAATCCAAGAAGTCGCTGCCCTTATTGACTATGCAGGCCCTAAGGAAATCTTTATCGATGACGATACATTGTTGAAAAATCCAACGTGGGTGGCGCGCTTCTGTGACGAGTACAAGGCTAATTTTGCTATCCCGTTTCTGTGCAACGCACGTCCCGAGACCGTGAAGGCCCCAATTCTCGATCGGTTGGTTCGCGCAGGATGTTCGGCAATTGGAATCGGCATAGAGAGTGGAAGCTCTCGCCTCCGAGCGCAGGTCCTCGACCGAGAGATGTCGGATGATGTAATTATAAAAGCCTTCTTCACTGCCAAATCTGTCGGCCTCAGAACATGGTCATTCAATATGGTGGGCTTGCCTGGAGAGACCGCTGATGACTTGAAGGCCACGGTAGAGATCAACGAACGCGCACGTGTTGATTTCGTACGAGTTTCTATTTTTACGCCCTACCCCGGAACGCCCGCCGTCGATGCAAGCGACTTGCATGACAAGCCATATATTCGGAGCCCACGTGATCTTCCTGACGACCTCCGTAATGTTTATGTTTCCTGGATTTTTCGGCTGAGGGAAGCCGGACGACTGTGGGTTACTGACACAGAAGAGAAGATCTGCAATAATCAATAACCATGTTCAAGTACTCCGTTGACGCAGACTCCATAGAAAGTGCTCAATACGTTTGTCATCTTTTGAGATCGCATGGATTGTTGTATGAATGGGACTGCGGGATCTGGCCGTTCGATGCACAGGGTGTTAGAGTGAGCATCCGGTCTGATGTTTCAGGCGACTCGACGAAGGCGGCCCTAATCTTAACTCGTGACTCTTCACTTTTGAATGAGTGTGGGTTTCCGCCTGCAAAAACCTGGAAGGAGGATGGTCCATGGTCATATCTTGTTCGTACATCTACCTCTAATGCAATTCCATCGGACGCAATACCCTTCCGCACAGCGTGGGCCACCGGCTTTGATGCACCCGCCGACTCGTCGGAGATTCTGATGATGGCGGGCGCGGCAATGCCCTTACGATGCATCGGTGCCGTGAGCAACCGCGACGGGACACTACTGAACGTAATCGGCATCGATCTCATCGGATATCTAGAGGAGAGGTTGTTAGCCGATCACTCTGTGTCATGTGCGGACTGGGCTGAGGCATATGGCCAGAATCTAAGTCAGTCTCTCGCTCGGTTTCCGCACGTAGATCGCCTGATTTGCTTAATTAGAGATTGTGTTTGTCGGTTGATTGACGCCGCATTTCCAGTGGTCGTTGGATATTATCCCGTGGGACAGTCGGCACCCATGCTGATCACGGGTGACACTGACGATGCGACGCAAGACCAGCTTGAGCTCTACTGTTCTGCCATCTGGTCGGTAAAGGCACAGCCCTGCGTAATCGTAATGGATTTTGAGCGCTTTGATATCGATTCTCTAATCCACCTGGCTAGAAGTGGTGTCTGCTTTGGCGTTCATCCCTATGCAGAGAGCGGCACAGAGGATGAGTTTCGTAGGCGCGTTAACGATTTATGCAGGACGTATCGGGGACTTTTCGGCATTCCGCCCTCTGCCATTCGAAACCACAGGTTTCAATGGATAGGGCGACAAACCAACGTTGAACTTGAGGTTGACCATGACGTTACATTTGACCTCAACTGCGTGGCGGTGAACGACCAGACGTGGCTAGGATCAGCGTCAGGCGTTGCTTTTCCTATAGCGTACCCACCACGCTCTCGCGGCTTCCGGCGAGAGCCTCTGCATCTACCTACTTGTGTTGAAGATGATGTCTTTCTCTTCACCCTGGATTACTGCTACAAACCGTACCTTGATGGCGACCAGTCTCCGAGTTCCACGATTGCCACCTTCCTCGATGACTGTGTTCTCAAGCAAGGGAACCCAGCTGTCCTGAATTTGCACCCTGAACACGTCGAATCTCGGACGAGGTATCTGCTCGATGCCGTCCTAGCTTGGGCTGCCAACACCGATGTGTGGACACCGTCGCTGAGAATGTTTGGCGACTGGCTCGAGGAGCGCGAGAGGTCTCGGCTTTCAATCACGGTCGATGGATCTGAGATCTTGGTCAAGGTGTCAGGATCTTCTAGGCTTGAGCTATTGGAAAGGTCACCACAGTGTCACTTTTCGTATTGAGGAGTCGCCGGTGATTCATGATACTACTGTGATATACGGCAAGGTAGAGGTCCATGCGGACGCGCTCGTTGGTCCGTTTTGTGTCTTAGGCTTTCGCGACGATGGGGTTAGTGGCGCGGCAGACGACCGGATCATTATTGGACGGGGTGTTACATTATCGCCGTACTGCTCCGTTGGAACGGGCACAGCGCTTGGTGTGGGTGTCTGGTGCGACCACCATACTTACATTGGTTCAAAGACGGTGATTGAAGAGGAGGCGCAATTACTCTATAGTGTAAGAGTATACGATCGTGTGAGAATTGGCCGTGGTGCATGGGTTGCGGGATTTGTTTGTAACGACAGCAAAATTGGGGCGAAAGCAATCTGCATGGGGCGCCTCATTCATAGATTTGTGAATGCTGTCGAGGGTGTTCCGGAGCGTGCGCCGGTGGTTGAGGATGGTGCGTTCGTGGGCATGGGCTCCACGGTCATCGGTCCTGTCGTGGTAGGCGCTGGTGCATACATTGCCTCGGGGTCAGTGCTCACGCACTCAGCCAAGCCGGGACGTCTATATCGCGGAATACCTGCTCGTGAATGCGGTCCCGCGCCACCGCCATGGGCGTTGGCCAGTAAGGCCGAAAGTGACGCATTGAAGGAAACCATATTATGAACATCGAAACAAATGACTCTTATAGGGCGAACTGGGGGCCGTTTTTGGGGCGATCAGTGGCATTCATTGGTGATTCTTTGACGTCGGAGTCACGCGTCAACTACGTTAGCCTATTCTTGAACGAGTTGGCTACTTACATCGATCTTACAGGGGTTCGCGTGGTGAATTCAGGTATCGATAGCAGTTCCGTTTTTGATGCTCTTGATCGCGTTCCCGACCTCGTTCTTGAACACGACCCTGACACGGTCTTCATTCTGTTAGGGATAAACGACAGTAAGATCTTTAGACGGATTGATAAGCCGTTGGTTGACCTGCCAGTGTTCGGCAAGGCGTACCAACGATTATTAGAACTCCTTGACGTCAGGCGAATGCGCAAGAAAGTGCTTGTAACACCGCCGCCGCTTCTGTTCGGGGAGATTGATAAGGGCGCGATGTTGGCCGATTATTGGTATTGGAATGAGAGTGAATACGAGCTCTATGTCAACAGCATATGTGCGGCAGCCGGGTTACCCGGAGTGTATGTAGCAGATGTGTTCAAGGCGTTTCACCAATACACCGGAGCGCACCGTTTGTTTTATGAAGACGGGGTCCATCCTAATGTTTATGGCCACAAGATCATAGCTGAAACATTAATCAATGTTGCCAAGAGGTTTGGTGGCTCGGCTGATTGTCATGCATGAGGATCGGTCCGGTGTGGCCTGGCTGGTGATGCCTTGCCCCCTGTTGGCAAACTTACGGGAAGAGGTATTGGCCCACCTGGGGTTCATGCGCGAACCTTGGCAATCGCAGACACGCATGTGCGTCAGCGTGGAGCGCCTATCGGTTGCCCATACGACGGCAGTTCTCGCCGTGCACCGTTCCGGCGCCTTGGTGGCGTTTGCACTGTTGGGGCATCCGGATCTCTCCATGATTCGGAATGGCGCATGCAGCTTTCTTCATGCAGTGTGGGTCGCGCCGGACCGGCGGCGGGCCGGTTTGGGTGCCAAAATAGTTAAGGTGATATGCAGCGTTGCTGAGAGAGATGGGGAGGACTCGGTTTTGCTCGCATCAGGCGATCCAGAACTGAGAACTCATCTGTACGAACCGATAGGATTCGAGCCGTTTTCGGATGATCCTTGGCTAATGGCCCGCCGGAGTTCTCCTTCGGCCAGAGGAGCAAAGCGTCGCCTGCGAGGAGTTGGTGTCCCTAGGATTCGGGGAACCTCATGTCACGACCTGGCGACAGTGCAGTCACTATGTGCGAGCGAGCATTGGCGCGTGACAGAAGGAGATGTACAACACTGTCAGGGCGAGGAGAAAGAGGAAGCGTTTTGCCAACTCTTCGCGACTCAGGGGATTCTGAGCGTTTTGTGGTCCCGAGGGTTTAGGGATGGGTACGTTATTGGTTGGTATACTCAGCCGTCCGACGGTGGATGGGAACTATGTCTTTCAGGTAAATTGTCTGTGGAGGATGAGGCACTTAGCGTAGCGCGGGAAGCCCTCGCCGCAATTTCGGGTAAGCATGTGAGTATATGGAATGTGTAGAGTGTCTTGTGGTGGCGGGATTCAATGATCGTTGATACGGCGAACGGTGAGAATGTAGCGAATCTTACTCGACGGACGGACGTCGTGAAGGGCTTCACATGACTAGTGAGTTTTCATTCGTCCTTAAGCCGTCGAAACACGGTATCGGCGTGTTCGCAGTGAACACGCTTGGAAAGGGAACGTTCCTTAGCAGCCTATGGTAATAATCGTCCGAAACGTGTGACGTCGCGAATGTTTGAAACGTCTAAACAAGCATGGCGATGGGCCGGAGGAAATCGAAGCAGGATGCGCTGTGGGTGACGACGGAAGAGATCACCAAACCGGCGTCGCATCCGTTCTACGCGAAGGTGAATGCGGTTCTGGAGGAGTGTCAGTTTGACCGCAAAGCCGAGCAGCTTTGCGAGCGCTTCTACAAGCCGGTGAAGGGTCGGCCGAGCATCACGCCGGGCGTCTATTTCCGGGCTCTTTTGATTGGCTATTGCGAGGGCATCAGCAGCGAACGAGGGATCGTCTGGCGCTTGGCCGACAGCTTGAGTCTGCGGGAATTCCTGGGCTTCAACCTCGGCGACCAGACGCCGGATCACTCGACGCTGTCGCGGACGCGGCGGCTGCTGCCGGTGGAGACGCACCGGGCGGTGTTCCGATGGTTCGTATTCGTGTTGGGCGCGAAGGGCGTGCTGACTGGGCAGACGGTGGGCATCGACGCGACGACGCTGGAAGCCAACGCAGCGATGCGGTCGATCGAGCGGCGCGACACGGGCGCGAAATACGTGGAGTATTTGACGGGCCTGGCCGCGGCGGCGGGCATTGAGAATCCGACGCCGGAGCAGTTGGCGCGGCTGGATCGCAAGCGCAAGAAGAAGACATCGAACAAAGATTGGAAGAGCCCGGCGGACCCCGATTCGCGCGTCGCAAAGATGAAGGACGGGCGCACGCACTTGGCCCACAAGGCCGAGCACGCCGTCGATTTGAACAGCGGCGCGTTGGTGGCAGTGACACTGCAGGCGGCCGATCAGGGCGACACCGCGACGGTCGTGCAAACACTGAACGAGGCCTGCGCCAACGCGGAGTTTCTGAGCGCGAGTGGTGTGCAGGACGTGGTCGCCGACAAGGGCTACCACAGCGGCGCAGTGCTGGCGGCGATGAGCGGCTCGGACGTGCAGACTTACCTCCCGGAACCGGAGCGCGGCCGGCGCAACTGGAGCGGACGCGAGGCCAAGCGCGAGATGGTTTACGCTAACCGGCGGCGAGTGCGAAGCAAACGTGGGCAGCGGTTGTTGAAGCTGCGTTCGGAACTGGTCGAACGAAGTTTCGCGCACATGTACGACACGGGTGGAATGCGGCGGACGCATCTGCGAGGGCGGGACAACATTCTGAAACGGCTGCTGATTCAAGCGGCGGCCTTCAACATCGCGCTACTGGTGCGCAAGCTCCATGGAATCGGGAAGCCCCGGACGCTCCAGGGGGCATCTTCTGAGCTTTTGAACGCGCTTTTAAGCCTATGGTTCGCGCTGGCGCGACTCTACGCGGCTGAATTGGTCGAACGTGCCGATTGGGATGCTGCGGACGGAGTCGCAGCGTAAATCCGGAGATCAGATCAAAGGGTTACTGCGGCTGCGAGGACGGTGCTTCTACCACGGGCTGATAGGCAAAAGTATCACCGGGTTTGAGCGAAACAGCTTGGCGTTTCTTCGTCTTGCAGTCTATGTAGCTAACCACACAGTCTGTCGAGGGCGTCACGCTACGGATCTCCCCACTAGGGGAAATAACAAAATCTTTGCCCTCCAAAATCATGCTCTCCACCGCGCTGACCTCGGGCTGCTTCTTGCTCATATATCATCCGCTCCTTTCGCAGGAACCTCATCCGCGGCCCCCGCGCTCAGCTTTTCCGACTACTCCCAGCATACAGCGGTACGCTCCGTGTGACCGCCGAAGCCCCATTGCAAACACCCACACCGTGGGTCAGTTCGGAATTTTCGCGGAGCACAGGGTTATGGCGCCACAGCGAGGTTGCACTGGTTGCACTGGGCATCGGATACGCCGCGTCCTCTAAGGATCAAACAAAACCGGATCTTGAACGACGTCAACGCTACGGTTGGTGAGGCTGTGCTTCGGAAGCCAAAAACGAACTCCCAAAAGGGGCGAGGATAGAAGGGGCGGGGGTGGCACGAACCCCCCAGGAGGCGTCTTCTTAGGCCCTACAATGCCACTCCAATTGAGGAGCTTACCTGCAGAATCGGTGAACTCAACGGCGTGAACCAGATTCCAAACTGTAAAGACGCAGACCTTGTTTTTATCGACATCATAGGAACAGTGTTCGCTGGTTTCAATCTCTTCGGTGATCGAAACTGAATGATTTAAGGTGGCTTCCAGCTTGGCCGACAGCCCACCATACTCTACGCCGAGTGTGGCCGAGATTGTTCTTGAGTCCTGCGTCGTCGTGCCTGCTTTGTAACCGACGTCCCGTCGGAAAGAGATCCCTGGCCCCAACTTCCAACTCTTCACTTTTTCCCAGTACAGTTTATAGTAGATGAGAACATCCTTAGGAAATGGAGGTTGGAGAGGGTCCAAGAGGGGCGAACTAACCGGTAGAAAAAACTGGGGTCTAGCAAATGATTCGTCGCACTGCACAAATAAGTTGTCAACTCTATTGGCGGCGACGATAATCTCATCCGATCTGTCTGGAAGAATATCGTCAACGGAAGTTGGCTTGGGTACGGGCAACTTCGGGTTTGGCTTCACGCCCGCCGCTGAAGGCCACAACACGAGTCCCTCCAACTCTTCTGAGGAAAAACCAGCCTGCCGCAGCGGAGCGGACATATTCGCGAGGAACTCCCCTATTAAAGGAACCGAGACGGACGCACGCTTACCCCCTTTGGAGAGCACGGGGATCTCCATACTTTCGGATGTCGTTCTAAGCTCTGGATTCATGGTCACCTCACCCATCGTCAAGCAGATTTGGACCAGAACGGTAACGAGGTCTAACAACCTCGGATTCGTAGCACTCCGTCGCCTATCGTGCGATATATTATAACACAATTAGGCAGGGATCCACGCGGCGCAGTTCAATCTGAGTTCAATCTGAAGACCAGATGACAGACCGCGGCCGCTAAAACCGGGCTCCTAAGAGACTCATCCGCGTCAAGGCCTTTTCAGCGCGTAATCGTGTAACCGACAAGGCTTTCGAGCGCCTCGTCACATTTCATCGGGTTGCGGTGACCTTGCGTTCAGCATATGAGGTGCTTGCTGCGCGCGCCCCAGTTGTCGTCATGGATCGCCTCGTGAACGCCATCGCTGCGGAATCAATGGCCCGAGAGAACCAGAAGAGCGGGTGTTTTCGGATCCGGGTGTTGGACGCAATAAGTTTTGAAGTGAAGCATTGGGCCGCGGGAATGGACGAGCGCTGGATGTGACGACTCTTCGGTTTGCTCCTGCCTGATGCTGTGCTCTTCCCTGTGAGGAAGGCAGCGGCGGAAAGCGGGCAGCCGCTGGCTGGTCCCGGGGTGACTCAGCCCAAAAGCCGTCGTAACTCTCTGATTCAGAGGGTCTTGTTCATGGTGTCGGTGCTTTGAAGATCAGGTTAAGAGTTCTAACTTCGTCCAGGATGGGGAGCCAAATCCAAGTCCTTTGTTTTCAATGTACCCCCTAGTAAACACGCCAGTTGCCGCGCCGCGCGCGAGCCAGGTCTGCCGATTTAGAATTACTCATATTTACCCGAATTTCCTTATCCTTGGACCTCGGGGTAGCTTTCCCAGCGTAGCCCGTGCCGTTCGTCAAGCCATAGGGAGCAAGGATAGTGCTGGCATACTTCTGTTGGAACCCCGTGACGGCAGACGCGGTCTGGTCGTCGAAGGTACCGGTTTGGGTTATCTGCTCGCCATCTTTCTCTAGGGCCTCCTGGAGGGCCGTGACATCGGGCCCCATCATACCGATCCTCAGATTGGTGGTGAAGGTATGGCACCAAGCAGTCGTCGTGCCGCCCTGGGCCGCGAGTTGTTGCTCCAAGGCATTGAGCTGTGCCGTGAGCGCCTGGATCTCGGCCTGCAACTGAGCCGAGGTCATCGATTGAGCTGACGCTACGACCGGCAGAACAAAAACGGCGAGTGTTGCCACTGCCAGGACTTTATGGTTAATGTGCATGTCTTTATATAGAGGACGACTTTTTATTTTCTCTTAGTA
>OCTA010004115.1_pt1 | contig 12772 bp, 6 predicted proteins | sample 1538991 | NCBI WGS metagenome assembly OCTA01 (sample SAMEA3539302, study PRJEB22396) | soil metagenome | biome: tundra; feature: field; material: soil | place: USA | collected 2010-05 | depth 0.15 m
ATGCCGTCATCAACGGCAAGGGCGGCGTCGGCAAAAGTTTCTTCGCCGTCAATTTTGTCCAGTTCCTCAAAGACAACGGCGTCGCCCACATCGCCGTTGATACCGACAACGAAAACTCGACGCTGAAACGGTTTCATCCCGAAGCCCTGTTTCTCAATATCGCAGACCCGCCCGAAATTGATTCGGTTTTCGCCATGCTGAACAAAACGGATTTGGTTATCATGGATTGCCGCGCAGCCTCAACCGACATTTTCCTCGATTATTTTGACGAGGTGCGAATCTTCGATTTGCTCAAACAAGTTGGGGCTACCTTGAATCTCATCATGCCGGTGAACCACGAGACCGACAGCTTGGAGCAGATTCGCAACATCACCGACCGGCTCAATCACAATGCCCGATACCTGGTTGTCAAAAATGAGGCGTTGTCGGAACGGTTCGACAACTACGAGCGCAGCGCCACAAGGACACGACTGATGGAGGAACTGGACGCCAAAGAAATCATCATGCCGAAACTTTACGATTGGATCGTGGCCGATTTGAACCGGCACGACCTGACCGTTTCCGCTGGCATCAATAATCCTGCCTTCGATTTCTTCAACCGGCAACGGCTGCTAAACTGGCAGCACCTGCTTTATAGCCAACTGGAATCTGTGCGCGGGATGTTGCTGCCGCAGCCGCCGAAGGTTCAGAAGCCGAAAAAGGAAACAAAATCCAACGACTCGCTTTTGTGAACGAAGAAAAGAACAACTTTGACGAATCGGTTTCCGAATGGCGGCGCAAGCATGGGATTCGGGACGACGACTCCGTTTTGCAGATGCTGGAATTGCTGAAGATATTTTTCCAGAACGTCAAAATCGAAATTCCGCCCGACATGGATTCCATCCAGTTGGTGACGGTTCGCGTCTCGCTGCAAACGCTGACGCAATTGACCAAGGAGTTTTCAAAGGAGGCGCGGGAGTTGAAACAGGAAATTCGGAGCGTTCCCCAAATCACCCAGCAGCTTTCCGCCGGGCGTGCCGTGGCTTTTTTCTGCGTGGCAATCGCTTCGCTCTTGGCCGGAATCCTGGTTGGAAAATATTTACTCTGATTATGCGCTGGATAAATTACATCACGACCGGCCTGTCTTTGCTGATGGCGACCGGCGCACTCTTTTTTCTGCCCGCGCCGGCCTCGTGGATTGTGGCAGCGATCTTCGCTGGCATTGCTGCTTACGCGGCCACGGCGAAGGGTGGTAAAATTGCAAAAAGCAAATTTATCGTCCGGCTGAAGGGCTTTGCGTGGACGCGCGAGGATTTTTGCCGTGGCTGGCTCATCACCGGCGACACCGGCTCTGGCAAAACCCGCTCCGGCATCAATCAATTGCTCTTTCAGGTTTTTCAAAACGATCCGAATTGGGGCGGGCTGTGCATTGACGACAAGGGCGTCTATTGGGAAACACTTGTGGAAATGGCGGCAAAGTTTAATCGCCAAGACGATTTGATTTTGTTGCAAGTCAGGCCGGACAACCCGCCGGAGAAATGGAAACCGGCATACACCTTCAATCTGCTTTCCGACCGGACAATTCCGCCGTCCACTTACGCAAAGTTTGTCGTGGATACGGTGACGAGTTTGGGACAGCGCGCCGAGCAATCCTTTTTCAAGAGCCAGGCCCAAACGCATATCGGTCTGGCGCTGGAACTGTTGACGCGATTGGGGATGGAAGCGACCCTGTTCAATGTCCGTGATTTTCTTCTCGATGACACGACAATGGATTCGGTGTTGAGAGAAATGAAGACAGATTATCCCACTGACCGCGACAAAGCCCTCATCAAACATTTTTCCGAACGCTATCGGGGACAGCCAGCCGAGCAGATGGGCGGCGTGAAAGAGACCATCGCCAATTATCTCCAATTCTTTTTGACGCCCGATGTCATCGAGGTTTTTGGCGACGGCAAAAACAGTTTCGACTTCAAGGAAATTGATCGTGGCAAAATAATCTGTGTGGCGATGCCGCAGAAATTTCAGATGGAACGACGCTACATAAATACGTTTCTCAAAATGCTTTTTTACGCCCACGTTTTGCGCCGGTTCGACAAGCCCAAGGAAGAACGTGCCACCGACAATTTGCTCATCCTGTGGGCGGATGAAGCGCAACGCTTTGTCACGGCCAGCGAGGACGGCATGAGCGATTACAACTGCATTGACGTGATGCGCGAAGCGAAGGCGACGCTCGTTGCCGCTGCGCAGTCATCAACCTCGTTCATCCCGCCGCTGGGAGAGGAAAAGGCGCAAGTGCTGACGTTGAATCTTCGCAACCGGATGATTTTCAAAGGGGCGGACGAAGCGGGCGCAGTTGAAAGCGCGGACTTTCTTGGACAGCGGAAAGTCCGTCAAAGAACTTCCGGCTATTCGGGCGGAATGCTCACGCGTTCATATACAAATGTTGATGAACACAAAATCAAACCCTACGAACTGCGCAATTTAAGAAAACATCAATGTGTCCTCGTTCACTGTGAAAAGGGCTTTCACAAAACAGTTTTGCCGCCGATTGAAGCTGACGGCACGATCTCAAAATGGTTTCCGTGGTGGAGAAAATTATTCTGAATCAACCAGCTTTCGGTTCAAGGCGGGTTCCCATTCCAATTCTCTCTGGTCTACCAGTGCTCCCAATTTTTCAGTTCTCGAACCAAGCCAACTGCCAGCTAAATCACCAATCTGGCCCTTAACAATCTTGCTGCTCCGAAAAATCCAGGCTAACATCTTCGGAGAACATTTTGTAAAATCCATGGAAATGAATTTATGAACAATTCAACCAGTTGGATAAGGTTCTCATTCTCAAAAATGAGCAATTTAGGTCACATCATGGACATTGCCGTGCAATCACGGTTTGCAAAACCCTCATGAACTTGGAGGGGAAAATTCTGGCTGCCCTTAATCCCGACTCCGGGTTGACCGCCCGAGACTTGGCGGAAAAAGTTGGCGCCGATAAGACCGAAATAAATTCCATCCTGTATAAACTGTCCAACCAGTGTAAAACCCGGAAAAATGACAAACACCAATGGTTCCTGCAATCGAATGTTGCCTCCACCAGCGGAAACAATGGTGCCGTCGGACAAAAAATGTCAGAAGTTGATTTAACCACGGTTGTAAAATACGAACCGACGCCAGAGCAATTTCCGGTAATTGCCGCCGCCGCCGGATCGCAGTTGTTTGTCGAGGCGGGACCTGGCACTGGTAAATCTGAAACGCTGGTGGCTCGTCTGGCATGGCTCTTAGGCGAGGGCGGTCTCAACGCCTCTCAAATCTTGGTTCTAAGTTTTTCCGTTGCAGCGGTCAGGGAGTTGAAAAAAAGGATTGAGCTTGCCCGCGAGAATGGTTGTGCATCCATCTCCTACATTGATACTCGCACTTTCGATTCGTTCGCCAGTAAGTTTCTTCGCCTGGTAATCTCTCAGAAGGAACTAAACGACCTCGATTATGACCAGCGGATTCAGCGCGCCACACGCGACCTGCCATCAAACAAAAACGCCATGCGCATACTGGGCGATTTCAAGCACATCCTTTTCGACGAAATGCAGGATTTGGTCGGGGTTCGTGCGGATTTCGCCTGTGAACTGCTGAAATCGAACCAGCCCTGCGGGTTCACGCTGTTTGGCGATTCCGCCCAGGGTATTTATGATTTTACAATTGAAAACGGCCCAAGTCGCACGACCTCCGGTGACTTGTTGAAGGTTATCCGGAAGGATTACCCGAAATTGGACGACAGTCATCGCTTCACCACAAATTTTCGAGTCGGCGGCGATCCCCAACTGGAAAACATAGCCTTGCGGGGACGCACGCTTCTTCTCGAGTCGCCGGACAAGGCTCGCGACTTTCTTGAAAAACAGTTCGCAGACCTGGAGGCGCAGGGAAGCACCGGCAATCCCGCCATCCAACCCGATCTTCTTCACGCGGCAACGTGCGTGGTATGTCGCACCAACGGCCAGGTGCTTCGTCTCGCGGGTGAGTTGCACAAATTGAACATTCCCTTTCAGATGGCCCGGGATAAAAACGAGTTCCTTCCTCCTGCGTGGCTCGGACGCGTTTTTCTGGGATGGCAGAATAATACGGTTGGACGGCAGGATTTCTTGGTGAAGACGCAATCGGCGCTGACTGTTTCCGGAGAGCAGGCACTTCAATTGTGGACCGGTCTCGTCTCCTCGTTTGGCCCGCCGAAAATGGTTTCATTCAACATCGCCGATCTCCGTGCTGCCATCACTGACGGGGTGGTGATGCCGGAATATCTCCTTTATGAGCGCAATACAAATGTCATCCAGCTTTCGACCATTCATCGCTCCAAGGGTCGCGAATTCGCCAACATCATCGTTGTGATGCAGACAGGCGACGGGGACAATCAAAAATCTGGTCCGGCCGGGGGCGAGGACAGGACCAGTGACGCTGCCGAGCCGCGCGTTCTGTTTGTTGCGCTGACACGGGCAAAAGAATCAATTCGTCGGATGGAGGCCCAGTCGAAGTGCATTTGGATGTCGGCGGATCGGTTGATTAAATCGCACCCGCACGCAAAAGGATTTATCGTGCTTGCCGGATTCCAGGTCGGCCTCTCGCTCGACATTGATCAGGACGCCTTTGCCGTGGGTGAACCGGATGACGTGCATGAAAATCAACAATGGCTTCTCGAAAAAACCCGGCCTGGCACGGCGGTGGAATTGTGGCTGGACAACCTTGATGATGGCTGCCCCGGATACAAAATCATGATTGATAAATATGAAGTGGGAAGGATGTCCTCAAAGTTCGGTTGGGCATTGTGGCACACGTTGAAAAATCTCAATGGTCATAAGCCGAAAAAATTCCCAAGGCGAATAACCGGCATCTGGGTCAGTGAAATTATCACGGCCGTTGGTAACCAAGGTAACGACAGGATTGACCGCACGTTTCAAACTTCCGGCCTGTGGTTGGCACTCACCCTTGAAGGCTTGGGTAAATGTGAATGGTGATATTATTTTATGAGCCAAGAAATTGTCCGTGACGAAGTCCTGCAAACCCTGCGCCGTAATTTCCTCGGCCCCATCGGTGGCCCGGAGGAAACCTTCAGCGCTGACGAACGCGAAACCCCCGTTTCGCGCTACATGACCGGAATTCTGTTCCCCTCGGAATCCACCATCCCCGCCAACGAGGATGACGGCGGCCTGGCCACCGAATCCAAGCAATCCATCGAAGAGGACGAGGCACGCCTGTCCATGTGCAACGCCCCAAACCCCTCCAGCTACGGACTTTCCTTCGCCTGTCACCCAAAGGTCCGTTCGCTGCTTGTCAAAATTTCCTGTGGCATTTACTCGCTGGAAAAGGACCCGGCTGGAAAATCAATTCGGTGGACCCGAAAACCCTTCGCAGCCGCGTTCGAAGTCCCCATGGCGGATGTTCGCAAGGTCGAGAAATACAATCCGGTTCAGGGGTTGGAACTGCGGGTAACCTTTCGTCCCCCCGACCAGGACGGGAATTTGCCTATCACCGCCACGCTCATCAACACGCACCCAATCAAGGGCGTCAGCTGGGAGGAAACGTCCACCCGCTGCTTTTTCCAATGCGAGATGACCGTCCTGGCCGGCCCGGGTGAAAAACTTCCGCCCTTCATCGAACGCCGCAGCCGTGACACTCGCAACCTCGACCCCGAATTGCGTCACGCACTCCTGCTTTATCGTCATGCACGGTGTTATGCCGTCGGCCACGGCTGCGCTGCGGACTGGTCGCCCCGCACCGATGACGGGGCCCCGCCGGCGTATGTGTTCATCACATTCATCCCGCAGCACGATGTCTATCCCTTGGTTGCACCCGACGACCTGAAGGTCCCTGCATTGCCGCTCGTCCGCCTCGCGAAGGACAATCTCAAATCCGTGTCCGACCGCCTCACCAGCTTGGTGAAGGGATACGAGGATTGGATTGAAGGATACGTCGCCGCTGTCGCCTCCACACCGGACGAATTTCGCGACATCGCCGACGAACAACTCGCAGCCTGCCGCGAATCGGCCAGGCGTATCCGCAAGGGTGTTTCCGCCTTGTCCAATCCGATGATTTTTCGCGCCTTCCAGATGTCCCAGCAGGCCATGCTGGAGGTTTTTGCGCGGTCCGAATGGCAGAAAAAAAGGAATAATGATCCGAAAAATCCACCCACCTTCGGTGAGAATCACGCTTGGCGACCGTTTCAGGCCGCATTCATTCTGCAATGCCTGGAATCCATTGCCGACCCGGAGAGCAAGGACCGCGACATCTGTGACCTGCTCTGGTTCCCCACCGGCGGCGGCAAGACGGAGGCTTACCTTGCCCTCACGGCCTTCGTGTTCTTCCTTCGCCGTCTTCGCGCCGTGAAGGAAAAATCAGGCGATGGCGGCGGCACCGCCGTGCTCATGCGCTACACCCTGCGGCTGCTTACCGCCGATCAATTCGTTCGTGCCTGCCTGCTTACCTGTGCCGCGGAATCTGTTCGCCGCCGCGAAATGGATCTTGCCGCCGCCGCCCCCATTTCAATCGGACTCTTTGTCGGCGATGCCACATCGCCGAATTCGTTCAAGGCTGCATTCGAGGCGCTGGGGGCACTGCATCAGGGCCGCCGGCTCAAACCTGACCAGAGCAGTCCCATCAAACTCAAACGCTGCCCATGGTGCGGCACGTTGCTGGGTCCGGCCGATTACCGGATGGCCTCCGGCACCGCCCCCATGATCATCCGCTGCCCACAATCATCATGTGATTTCCATGCCGGGATTCCGGCAGCCGTCATTGATGAACAGATTTACGATGAACGCCCCAGCCTGGTCATCGGCACTGTGGACAAGTTTGCCCGACTGCCTTGGGTCGCCGAATCCGGCTCCATTTTTTCCACCGATGGGGCTTTCCTCCCGCCCGAACTCGTCATCCAGGACGAATTGCACCTGATCTCCGGCCCGCTCGGCACACTCTCCGGTCTTTACGAGGCCGCCATTGACCACCTTTGCACCAGGGATGGCGTCCCGCCAAAACTCGTCGCTTCCACGGCCACCATTCGCAATGCGGAAAGTCAGGTGAGACAACTTTTCAATCGCCGGTTTGCACAGTTTCCACAGCCGCTTCTGGATGCACGCGACTCCTTTTTTGCGCGGCAGAATAACAGTGCCCCTGCACGCCGTTTTGTCGGGCTGTTCACTCCCGGCAAGACGCCCCTCACCGCCTTCATCCGCATGGCGGGCTGCCTCAGCCACGCGCCATTTGTCTCGACGGCTTCCGATGCCGACAGGGATCCTTACTGGTCCCTTATCGCCTACTTCAACAGTCTCCGGGAATTGGGTGGCGCCATCGTGCGGGTGCATGACGACGTTGCCGAGTATTTGAAAACCTGCGCCACCCTGGACGGAACCGCCCCCGCCTTTCGCTCCATGGATGCCGTCGAGGAACTCACCAGCCGCGCCGGTGATGAGTTGCTGGATGAGGTTCGCAACCGGCTCTCGGATAAAAAAGGTCAGGGCGACCCCTACGACATGGTCCTGTGTTCAAACATGATTTCAGTCGGTTTGGACGTTCCCCGTCTAGGCTTGATGTCCGTCATCGGCCAGCCAAAGACCACCGCCGAATATATCCAAGCCACCAGTCGCATTGGCCGCGTTTATCCCGGATTGGTTGTCACACTCTACAACTGGACACGCTCGCGAGATCGTTCTCACTACGAAAAATTCGTTCCATATCACTCGCGTCTCTATGCCGAGGTTGAGGCCACCAGCGTCACCCCTTGGTCCACGCGCGCCCGCGACCGCGCCCTCCACGCTGTTCTCGCCACGCTCGCTAGGCACTTGGTTCCCGGCCTCTTGGACAATCTCCAGGCCGGGGCTTTTGATGGTTCCAATGCCACCATCATTGCAATCGTGAAGGCTCTTAAGGACCGCATCACCGCCATCGAGCACGACCCGGCAGACCGCGCCGCCGCTCATGCCCACCTGGACCGGATTGTCACCATCTGGCAGACGCTCGCCACCGCATCCGGGGGTAACCTTCCCTACAGCGGCGATCCCGACCGCGCCCTGCTGGTTCAATATGATGATTATCTCCCACACAATCCCGGCTTCGCCACCATGAACAACATGCGCAACGTGGATGCACCCGCCGGCCTTTACCTGATATGAGTATTCCAAAACTTCGCTCCGCCCAGCTAATCACTACCTTCGGCATTGGATCCATCGTGGACACCCCGGAATGGTCTGGCATGATTGCCGGCCAGGAATTCTGGCAGGCCGACCGGATGAACATCATTCACGAGCCGCGCCTCCAGCGGAAACTTTCCATCTCCGAGTTCCGCACACCCAAGGCGTTGAAAAAACCGCGCCATGGACAGTTAGAATTGGGCGCGGTTCCCGCCGTCCGTTTCCCGCTCTGGCATTTTTGTCCCCAATGCCGTCGTCTGGCCCACTTGGATGATTTCGGTGGCCCGAGTGTCACCATCTGTCGGGCCTGTTCCACCAAAAATGATCCCAAGCAGCTGATCCCCTCGCGTTTTGTCGTGGCATGTGAGGATGGCCACATCGCCGATTTCCCATGGCATTGGTGGGTTCATCGCGGCGCCGCCTGCTTGAACTCCGAACTCGAAATCTCCAGCACCGGACGTTCAACGACGTTGAGCTCCATCTCCGTTGCCTGTCGGAAGTGCAAACTCTCTGCCTCCCTCGAAAAAATCTTCGACCCCGGCGAACTGGCATCCATTCCTTGCCCGGGCCAGCGCCCGTGGTTGAAGGACAAAATCGGGTGCGGCAAACGACTCACCGCCCTCCAGCGTGGTGCCAGTAATGTTTATTTCGCGGCCACTGAGTCCGCGGTGTCCATCCCGCCGTTCTCCAGCGCCACCGCAAAAATCATTGAGAAGCACTGGGCCAGTTTGAGCATCAATGACGACCAGGAGGACAACCGTCCCTTGCTGACCTCCATTGCAAAAAAGGAAAAGAAGGAATTCGACGACCTCTGGTCCTCTTATCTCTCCCGAAAAAACTATGGTGCCACCGGCCCCACACCGGACATACGCCTGGATGAATACAACGTCCTGTCGGAGCCGCCCCCGATGAATGACCACGACGATTTCGCCGCCGAATCAGTCCCCATTCCCGCCAGCCACGATTGGCTTGGTCGGGTCGTGCTCGTCCATCGTCTCCGTGTTGTCACCGCCCTGGACCGCTTTTCCCGAATCACCTCCACCGCCTCCAATGCCGCGCCGCTCTCGGCCACGCCGCAGGATTGGCGGCCCGCCATGGAGGTTCATGGCGAGGGCATTTTTATCCGTCCGCATGCGAAGGGTCTTGCGGATTGGAAACAGGTTGCTGGCAGTCAGCTTGACCGCCGCGTGCTGAAGCTCGAACAACGGCGGCAGGACCTTTTGGCACGGGGTTTCCGCACCCATGGTTCCCCGGTCACTGCTGAATTGCTCCTCCTTCACACGTTGTCACACTTGCTCATGCGGGCGCTCATTCTCGATTGCGGTTACTCCAGCGCCGCCTTGAGGGAAATGCTCTATGTCCGGCCGGCCACGGATGCCAGCGCCCCGATGCATGGTTTTCTCATCTACACCGCCGCTGCCGATTCCGAGGGCAGCTTGGGTGGACTCGTTCGCCAGGGACAGCCGGACCGGCTTGGTTCACTTCTCAATGATGCCATCGAAACCGCCCGTTGGTGTTCCAACGATCCCCTTTGCCTCGAATCGGAAGCCCAGGGCACGAACTCGCTCAACATGGCCTCCTGCCATTCCTGCTCGCTCGTCCCCGAAACCGCCTGCGAACTTTTCAACGGCTATCTGGATCGCGCTGTCGTCGTCGGCACCCAGGCTCGCCCGGAGCTGGCCTTTTTTAAGAATGCCACCTGAACCATGGCGCGACTCATCCCTGATTTCATCAGCGAGGATTGCAAAAGCAATGCCGAGCGGCGGTTGTTCGAGCGCTTCCGCGATGAGTTGCCGTCCGATGTGACCGTCCTCCATTCCTTGGGCGTCGCCCGCCACGATTACAAGCTGACTTCCGAGGCCGACTTCGTGCTGATTCATCACGAGGCCGTCATCGTGTTCGAGTTGAAGGGCGGACGCGTGGCCCGCCGCGACGGGGCGTGGTTCTTCACCAACCGTTACGGTCAGATGCACAAGCGGCTGGAGTCGCCCATGCAGCAGGCCGCCTCCGTCACCGCCGCCCTCCGCAACTCCGTCCGCGACCATTTCGGCTCATCCTCGGCGCAGGCACGCGTCGCCTTCGGCCATGTCACCTTCTTTCCGGATATTGAATTCAGGGAGGAGTCCCCCGAATGGGATGTCCGGCGCATCTATGACATTTCGGTTTGGAAACGCCCCCTGGCTGAATTGCTGGCCGATGCCATTGGATACTCCCGCACCGAAATGTCCCGCATCACCGGCCATGAACCCCGCGTTCTCACCGATGCCGAAAACGCCGACCTCGTTCATTTCCTGCGTGGCGATTTTGAAAAACTGCCCGCCTTGAATGTTGCCATGGAGGAACACGAGCAGCAGATGATTCGCCTCGCGCCACGCCAGTATGCAATTCTGGATCAGCTTGGGAAAAACCCGCGCATGGTGATCGAGGGTTCGGCCGGCACCGGCAAGACGCTGCTCGCCATGGAATGCGCCCGACGCCATGCCGCCCAGGGCCGCCGTGTTCTGTTCGTCTGCTTCAATCGGCTTCTGGCGGACCATCTGGACTCATATTCCGAACGCTATGGCCTGACACAGGGCGTCTCCATCAACACGCTGCACGGCCACTGTCTCTCCGTGCTCCATGCCGCCAAAGTTGCCATCCCACCGGAATGCTCCGCGCAGGAACTGTATCAGGAACAGATTCCCAATCAGATTCCCGCCGCCGTCGCCGGACTGAAGGATTTCAAACCCTGGGATGTTTTGGTGGTGGATGAGGGGCAGGACATCGCCGCCCATCCTCCGTTTGTGGCGGCGCTCAAATGTCTGTTCGCCGGCGGTTTCGAGAAGGGATGCTGGACGTGGTTTGAGGACCCGCGTCAGCGTATTCTTCGGCAGGGCAGCGGGCCGGTGTTCGATCTTGCCGCCTGGTCCCCCGTATATTTTGAACTGAATCGCAATTGGCGCAACACCAACGAGGTTGCCACCTTCACCTGTCTCTCCTCCATGATTCCACTCCCGGAACTTTCCGGCATTCAGGGGCCCCAGGTGAAAACCGAACTGTGTGATGGTTCCGACAATCTGCTCAAATTGCAAATCGTTGTAGCCGACATCCTCGCCCAAGGCGCAAAACCCGGGGACATCGTTCTGCTCACCACCGGGGCTGAAAAGGACGCGTTCTTCATCAACGCCGGGTATGTGGGCGGCAAACGCCTCGTGCGTTATGATTTCCGTCAGGGCGTTCCCGTTGATGCCATCCGTTACAGCAGTGTCTTTCGATTCAAGGGGCTTGAGTCAAAAATCATTGTGCTTACCGACGTGCGCGATCTCCACTCTGACGCCGGCCGCATGGCGGCATACGTCGGCATGTCTCGCGCCAACTCCGCACTGTTCATTCTGTTCTCGAAGGAGGCACAGCAGCAATTCGAGAAGAACCGTCTCGATTTTGCGAGCCTGCCCCAGCCAGTGGTCGCCTGATTCTCTCACTCATCTTGTGAAACAATTTTGATGTCTTGTTATTCGTTTCAATTCTATTTTTAAATTTCTGCTTTCTGCATTCAGAATTTCAGCTTTTGCCAAAAATCACACTTTGAACACCTTCATCACTTCATCGCCGAGGTGATTGATGACTTTGACGGCGATGCGGCCGGATTTGGGTTTTGGGAACGGGCGCGACGTGTCGCTGTTCAACGTCGCCCAGGCGTCGGCATTGATTTCCGCTTTCAGCGTGGTTTTTAGCGCGCTGTAAGGATCATTTGCGCCGAGAAAATAGGCGTGGCGGACGAAGAAACTTTCCTCGTTGTAATCCGTGTCAATGAACCAACACGCGATGCCGTCGGCGTTGTCGCTGTGGACTTCGCCGGTGTTGGGGTGGAACACGTCCACGCCGTTGACCTTCACACGGATTTGACCGTCTTTCTCGGTCAGCAAATCAATGTCCGGCTCGCCGAAGATGACGAACAAGTTGCCCTTGCCGGTGTTCTTCAAGTCGTCGGCCATGTGCAAGTCGGCATTCATGCGGGCTTTCAAGACCGGGATGCGGCCAAGTTTGTTGAACTCCGTGGCGTGTGCCTCGTAGTTGAACGCGCACGCGATCAACACGTCAAAATTCGCGTCGCCGGCTTCGCGGGCGGCGGCAACCAAGTCGGCGCGCTGGACTGTGCCGAACTCTGCGCCGATGAAAACGGCGGCGCGTTTTTCCTTGTCGCCTTCCAGGTAGCGGCCTTCCGCGCAAATCAGGTCGCCCGGCCACGCCGTCAGCGCGGTGAAGGTGATGCGGTCTGCCTTGTGCGCCTGCTGGACGCCGGACGTTTTCAGATTTTCCAGAATCATCTGCGCGAACGTCTGCGAGTCGTTGTCGCCGGTTTTTTTCACCGGGTCAATCAGCTCGTCGTTTTCATCCACGCCCAGCACGCGATGGGGTGACAGGCTTTCGACGGTGAACGGGCCGGCGACGCGGACTTTCTTTTTGTCGTCGTAAGGCTTGTCGTAGAGAAATTCAAACTCGGCTTTGGCGGCGATGGACTTGTCCATTTCCGTCTGCCGGGCGATGCGGGCCGCCCACCAATCCGCGTGAAATTTCTTTGCTGCGTCCGTCCATTTGGCATCGGCCTCGCGGGGGATTTCCCATTCCGGCCATGATTTTTTCAGCGCGGC
>OCTA010004116.1_pt1 | contig 12768 bp, 8 predicted proteins | sample 1538991 | NCBI WGS metagenome assembly OCTA01 (sample SAMEA3539302, study PRJEB22396) | soil metagenome | biome: tundra; feature: field; material: soil | place: USA | collected 2010-05 | depth 0.15 m
CCCGCCGCTGGTCAGGCAGGGACCGGCAGCAACGGCGCAGGGAATCGAGAAGGCGATCCAGGACAGGCACACGCGCGTCGAATCCGATAATGGCCGTTGAGGGAACCGGAAAAATCGCCCGAACCACCGATCATACGCGCACTGTTGCATCTGAGACTCACCAGGACGGTCGGCAAGACGTTAAAGTTCGCCGCGACCCCGGGGCGAGCCGCAAAATCAACCAGTTCGCCAAAATGAGAACTGCTGGGCAACTGCCCGAACGGTGTCAGCGGTGCCGCCGTATCCCATTCGACATGGACCAGGCCGGCGAACGTCTCCGCGGTCGCGGACCATTCTGCGACAGACGGTTGTTCACCCGCTGGGTGAGGGACCAAACCTTGGTTATGCTGTTCCATTCCGGCAGAATCCAACGATTCTCCCGTTGTTGGCAATCATTCAACTGCCGGATTTAGGCTGAAGGGCGTACCAGGGCCTCCAACAGGTCAGCTCCCTCACGTAACGATCCCACGACGTGGGCCCGGCATATTGCCCATTCACAAACCACGGTATCACCCAGAAACAGTTCGTTAACCAGTTCGCGGTAGTATGAGGTTCATTCGCCGATCGGTGCACATTCACCACGATGAGATCAATCGCATGAGTTCCCGTTGCCCCGGATCAGTCAACGCGGTTTCATTATCATCGCCAGGTTCCGCGCTCGACCAGGCGGTAGTCCAAGCCATCAGCCATCATCTCGCGGGTCAGACTGCCGAGGCAGAGCGTCTTTACAGGTCGCTGATGGCTTCGCCGCCAGGCCATCCGGCCGCGAGCTATGGTTTCGGGTTGCTCTGCGCCACGCAAGGCAGGATCGCGGAAGCAATCGGCGCCTATCGACACGCGATCACCGCGCGACCTGACTTTGTTGATGCCTACATCAATCTCGGAACAGTGACCCTGACGCTGGGACATCGCGATGAGGCGGCGGCGTTGTATCGTCAGGCGATCGCGATCAGTCCCCGAAACGCGACCGCGCACGGCAACCTCGGAAAAGCGTTGCAGGATCTAGGTCGGATCGACGAAGCGATCGCCGCGTACAGGGTGGGTATCGAACTCGAGCCGGACGATGCCACCATTCACGCCAATCTGGGGTCCGCGCTGTTGGAAAAACGGGATTGGGACGAATCCGAGACCGTCACGCGACGTGCCATCGCCCTCGAGCAGAACAACCCAATAGCGTTCGCCAATCTTGGAACGGCCCTGATGAACCTCGACCGTCGCGATGAGGCATTGGCTGCATGCCGCCAGGCCGTCGCATTGCAGCCACCAGGCGTGGCAATCCATGCGAGCATTGGCGGCGCGATGCTGGAACTGGGGGCGCTCTCGGAGGCGGTAGTCATCTGTCGCCACGCAATCTCCATCGATCCGAGGCAGCCGAGTGCCCACTTCAACCTCAGCCACGCTCTCAAATCGATGAACTGCCTGGACGAGGCCGCCATTTCCGCGCGCGGTGCGATTGCCTTGCTCCCTGACTCCGCCGAATATCATTTCCATTTAGCACACATTCTGCTGCTTCAAGGGAATCTGGAAGAGGGCTGGGCGGAGTACGACTGGCGATGGATGCTGGCGGACTTCGCGTGGATCAGCAACGTCCACGGCCCGTTCGCGCAGCCGCTGTGGGCTGGCGAACCGCTTACCGACAAGACAATCCTGATTTATACGGAACAGGGTCTCGGTGACGTTATTCTTTTCGCCCGCTATTTGCCGTTGGTCTCTCAGATGGCCGGCCGAGTGATAATGGCGGCCCACCCCCCAATGCGCCGTCTGCTGACGACTATCAAGGGCATCACCGTCGTCTCGGTTCAGGACGTTCCGCTTCCGCACTTCGACGTGCACTGCCCACTCCTGAGTCTTCCGCGGATTTTCGCCACGAACTTGCTCAACATTCCGGCAACGGTACCTTACCTCCATGTCAACCCGACAGAGCGGAAGCATTGGGACAAACGATTCAGTGGCAAAGCCCTGAAAGTCGGCATGGTATGGGCCGGCAACCCGGCGACCAGGCGTGATCACTTGCGTTCACCGGGCCTTACCAGCGTCGCGCCACTGTTTTCAGTGCCGGGCGTCGACTTCATCGTCTTGCAGTTTGGGGCAGGCCGCAACGATCTCGATGCAAGACCTTTGCCGGCCAATGTCCTGGATCTGGGAGAAGAGATTGAGGATTTGGCTGATACCGCGGCCATTATGTCCTGTTTGGACCTGATGATCAGTTCCTGTACCGCTCCGCTGCATCTCGCCGGTGCATTGGGCGTGCGGACATGGGCAATGATACCTTTCGCGCCGTATTTTCCATGGTTGCTTGAGCGCGGCGACACACCGTGGTACCCAAATATGTGTCTGTATCGGCAGGACCAACCTGGGCAGGACTGGTCGGGAGTTGTGGAGCGCATCGCGATCGACCTCGCGGCTCTGGTGCATTCCGGGCAATGTGGCTTCTCTCGTTCTCCGGACGAAGATCGCAGTTCCGTGCCTGTCAAGGACCTATGCCAAGATGCTCCGCCAGACAGTGTCGCCGTGAGAGAAATTCCGGATGGCCCCGCCGCCTCGAAATCGAGTCATGAGATTTCGATCCCGGAAGCGGACGGCTTCAACGAACTCGCGGCGTGCCGCGATGGAATCATGTTATATAACCGTAATGATATCTATATAGGCTCCAGCCTTCGAAAGTATGGCGAATTCTCGGGTGAAGAAGCAGCGGTGTTCCGCACTATTGTTCAGCCTGGCATGTCGGTGCTGGACATCGGTGCCAACATCGGCGTGCACACGATCGTTCTGTCCCATCTGGTCGGCGCGGCCGGAGCGGTGCATGCGTTCGAACCGCAGAGACTAATGTTCCAGTTACTATGCGCCAATATCGCGCTCAACAGCTGTCCAAACGTGTTTACGCATCAGGCAGCCGTCGGTGCGGCTGCGAACGTCCTGCTGGTCCCCTCTCTGGATCCGGGCAGGCGCAACAATTATGGTGGACTGTCGTTATTGGATTCACGACGAGGCGAATCAGTCCCATTGGTTACTATTGATGGCCTGAGCCTTCGCGTCTGCCATTTCATCAAGCTCGATATTGAGGGCATGGAGACCGAGGCATTGCGCGGCGCGACCGAGACAATTGGACAGTTTCGGCCTACCATGTACGTAGAGAACGATCGTCCGAACCGCTCGGCGGAACTGATCGCCTTGCTGCTGGAATATGGTTATCGGCTTTATTGGCATATTCCACGTTTGTATAGCGTTAACAACTTCCGTGCCGACACCGAAAACATCTTTGGCGATCTTGTTTCGGTGAATATGATTTGTGTCCCAATCGAAATGCCCCAGTCGTCCTGGTGCGATTTTCGCGAAGTAACCGGCCCGGCTGATCAATGGTATCAGCAATAGGAATCGCCAGGTGATACCGGCGCCCCATATGCAGTCGAAATCTCGGTGAAGGTGTCGCCAGGTTCGCATGACATTTGGGAGGCCGAGAGGATCCGAACATCCAATGCGGCCTTCATGGCTCGCTGGAGTGCGTCGGAACCAGGCCAGGCCCAATGGCGGCCGGTAACGCCGTACCTCATCCAGATGATTATGCTTCGTCAGCTGAGTTCCCGTCGTCGGATCACAAGTTCATCCTGGACACGGCGAGTTACTTCTGGCGTACAAAGCGCCAGATATGAAATTCCGCACCGCCGCGGGCGTACCTGTTACGGTGCTGTTGCCCACCTCAGAGCGGAACAACCATCATGGACGAAACCTTGTCAGAGCGACCCGCGGCCTCCCTGGCGAATTCGATGCTGACGTCTGGACAAGATAGTACCGAACTTCCTCGCGCTGACGTTGAACCCAATTTAGCTCTGGGGGCGTCCGTTGAACCAGCGCGATTTTCGGATGCCGCCGGATCTAAGCCCTGGGCTCGGCCGGCGCCGTCACCGAATCCGAAACGCATCGTGGCAGGCGAGCAACATGAATACGCAGGCGAAGGCAGCGGCATCGAGCAGCGCACCGACGCTGAATTGCTTCACGTTGGTTGTGGCACCTATGCCCGCGAGAAGCTGCCACCGGTATTCCGCGCGGGTTGGCGGGAGATTCGACTGGACATTGACGCCGAAGTGAGCCCGGATCTTGTCGCCAGCATAACCGATATGCACGTTATTTCCGACTGTATCGTCGACGCGGTTTATTCGTCCCACAACATCGAGCATCTCTATCCCCATGATGTTCCGCTGGCTTTGCAAGAATTCCGTCGTGTATTGAAGCCGACAGGTTTTGCTTTCATCGAGGTGCCGGATCTGCAGGAGGTTGCCCGCTTCATCGCCGCGGGTAAGCTGGAAGAGCCGCTCTATATATCTCCGATGGGACCGATCGCGGCGCTCGACATCATGTACGGGCATCGACCGTCCTTGGCAGACGGTAACCCGTTCATGGCGCATCGCACTGGCTTTACCGGCGCGACACTCGGGGCCGCTTTAATAAAAGCCGGATTCGCCGCCGCGATGGTGCAGCGGGACTCGTCAACTTTCGGTCTTACCGCGATCGCCTTCCGGAGCAAGCCCAGTGAGGACGAAGTGGCGAAGGTCCAGGCGCGAATACTTCCTGTCACCGATCTACCCGCCATACTCTATACGCCGGTCACGTGACATACCGTGCATGTTGAGTGCGCGCTGACACACGACCGCGTGTGCAATCGTACGGCAACATGCTTGCGACCGGATCATGGAATTGCCGTATCGGCCAATGGGTTGACCGTGGAACCCGCGCGTTCGCGCGGCAACGCTCAAATCGACGGTTGCATGCGCCGTGACCAACACGCGAGATCAAGGCGGAGCCGACGGCCGGTTTTCGGTTCGTTGCAGGTTCTTAGGGAGCGGTTAAGGTTTAACGCGTAATTCGGGCCTCCGTCCTTCAAAAAGTCGAGCGGCAAAGGCCCACTATGACCACCTATACCGTGACCTCCGGCGCGATCAGCAGCGGAATCGTGTTGAGCGGAGGCGACGAACTCGACGTGCGGTCCGGCGGCGTGGCCAATTTCACCGTGGTGAGCAGCGGTGGCGCGGCCTACGTTTCGTCTGGCGGCATCGCGAACGGCATCGCGTTGAGCAACGGCGGTGCCGTGTTCATTTCAAAAGGCGGTGTAGCAAACTCCGCGGTCGTCGGCAGCGGTGGCGCCGTGTACGTTTACCGGGGCGGCATCGCCAGCGCCACCGACATAAGCGGCGGTGGCATTGGATACGTTTACACCGGCGGCCTCGCCTCCTCCACCGTAGTGCGGGATGGGGGCTCCGAGTTCATTTTCACCGGCGGCGTGGCCGCCGGCACCGTGGTGAGCAGCGGCGGCAATGAATCCGTGTTCAGCGGAGGCGTGGCCAGAGCAGTCATGGTTAGCACTGGCGGCACTTTGACCGTGCTTGGCGTGGTCAGTGGCACCGTCCTGGAGGGTGGTAACCAAATCCTGACATCCGGCGGAGCGGCCACTGGTACGGTCATCAGATCCGGCGGTTATGAGACCATATCCGCTGGCAGCATGGCCCGCGGCACTATCGTGAGCAGCGGCGGCACCGATGCGGTGGTCTCCGACGGCCTGGCAAATGCCGGCGTGGTGGATGCCGGCGGCACCGGGATTGTCTTCGCTGGTGGGACCGCCGACGGCACGGTGATCAACAGCGGCGGCTTCGCGGTTGTGTCCTCTGGTGGTACGGCGAGCGGCACGATCGTCAACAGCGGCGCAAGTCAGACCGTGGCCTCCGGTGGAACAGCCAGTTCCACCGTGGTGCACTATGGGGGCGGCGAGATCGTGTCCTTTAGTGGCCTCGCGATTGCCACAACCGTTACCAGCGGGGGCTCGCAAACCGTATCCGGCGGTTTCGCCAGCGGCACGACGCTGAATGGCGGCATCCAAATCGTGATCTCGGGTGGCATCGCGACTGGGACAATGGTCAACAAAGGGGGCACCGAGATTGTGTCCTCTGGCGGAACCGCGAGCGCCACGATCGTTACCAGCGGCGGATCGGAAACCGTGTCGGGCGGTGTCGACAGCGGTACCACGCTGAACGGCGGCGTCCAGACCGTGATATCGGCCGGTACGGCCAGTGCGACCACGGTCAGCCACGGCGGCATTGAAACCGTTGCGGTCGGTGGTATCGCGAGCTTCACCATCGTGAGCGCCGGTGGCCGTCTGATCGTATCAGGTGGTGTCGCCAGCGGCGCCGCCTTGAGCGGTGGCGTCCAGGTTGTGACGGCGGGCGGTGAGGCCATCGCGACCCGGATAGCGAACGGAGGCGGCGCGACCATATCCTCCGGCGGCAGGGCCAGTTACGCGGTGGTCAGCGCCGGCGGCACCGAGGTCGTCTCATTCGGAGGTAGCGCGACCAGTACCACTTTGCTGGGCGGTCCGCAGACCGTGGCCTCCGGTGGCGTCGATCTGTTCACCGTCGTGAGCAATGGTGGGATCGAGACCGTGTCCTCAGGCGGGGTGGCCGATTTCACCGTCCTGAGCAACGGCGGCGTCCAAACGATAACATCTGGCGGACTGGTCGGCGGCACCGTCGTGAGCAGCGGTGGCGTCGCGAATATCGACGCCGGCGGCACCGCGCGCTTCATCGTGGTGAGCAATGGAGGAGCCGATTACGTGTACAGCGGCGGCCTCACCAGCGGCACGATCGTCAGCAGAGGCGGCACTGAAGCGGTCGAAATTTTCGGCGTGGTCAGTGCGACGATCATCAGCAGCGGTGGCACGGAGATCGTCCGCTACGGTGGCACCGTCAACGATAGCGTCGTGCTTAGTGGTGCCAGCCAATACGTTTACTCGGGCGCTACGGCCAACGGCACCGTGGTGAGCAGCGGTGGCACGGAGGTGTTGCCCGCGGGCGCGACGGCGGGCGCCACGATCATCAATGTCGGTGGCGGGATCGATTTGACGGGCGTGCCATTCGCCAGCGGCGGGTCGGCGACGCTGGACATTGGAACTGACATTCTGACAGTGACAGACGGCGGCAACCGGTATCAACAGACCCTCGCGGGCATCTACGCGAATGTCTCATTCAGGGTCACGCCTGACATCGGTTTCGGCACGCTGGTCACGATGGACAGCACGTCGCCCTGTTTCGTTTCTGGCACGCGTATCGCGACCGCCGGCGGCGAGGTCGCGGTCGAGGCATTGATGATCGGCGACAGCGTGATGCTGTTTGATGGACGGACCGCTCCAATCATATGGATCGGCCACCGGCGCGTGGACTGCTCCCGCCATCCCAATCCGGAGCAGGTTTGGCCCGTGCGCGTCATGGCCAACGCATTCGGACCGCGCGAACCGCATCGTGATTTGTTCCTGTCGCCGGACCACGCGGTGTTTGTGGAGGATGTGCTGGTCCCGGTGAAATACCTTATCAACGGCCTGAGCATCGTGCAGGTGGAGGTGCCGGAGGTGACGTATCACCACCTGGAATTACCGGCGCACGACGTATTGATCGCCGAGGGGCTGCCGACGGAATCCTACCTTGATGCCGGCGATCGCTCGAACTTCAGCAACGGTCCCGGCACGATTATGCTGCATCCAAATTTTTCCAGCCACGTCTGGGAGGCGATGGGTTGCGCGAGGCTGGTCGTGTTTGGCCGGGAAGTCGAGACGGTCCGGCGAAGATTGGTGGCACGTGCCGGACTCATTCGTCCATTGCGCGGGAAAACCGATGCGGCGTGACCATGTCGCACATCGATCCAGGCCAACGGTTCCGCGGACGATCGCCATTTGGACGGCAGGATCGCGGTAGCCGGCGGCATCTCCGCCGCGCGTGGTTTCGCCGGCCGTCCCTTGTGCGGCCAATGACATGATCAGAGCCGGGCCTTCGACCGCTGTCGAAATTGGTGGAAAGCCGCAAGCAGGAGTCATGCCGACTGGGGATGACCAGACATTTCGCTCCTCGCGGCAACGCGGTATTGACCGCGACAAATCCGCGCGAAGCCAAGGACAGTCTGATGACCCGGCCTCACGACATCGTATTTCTTTTCGACGTCGACAACACTTTGCTCGACAATGACCAGGTTCAGGCGGATCTTCGCGCGCACCTGGGAACGAACTATGGCGTCAAGGCGTGCGAGCGTTACTGGGAACTCTTCGAGGAGCTGCGCGCCGAGCTTGGCTATTCCGACTATCTTGGCGCGCTGGAACGTTACCGGCTGGAGCAATTGCATGATCCACGCGTGCTCCGGATCGCGAACTGGCTGACCGACTACCCGTTCGCCGATCGGCTCTATCCGGGAGCGCTGGAGGCCGTGCGGCACGCGGGACAGTGGGGCCCGGCGGTCATCCTGTCAGACGGCGACGCGGTGTTCCAGCCGCGCAAAGTGGAGCGCTCGGGTCTGTGGCGGGAATTCGATGACCGGGTCCTGATCTACATCCATAAAGAGCAGGAACTGGCGGACGTGGAGCGCTGGTTCCCTGCGAACCATTACGTGTTGATCGATGACAAACTGCGAATCCTGGATGCCGTGAAGCAGATCTGGGGCGAACGCGTCACCACGGTATTTCCGCGGCAGGGCCATTACGCGCTCGATCCGCGGGAGTTGACGGCGCATCCTGAACCCGACGTCACCATCGAGCGCATCGGCGACCTGCCGCACCACGACCTGGCGACATTCCGGCGACGCGGCTCGCGCTAACGACCGGCGTCTCCCGCACCGGTCACACGATACGCGCGCAGGAACACGTCCGTGCCTCTCCGAGCGCGCTGATCGATCTCCTCCGGTGTGCTGAGTTCCGCCAGTCCGAACGCGATCCTGGCAGGTACGCTGCCTTCCCAGAGACTGACCAGGTCGTCGGCGGCGCGGTCGGGATCATCCACCGCCAACTCGCCCCGTTCCACCGCCGCGCCAATCATCCCCGCCAGCGCCGCCCGCACGCGTCCTGGGCCGGCGGCGTAGAAACGGTCAGCCAACTCCCGGTTCGCCCTTAATGCCGCCGGCAGCGTATGCGCCATGGTGCAGATATCCGATCCCAGGATTACACTCAGAAAAGCCCTCCCCACGACGATCAGCCGGTCGCGCAATCCTCCGTCGTGTTCCGGGGCGGACAGGGCGCTGACCATCTGATCGGCGGTCGCCGCGACGATGGTCTCGAACAGCGTCTCCTTGTCATTGAAATGGCTATACACCGTCATTTTCGACACGCCTGCGCGCATCGCCACCGCCTCCATCGTCACCAAATCGAACGGTTGGCTGGCAAACAAGGAGCGCGCGGCCTTGATAATGGCCTCCCGCTTAGCAATGTCTTTAGGGCGACCGGACCGAGAAGCAGCCGGCGAAAGCGTCACGAGCGATTTCCTCCCTGAGGATACTGGACTCATTGGTCTGGTATGCTATATACCAGACTCGAGAGTATAGGAAGCCAGGGATCGATGCCTTTCGCCGCAAGCCCCTCGCCACGCCGGCGGCCTATCCTTCCTATGGCGACCCTTTCAGCGCTGCTCGCCGCGTGTACCGTCGGTCCCGATTTTCATGCTCCGCCGCCGCCAAACAGCTCGCGCTTCACGGAAACCGCCTTACCCGTTCGAACCGCCTCGGCCGCCACGACGGGAGGCGAGGCACAGCGGATCGCGTCGGATCGCGACATTCAGGGCGAGTGGTGGGAATTGTTTCACTCCCAGCAAATCACCGCGCTGGTGACCCAGGCGCTGAAAGCCAATCCGGATGTGGCCGCCGCCCAGGCGACACTGCGCCAGGCGAAAGAAACGATGCGGGCGGAGCAAGGGGCGCTGCTGCCCTCGCTGGGCGCCAACCTGCAGGCCGAGCGGCAACGCGAGTCGTTCGCCGCACTCGGGTTCGGCAACGGGTCGGCGACATTCACAACCTACAGCGCCGGCCTGAACGTCTCCTACACGCTTGATGCGTTCGGTGGCATTCGCCGTCAGATCGAGCAATTGGGCGCGCAGGCCGAGTATCAACGCTTCGAGTTGGAGGCTACCGATCTAACTCTCGCCGCTAACATGATCAACGCCGCGATCAATGAGGCATCGTTGCAGGCCCAGATCGACACCACGCGCGAGATCATCAAAGCTGACACCGACGCCCTGAACCTGACCAAGAGCCGGTTCCAGCTCGGCGGCGTCAGTCAGGTCGACGTGCTACAACAGCAATCGCTGCTCGATACGCAACTTGCAACCTTGCCGGGATTGGAGAAGCAGCGCCAGCAAATCCGCAACCAACTCGCGGTTTATTTAGGTGGACACCCGGATCAATATACAACGCCGACTCTGGACCTCAAACGTCTGACGCTGCCCACGGATTTGCCGGTATCGCTGCCGTCGAAGCTGGTAGAGCAGCGGCCGGACATCCGGGCCTATGAGGCGTTGCTGCATTCCGCCACGGCCGCGGTTGGCGTCGCCACCGCCAACATGTTGCCGCAGATCTCGCTCAGCGGCAGTTATGGTCATATTGGCAGCGACATCCCCAACCTGTTCACGCCGACCGGGATCGTCTGGACCATCGCCAGCAGTCTCACGCAACCGATCTTCCAGGGCGGCACGCTGACCGCTCGCAAGCGCGCCGCTCAGGCCGCGCTGGAGGTGGCGGCGGCGCAATACAGCAGTACGGTGAACACCGCGTTCCAGAATGTCGCCAACGCGCTGGTGGCGATCGAGCGTGACGCGGAGACGTTGAAGGCGGCGCTGGCCGCGCAAAAGACGGCGGCATCCAGCCTCACCGTTGCTCGATCGCAATACACCGCGGGCGCCGGGACGTACTTGAATGTGCTGACCGCCGAGCAGGCGGATTACAGCACTCGGTTAAACCTGATCGCCGTGCGAGCCGCTCGCTTCACCGACACCGTCGCACTGTTTCAGGCACTGGGCGGCGGCTGGTGGAACCGGACCGACGTCGATCCAAAGGTCGCGAAATGCTGCGGAGTGCTGCCATGAACGATTTCACCCCGGCGCCCCCGATCACCATTGGACGCCGGCCGCGGACCTGGTTGCGTCTGACCTTGATGCTGCTGTTGCTTGCTCTGGTGGCCGGCGGACTGATTGGGTTTCAGCAATTCAAGGCGGGCATCCTGAAACAGGTGGTGGCGAACATTCGCTCGGAGGTGCCGACCGTCGCCACCGCGTCCGCCACGATGCGGCAGTGGCAGTCTCGACAGACGGCGGTCGGCACCGCGCGCGCCTCAAACGGCTCCGACCTGGCGGCGGAAATCGGTGGTGTCGTGGACCAGATCGACTTCGAGTCAGGTCAGACAGTGGCGGCGGGAACCGTGCTGCTCCGGCTGCGGCAGAACGATGACGCGGCGAAGTTGGCGCAACTGCAAGCCAGTGCGGACCTCGCCAATGTGACATTGCAGCGCGACCAAAAGCAGTTGGCCGCGCATGGCGTGGCGCAGGCGACGGTCGATAGTGATGAGGCAAACCTCAAGGTCACGCGCGCCCAGGTTGCCGCGCAGCAGGCGGTGATGGCGGAGAAAATCGTGCGGGCGCCGTTCGCCGGACGGCTCGGTGTGCGGCAGGTCGATCTGGGTCAGTTCATCGCCGCGGGCACGGCGATCGTGACGTTGCAACAACTCGACCCGATGTTCGTGGACTTCTATTTGCCGCAGCAGGCTCTGGGGCAGGTCGCGGTTGGCCAGGCCGTCGATGTGACCGCCGACGCATGGCCGGGCCGGACGTTCCTGGGCCGCATTTCATCGTTGAATGCAAAAGTCGATACCACCAGCCGCATGCTGCAAATTCGCGCGAGCGTGCCGAACCCGGATGGCACCTTGCTGCCCGGGATGTTCGTTGGGGTCTCGATCGCGACCGGTGAGCCGCGCTCGCTGGTCACGATCCCGGCGGCGGCGGTCGCTTATAATCCGTATGGCTCGTTGGTTTATGTGCTGCACGACGAGAAGGACCCGGAGGGCAACGATCAGCATGTCGTCAAACAGCAGTTCGTCACCACCGGTGAGGCGCGCGGCGATCAGGTGAGCATCCTGAAAGGCGTCGGCGCCAACGATCAGGTCGTCACCGCCGGTCAGTTGAAACTGCATAATGGATCCGTTGTGAAAATCGACAACACGGTTCAGCCGACCGACAACCCCGCGCCCGAGCCGCGAGACCGTTGATCCCACAGGATTGAGCCAATGAAATTCACCGACATTTTCATTCGCCGGCCGGTGCTCGCCAGTGTAGTCAGCCTGATGTTGCTGGTGATCGGGTTAAAGGCATTCTACGCACTGCCGATCCTGGAGTATCCGAAAACCGAGAACGCCATCGTCACGATCACCACGGTTTACTACGGCGCTGACCCGGAAACGGTCGCCGGTTTCGTCACCACGCCGTTGGAAAACGCGATCGCACAGGCGAATGGGATCGATACGCTGACCTCGAACAGCGGGCCGGGGATCAGTACGATCACCGCCAACCTGATATTGAATTTCGATCCGGATAAGGCCATCACCGAGATCACCGCGAAAATCAACTCGGTTTTGAATCAGCTGCCGGCGGGCGTGCAGCAGCCGACACTTTCGGTGGCCATCGGGCAATCGCTGGATGCGCTGATCATCGGGTTCGCCAGTGAGGATTTGTCGCCCAACCAGGTCACCGATTATCTCGTGCGCAATGTGCAGCCTCGCTTGCAATCGGTGCCGGGCGTGCAGACGGCGGAGCTGCTCGGCGGCCAGAATTTCGCACTACGGGCCTGGCTGGATCCGGCGAAACTCGCGGCTTATGGGCTGACCGCGACGGATGTCACCAGTGCGCTGAGCGCCAACAACGTGATCGCCGGATCAGATCGGAAGAGCAC